>JGI24695J34938_10003619_pt1 | contig 10614 bp, 8 predicted proteins | sample TergutCo191P3_FD_34938 | JGI IMG/M metagenome (IMG submission 34938) | reverse complement strand
TGGTTACTTTTTTTTTGCGCGCGCAAAAAAAAAGTGACTCGCCGAGAGGCGAAAACCTGCCCGGAGGGCGAAAGAAGCCGGGCCGCATGGCCCTTAAAAACATTCTCAGTTAAACAACCCGCCTGGAGGGCGAAAAAAAATGTTTTCAAAAAAAGCCCGGGCCGCAGGCCCTTAAAAACTTTATCAGTTAAAGAAACCCCGCCCGGAGGGCAAAATTTATGGACGACACTCCACCTTCTTTTTGACTTTCCCAGTGGCCTTCAAGCTCCGCAAAAGGGCGTTTGTGAGTTTGCTCATGACCATAAAAACCCAAAGTCCCTCTAGATGTGGCAGGCCTTTAATTTTAAAGAAGGTTTTCTGGCGCCATTGTTTGCATTACCCCTCCAAGTTAGCCCAATATGTTTTTGACTACCTTGTGAAGGGCGTGTCTTCCTTCCTTGCTTCCTTATCCGCATTGGCCAGCAAGCACAGCCCAGGCGCCGATGAAGAATACATTCTCAAACAGAAGCTGGGCGGCTAAAAGATGTTTTGCAAAAGCCAAGAGAGCGAGAGTTGCATGCAAAAGAGAAACATTATTCTGACAAAAGCTACGCTGGCGGATTTGGAAGCCATCCTTGCTTTGCAGCGCCTGGCATACCAAAGTGAGGCACGCATTTATGAGGACTTTGACATTCAACCGCTCAGGCAAACGTTGGAGGAGTTGCGCCAGGAGTGTGCCAGGAGTCTGGTCTTCAAAGCCATAGACGAAGCAGGGGAGCTCGTCGGTTCCGTCCGTGCCTATGCAGAAAACGACACCACCTACATTAACAAGCTGATTGTGAGCCCTGAGCACCAAAACCAAGGCTTGGGAAAACGGCTTTTGGAAGCTGCCGAAAATGCTTTTTCCAGCCACAGGTTTGAGCTGCATACAGGCCATAACAGCATGAAAAACCTGGCACTTTTCGAAAGGTGCGGCTATGTGCGCTTCAAAGAAGAAGCCGGACGCCCCACACTTCGGCTCGTCTATTTGGAAAAGTGGTTGGAACGCACACCGACAATATAACCCTCCAAAATTTGAGCTGAAAAATGAGCCATTGTATATCAGTTTATGGGTGAGACTCATTTTTTGTTACCTGCTCCGGCCAAATGACAAAAAAGAACCCCAAGAAAACCGTTGAGATACAGTACCTTAAGCCAAAACAAAGCCAACACAACCGTCAAAAACCAACCCTGCCACCCCCATTCGGCCAAGGGCAGTGTGCTTGTTATATTCTAATATTCATGAGTGGCCGCCTGAAAGGCATTCTCATAAAACTTTATGTATAAAAAACAAAAAATTGTGAGAAAAAAGACAAGCCAAGTAGGCACTTCGGAAAATGTGTATTTTTTCCTGGTTTTCCACTTTAAAATAAGCGATTTAAACATAAATCCTCCCCCCAAAAAGCTGATGCTCGAATGATTAATTGTTATGGCATGTTACAGCCACTGGCAACATGCTCTATCCAACGACGGTTGGCAAGCACGACTTAGCGCTAACAAAGAAGGCGGGGGCTCATGGTGCACTCAGTCGGCATGGGGGCCAGCAGTGCCTCAGGCTGCTATAGGCCCAAAAAGTAAAGCAACCCCCAAAACCAAGCCTGCCGCGAAGGCTTGCTTTTTGCCACTATGGGTGCCACTCACTTGTTTATTGAATTGCCTGCGCAATCGGCGCAGAAAAGGGATTCTTGTTCGCAATCAGCTCAAGCTGTTGTGAAATAATTTGGTGATAAATGGATTTGTCGTTGACTTTGTCCTTAAGCTCCAAGAAAACTTGTGAAGCCTTGTCGAATTCTTTGATTCTCCTATAGAGTTCGCCCTTGAGAAGCTTCAAGTCTACAGGGGGTTCTTTGAGACTGTCGATGGCTTGAATGGTTTCCCTTGCGTACCTTTCATAGATTTCAGGCGACTCGTTGTGAGCGGTCTCCTACGTGGCTCTCTGCATCAAAGAAATTTGTTCTGTTGTGGGCTCGGACAAGCGTTTTGACAGAAGATAGGCCAGCCAATAGTCGGTCTCGCTTTTCTGCGATGACTGATATTCTTTGGAATTGACAAAAGGCCTTAGGGTGGCAATCTCTTCGGCAGAAAACTCCTTATAGAGGACGATGCCGTCTTGTGGACATTTGGCGATATGATGGGGCCGTAGGGTCGCATGTCCAACATTTGCCCAAATGAAGTCCCGCTACCCTGGCCACAGAACTCGAACTCCTTTCCGTCAATGGGGCACTTCAGCTTCCTAAAAAATATCGTCGAACCTAAAATGACGTCAATGGGACACTTCAGCTTCTCAAGAAACAGCGTCGAAGCAAAAGCGAGGCTGATGCTTAGCGTGCCTAACAATATCAGGATTTTTTTCATGGCATTGCGCCTACTGAAAAAACCACACATACTTTACTGAAAGTTTATAAAAAACCACATTGCCCATAGACTTAAGCAACAGCTGAATAGAGCGGCCCTCGCTGAGACAAGGGTTGTTCTGGCCTTAGTAAGAGGTGACAGAGGCCACAAGGTATGGCTCAAACTGCGGGCCTCTTCGCTCAGCTTCTCTTCTCTCATGTCCGGCCCTCCAAAGCGTTGAATACTGCCAACCTCGCCCACCCTGTTTGGACCAAATATGCACACTGAGGGACTGGCCAACCCGGAGCCCACCCATGTGACGGCCCAAACAGGTTAAGAATCCGGTAGATTTGCTGAAAAACCGGCGACCATACGGTCCCCGCTCAGGCCGCCAGAAATTCTGGAGGCACATAAAACGAGAAACCGCAGGCCGACGGCACTACACACTACATTTACGGCGGCACTTCTCGTTCAGCAAATCTAACTCAGGTTCTTAAGCCTGGCCGTATTACTGCACGGCAAGAGGAATTAAGCCTCCCTTTTGCGAAGGTGCCAAGGAAGGGCTTGCAGATGAAGGTAGGAGGCTGGTTTTTTGAAACGACGCCTTCAACCAATTTTTTTACGATCCGCCACGCATCTTCTGCTCAATGGAGCGCAACGTGTTTTGAATTTCTCGCTCTCGCAATTCTGGGTCAATGTCTTGAATGTATTCAATAGCTGAGAAATCATCGCCGCGCTTTCTGTTTTGAGGTGGTTCCAGCGCTTCGATAAGCAATGCCTCCAATGTGGCAACAACACTTGCAAGCGAGTTGTTGAATGGACATTCTTCCAATCCACCCTCATCCGTTGCCTCCAGTAGCCCGAACCAAGAAAATCGATTCCAGCGGCTACCCAAACGATCAACCGTGTGCTCTGAGAGGCGTTTGCTGAGTGGCCTGTCAACGGAGCGTCCGACATAAACCACGGTGTGGTGATCATAGAGAATGTAAATGCCCTTTTGCTTTCCAAAGTCGATGGGTTTGGATGTGGCTTGCTGTTTGCCGAAGAGTTTTGGATCGTTGCGCCAAACAACAAGATCTCTCTGCCAATACATTCCAAAGGAACGGATGATGGAATCTGAACTTTCAGTGTCTGGCGTGGAAGAGGACGATGCTTTTTTTGGCACTTGCGTTGTGATCTTCAACATGAAAATGCCTCTGCCGACTCGTATAAACGGCGATTTTTGGCCTTCATGCTTGATGGATGCTGCGAGTTGCGCACAGACCGTTATGGCAGGCGTTGCCCCGTCAGTTTTATAATAGCCGCGAGAAAGTATCTGATCCGAAATTTCCGTGTAATGTAGCGGCGAATCGGATTCTTGAAGAACTCGCTTTATCGCTTCTTTCCAAGACTTCTCCATAGGGCTTCTCCCAAATGAAACAAAGGACAACTACAAGCAGCAAAGTGCGCACATAGACATCCAAACAAACGAATATATTAAGTCACATAGCATGTTGTTTTTTCGATTTTTGCGTTCTAGAGGGCTCTTTCTTCAACCACATGAAATTTATGGGTTTCCTCCTCTCCCCCTCATGTTTCCTTCACTTCTTCTGCAGCTCCAAAAGCAACCCCAATGCCTTCAACTGAATGGCCATAAGCCGTGTCCGGCTTTGTTGCACTCACCACCGCATGAAGAAGCAACCGCGTCAGTTTTCCAACTTGCCTTCCCCATAATAAACCACGTGAGCGCTCAATTGACGTGGAAGCTTTTCTGGAGTCGTCTCCCCTTCACAAAAATCACGGGTGGCAAAATAAGTGTCAAACTGACGCTGGGTGCAAATAACCCAGCAGCAGAAGGGGCTCAGAGTCCCGCCCGTGAGCAATCCGAACAACGCCGCTTTGGTTAGTGCTGGGCCTCCCCTCTCACACCCTCCATCAGCCCGCAAATGAAGCCCGGAGACACCCAATTCCCACCCCCACACCTTCGGCTCCACCATGCGGGTTGCATGCCAACTTTGCATTACCTTATGTCAATGCACGAGTTGACATTATGTAAAGAATACCGGGAACTATCTATTTAACTTTTGAAGCGGAAGGGGGAAGGAATGTGAGGTTAATAGGCTATATGTAATGCTGCTTCCGACGCATTTTTTCAGCAGAGCCTCCAGCCTGTCGAGCGTATACACCCTGCAGTTGCCCTCGGTGAGGCGGAAAACAAACTCTGCAATGTAGCGCTTCAAATGCTTCACTGAAAACGAGGGGTAGACGCCATAAAAACCACGCTTCAAAATTGCCCACACACTCTCAATTCCATTGGTGTGCGCCATACCATCCACAAACTGTTTTGCGCTGTGGTTGACGGGTTTGCACTTATATTGCCTCATTCCAAGAACCGCAACCTTTCCAACCGTGCCAAGCCTCGCCCTAAGCTTCTTCTTCTCGTGCTTGTTGGTTTCTTTCCCACCCATATAAGCCTCGTCCACCTCGACAATTCCGTCGAGAAAGTTGCCGTCGTCATTCTTGCTGCAGGCTTCGCTGCTTGTATTGCTTGTCAGCACCCCCACAGTGCGGACAAACGGGCTCTCCTCCCCAGCGCTTCTCCTCAAGGTGCTCCCTCGCCACCTCCTCATTCGGAAACTTCTTCAAAAACTCAATACGTCGAAACCGTTACCTTTCTCATAAGTACCAAATAATAACGGGTTTATATATGAAAGTTAACTGTGTGGTTCCCATGAACCCCAACAACGCAAAGACAGTCAAAAAATAAAGCCCGTCAGGGAGTTATAACTCTTGACGGACTTCCTGAAACTTTTTGCTTGTGGGCCCTCCAGGATTCGAACCTGGGACCAATCGGTTATGAGCCGACAGCTCTACCGCTGAGCTAAGAGCCCTTCGTCCGCGCGAATATGCCCAATTCCTTTCGAGAACTCAAGGACTAACTTGCTCCATTAGCTGTCAACAAAACTGCGCAGGCGTTTGTTTCTGGAGGGGTGGCGGAGTTTGCGTAAAGCCTTGGCTTCAATTTGGCGTATACGCTCGCGGGTGACTTCAAAGTCCTGCCCCACTTCTTCGAGGGTATGGTCACTCTTCTCGCCAATGCCAAAACGCATACGAAGGACTTTTTCTTCGCGAGGCGTCAGTGTTGCCAAGACTTTTCGAGTCTGCTCCGCAAGATTCATGCTGATGACGGCATCCGAAGGAGAAACCAGGGTTTTGTCTTCAATGAAGTCGCCCAGGTGAGAGTCCTCTTCTTCGCCAATGGGTGTTTCCAGAGAAATGGGCTCCTTGGCTATTTTGAGGACTTTGCGGACTTTGTCCAAAGGCAACTCCATTTTGTCTGCAATTTCCTCAGGTGTGGGCTCTCGGCCAATTTCCTGGACGAGGTAGCGGCTTGTGCGGATGAGCTTGTTGATGGTTTCAATCATATGCACGGGGATGCGGATGGTGCGCGCCTGGTCTGCGATGGCGCGTGTAATGGCCTGGCGAATCCACCAAGTCGCATAGGTGGAAAATTTATACCCGCGCTTATATTCAAATTTGTCGACAGCCTTCATGAGGCCAATGTTGCCTTCCTGAATCAAATCCAAAAATTGCAGTCCCCGGTTGGTATATTTCTTCGCAATGGACACAACCAGGCGCAAATTGGCTTCCACCAGCTCGCTTTTGGCCAGCTCCGCGCTGCGTTCTCCCCGGCGTATGGCTTCATAGTTTCTTCGGAGCGTGTGTATCGGCAGGTTGGCTTCGCTCTCAATTTTTTGAATGCGTTTGAAGGCGTTGCGAATGTCACGCTCGAGAGTGTCGAGTTGTTCTGGTGGGACATGAAGTTTTCGAAGAGACTGTTTCGAAAAATTGGGGACTTCTTTGGTTTCTTGAAACTGTGTCCTGAATGCGGCAAGAGAGAAACCAAAAGTTCGCTCAAGGTGGACAAGCTCCGTCTCTGCGCGGGTCGCATCCTCTATCATCTGCTTGAGGTGAATGACAATGCGGTCAATCTGCTTCTTGTTAAGCCGCATCTCGTCAAGCACTTCCATCATTTGAAACTGGTTCTCTTCAAATGCCTTTTTGAGCTCGCGCTTCTTCGCTTCGGACAGCTTTTTTTTCGAATGGAGCGTTTCTTCAATACGCTCACATTCGCGTGCGTGCTTGCGAATTTTTTCAATGGACTTCAAAATTTGCTCAATACGGTTGAGCTCGCCTTGGTTCAGTTTTATTTCTTGAGGCTCTTCGCTTTCGACGTCCGTTTCGTTGTCAATGTCGGCCTCTTCTCCTTCTTGCAATTCTTCAGAGGCGTCTTTGACAACTTCGCGTATGCGGAGTTTGCCGCTCTTGAGTTTGGGGCCAATATCGAGAATTTCGTTGATGGCAACTTTGCAAGCCAAGAGAGCGCGCAAGGTGGCTTTTTCGCCTTCTTCAATACGTTTGGCGATTTCGACTTCCCCTTCGCGGGTGAGCAGAGAAACAGAGCCCATTTTGCGCAAATAGAGGCGTACAGGGTCATTCGAAGTCCCCGGTGTCTCCTCCTGCTCTGCTTCTTCTTCCTCTTCTTCTCCTTCGCTTTCTTGGGTTTCGTCCTCGGAGGAAGAGACAGCGGGTTTGGTTTCTGCTGTCTCGCTGTCTTTGTGGACATCGACAATTTCAATGTCGTTGTCGCCAAACATGCTCATGACGTCGTCGATTTGGTCTGGTGAAACGACGTCGGCAGGAAGGTTGTCGTTGACTTCATCATAGGTGAGGAAACCTTTTTGGCGTCCTGCATCCAAAAGCTCTTTGAGCTCTTTTCGCTCATGGAAGACTTCTTCTTTGAGCTCCTCCTTCTCCGCATTCGGATCGACATCCGCCTCAAGCATTTGTGCTTCTGCCAGCGCCTCTATCTCGTCGTTGTCGACCTCATGGATGCCTTTGCCGCGTTTTTTGAGTTTTTCCCGTGCGAGTTTGGCAATGTCCGCTTCAGAGGGTGTGCTTTTTGAACGTTTAACGGTTTTTTTCGCTTTGCCTTTGCCAGCCTTTTTTGCTCCAGCGGCCTCGGTGGGTTTTTTTCGCACGGAGGCTTTGGTGTTGGTTTTGGGCTTGGCTTTGGACTTGGTTTTAGACATGGCTACGACTGTCTCCTGGAAGTGCGGCTTTCTCAAAATTTTGCCTTCTATATTTCATTAACCTTCTCAATCGGCTTCTGGCTTCCATAAAGTTTACGCTGACGCAAAACTGCCTGCTTCATAGTTAACAATCGGCCATACTCCGTCAAAAGTTGTTGGGACTGCTCCGAAAGCTCCCCCTCCTCCTCTTGGAGCTCATGACTTTGCTTTCGTATTTCCAACAATGCGCGCTCAATGGCTTTGAGGTGCAATTCACTTGAAAGGTATTCAAACTCTTGGGCCAAAGTGTTTGCGTCCGTGGGCAGGAGCAGGTGCTCAAGTGCTTGTTGGGTTGCGTGGTTGAGCAAGGAGAGGGTTTCCTCTGAGGTTTGGTTTTGAAGGAGGGCTTCAACGGCAGCACGTAGACCAAGGTGCTCAAGCTCGCAAGGAGGAGCGGTTTTGGGGTTGCCCAGCAGAGAAGGTTGAGTCAGGGCAATACCGACATAGCGCAATTCCTGAGGAGAGGGAGCAGAGGGGGGAGAAGTAGAGGTAGAAGCAGGAGCAGGTGAGGGGGTAGGGGGCGGGGGACGTGTATGCTGAGCTGAAGGTTGCAGTTTTGCATTCAATTCAGAGACAGGAAGTTGAGTATATTCAGACATAGCCTTCAGGAAGGCGGAGCGCTCAATGCCTGTGGGCAGTTTGGAGAGGACGGGTTTTAGGAGTTGAATGCCTTCCAAAGTCTCTTCAAAAGAAGCGAGGCGTCCTTTAGGGAGGCACCATTGCAAGAGGAAGTGGCTGAGGAGGGGGGCTTGAGACAGGAGTTGGGAGAGGGCCTCTGTCCCTTTGGCCAGAAGAAAAGTATCCGGGTCTTCGTTGTCAGGCAACAAAGCCACGTGTACTTTAAAGCCGGAAGTCAGCAATGAGGCGCCCAGGCGCAGCACGGCGTTGCGGCCCGCAGCATCCCCATCCAACAGGAGGCAGAGTTGGCGCACCTCTTGTTTTTGGAGGAGGGAGAGTTGTTGGGGTGTCAGTTGTGTTGAGCACAAGGCGGCGGCATGGGTAAAGCCGGCCCGGTGCAAGGCGAGACAGTCAAAATAACCTTCGCACAAAAGGGCTGCTTTCTGTTTGCGCATGGACTCTCTTGCTTTGTCGAGTCCATAGAGCAATTCGCTTTTGTTATAGAGGGCAGACTCGCGGGAGTTGAGGTATTTGGGGCCTTCTCCTTCAAGTTTTCGTCCACCGAAGCCGACGGTTTTCCCATTGGCAGCACGGATGGGGAACATCATGCGGTTTCTGAAGACGTCGAAGAAACCCTGTCCTCGAGGGCTTGGGGAGACAAGCCCCGTTTGTTCTGCAAAAGCCAACAAGCCACGCTCGCGCAGGAGTTGAGAGAGGGGCGTCCAGTCGTCAAGGGCAAAGCCCAAGCCGAAGGCTTGAGCATGGGCTTGGCTGACGCCGCGCTCCAGCAGGTAGTTTCGAGCAACCTGGCCTTTGGGGTTTTCCCAGAGGTTGGAGAAGAAGTGTGCCTGGGCGAGGGCAGTTGCTTCGTGTTGCATGTTTTTTTGCCGGAGTCCGGCATTTCCCTCCTCCTCCAACTCCACGCCATACTCTTCAGCGAGGGAGCGCAACACCTCCAAGAAGCCTTGCCCTGAAACCCGTTGAATGAAGCCGAAGACGTCTCCTGAGGCGTGGCAACCAAAGCATTTGAAGCGCTCGTTCTCCGGCCAGACATAGAAGGAGCCGGTTTTTTCCGCGTGGAAAGGACATAGGCCGACATAACTGCGGCCTGACTTTTTCAGCTCGACGCCGTGGCGCCGGAGCAGAGCGAGAAAGTCAACGCGCTCCCGTATTTCAGCAATTTTGTTTTCCGAGATGGACACAGTCAGTGTTGCTCAAACCAGTTGTTTCTTGACTTCTTCTGAAATGGCTTTTCCTTCGGCGCGAGCTTGGACTTGCTCGACGACTTTCTTCATGACGATTCCAAAGTTTTTGGGCCCTGAAGCCCCCAACTCTGCAATGGCTTGACGGACGACGTGGCTCAATTCTTCTGCACTGAGAGGTTTTGGCAGATAGCGTTGCAAAATGAGAATTTCGCTTTCCTCTTTGGCAGCAAGTTCCTCTCGGTTTCCTTGGCGGAACTGCTCTGCAGCGTCTTTGCGTTGGTTAATCAACTTGCGCAGGACGGCAATAACGTCCATGTCGTCCAGTGGCTTGGCATTGGGCTCCACGGCTTTGTATTGGAGGGCGCTTTTGGCCATACGCAAGACAGAAAGCTCCAAGGCATTTTGGGCCCGCATGGCCTGTTTCAAATCCGCCTCTAATTGTTCTCTTAATGTGCTCACCAAAGACCTCATTTATATACTTGAGAAACAACCAAGCGAGAGCCCCCAAGAGAAGGAGCTCTCGGTTGGTTTGGCCCCAAAGGCACCCAAGGCTAATATACTTTGCGCAGTTTTTTCACCGCACGCTTCTTTGCGGCCAGTGATTTTTTCTTCTTTTTGACGGAGGGTTTTTCATAGTGTTCCCTCTTGCGTATTTCGGAGAGGATGCCGGCTTTTTCCGTTGCTTTTTTGAAGCGCTTGAGAGCGCCTTCAATGGATTCGCCGTCTTTGACACGGATGGTTGTCATTTAACATCACCTCCTTTTCGTTGTTGGATTTACCGAAGACGCTGCTTTTGCCGAAGCTTGGGACAAAAAGCAAGAAAAGAGGCACAGGCGCCTTCACAAAAAGCGCAATGCCGTGAGTGCATTTGCGCTCTGTTGCAAAAACGGCTAAGCGCATGGAGGTGTCCATGGAGCGTTTTCTTGCCCGTCCGGTTTCTCGCGTAGCAGCGCTCAACGCGCGTTTATGGGTTGCGGTGCTTTGCAGGCTTGGCCCTGGTTTGCGCCGGTTTTTGGCCTTTGGTTTAGGGAGGTTGGCTTTTGCCCTGGGCATTCGCCGTCGCATTGCGTTGGACAATTTACGCCGTGCTTTTCCCGAAAATAGCCCCAAGGAATGTCGCCGCATTGCCCGTGCCTCCTATGGGCATATGTTTTTGAGTGCGTTGGAGGGGGTGTGTGGACACGTTTTGGGGGAGGAGACCTCGTTGGAGTTGGTGGATTGGCATTTGATTGAGGGGGCTGGGGGGGGGGGTTTTGTTGCGTCTGCGCATTTTGGTAGTTGGGAGTTGATGGCGGAGTTGATGGCGGCCCGAGGCCTACCCATGGCGG
>JGI24695J34938_10003617_pt1 | contig 10619 bp, 6 predicted proteins | sample TergutCo191P3_FD_34938 | JGI IMG/M metagenome (IMG submission 34938) | reverse complement strand
TTGTAAGAATCTCCTGCGCGCCAATGCCTGTTTTTTCCGCGCTTGAGTGAAACCTTGCCGCTGATACCCACCGGCTGCTTTGGGAATTGCGTAATTCGTACTGCGCGTCAAGGGCGGTAAGAGGCGCCGGCAGATCAAGCCGGCTGAAACTGCTGCAAATATTACCCCCTATTGTGGCAATATTCCTCACCTGAATACCGGCGATATTTTCAAGGCATTTGCAAATAACATGAGGCACTGTTTTACCTAAGCGCAGAAGGCTGTTTAATTTTACCATCGCTCCGATATCAAGATACTGTTCCGTTCTTGTGATACTGTGCAATTCGTCTATTTTATCAAGGCATAATAATACAGGAGGAAAATTTTTCATGTTGTTTTCGGGATTGTCAAATAATATATGAATCTTGTCTTTTAAATTTTGATTCAGATTCATATTTGTTCCGCCCGCGTAAATGACTGCCGATGGAAAACGGTTCCATATGGCAAACAGCTCGGTAAAAGATGACGGGGAAAATATATGATTAAGAGAAGTTTCCATTCAGCCTCCCCTGCCGCGAAGCGGCAATCAGATTAACCGCCTTTATCAGCCTTTCAATATTTGTACATCGGCACTTAATCCCTGAAAACCCCATGAGAACTTCTTCTTTGGTCAGGGTAGGAGTCTGTTCAGGAAGCTTCGTTCTTTCAGGACTCGCTGCAAGCGCTCTGTCAAGAAGAGCTTCCGCGCAGAGTATTTTTCCGGCTTCGCAATATCCGCAGTTACCTAAATGTACTTCCGAGAATCCTTCAATTATTTCCTGATACTCAATAGTCTGAGAAAATCCTTCTATCGTGATTATTTCGCATCCTTTTATTTTGAAAGCTGGTATAAGGCAGGCAGGACTTACATAACCGTTAAAAATGACAGTACACGCTCCGCATTGGCCTGATAAACAGCCCCGCTTAGCGCCGAATAATCCGAAATCTCCGCGAAGAATATCAATCAGCCTGACTCCGGCTTCTCCCCTGAAAACGACGTCTTCGCCGTTTAAAATAAAATTTATCGTCATTTGGCGGTTACCTGCGTTGGAATATCATTTTTTAACTGAAGGATTTCCCAAATTTCATTTCTTTTTAACGGGATTGACTTAAAGCAATGGTTCATTGCCTGGGAAACTGCCTGCATGAAAGCTGCAGGTATACATGTAAAGGGAAGTTCTCCAATTCCCTTTGGTTCGCCTGAATCTGTTGAAAGAAATTCAATTTGAATTGGCGGCGAATCAAACAAAGAAAATATAGCAAAATTATTGTATTGTTTTTCAGGCAGAATACCGTTGACATACTCAATATCTTCCGTAAACGCCCATCCAAGCGCCTGCGCTGCGGCGCGCGTAAGATTTCTTTTTGCCCTGTGTTTTGAAATTATTTTTCCGCCGTCAACCGCCAGCCATATACCGCGGATCCTTGGGACACATTCGACAAGATCGATTGTCACTTCGACAACCGCAGCCGCAAGACTAGGCTTTATAAAGCCGTTAACATCCATAACTTTCCAGCTGTCATAACGCAATGAGCCGCTTTGCGGTTTTACGGACCGGCGTACGGTTATCGGCAGCGGATCGTGGAAACGCTGTTTTCTGATCGCAACGCAGCATTTTTCTACAAGCTTTGTTATCGTCGTAATATTTCTGGAAGCGCAGGAAGGGCCTGAGTCAGGAGCGCCGCCGGAGATAACCCGCACCATATCAGGCGGAATAGATATTATTTCTGCGGCAATTTTTTGCCAGATTTTTTGAAAATTTTCAGGGCTTGAAATGCTTGATTTAATTTCCAGTATGCTTTCTTTTGTAAGAGTCACTTCGACGCTGTAATTTCCTTTGTCTTCGCCGTAATTGAGAAGACCGTTCCCCTGAAAACCCATAGCGATGCCAATCCCCCTTGGGGCTTCTCCTTTTTCAAGAGCTTTTTCTTTACGAGATTGACGAAGCAGTTCACAGGACGACCATTTGCGGTAATAATCGCTCATTTTAGTTACAGCGTTCAGTAACTCGCCTCCTGTAGTTATATTTTTGGAAGGATTTATTAAGCGCGGGTCAGCGATGTTTTTTCGTAATTCCGCCGGATCGATATTTATAATATCAGCGATTTGTGAAATTTGACGCTCAATTGCGTATAATCCTTGGGCTAAACCAAAGCCGGAAAACGGCCCCTGCGGAGGGATATTTGTCCGATATGTTTTTGCCGTAATTTTTACATTGTTAAATTTATAAAAACCAAGGCTGCCAAAGCAAATTTGATCCAACACCTCTTTTTCGTTAACCGCGTGAGCGCCAAGGTTAACAGAAATATCTATTATTGAGGCATTTATATTGTTTTTTTCATCAATTAAGCTGGAAATATTGATATTAGAACTAAAGCGTTTAGGAGTAAAAAAGAAATCTTCATCTTTGTTTAATATCAGGCGTACGGGCTTTTTTGTAACATAAGTTCCTAAAGCGGCAATACAGGCAAGAAAAGACGAGTACCATAATTTTCCGTCCATGTGCAGGTTAAGCGAGGTAGGTTCAACTATTATTGACGAGGCGTCAAGCCCAAGCACAAGGGCGACAGAATTTTTTACATGATAAGGCCATTGAGTGGCTGTCCTTATAATCATATTTTTCTCTTCGCCTGAGGACATAACTTTTTTAGATTTTTTCCCGCCTGTTTTATCCGTATCATTTTCTACAGGAAGATTCCACCACGAAGCGGCTCCTGCCGGTTCAGCGTACCAATGATCCTGTATGCCTGTTTTATAACTGCCGGTAACAATTTTGCCGGACGCTTCAAAAGCCCCGGCAACGTCGCCGCTTATTATTTCCCGTATTGCCGAAGGTTCATCCAGTGAGTCGTGGGAAAAAACAGGCGTTTCTTCTTCCGCTGTGACATTGCATCTTATTATAATATCTTCAAGTTTTGGCTTGTCATGTCCAAGCAAAACAGCTACAGGTTCGCCGATATAAGCAAGATTTTTCTCTGCAAGAATTGGGATATTTGTATCGTAAAGCCTGTTTTTACCGGGTATATCCTTTGCGGTTACAAGCGTGAAATGTTCAGGAAGAGGCGGAACTTCAATGTTTTTTAAAACACCCTTCGCGGCAGGAGATCTGATAATCGCCGCATACAGCAGATTTTTTGGGAAAATGTCTTCAAGGAAGGGGAGGGACGCCATTAGGGGTATTCTATTCGATCTTACGATATTATTCAATAATTCTTTAGTGTTGATATTTAACAGAAAATTTGTATAATTATCATCGTGAAAGTAGATAACGCTGTTATTCTTGCCGCGGGTTTTGGATCTCGTTTTGTGCCTATTACCTATGAACTTCCCAAAGGACTGGTATCCGTAAAAGGCGAGCCAATGCTTGAACGTCAAATACGCCAGTTAAAAGAAAAAGGCATAAACGAAATAATAATGGTAGTTGGTTATTTAAAAGAAAATTTTGATTATTTAATTGACAAATACGGCGTAAAACTTGTTTTTAATCCCGAGTACGCGGTTAAAAATAATCTTTCAAGTTTGTATTACGCCAGAAATTTCTTAAAAAATTCTTACATTCTGTCAGCCGATAACTGGATGAGAGAAAATATATTTAATTATGAAGAAGATAAAAGCTGGTACAGCTGCGTTTATAAAGAAGGCCCAACATCGGAATGGTGCGTAAATGCCGATGAAACAGGGCGAATCAACAGCGTTATTATCGGCGGCTATGATTCATGGGTAATGTACGGCCCAGTTTTTATCTGTGAATCTTTTTCGGAACGTTTTATAGGCAAGATCGAAGAGTATTATAAAAAACCCGGAAAAGAAAACTATATGTGGGAAAATGTTTTTATTGACGAGATTAATAATTTTGATCTTTATATAAACAAACAGAGCGCTGATAATGTGTATGAATTTGAAACCGTGGAAGAGCTTCGTCTGTTTGATCCGGAATATTATAATAAAACTCCCAATATACTGATTCAGACTATCGAAAAGATTTTTAATGTTAAAGAAAATGAAATAGTTGATATTAAAAATTTGAAAGCCGGGATGACAAACAGATCTTTTGGTTTTTCCGTAAACGGAAATAATTATATTTTCAGGCTTCCGGGCGAAGGCACGGGAGAATTAATCAACAGAAAACATGAATGGGATGTATATTCAGCAATTAAAATTTTGAATATTTCTGACGAAGTTGTCTTTTTTGATGAAAAAACCGGATATAAAATCTGCAAATATTATAACGCCAGAAATACCTGCGCGCGCGACAGAGACGACCTTGAAAAGTCCATGGAAGTCCTTCGAAAAATTCATAACAGCAAACTGAAAACAGGCCATTCATTTGATATTGAAAAAGAAATAAACAGATATTTGGGTTTATGCAAAGAAAGAAAGTCTATAAGATATTCAGATAATGATGAAACATATGCGAAAATTAACTACTTAATCGGGCTTGTCAAAGATATGAAAGTTCCCAGCGTATTATGCCATATTGACAGTAATCCAGATAATTATATACTTTTAGAAGACGGTACAGTTAAAATAATTGACTGGGAATATTCAGGAATGTGCGATCCTATAATGGATATATCCATGTATTCAATCTATTCATATTATTCAAAATCAGAAATGGACGAATTACTAAGAATTTATTTACAGCGGGAACCTGATAAAAATGAAACAATGCGCCTGTATATTTACGCGGCATTAGGCGGGTATCTATGGGCGTTATGGACAGATTACAAACAATCATTTGGAGTTGAATTTGGCGATTACGGAATGAAAATGTACCGATATGCAAAAGATTATTATAATGAAATAAAAAAGGAGTTATTTTAAAATGAAAGAAAAAACCACTGATATCTCGCTGCTCTTGTTTCCTTTGTGCATAATTGCGCTTCTTGCTGCATTGATCTTTATTTTTCCTGAAAGAGCGCAGTTTATCATCGGAGAGCTAAATAACTTTTTCGTAAACAGAATGGGCGTATTTTACATAGCGCTTGGGCTTTTTGTGCTGCTTGCAAGTATTTGTATAGCGTGTTCAAAATACGGAAATGTAAAACTTGGCAATATTGAAAAACCGAAATACTCCGGCTTCAAATGGGGAGTATTAATATTTACGGCTACTATGGCAGCTGATATTTTATATTGGTCATTAATTGAATGGGGTTATTACTATGCGGCTAATCCCGCAGGAACGGGTGATTTATCCCTTATTGAACGGCAGCAAATCGCGTCAACATATCCGCTGTTTCACTGGGGGCCGATACCCTGGGCGTTTTACATTCTGCCGGCGACAGCGTATGCGTATATGTTTTATGTTTGGAAAGGAAAAAAACAAACCTTATCCGAAGCGTGCCGTCCGCTTTTAAAAGATAAACTTGACAAAGGACTTGGCAAGTTAATTGACATTGTGGCAATTGTCGGACTGTTAGGCGGAACGGCGACTACATTTGCCCTTGCGACTCCTTTAATGACAAACGCGATAAATATGCTGCTTGGCACAAACGCGGATAAAACAATAACGATTATCATTTTATTATTAAACGGGCTTTTGTTTACGCTTGCCGTATTGTACGGAATGAACGCGATTACAAAACTAGCGTTAGCCAGCGTAGTAGCGTTTGTGGTTCTTCTTTCTTATGTTTTTTTCCTGGGGCCTACAAGGTTTATAATTGAAAGCGGCGTATCGGGAATTGGAAACATGATACAAAATTTTATAGGCATGGCAACATGGACAGATCCTCTCAGGGTAACAGGAGACGGAGTTTCAGGTTTTCCGCAGCAATGGACAATTTTCTACTGGGCATACTGGATCGCATGGTTTGTCGCTACTCCTTTCTTTATCGCGAAAATCAGCGAAGGACGCACGATCCGCAGAATGATTGGCGGCGCTTTCTTTTACGGAATAGCGGGAACTTTTACATCTTTCGTTATCTTCGGAAATTTCGGCCTTTACCAGCAGGTTACCGGAAAAGTAGACGCGGCGGCTATGCTGTTAAATGACGTCGCGCCGTCAGAAGTTATCTTGACTCTTCTTAAGCAATTACCGGGCGGCGGAAGCGTGCTGCTTGTAATTCTTGTTATCGCAATGCTGGCGTTTTACTCAAGTACGTTTGACGCAATTACTTTGGTTGTAGCGGGATTTAGCCGTAAAACATTAATCGGCGATGAGCAGCCGGATAAAAAATTACGCGCTTTTTGGGCGGGCGTTTTTATCATTCTTCCCATTGCTCTTATTTGGTCGGAAAGCACGTTGACTATGCTTCAAACTGTTTCAATAATTGCGGCATTCCCTCTTGGATTAATCATGCTGATGATTATATTCAGTTTTTTAAAGGAATTGAGAGCCAGAAATAATTAAAGAAGCAAAATGAATTTACATCAGCTTTATATTGATCCGGGAACAGGAAGCGCGCTTTTTTCAATAGCAATCGGCATAGCGGCGGCAGCTTATTTTCTGGCGCGCGGGCTTTTCCTAAAACTTGGCGTTATATTTTTTCGTAACAAACAATCTCAGCTGCAATATAAGCATGTAATCTACGCGGAAGATAAAAGATACTGGCCGTTTTTTGAATCTGTTCTTGATGAATTTGAAGCGCGTAAAACCGAAGTTCACTACTTTACATCGTCAGAGGATGATCCTGTTTTTAACTCAAAATACAGTTTTGTTAAAGGAAAATACATAGGTAACGGAAATAAAGCGTACGCTTTTTTAAATTTTTTATCCGCTTCTTTTGTTCTTACAACTACTCCTCATCTTGATGTGTTTCAATGGAAACGATCAAAAAATGTCAAACATTATTGTCACATGATTCACGGGGCAGGCGGTTCTTTGTTATACCGCCTTTTCTCGCTTGATTATTTTGATTCAGTTCTTGTCCCCGGCAATATTGAAATCAATGAGATACGCCGGCTTGAAAAATCAAGAAAACTTCCCGAAAAACAGATAATTACCGTTGGAAATACATTTTTTGACAGATGCGGCGAAAAAATTAAACAAATTCCAAAAGAAGAAAATCATCAATTTACGGTTCTTGTTTCTCCTTCATGGGGGCCATCGGCGTTACTCAAAACATTCGGAGAAAAACTGCTTGATCCGCTTGTGAATACTGATTGGCGCGTAATTGTAAGGCCCCATCCTCAATCATTAATTGCTGAGAAACCAATGATTGATAAATTATATGAAAGATATAAGGATGCTCCGAATATCGAATGGGATTATAATCATGAGAATATTTACGCATTATCAAAATCTGACGTAATGATATCGGATTTTTCCGGTATCATTTATGATTATATATTTTTATTCGATAAGCCTGTTATAGTAAATGTTCAAAACCTTGATTTCCGCCGTTTGGACGCGCATGACGTTGATTTTGAGCCTTATTATTTTAAAGCGTTTAAAAAAGTAGGAACAGAACTTAATAATGAAAATGTTAAAAATATACGTGAAACAATCTTAAATATTTCTCAGGATTTAGAAATGCAAAAAATGCGCCATGAAGTAAAAGAAACTATGTGGCAAAACAGGGGAGAATCAGGAAAGCGTATTGTGGATTTTATGATAGAAATACAAGGAAAGGAGAATATAAAAACATGACGAACATTCTATATACGATATTTATTTTTCCAATCGAACAAATAATAGAGTTGTCCTATGTTTTTATCTATCGCATATTCGATAATCCGGCTTTGTCTGTTTTAGGCGTTTCGCTTGCGGTAAGCATATTTACATTACCATTATATTTTATGGCGGAAAGACATCAGCAGACAGAGCGTGACATTCAGAAAAAAATGAAAGGCGCTGTTGATAATATCAGAAGCGTATTTTCAGGCGACGAGCGCTTTATGCTTCTTTCAACTTACTACAGGCAAAATGGGTATCATCCTCTTTATTCGCTTAGGACGAGCGTTTCACTGATTATACAGATTCCTTTTTTTATCGCGGCTTATCATTTTCTTTCAAACCTTGAAATGATAAAGGGCGTCCCTTTCGGACCGATAAAAGATTTGGCAAAACCCGATTCGCTTTTTATGATCGGAGGTTTTTCCTTAAATGTTTTACCTGTCCTGATGACAATTATTAATATTATTTCTTCATTTATTTACGCAAAAGGCCTTTCATTTAAAGAAAATATTCAATTGTACGGAATGGCGGCTATTTTTCTGCTGTTATTGTATAATTCACCGGCAGGCTTGGTGCTTTACTGGACAGGCAATAACCTTTTTTCTCTGGTAAAAAATATGCTTCAGAAAACAAAACACGCCCCCAAAATTATTTACGCAATATTATTTATTTTATTAGCGCCTGTCTGCATTTTTGTTTTGTTTTTTCACAAAGGCTTATTTATAAAACGGCTGATATTATTTTTAGCCGCGTTATTTATTCTTTTATTGCCGTTATTCAAAATAATAATTACAAAAATAATAGAATCGATAAAATTCAAAGTAAAAATACTGCCTGAATTTTCAGAATTTAACTCAAGAAAAAATATATTTATTTTTTCATTAATAGGAATATTTTTACTGATAGGATTAGTTATACCGACAACTTTAATTTCTTCCAGCGTTAATGAGTTTTCTTTTCTTGATCCTTTTTCTTCGCCGTTTCCTTATATTATGCTGACAATTCTGCAATGTCTTGGCTATTCTTTATTAATTATTTTTATTTATTTGCTGTTTGATAATAAAGTAAAAACAATATTGACAATTTTACTTACTGTGTTATTTGGGATATTATTGGCAAACACATTAACATTTACCAAAGAATACGGAATCATGACTCCAGACCTTAGTTTTGAAAGATTTTCGGTTCTTTCGGCAAAGGACATGATATTAAACATGTTGTTATTGCTATTTACGGGTACTGTTACATTAGTATTGATCTTTTTAAGAAAGAAAATCATTTTAATATCTTTACAGATAATATTAATAATAACTTTATTAACGTCAGGATTATTTAATATAATTGGAATTAATAAAGACTTTGTGAATGAGCCTCCTTTAAAAAACTCAAACGCCGGTAAAATATTTACTCTGTCCAAAACGGGTAAAAATGTTATTGTTATTATTATTGACAGGGCTGTATCCGGATATTTCCCGCATGTTATTGAAGAAAAGCCCGAGTTGATCGATTCGTTTAAAGGTTTTGTATATTATCCAAATACGACAGCGCCCGGCCGTTTTAGCCTTCATGGTCTGCCGTCTGTTTTTGGCGGATATTACTATACGCCATACAAAATACACAATCGGACTAATGAATTACAAATGGATAAAATCCGAGAAGCAATACAAATACTGCCAAGAATATTCGAGGATAATAATTATTTTGTTTTTACCGAACATTTGCCTTATGTAAAAACAAACGTATTTGAAAATAATAAAAATATAACCGAAGGTTATAATAATAAAGCGTATTCCGGCAGTTTTATAAAAGAATTTAATATTGAAGTATTCGATTATTATAAATTGTTATATAAAAACCTGATCAGGTTTGCGTTTTTTAAAGCATCTCCGGTTATATTTCATGAATTTGTATACGATAACGGCGATTATCTTTCTATTACTAGCACAATTAAAAAATTTCCAAAACACACAATAGATAATTATTCGTTTTTATATAATCTTCCAAACATAACAGAAACAACAAATGAAAATACAAATTATGCATTAATAATATATAATGAATTAACGCATGCTCCGGCGTTTTTGGAACTGCCTGATTATACTCCGTCAAATAATATTACAAACAAAAAAGAAGGACTTTTTTCTGATGAAGATAATTATTACGTAAACATGGCTTCATATCTGCTTCTCGCGAAATGGTTTGATTATTTAAAAGAAAACGAAATCTATAACAACACGCGGATTATTATCGCGTCAGACCATGGCAACAACTTAATAAAACCTCTTCCAAATGATATTAAGCTTCCTAATAACAGATGGCTTCGGTATTTTAACTCGATGCTGATGGTCAAAGATTTTGATTCTGAATTTGAGCTTAAAACCGATTATTCATTTATGACAAATTCAGATGTTCCTCATATAGCGGCGGATGGTTTAATAGAAAAATTAACTAATCCGTTTACAGAAAAGGAATTATTACCGGATAAAGATAACGGCTATATTGTAACGTCGTCCATGGATTATAGGTTACAAACTATGCAGGCTAACAGATATAACATTAAAGACAACGAGTGGCTGATAGTTCGTGATAATGTTTTTGATCCTTCAAACTGGAGTCTTTATACTCCGTAAGAAATTTAATTTTTTGGCAATATCTGATATTTATTGAGTATTTTTGTTAAAATTTCAGCGTCCCGATAAGTTTTTGGCTGTTCAGAATCAAATCCGCAAACAGGACGCAGCTCTTCAAGCAAAGCGTAAACATCAGCGTATGCTGATTGTTCTCTGTTAACAGGCTTCTTTCGCGTAACTTCCAATATGCGGCTATGTTCGGTTTCTTTTTGTTCTTCATCGCCGCTTATAAGAGTTTCATCAAGCCTTTCGCCGGGCCGCAGCCCGATGTATTCGATCTTTATCTCTGTCTCAGGTTCGTAGCCGTGAAAGCGTATCAGCTGCTCCGCAAGGTCGCGGATACGCACAGGCTCGC
>JGI24695J34938_10003609_pt1 | contig 10633 bp, 6 predicted proteins | sample TergutCo191P3_FD_34938 | JGI IMG/M metagenome (IMG submission 34938) | reverse complement strand
CATTAATACAATATCGGCAGGAGCCATAAACGGATCAAGCCAGCTGAACAAAATAACAGGAACTCCGGTGCTGCCTCCTTCCAGAAATTCCCAGCCCGCGCCGGCTATTACAATACAGGAAATTTCGAGATCTTCGGGGAAATCCGAAAAAGATGTAAAAAAATAGGCGTTTGCCATACTGCCTAGATCATCAAGACCTTGTAAAAATGCCTTTTCCGCCTGAAAACCATATATTGAGTATTGAGCTGGTTCAATAAAAACCGCAATATTCGCGATTCTGCTTTCAGTAAAGGCCGCGGCAGCGTATCCCGCCCTGAAAAAATCAGATTCAGTGTCGGAAGAATAGCTGTATACCCCTTCGCGGTTTATCTGATCCTCAGTATATCTGCCTTCAAGAACAATTGTTCTGACTTCCGGATTCTGCGTCTGATAAATTTCCGCCGATTGCGCGAATCTTCGCGGAAAAACCACAGAATACGGTCTTAAAGAAATTTCCGCGACAGCATAACGGATTATATCCGCGCCGGCATTATTCGCCACTTCCACAACCTTGACAGGCCGGAAAAGAGACAGCGAACTTAAAAGAACCGCGCGGTTTATTCTTCCCTCTCCGTAAAGAGTTAATGACGATGTTTCAGAAACAATAAGGACAGGCTGGCGCAGCAAAAACGTACAAACCGGAATTATAACGGCAAGAACAAGAGTTATTAAAATTGCAAGTTTTATAATGGTTTTTATATCCATTGCTGATTTTACAAGTATACCATTTTTAATAAAAATTTTTAATAAAAAATGAAGAGAAAAAATCGATTAATTAAAACTTGATTAGCTCACTTGACCAAAATACAAAAAATCAAATAATATGTAAAAAACCCATTTTAGGAGTATGTGAATGACAAGTTATAAAGAATTAGGATTAGTAAATACCAAAGAAATTTTTAAAAAAGCTATGTCGGGAAAATACGCGATTCCTGCGTACAATTTTAATAACATGGAACAGATGCAGGCAATTATTCAGGCCTGTGTTGAAACAAAATCGCCTGTAATTTTACAGGTTTCTTCAGGCGCGAGAAAATACGCGAATCAGAATATCCTCCGCAATATGGCAAGGGGCGCGGTTGAATACGCGCATGAACTTGGATATGACATTCCTATCGTTCTGCATCTTGATCACGGCGATTCATTTGAAATTTGCAAAGATTGTATCGAGACTGGATTCTCGTCGGTTATGATAGACGGCTCGCATCTTTCTTATGATGAAAATGTCGCTGTTACAAAAAAAGTCTGCGAGTTCGCGCATTCCCAAAAAGACTATGTAACTGTCGAAGGCGAACTTGGAGTTTTAGCCGGCGTTGAAGACGATGTGTCTTCGGAACAAAGCCATTACACTCAGCCGGGCGAAGTGGTTGATTTTGTCAGTAAAACAAAGGTTGATTCTTTGGCGATCTCAATCGGCACAAGCCACGGCAGAGCCAAGTTTAAACCTGAACAGTGCACAAAAAATGCTGACGGCATTTTAATTCCTCCTCCGCTCCGCTTTGACATTCTTGAAGAAGTCGAAAAACAGATTCCGGGTTTCCCCATTGTTCTTCACGGTTCTTCATCGGTACCTATTGAATATGTGCACGTAATAGAAAAATTCGGCGGCAAATTAAGCGACTCAGTCGGTATCCCCGAAGAGCAGCTCCGCAAAGCCGCCTCAAGCGCGGTATGTAAAATAAATATTGATTCAGACGGCCGCTTGGCGATGACTGCTTTAATCCGCAAAGTCTTTTTTGAAAAACCAGATGAGTTTGATCCCCGAAAATATTTAGGGCCGGCAAGAGATGAGCTTAAAAAACTCTATTCGCATAAAAATATAAATGTACTGGGTTCCGCGGGGCAGGCGTAAGATCAGTAATTAGTAAGAGCAGACAATGGATCAAATTAAATGGCTCTGGAACTATATGAAGGGGAAAAGGGCTTTCTTTATCGGAGGCCTTCTCCTCGCGGGAATTACAGCAGGCATCAGAGTTATTAACCCAAGGCTTGGTCAGGAAATAATTGATGATGTTCTGACTCTTGGTAAAGTTGAAAAGCTAATTCCTCTTTTAATAACTATGATGGCAGTGCAGCTTGGCCGTCTTGGCCTGCGGTACCTCATGGTAATTATGATGGAAAAATCCAGTACGGCAGTTATGACGGACATCCGCCGCGAAATGTACAACATTGTGCAATGGCAGGATTTCCGCTTTTTAAGCAAGTTTCCCACAGGAAATCTGATGACAAGAATGACTCAGGACCTTGAAATGGTTCGTCATTCTGTAGCGTGGATATCATACATGATTGTCGACGCTATCGTTCTTTTTATTTCAACATTTGTTTTTTACATGTTTATTAACTGGCAGCTTGCTTTGTGCCTTGTGGCTGTTACTCCGTTTATTCTGTTTATCAGCCGCAGGTTTGTATTAAGGATAAGGCCGCGCTTTCGCCTTCTCAGGCAGAAATTAACCGATCTTGGCACCAAGGTAACAGAAAATATTGACGGTAACCGCGTAGTAAAAGCGTTTGCGCGTGAAGAACACGAGAAAGAGCATTTTGAAAAATACAACGAGGACTACCGGAACACTTCATGCGAAAACGCGCTGATAGTGGCAAAGTATCATCCGTTACTTGAAATCGCAAGCCAGTCGCTCATGGTGATAATGCTTGCGGTCGGCGGCATTTTTCTTATAAACAAAACAATTACAGCAGGCGAGTATATGGCTTTCTCTTCGCTGACATGGGCGCTCTCCGCTCCTATGTGGATGCTCGGCCCTCTCCTTGCCGACCTTGAACGCTTTTCAACGGCGGGAAAAATGATCCGCGAAGTAACTGAAGCTCCGAAAGGAATCAGCAGTAAATCAGGCTCCGTTCAGCTTACAGAACGTCCTTCGGGAAAAATAGAATTCCGCGATGTAAAATTAACTATTAATGAATCGGTGATTCTTGAAGATATAAACTTTACCGCCGAAGCGGGCTCCACAATAGGAATACTCGGAAGCACGGGCGCAGGGAAAACATCGCTTATAAATCTTCTTATGCGTTTTTATGAACCGGACTGGGGAGCGGTTCTTCTTGACGGCGAAGATATAAGACGTTATACGCTATCGTCGTTAAGGCGGCATATAGGCCTTGCGATGCAGGATGTATTTTTATTTTCCGATTCTGTGAAAGGCAACATCTCCTACGGAAGGGATGAACTGGATGATGATACAATTATTAAACACGCTACTCAGGCGGATGCTGACAGTTTTATCAAAGAGATGAGCGGCGGCTACGATACATTAGTCGGAGAAAGAGGAGTCGGAATTTCAGGCGGACAAAGGCAGAGAATCGCGCTTGCGCGCGCGCTTGCGATGGAACCTTCTATTTTAATTCTTGATGATACTACATCCGCGGTTGACAGCGAGACAGAACAGTACATTCAGCACCAGCTTAAAAACCTTGATTTTGCCTGTACCAAAATAATAATCGCTCAGAGGATTTCCTCATTCAGGGGAGCGGACTTAATTCTTGTAATGGATAACGGGCGGATTATAGAACGCGGAACGCATTCGCATCTCCTTAGCATTAAAGGTTTTTATTATAATATCTGGAAATTGCAAAACAACGCGGGCATTGACGCTATGCAGCAGCATGGGATATCCGGCATTTTAAATAAAATTTTCCCGCACAAAGGATAAAACAAAATATGTTAAAGCAGAAAAATGCGGAATTTCAAACAGACAGAAAAAAACGGCGCTTTCAGGATCAAAAAACCGCAAAAGAGCGCAACCGCTATGATGTTGACGAATATCTCGACGAAAAAGTAAGCCTTTTTAATATTAAACGAGTTGTCGGTTATTTAATAAAAGCCCAGGGGCCTTTAAAACTTGCGCTGTTTTTCAGCATATTGGCGTCCCTCGCGTCTTTAATCGGGCCTTTGTTCGTAAAAAGGGCGATAGATGAGGCTGTGCCCAATAAAGATGTGCGCCTGCTTCTTATAATGGCGCTGTTTCTTACAGCGTCTATTGTAGTAAGCATTGCGTTAGGCGCAATAAGAAACATTCTTGTAGCCCGCGCGGGCGCAGGGATAATTCATGATATAAGATACGATCTTTTTTCGCATCTTCAGAAATTATCTTTTAGTTTTTTTGACAGCCGGCCTCACGGAAAAATTTTCGTGCGCGTTGTGCCTTATGTAAACAGCGTATCGGACGCGCTTTCAAACGGAATAATAAATTTTATAATCGAAGTTTTAAATATTATTTTTATTATCTTTTTTATGTACCAGATAAGTTCGCAGCTTGCGACAGTAACTATTATGGGGCTTCCCCTGTTCGCGCTTTTTATCTGGATAATAAAACCGGCGCAGAGAAAAGCGTGGCAGGATGTGTCAAACAAGAACGCGAACCTTAACGCCTATGTGCAGGAATCCATCGACGGAGTGCGCGTAACGCAGGCTTTTGACAGGCAGAAAAAAAACATCGGTATAATGAACAGCTTGACAGAAGAACGCAATAAAGTATGGATGAAGGCGATTTATATTTCCAACACAGTATGGTTTTCCACAGAAACTATAAGCCAGATAGTGTTTTCGTTTGTTTATATTATGGGAGTTTTCTGGATGAATCCTATGGCAAGTTTCGGAATGCTGCTTGTTATGGGAAACTACGCGTGGCGCTTCTGGCAGCCGATTATAAACTTAGCGAATATTTACAATACTTTTATAACCGCGATGGCGTATCTTGACAGAATTTTTGATACAATAGCCGAGCCTGTTACAATTCAGGATATTCCTAACTCAGTTGATCTTTCATTTGTCAGAGGTCATGTTGAGTTTAAGGACGTAAGTTTCAGTTATGACAACCGGCGGAAAGTATTAAAGAATGTAAATTTCGAGGCTCATCCCGGGCACAGTATCGCGATTGTAGGGCCGACAGGAGCGGGAAAAACTACCATTGTAAATCTCCTTTCGCGTTTTTATAATATCGAAGAAGGACAGGTTTTAATCGACGGTCAGGATATAATGAAGGCGACGCTTCGGTCTCTGCGAAGCCGTATGGGAATAATGCTTCAGGATAATTTCCTTTTTACGGGAACGATTGCAGATAACATCCGTTACGGGAAACTTAACGCGGCGGACGAAGAAATCCGCGCCGCGGCGCAGCTTATAGGCGCTCACAACTTTATCGAAAAACTGCCTCAGGGCTACGACACTCCTATTACAGAAAGAGGCGGCGGCATTTCAGCGGGTCAAAGACAGCTTTTAGCGTTCACCCGCACATTAATTTCCAATCCGCGCATTTTAATTCTTGACGAAGCGACAAGCAGCATTGACACAGGAACAGAGCAGCTTGTTCAGCAGGGCATACAAACATTGATGAAAGGGCGCACCTCTTTTATAATCGCCCACCGCCTTTCTACAATACGCAACTGCACGCGCATTATGTTTATAAACGACGGCGAAATAACTGAAAGCGGAACGCACGAAGAGCTGATGGCGCTAAAGGGGCGTTATTACGAGCTTTGCCTTGCGCAGTATGAAAAGTGATTAGTAGACCATCGCGGTTAAAACAGCGTCGATCCATTTGTTTGCTTCGCCTGAGTTATGTGATCTGAATGTGATAAACTCCATCAGAGCTTCCTTGAAATATCCTGAATAATAAAGGCTTTGGCCGAGATAAAAACGCGCGCGCGCTTCCGCTTCTCTCGATCTTGGAAGCGAAAGATAATGCTGTAAATTTATACGGGCGTCCTCCCAGTCAAATCTTGTAAAATATTCGGCTACTATCTGAAACAGCGCCGATTCCTCTCCTCCTGTAGGCGCGATTAGATCGACGGAGAAAACACGCGGCCTTTTTAATTCAAGCGGCGCTTTAGGCGGCATTTGATTAACGCTCAGCATATTAAGCGATTCTTTGCTCAACGGGATTTGATTTGGAATTTCCGTTATAAAAAAACCGCCTTCTGTGCCAGTATTTAATGTAGGAAGAGGTATCGGGCGCATCACGCGTTCAAGGGTATCGCTATGTAATGTAACGGCCGCAACTGTCGCGTTAACCCCCGGTTTAATTCCCATGCTTCCGCTTGCGATTTCATCTTCAAATATAACTGCGTAATAAAACGATATTCCCGGAACGGGTAAGTCAACGCTTGGAGAAACAGCGCCGTGATGAATAATAATAGCGTTAAGCAAATCCTGAACATGGTTTATCGGCTGGGTACTTCGATATAAAATTGCGTTACGCTCTGTGCTGCCGGGTTCAAAGGTTATGATGATTCTGTCTCCTTCCTGTTTTGCCGCAAGATTATAAATACCTTCTGCTAATTCCGCAGCCATCGCGTCTTGTAAAGACGGATCCGCGGGAACGTCCTCAAAACCCTGAGCTGTAAATATACTTGTGCTGTTTATTCCCGGAAGAATAATATCATAACGCTGGCCCGCAGTATCGCTTGCTGCGATAAAATAATAAAGATTTTCCATATCGTCAGTATCATCAATATAGTATTGCTCGCCGTATCTGACTGTTACAGGCCTGATATTGGCTTGAATGACGCCTGAAAACGGACGCGTAGATCTAAAAATATAGACAGGCCCTAAAGCGTCCTTAGAATCAGCCCACGTAAGCCTTATAAAATTATTTCTGACTTCCGCTGAAATTTGCGTAACATAGGGGATATACTCCCTGTTCTGCGCGAAGATACCAGCGCTGACAGCAAAAAAGAGAGAAATCAGAATAATAAAATAGCGCTTTTTCACCTTATTATCATTTTAATTTATTAATAATCGAAATTCCAGAGAAATTTTTTTCAAAATTATAATAATTTACGCAAATATTTATTCCTGACTGTACTGTAATTTGTAAAGACCCGCGTAAATTCCGTTATGTGCGATTAGTTCCTCATGATTGCCTTCTTCCACAAGACGGCCGCCTGACAGAACAAGAATACGATCGGCGTTTTTAATGGTAGAAAGCCTATGAGCGATTACAATCGAAGTTCGGCCTGCAAGAACTTCTTTAATGCCAAGCTGAATGAGCCGCTCTGTTTCGGTGTCGACAGAGCTTGTCGCTTCATCAAGAATTACTACACGGGGGTTATGCGCAATAACACGCGCAAAACTTATAAGCTGTCTCTGCCCTGTGGAGATATTCGCGGCTCTTTCAGAAAGGATCGTTTTGTATCCGTCTTTAAGGCCGGAAATAAATTCATGGGCATGAACCGCCTTAGCGGCTTTGATTATTTCTTCCTCAGATAATTCAAGACCAAGACTGATATTTTCTTCTATGGTTCCCGAAAATAAAGTAACATCCTGATTTACAGGCATAATTGAATTACGCAATTTACCAAGCGGATAATCTTTTACCGGCTTCCCGTCAAGAGAGATAATGCCTGTATCAATATCCCACAAACGGGTCAGAACATTAATAATCGTTGTTTTACCGGCTCCTGTGTATCCGACAATTGCCGCCATCTCACCGGCTTTTACCGAGAAAGAAAGCGATTTTAAAACATCCTCGCCTTTTTTATAAGCGAAGTTTACATTTTTAAATTTTACGTTTCCTTTGATAATTTCCGGCACTTGCGGCGTTTTACTGGCGTATTCCTTTATGTGTTCATCTGTATCCATCAATTTAAATATTTTTTCGCCTCCCGCCATCGCGGATTGAAGCATTGTGTATTTTTCTGCGATATCAGTTACAGGCTGATAAAACATTTGAACAAGATTGATAAACGCTATCAATGAACCGAGTGAGAGCGACATAGAAAGCATCATTCTGCTTCCGACGACAATAACAACCGCCATTGTAAGAGTAGAAAACCATTCCACAACAGGACGGAATGTGGCGAACACATACATTTCTCCAAGGTTTGCATCTAACAGCTCTTTATTATTTTTTTGAAATTCCGCGGAACTTTTTTTCTCCTGCCTGAATAACTGTACAACCTGCATACCGGAAAGCCTTTCCGCAAGATACGAGTAAACTAAGGAAGAAGCGGTGCGCTGCCTTCTGAACGCGTCACGCGCTTTTACGCGGCTTATAAAAGTTAAAATTAAAACAGGAGGAAGCGTTATAAGAACCGCTGCGGCAAGAGCGGGCGATAAAATAAAAAGCGTTATTAAAGTTCCAGCCATTATCGCAATATCTTTTAAAAACGCGACAAGAACTGTCGTAAAAAATTCATCCATTGTCTGAACATCGCTTGTCAACCGCGTAACAATACGTCCTACAGGATGGCGCGATAAGAATCCCGTTGACTGTCCGATTGTTTTTGTAAACAAAGCGATCCTTAAATCCTTTAAAACGCGCTGAGTCATCAGGTTCGCTGTCCATGTCTGAGCAAACGTGAAACCAAAAACAACTAATATTATCACTAAATAAATAACGCAGCCTTGTATCAGATAAGAAACATTTTTAACAAGAATTCCGTCATCAATAATCCTTTGCAGCAATACAGGCAGAAAAAGCTCTCCTAATGTAGAAAAAATTAACGCCGCGACAGTAGCCGCGATAAGATGTTTATAAGGTTTAAGATAAGACAGTATTCTGCGCACTATGCGGCTGTCGTATTCTTTTGTTACATCATCGGTATCAAAATAACTTTCAGCCATTTGCGCTCTCCTGTGCTAATCCGGTTTTTATTTGAGCAGGTTCAAGCGATTCAAGACTCTGGAAAGCCGCCATCCTAGAGTAAAAACCGCCGGATAAAATTAAACTTTGAGGACTTCCGTATTCCAAAACCTTTCCTTTGTCCAAAACTAAAATGTTATCTGCATATTTAAGCGTTGAAACCCGGTGCGATATAATAATGGTTGTTTTCCCTTTTCTTTCCTTCCATAGAGCTTCCAATATTTTCACTTCTGTTTCATTGTCAACAGCGGAAAATGAATCATCTAAAATTAAGAATTCACTTTCCATGACCATAGCCCGTGCTATCGCCGTTCTTTGTTTCTGTCCTCCGGAAAGAGTAAGGCCTCTCTCCCCTACAAGCGTTTGTTTTCCATGTTGAAAATTATCCATATCCTTTGACAATGAAGCGAAGTTTATCGCTTTTTGAATTATGTTTTCTTTTTTATTATCATCGCTTTCCGTCAGCCCATAGGCTATGTTATTCGCAATGGTGTCGGAAAATAAATAACTGTCCTGAGGGCTTACCGCGAATAATCCCCGCAGACTTTCAAGCGGCCATTTATGCACATCAAGTCCGAATACGCGCACAGCGCCCTCGGGCGGATCAATCATACGCATAAATGTTTTAATTAGGGTTGATTTCCCCGCGCCGGTTTTCCCCATGACACCTAACCACTGCCCTCGGCTGATTTTTAAATTTATTCCGTTTAAGACTTTGCCTGTTTTTTTATGTTCCGGCGGTTCGCTTTCTTCATCAGGCGCGTTATCGCTTGTATATGTAAACTCAAGGTTAGAAATTTCTAAAGCAGGAACACGCTCATCATTATTCCCAAATTCTTTATCCCCTTCTTTAAATATTTCATTATCTTTTATGGAAGGCGCTGTTTTCAGAACCTCATTAATTCTTCCAAGACTTACAGCTCCGCGCTGAATCATGTTCACCATGAAACCGGCTCCGATTAAAGGCCAGATCAGCATGCCAAGATAGCGGAACATTGCGACAAGGCTTCCCGGCGTCATAAGACCGTTTATCACTCTGATTCCGCCGATTAAAAGCATAATTAAAATCGTAAAACCGGAAATAAGCGAAATGAAAGGAAAGAAAAAACCAAAAAGGCGCACAAGCTCCATATTCGCGTCTTTATAATCATCGTTTGAGTCTGCGAACTTTTTTATAAACCACCATTCTTTTACAAATGATTTAATAACGCTGATGCCTGCGAAAGTTTCCTGAGTTCTTTCGCTCATTTTTGAGTACGCTTCCTGCGCTCTTTTAAATTTATTGCCGACAAGGTTCCCAAAAATAAGAATTAATACCGTAACAACAGGCAGAGGAATAATTGAATATAAAGCGGAGCCTGCGTCCTGCACAAATATGATAATTAAAATCGCCGTTGCCATAAAAACAAAATCAAATAAAGCTACAAGCCCCATGCCGATAGACATGCGAACCGCGTGAAGATCGTTAATTGATCTTGCCATTAAATCTCCGATTTTATTTTTCTGGTAAAAATCCCACGACATTTTTGTAAGATGATTGAATAAATTATCGCGTAACTGCGCTTCTATCCGCCTTGAAGAGCCGTGAATAAAAAAGCGCCAAAAAAAACGGCCGAGCGAAACAAGCGCCATAACGCCGACCATCCAAAGACAGAGTATAATAATTTTTTTTAAATCAAAATTACCTTCGGAAATCATATCGATCGCAACGCGGAGAAACTGAGGTATCGCAATTTGCGCGGCGTCCACAATGATAAGGCACAAAAGGCCGATTATATAATGCGCGCGATAACGTGCAAGATACGGAAAAAGAAGCTTGAATTCTTTTAGCGGGATTTGAGGTTTTTTTTCTTTATTTTTTTTTTGCTTCTGCCTGTTTTTTCCCGCCGCTCATTTTTTCTTTTTTGCTTCATCCTGTTTCTTTTGATCTGTTTCAAGTTTCTGCGTCCAGATACTCAATTTTTTCTTTATATCCTGAGATTCCTCGTTTTCGGCAA
>JGI24695J34938_10003601_pt1 | contig 10648 bp, 10 predicted proteins | sample TergutCo191P3_FD_34938 | JGI IMG/M metagenome (IMG submission 34938) | reverse complement strand
TGGCGAGGGTTTAATACCTGAGAGCTCGCTTCGCGAGATCACTTTAGGGCGAATTTTCCCAGTATTAAACCCGAGACCAATACCTTATGAGAACAACATACTCCGTCCCTTTAGGGCGGGGTTGTTGATTTAAATAATATTCGCATTCTCCTGCTATATCGTCAAGCGTGAAATCGGTTTTCTCTGATAAATCCCTGACGGAATCTTAACCGGGGCCGGGCAGAGAAGCGTTTTACTTTTTTTAGGTGACACAGTCTATTGTTTTTATTCTTTTATTTAAATTAACGGTAAATTTTATTAATATAAAACTAAATATAATAATACTAATTATTTGTGATGTTGAGAAAATAAAAAATATTCCTCTGTATGAGTCTCCTCTAAAAAATTCAATAAAAAATCTGGCGGTAGAATAAAATAATAAATATACATAGATCAGGTTATTTTTAAAATATATTTTTCTTCTAAAAATATCCAATAAAATGAATAAAATTAAATTAACAAACGCTTCTAATAATTGTACCGGAAAACGATTAACGCCATTAGCTTCCTCAACAATTGAATGATGAAAAGTAATACCAAATAATGATTCAATGCCAAAACAGCATCCCGCGAAAAAGCAGCCTATTCTTCCAAAAAAATGAAATAAAGGGATTGAAGGCGTAATAAAATCCAGTAAATATTTATATTGTGGTCTCCTATTAATAATGATTATTGCCGCGAGTATTCCTCCGAGTAATCCTCCATAAAAAACATTACCGCCCCAGATTAAACCAACAGCATTAATAATATTTTGTAACGAATCGATATTTGATATATTTTTTACTACATTTATTATAATCTGATAATTAACAATAGAATAAAGAATGTGTCCGCCTGCAAACACTCCAATTGATGATAATAATAAAAAATTTATACCATCACTGTCATCATAACCATTTTTCGTGCATAATCGGCAAGCATAAATACCCATTGAAAAAATTCCCAATAACATAGCGATCTGATATGTACCTATCGGCCTGCCAATTATTATAATAAAAGGAAACATTTATATAATTAAATAGTAAAATCCGAAAAACTGATTTGCTTCCCGGATTTTTATAGAATTGTTTACCAGCTGCTAAACGCGCTTGCTGCGGCTCCTGCGAATGCTAAACAAGCAATGAAGGTAATAAGCGCGAAGACAAAGCCAATTATACTTAAAACCAATCCCGCGGTTGCCATACCTGACGGTTGTCCTGCTGCTTTTGCCTTCTTACGCGCAATTGCACTTATAATGATACCAATAAGACCAAATAACCACATAGGAAATGTATTCGCAACCGGAATAGAACCGCCTATTAAACTAAGAATACCCAAAATCAATCCAGCAACAGCCATAACCTTTCTCCTTCTTTCTTTGTAAGTTTTTCTTTCAACATTGAAGATTATACTCTATAACATAGAGTAGTAAAATAATACAAAATTTAATCAATTAAGTCAACATATTATTGAAAAATATAAAAAAAAATATTGTATTTCATTGTAAAATAGTTGTTGATATAAAATCATCCGTTAAAAAATAAATGTTCGATTAAAATTTTTAATCCTAATAATATAAGAACAACCCCTCCTGCAAATTCCGCTTTTGATTTATATTTTTTTCCGAATATATTCCCTATTTTTACACCAACTATAGAAAATATAAATGTTGTTAATCCAATGATAATCAACGCCATTATAATATTTAATTTAAAAAATGCAAATGTAACGCCTACAGCCAAAGCGTCAATACTTGTTGCTATTGCCAGTACAAGCATTTTAAAAAAATTAAACGGATTATCCTCGTTTTGTTCTTCCTTTTTGGAAAAGCTTTCTTTTATCATATTTGCGCCGATAAGACCTAAAAGAGCAAACGCTATCCAATGTTCAAAATGTTGAACCATGTTAGCGAAAAGTTTACCTGTAATAAAGCCGATAAAAGGCATTAAAGCCTGAAAAAAGCCAAAATAGATACCCGGTATGAAATATTGGATTTTTTTAGGTTTTTCAACCGATAAGCCGAGCGTTATTGAAACAGCAAAAGCGTCCATTGACAACCCTACAGCAATAAGAATTATTTCTAATAAACCCATAAAAACTCCGGCTTTTAAACTATTTCTTTTTAATAGGAAAGTCAAGTGTATATACAAACTATATTTTTATATATGTGACAGTGTAGGAAATATTTCGCATAACGTTCAAATATCCTGCTCACACTGAACTTGCCGTTTTATAACAAGGCTAATAAGGTATGTATACTATCGTCATCTAAGATGACGCGCTCAGAAGAGAAAAATGAGCAAAAGAAAAAGGTATACCGCCGAAGAGAAAGTTAAAATTCTCAGAGAGCTGCAGGAGAACAGAAAAACGATAAGCAAGGTTTCAGAAGATGGAATTCATCCGAACAATATTTTTAAATGGAGAAAGCAGCATTTAGAGATGGGTGTCCAGGGTTTTAGAACAACAAGGAAAGACATAAGCGGTAAAGCCAAGGATCGGAAGATAGCTGCGCTTGAAGATAAAAAAAACAGAAAGACGAACTTATCGCGGATCTTGCCTGAGAGCTTTTAGAACAAAAAAATAATTATTCTGGTCGGCTATAAGAACCTAGAAAACGAGTCTTTTGATTAAAACAATTGTTGAAAAAGTAATACTTAATCTTAAAACTAAAATAAATCTTCCGCTGGAATTTTTATTAAAACACACCGGAATATCCCAAAGGACATGGCGCGCATGGATGCGGCGCCGCGAGATTGAAAGAAAACATAATAACAATATTTTTAAAAATTATTATCTTACGCTTGAAGAGGAAAGAGCGATAGCCGCGTATATTATCGCAAACCTTCTTAAAGGCTACCGTGTTCTGTGCTATGAGATGATTGATAAAAATATAGCGTTTGTGGGCTGTACAAGCATCTACAACGTCATCAAACGGTATAATTTGGGTAAAAAGTGGGCGGAAGCGCGGGAAACTGGAGCGGTTTCACATGTCATTAAAAACCGAACATGTAAGGAGGTCAGCGTATTTACATTATCAAGATGCCTGCATCAGGACGGCGCAATGGATCGCAAATTATAACAGCGAACGGCTTCACAACGCGATCTTGTACCTAACGCTGAATGATGTTTTTAACAGCAGAACATCGGCGCGGCTTGCAGAACGCAGAAATAAATTGCATAATGCATGCATTAACAGACAGGTTTACTGGCGAACCTATAATGCTAGTGCCTTCGAACCGCAGGTTTGCACACACTTTATTAACTTGCCTGAAAAACGGCAAGTCCAGCGTGAGCAGTACAATAGCTTCATAAAACACGTTCGAAGACAAAGCGGGCTTTGCGTTTTTCTTTTTTTAGATTTATACTGATAATATGTTTAATGATTGCCTGATAATGGCTGGCGGCTCGGGAACAAGATTATGGCCTGCGAGCAGTTCAAATATGCCTAAACAATTTTTATCGGCCACATTCAGCGCGAATGATAAAGAAGATAAAAGTTTTTTCTCACTTGCGCTGGAGCGCGCTCTTTCCGCAGGAGAGCGTGTTATCGTAATAACAGGAAAATCCCATATTCCTCATGTTATCGCGGATGCCGCTAAACTGACCGCTACGGAAAAAAAACGCATTATTGTAATCGGCGAACCCATAGCGAAAAACACAGCGCCTGCGATTGCGTGCGCGGCCTTTTTTTCCGGGACAGGAAACATGCTTGTTCTTACAAGCGATCACATAATAAAGCCGCTTGAAAAATTTATTTCTGACGCAGGCCGCGCGGAAAAAACCGCAAATAACGGTAAACTTGTTATTTTTGGAATTCCGCCGTCACGTCCTGAAACAGGTTATGGTTATATAGAATCTGTCCCGCAAAAACAAAATTCAATTAAAACAAAAAATGTTAAAGCCCGTGTCTTAGATGTGGCCGCATTTCATGAAAAACCTGATTTAGAAAACGCAGTAAGATATATTAAAAATGGAAATTTTTTCTGGAATTCGGGAATGTTCGCGTTTGATGTTAAATTTATAACTGATCAATTTAATTTTCTCGCATCTGATGTGATAAAACCTTTTCTTAAATTAAAAAAACCGGATAGAACAGATTATATAGTTTCAAAAAATATAAAAATTTTAAATAACTGGAAAGGTCTTGAGAACGCGTATAAAAAAACAAAAAACATCTCGTTTGATTACGCGGTCGCGGAAAAATGCGGAAACAGAGCGATGATTCGCGCAAGTTTTGACTGGATCGATATCGGTAATTGGGATGAATACATTAAATTAACCGGAAGAAAAAAATCTCTGGTTTTTAACGCAGGCTCTGATACATGCTATGTTGATTCCGACATACCTGTAGCTCTTGCCGGAGTTGATGATCTTATCGTAATAATCCGAAGTGAAAAAGACGGAAGACCCGCGGCGGCTCTTATTACAAAAAAAGGACAGACGCAAAAAGTCCGGGATGTAACGGAAATTATAAAAAATTCCGGCAATAATTACCTGTTATAACAGAATTTGGGGCAAATTCAACAACATTGACAAGACGGAGTTTTTAGCTTATTATATATTATAGATGGGAGTACTCACAAGCCAGAAAATATCTGTTTATTATGACAGATTCAAAGATATTGATGTAACCTTTACAAAAGATATGATTCAGGTTACAGGGCTTCTAACACAGCAAATTCACATAAAATGCGGAAACGATTTTTGGCCGTGCGTAATCTATTCGGCTTCATTCAGCGGCGCGAAAGTTGTCGCGAATGTTAAAACCGGGCTTGTCACGAAACTTCAGGCTGTTAATAATTTTGTAAACCTGCGGTTCTGTTTTAAGCCGGCAAGCGAGGCGAACACTGTTACATTTTTTGTCGCCGCGCGCGTTCTTGCAAGCACTCCTTACGGCAATTCGCAGGATGTTAATCTATTTACACTGCAGTTTTCCAACAGGCCGCCGGATGATTTAATCGAAATTATCGGCCGCGTTTTAGATGCCAATGTTAACTCCGCAAAACGCAAGGACGCCCGCGTTCCGCTTACTGCGGATAATCTGCGCAAATTAAATATTCAATCTACGGAAAGCGCTGTTTTTATTCAGGGAGTTCCCCGCCGCTGTATTTTAAGGGATTTATCTTTTTCAGGCTGTAAATTAATTATGATGGGTGTCGCAAAATTCCTTCTTGATAAAGAAGTGTCAGTGCGCGTGGATTTTAACGATCCGCGCGAGGTTTTTACAATTAAGGGGAAGTTTGTCCGCGCGGAAGCCGTCGAAGGGAAAAAAGAGATGGTTGCTCTCGCTCTTACATTTGAAGATCCCGCAGTTCCTATGGGCTATAAAATCCGCCTTAACAATATGCTGACATCTACAAGCGCCGGTAACCGCGGCATCGGCACTGATGAATGATCTTTACTTAATAAAATAAATATATTATAAATTATTTATGAAAACAAAAAAATATTTTTTGATTCTTATTGCGTGCGTTCTATTATTTTCCTGCACAAAAAATGAAGGCGCGTCTCATAATAATATCATGGATATCATCAATACAGAAATTGAGTTACTGGAAGCGCATGCTTTGCCAGCAGCCGCAATAAAAAACATAGGGTTTTCTTTGGCGGTAAACGCCGGGCTTTATGTTCTTGAACGAAACACAACCGACACAGGAGATGAAAACACCAGAGTTGTCTGGGGCGAGTCAATGGCATTAGGTGAAAGTATTTTAACAGGAAACACGCGCAGGCTATATTGGGCAGGACAGCCTAATCCCCGCCATCTTGATTTTGTAGAAGTCCGCCGTTCCAACGGCTCCGAGGGATGGTCACTCCCCTATCAAATCGCCGAGGGCGGAAGGCTTGCAGTAGTAATTGATGAAAGATCTTTTTTATACTCGCTGCCTACTCTTGTTGATGTATCAAGATTTATAATAGGACGAAGATCAATAGTTGTTTATTATCCTGATACCGAACAGGACGGATTTGTTGAAATCAGGGGATGGAATTTAGAACGGCTTGAATATGTCCCGCAGGCAAACCGTTTTGTCCGTCTTTCTTCGTTATCCAGAAATGATTCTGACATTCAATCGGCAATCCTTTTACAAACCGCGCTATCAATTGAAGCGGCAAATCAGGCGGAAAGAAAATCGGCGCTTTTAGAATCCGCTTTGATGTATTATCCGGACTCGGTTTTCTTTCAGGAAATATTCGAAATTTTGTATCCTCCCAGCGTAATGATAATTGAAAACGATTAATACGAGGAAATAATTTAACTGTAGTTTTGGAACAGCCTCAATTAATAAAGAAATAATTTAATCCGGCAATACAAGCGCAAGCACTTCTTCAAACCGTTCTACAGCGTGGAACTCAATGCCTTTTTTTACATAGTCAGGAATTTCATCAAGGTCGCGTTCATTTTGTTTAGGGAAGATAATATGTTTTGCTTTATTACGGCGGGCGGCGATTGTTTTTTCCTTCAGTCCTCCGATCGGAAGCACCTGCCCCGTAAGCGATAATTCTCCTGTCATCGCAAGACGCTGCGTGATAATTTTATCGCGTAACAGCGATAACAAAGCCGCCGCCATTGTAATTCCCGCAGAGGGTCCGTCCTTCGGCGTCGCGCCTTCGGGGATATGCAGGTGTATATGGTTATTCTCAAACCAAAGCTTGTCTACCCCGTATTTATTTACGGCTAATTTGCGAGCGACAGTCATCGCTATTTCTGCGCTTTCTTTCATTGTCTCGCCCATTTTTCCGGTAAGTGTTAATCCTTCTTTGCCCGGCAGCGACATTGCTTCTATTACAAGCGTGTCCCCGCCCATGCTTGTCCACGCAAGTCCCACAGTCATTCCGGGTTTATCCGCGGTTTTGATTTCATCTTCCCTGAACAAAGGCTTGCCTAAATGTTTTTCGATCATTTTTTTATCGATGTCAAAACGTTCAGGTTTTACGGTTTCCTCGCTCTGCTCTTTGTTTTCCTGCGCGTCAACGATCTGCTTTGCGATTTTACGGTGAATTTTATCAAGATTTTTTTCAAAGTTCCGCACTCCCGCTTCGCGGGCATAGGAGTTCGCGATATGTAAAAGACTGTCTTTTGTGTATTTAACAGAATTCTTTTTAAGCCCGTTCTTCTCAAGACTTTTAGGAAGAAGATATCTTTTTGCGATTTCAAGTTTTTCAGTGTCAATGTAACCGGGCAGCTGGATAATTTCCATTCGATCCAGAAGCGGAGACGGAATTGAATCAAGAGTGTTAGCTGTAACAATAAAAAACACATGCGAGATATCGAACGGAAGGTCTAAGTAATGATCGCGGAATGAATAATTCTGCTCGGGATCAAGAACCTCTAAAAGCGCGCTTGCGGGATCTCCGTGGTAGCTCTGCCCCATTTTATCGATTTCGTCGATCATAAAAACAGGATCCTTAGTTTTAACTATTTTAAGTCCTTGAATAATTTTCCCCGGCATCGCTCCTATGTAAGTTCTTCTGTGTCCCTTAATTTCGGCTTCATCTCTCATGCCGCCGACAGAAAAGCGGAAAAATTGCTTGTTAAGCGCGCGGGCGATTGATTTTCCGACAGAAGTCTTGCCCACTCCAGGAGGCCCGGCTAAGCAGACAATCGAGCCTTTTGTGTCGCCGCGCAGTTTACGGACAGCCAAAAATTCCACAATTCTTGTTTTAACGTCCTTTAAGCCGTAGTGATCCGCTTCAAGAATCTCCTGCGCGTTTTTCAGCTTAAAAATTTCCGGAGCGGGATCGAGCCACGGAAGAGAGGCAATCGTCTCAAGATAGTTGCGCGTAACAGTAAATTCCGCCGAGTGAGGCTCCATCATGGAAAATTTTTCCATTTCCTGATCTGTCGCCTCTTTAACTTCGCCTTCAAATTTAAAACTGTCGAACTTTTCTTTAAACCTCTGGTAATCGGAACTTTTTGCGTCCGTTGCCATGCCAAGTTCTGTGTTAATCGCTTTTAGCTGTTCCTTTAAAAAATAATCGCGCTGTGATTTTTCTATCTTTTCGTTAATTTCACGCTGGATCTTTTTTTGAATACGCAGAAGTTCCTGCTCTTTTTTTATGAAAACCAAAACCTGTTCCATGCGCTTTCGCACATTTAAAATTTCCAGAACATTCTGCTGCTCTGTTTTATCTATATTTAAAATGCTCGCGATAAAATCCGCGATCTTTCCAGGATGATCAATATTTATCATGTTAAGTCGCATTTCTTCGGAAAACAGCGGATTATTTTCGCTTATCTGTTTCATCTCGGAAATGAGCGCGCGTGTCAGGGCTTTAACTTCGCTTGTATTGTCTTCCTCTTCTTCAAGATATTCCACAGCCGCGACTATGGGATTGGAAGCGTTAAGTGTTTTTTTTATTTTAAAGCGTTTTAATGTAGAAATAAAAATGTTAACGCCGCCGTCAGGAAGATTAATTTTTTTAACGATTTTAGCGGCGGTTCCTACCGTATACAGATCGGTAATGGAAGGAGTGTCAATGTCGTTTTGCAGAAGAACAAGTCCGATAAGAGCGTCACCGGCGTTCGCGTCCTCGATAACTTTTACATCGGCGGGATTACCGATCATTATCGGCGTAAAAATTCCGGGAAATATCGGACGCCCCATCAGAGCGACAAGATACAGCTTGTTGGGGAGGATTTGATCTATTGGTATTATACTCTGATCGCTCATTAGGCTGTTTTTAAGTTTACATTTAACGTACTGCTGCGAAAGGAATCAGCGATCGGAGAACAGGGAATAAAGTTCGTAAACACGCAATTCTTTTAAATGCCTTACAAACTATAATCCCCAATCCCCTTTCCCTGATCCTATTTTATTATTGCTTTATGCTGTAAAAAGCTTTTCTTCCGGCGTATTCGCTGATACCCTGAAGTTCATCTTCGATTCTCATAAGCTCGTTGTATTTGCAAATACGGTCTGTGCGGCTCATTGATCCGGTTTTGATCTGTCCTGTTTCCAGCGCGACAACAAGATCGGCGATAAAGCTGTCTTCGGTTTCACCCGAGCGGTGCGAAATGATCGCGGTATACCCTGCTTTCTTCGCCATCTCGACCGCTTCGTAAGTTTCGGTAAGCGAACCGATTTGGTTCACTTTTATCAGAATCGAGTTACAAGCGCCCATGTTAATGCCTTTCTCAAGGCGTTTTGTGTTTGTAACAAAGAAGTCATCGCCTACAATCTGCACCTTGCTTCCGAGACTCTGCGTAAGTTTCACATAACCATCCCAGTCATCCTGATCGAGCGGATCCTCAATTGATATAATTGGATATTTTTTAACCCATCCTGAGTAAATATCGATCATTTCACCGGCTGAAAAAAGTTTGCCCGGATTTGATTTCCAGAATTTGTAGCCTTTCTTTCCGCCTTCGTCATAAAGCTCCGAGCTTGCGCAGTCAAGGGCGATCATCATCTGTTCGCCGGGTTTGTATCCTGCTTTTTCGATAGCTTTCATGATATAATCGAGAGCTTCGTTATTATCAATATCGGGGGCAAAACCGCCTTCGTCGCCGACAGCGGTATTGAGACCAGCATCATGAAGAAGTTTTTTCAAACTGTGAAATACTTCGGCGGTCCAGCGGACAGCTTCTCTGATTGATTCAGCGCCGACAGGCATTACCATAAATTCCTGAAAGTCGATCTTATTGTCAGCATGCTTGCCTCCGTTGATGATGTTCGCCATCGGGACAGGCAGAAGGTTCGCGTGGAACGTTCCTAAATATTTATAAAGCGGAAGCCCAAGACACTCAGCGGCCGCGCGGGCTGTAGCCATCGATACGCCTAAAATAGCGTTAGCGCCAAGCTTGCTTTTATTTTCAGTACCGTCAAGTTCAATCATTGTTTTATCAATATCAACCTGATCAAGAGCTTCGTAGCCGATTAATTCAGGGCCGATGATTTTATTAACGTTATCAACAGCTTTAAGAACTCCCTTGCCGCCGTAGCGGTTTTTATCGCCGTCGCGCAGTTCCACAGCTTCATAAGCGCCGGTTGACGCGCCTGACGGCACTGCCGCGCGGCCTAATGAACCGTCTTCCAGCATAACATCTACTTCTACAGTAGGATTTCCCCGTGAATCTAAAATCTCGCGAGCCTCTACATATTCAATAATACTCACCTTTTCCTCCTTGGAATTGAATTGTTTTTGATTGATAGCTAATTGTGAGGCCACTTTGACCAGTAAGTCAAGAAATATTTTTCGATATATTTAATAGTATTTTGAGTTAAAAACACTATTCCCTAACCCCTATCCGCTATTATATACTTACTGCATATATAGTTATGAAATTTATTGAATTTAACCTGCATCCGGATTTACAAAAAGGAATTGATGACTCAGGATACGCAGACTGTATGCCTGTTCAAGAACAAGTGCTGAAAAATGCCGCTAATGGGCGCGATTTGTATGTTCAGTCCCAGACAGGGACGGGGAAGACAGCCGCCTTTTTAACCGTAATTTTTAACAGGATGCTCACCGAGGAAAATTTATTCAAGCGCAAAGCGCTGATTATGACTCCCACAAGGGAGCTCGCAGTTCAGATTGAAGAAGAGGCGAACAAGCTTGGAAAATATCTGCCTTTTAAAATGGGGAGTTTCTACGGCGGGGTCGGTTACGCTCAGCAGGAAAAACT
>JGI24695J34938_10003599_pt1 | contig 10654 bp, 8 predicted proteins | sample TergutCo191P3_FD_34938 | JGI IMG/M metagenome (IMG submission 34938) | reverse complement strand
GATCTAAATGGTGATTTTACATTTACGATAACAGCAACGGGTACTGTGCCAAAACCAATCGCTGTCATAAATTATTTAACAACAGAGGTAGATCAAGATGGCACAATTAATATAGGGGAAGTCTTAATAACCCAATATAAAATATTCAATATAGTAATTAAAAATATTGGAACAGAATTATTAACAATAGAACCTGATAATATTTCTATTATAGGCGCAGATGAATCTGCTTTCACAAAAATTACAAATCCGAGCGGCAGTATTTCTATAAATTCACAAACATCATTCAATATTGAATTTAAACCAACGAAGGAAGGTGAAAACAATATCACTCTGACAATTCCTAGTAATGATGTATCACGTAATCCCGTTGTTGTGTTTATCAAGGGAATAGGAAAGAAGGGTAATGCTGTTCTGCAATTAACTCAAGGTTCAACAACTATTATTAATAATTCAATTACTCCCTTAAATTTTGGACAGGTTGATATAGGGACAAGTAAACCATTAACATTTACAATAAAAAACACTGGTAATATTGCTCTTGAATTAACTGGTGAACCAATTGTGTCTTCTTCAAATACTGTATTTTCAATTACATCGCAGCCTGCAAACAGGGTATTAAATCCAAATTCTGAAATATCATTTATTTTATTATTTACTCCATCAGTTGAAGGTGAAACCAATAGTACAATAACTATAAATAATAATACAAGTGTCCTGCAGTTTTCATTCAATGTAAAAGGAACAGGTTATATAAAGAAACCACAGATAACAATTCGTCAAAATACTGCTAATATTGCTCAGAATGGAGAAGTTAATATTGGGTCAGTTTTTTATAATACAAGCAAAGATATCATTTTTACTATTAAAAATTCAGGGGAGGCGGATTTAATTCTGGAAACTGTTAATGGAAATAGAGTAAATCTAATTGAGAATTCTACTGGTTATTTTAGCATTGTACAACAGCCTATACCTAATGCTATCATTTCTCCAGAAGGTATAAACACATTTACTTTAAGATTTAATCCCTCTACTGTAGGAACAAATTTTAATTCAGTTATAAATATAAAATCTAATAGTCAAAATAATGACGATTTTTATATACAAATAAGAGGCGGAGGAAGAAACAATTACATTATAGGAGATACTGGACCTGGTGGCGGCAGGATCTTTTTTGCTCAAGGCGGTGTGCATAAAGAATGTTCTGCAGATCTTGGTAGTTATACATGGGAAAATGCAATAACAGCAGCAAAGAATCACAGAGGCGGCGGTTTTTCAAATTGGTATCTTCCTGACAGAGGCGAATTAAGCCTTATGTATCAAAATCTCTATATGAACGGAATAGGAGGGTTCTCTTATTTTGACAGATATTGGACATCAGAAGAAAATAATACGATAAATGCACATGTACTGGTGTTTGATAATGGCAAGCCAAATGTATTACTAAAAACTATTCCTAGCCATGTTCGTGCTGTGCGTTCTTTTACTAATTAGGAGAAATAATGAAGAAAATATTTATTATTGTAACAGTCAAAACAACCAGTGAAAATCATTTATATAATACAAAGAATGCGATAAAAATTTAAAACTTAAAAATATTCCAGGGAAGCAATTTTTCCCCAGTCTTCAGGCGATGATGCGAACGGAGCTTTTTCAAAAATGGTACGCAAGTACAGAAGCGGTTCAATACCATTCTGCTTAGCAGTTTGAATGAGTGAATAAACGGCTGCAAAATTTCAGTTCTTCTATAGATTACAAGTAGTGGCGGTTTTCTTAATTATTCTGGAGAGTAAAAGGGATCATTATAATAATTCCTTCAGGGTTCTTGCTATACGGTCTTTCTCTATTTATTAAGGAGCAAATAAAGGTAGGTATGATGACTTACTAACAGCCATTACAGATGCTGTGAAATACTGTCAAAAACATGATATACTCAGAAAGTATCTTAACTGCATAAAAACTGCATAAAACGGAGGTAATTAATATGCAATACACCGAATTACTTGAGGAGTTAAGCGGCGCTGTATGAAAACCAATAAGCCCCTTTCCTTGTTAATCGTTCTTCTTATTTATATAGTATCCTTCAGCGCGGGAGCGGTAGTAATAACTGCGTTATCCGGCTTAACGCCGCTGTTGGCGCTTTTTATCGGCAATATTACCGCGACTGTCGTTGTTTTTATTTTTAATTTGATTTTAAAAAACGCCAGTATTTATGATCCGTATTGGAGCGTACAGCCGCTGTTTATTATCGGCGCTATGTATTGGTTTTATGATCCCGGGTTCCGGCTGCATCATTTACTGGTGCTGCTTCCGCTTGCCTTCTGGTCATTCAGATTGACAATAAACTGGATGATTGGTTTTGACAACTTAAAATGGGAAGATTGGCGCTATAAAATGTATAAAGTGAAATTTCCTAAAATCGCGCAGTTGGTTGTGTTTACAGGCATTATGATGATGCCGACAATTTTAGTATTTCTTGGAACCATTCCAATTTGGCATTTACTGAATGCGCACACATCCTTAGATGCGAATATTTCTTTAGATGCGAAGTTATCAGGAATAATTTTTCCCGCAATCGGAGGTTTGATAATAATATTAGGTACGCTTTTGGAATTATTCGCTGATAATCAAATGCGCCGTTATAAAGCAGACCAAAATCGCGGTCCATTCATAGACGAAGGACTGTGGAGGTATTCACGTCACCCTAATTATCTTGGCGAGATTTTGATCTGGGCGGGAGTTTTTGCCGCGGGATTTGAAAATTTTCACATAACAAGCATTGCCGGCTTTACGCTTATTTTCCTGTTATTCAGATTTATCAGTATTCCGATGATGGAAAAACATTTACTTGAAAAAAGCGGCGGATACGCTGATTATCAAAAAAAAGTTAATATTCTCTTTTTTGGACTGAGGAAAAATTAGAAAGAAAGACAGAGGATTATGATACTAAAAATAATTTATTATAAGCTATGAATAAAAATGAATATATTAAACAATTAAAAAAGCTTATAAAAAAATATCATCCTGATTTATGCTGTAATAGTTATTTAGAATCAATGTACAATGAAATAACAAAAATATTGGTTAATAAATTAAATGAGATAAAGACAACCGGCAAAATAGAAAATGTTAATAAAATTAAAGAACAGGATTATATATATTACAAATCAGGCATAAAATATTACAGAAACATTCATCCTAATAAATTTTATAAAAGAAATACGGATACAACCTTTGAAACAAAAACGTATAAAGAACTAAGCTCCGTATTAAATAAAATATATTTATCATTTAATTTATCTGAATATTTCTTTAATAAAATAATTAAAGAATATCCTCAATCTCCGTATTATGAGGACGCAAAGGCAAAAATCATTTTATTAAGAAAATTATTTAAAAGTTATGAAAATATTGCATTAGAAGAAAATAAAATAATTAATAATGAAAGTTTTATTAATGAAATGGGATTAAAAATATTATAAATTTAATTGACAAAATTATTAATAAACAATAAAATGAATAATATCCGGCATTTTACGGGAAAGCTGCCGGTATAATCAATATATTTGATTATAAAGGAATAAAATCATGAAAAGAAATCAAAAATCATTTTTTTCATTTACAATTATTGCGATAATAGTATTCGTTATAACGGCAGGCTGCGCCGGGGTTCAGCCGTCCGGCAGTCCCGCATTGCCTGCTGATATTACCGGAACATGGGAAAGAGCCAATTCAAGAAACACATTAACAATTACATCTACAACTATTAAAGCCAGCAATCAGGAATATACGTGGATAATTTCATCCGTATCAGGCGATATTTATACTATATACCCTGAGCCTAATCCTGCCTTGAAAGGAACAGTAAGCCTTAAGCTTATTGGTGAATATCTCGAAGTTATTGACGCTTATGACATGTCAAATGCAAACGTATGGTCCGGAAGCGAAGACGACTGGACCGGAAAATGGAAAATTAAATAAGGAATAAAAATTAATAAAAATGACGGCAGATCAATGAAAAGCGTCCAGTGCAAATGTGAAAATATATTCACAAAGGCAAAAATTAAAATCACAAATAAAAATCCAATTATTAAAAGCATTATTCTCCTGCTACCCATTCGCTGTTTTTTTCAAAACATCCTTAAATATCTGATCCGCGTCCAGTTTATTGTCAACGCCGAATATCGGCGTTATTCCCTCATCTTTGACGCTGCGGAAAAGCGGTCCCGGTCTATTGGCATAAGCCCAGCTTATTTCGTTGTTTACGATGTGATCAAGAACTGTAACCGTGGATAATGAAAAGAAAATAATTGTAGCGTTGATTCTTTTTTCATGCGGAAGCAATAAATCCAGACGCTTTGATACAGGATTGGGAACCTGAAAGTTATACGCCTCCCAGGGATTGTTGATTCCTTCGCACGGCGCTTTTGCAGCGGCTCCGCCGGAGCGCATTCCCATTTCTATGCCTTTTGCGACGATGGTCAGGTATTTGCGCAGCTTTCTTACTTCGCTGTAAATTGACACAACATCTTTTTTTGAAAGAGAAGGAGGGCCCATCGATTCGAATTTATAGTACGGAAGGAAATAAAGCCGTTTGATCCAATGGAGTTCATTTATTGTTTTTTTTGCGTAAGGTGACATTCTTGAGTCTCCTGAATTTTCCAGCAAACGGCAATATTCCATCAGGCGGGGAAGATAATCTTTAGAGAGGCTGTCTTGTATGTATGTCCGCCAGTTGTTAAGCGGCTCTAGAATTTCGTCGCTTACTCTTAAAAATTTTCCGTCGGAGCCTGTGATGATGCCGAAGTTCACATAACGCAGTCCGATAAAAAGATCGTCAAGTATATGCAGCAATACCGCAACCTGCTGAAGCGCGTCTGTTCTGGGAATTAATTCGTAACCGTGTTTCATATTGTAAATATTGGCGAAGTACGGATAAAGATCGGGGAATTCTTCGAGTTTATCCCAGCCTGCTTTGGGAAAAAGCGTTTCAAGAGCGGATAGCCCCTGTCCCATCGCTTTTAACTGCGCTTTCTCGGTTTCTTCTTTCGCTTTACGTTCAATTACTTTCGGATCCTCAGGGTCTTCTTCTTTTATTTCTTCTTCAAGTTCTTCCAGGCTGCCGCTGGTTTCGCTCTTTTCCATTTCCTCAAGCTCATCTTCGCTGAAATCTTTTTGAATGGATTCTACGTCAATTGTCTCTATCTGCTGAGGCGCTAAATCTTCGGAGTTTAGCTGATCTGTTTCTTTAACATCCAAAAACGCCATAAAGCGCCTGCGTCTTTCGATAAAGAGGCGTTCGTATTTTATATAGCGGTCGGAAATTAATTTCATCAAAAGCGGATGCAGTCCGAATTGAACAGTTCTCCTTATATCGCCGAGAAACGCGATAATGTTGCGTATAGCGTCCTGATACTTTTCCTTTGCTTCCATCGGGCTTTCAAGATATAAAATTTTATATACTAACTTGAAAACTGACTTTATGCTCTCTGTGTTTAAGTCGTCAATAATAAAAAGAGGCTTGTAAATTCCGCGCAATATATCGGTAAATTCATAAGCTTTTACTGTGCGGGGACGCGACTGCAATTCAGCGATGTTACGCGCAATCAGCTCAATATTCCATGACCGTAATATATCAAGCACTTTATAAGCAAGAGGAGAGGCTCTTTTAAACTGGAGATTCCGTTTTGTGTTGGATTTCGGAAACAGGTTTCTGACCGCTGTCACAAGCCTTTCGAGCTTATGGTAATGTTCATTCATGCGTATGGTAACAAAGCGGGGGTTTACATAATCAACAGGTTCTTTAAAAAATGATAAAATTGATGTAATTACCTGAAGCGAACTTTTAACTTCATATATATTCTGACCGGCATGCTGATCCATTTTTATTCTTTCCGAATATCCGAGCTTTAACGGAACAGCGGGATCATCTCCCGGGAAAGGTCCTGTTTGCTTTCGGCTTCCCTTTTCATCTTCCGGCGCGGCAAGATCAATTCTGCGCCGTTTGCCTTTGCCGCTAACAACAACGTCAACTGTTTCGCGTCTTGAACCTTTCTTTCCGCTTCTTGACGAATCAGATTCCGAGCTGCGTTCTGTGCCAACCTCGCCGCCCAAAAGCTGAGCCATTCTCTTTGCTTCCGCTTCGTTCGTGACTCCAAGCTTATCTCTGACCCGGCTAAGTTCTCCCGGCGCGTAAATCGCGCGTCCGCCTGCATTGTCTTTCTTTGCCATACTCACACCCGCAAAAAGAGTTTTTCTCCCATACCAAAGAGATTCTTTATTTGAAACTGCTCTCCTTCTGAATTGACAAGCATTCCATTGTAAAACCCAAGGGGAGCGTTAAATTCAGCTTTTGTAAAAATAAGATTTGTGCCGCATCTGTTAGGTTCTTTCGGCGTAAAAGTTAAATCGACCATTCCTTCAACATCCTGAATAACCCATGTTTCTTCCGGACTGTTCGGCATTGTGATAAGCACAGGCGGCAGCGGAGTCAATTTACTGTTTACCCAGAACGCGTTCTCATTATTTTTATTAGGCTCCTTAGTTTGATTCTCGGCAATATGAAAGCCGATACGCCTGTTTTCTTCGTCAAAACCCATAGCGCTGCACATGGTTGTATGCATTTGATACGGAAAAAAACCTTTGTAATCGCAAAAAAATCCCATAGATGATTTATGTTTAAGGATGATATGTTTCCTGTCAAAAACAATATCTCCGCGGGCGGGCGCAAGCGTTTTATAAGCGTACATCATGCGCCGTTCAGGAATACCCAGAGAAACCGCCATCGGAGTTACATCCTGACTGTTTACATTGAACGCAAGATGAATTGTCAGCGAAGGCTGTTTTCGCGATGCCTCAATATTTATATCGAGCTGGATTGTGTCCGCGTCGAGCCAGCTATGAATACGAAAGAAAAATTGAGATGAATGATCATCCATATATGAATTTGCAAGGCTGCGCGGAAACTGCCAGCCTGTGCCGGGTTTAATTTTTCTGTAAACGAACTTTTTCTTGATTTCTTTATCGTAGAAGACAACTTGCGCCATTCTGTACAGCTTTAAATTGCAAAAAATGGCTTCCACAAGCATCGCGTCGTTCTGAACAGTAAAACTCTGCCATTCCTTAATTCTGCCGTCTATGACCCACTTTGGCGCAGGGCGCCGGAAAGACCGGTGTAATTCCTGCAAGTCAACTTTTTCAAAAGCCCTGTTCCATGTCCCGATAACGGGTTTTCCGTCCTGAATTGGGGAGGCAATCGGCTCCAAGATTTCTCTTGTGTACATCTGCTTTTAGTTTAACATATTTATTATAATTAAACTATGAAGTATCAGGTTATTTATGCTGATCCGCCCTGGGCATACTTGTGGGGAACAGGTAAAGACGGCGGTAATTTCGCGCCGGAAAAACATTATCAAACAATGTCAACCGATGAAATATGCGCAATTGACGTAAAATCATTACGCGAAAAAAATTGCGCATTATTTCTTTGGGCGACTATGCCGGCATTGCCTGACGGCATCAGGGTTATAGAAGCATGGGGATTTAAGTATAAAACATGCGCCTTTGCGTGGATTAAAACGAAGAAAGACGGTCTGCCGCTTGCAGGAATGGGCAGCTACACAAAGTCAAATATTGAGGTTTGTCTGCTTGGAATGCGCGGGCATATAAAAGCAGCGGACAAAACTGTTCCGCAGATTGTTATGCATGAGAGAATAGGTCATTCCGTTAAACCGCCGGTTGTCCGTGACAGAATTGTCCGGCTTTTCGGGGATGTAAGCCGCATTGAATTATTTGCGCGGCAGAAAGCCGCCGGATGGGACGCTGTTGGTTACGGAATTGACGGAATCAGCATTCAGGATAAAATCAGGCAGATTTGCAATAATAAGTAATTGTTAAAAATAAAATATTATTATCCCTTTTTGTCGTAATTTGTATTATAATTGTGTCTGTCCGCATAGCCGGTTACTTTGCGGGCAGATACTAATTTAGGATATTATATGGATTCAACCCTTTTTTCATTATCGGTTAATCAGAAACATCAGGCATCCATGAGGAGAAGATCTATCGTTTTCTCTATAATTTTATTTTTGTTTATTTTTCTTGTCGGCAGCATCGCTTTTATTTTATTAATGAGCCGTTTTTTACATGACACCACAAGCGAAGAACTGGTAAAAGCCGTAGAACTTGAGCGGCTCAGGCTGGAAGCGTCTGTTAACAGCGAAATCACTATTGTATTAAAAATGGCGGATTCGCCGCTGATTAAAAAGTATTTTATTAACCCAGAGACTCCGGACGTGAGGGAATTGGCTTTTGAGGAAATAAAAGCGTACCGCCGGGCTTTTACGGCAAGATCAATTTTTTGGATAAATGACAAAGATAAAATTTATTACACCGGCGAAAATGAAGCTGAACCGATTGATGTTTTAGATCCTGATAATTTCTGGTATAACAAAACGCTTTATGAAACTGATATTTTTAATTTTAACATAAATCATAATACAGAAACCAATATTACAAGCCTTTGGATTAACGCTCCTGTTTTTGACGATAATAAAAAACCGATTGGAATTGTAGGAACAGGAATTAATATTTCAAATTTTATTAATAATATATACAGTAATTATAATGAATCAGCAAGATTATATTTTTTTAACGCTGCCGGAGAAATCACAGGCGCCCGCATGATCGATCTTGTTAAGAATAAAGTAAAAATAGAAGATGAGCTTGGTTCTTTAGGCAGGGAAATAGTGTCTAAAATTAAAACGCTTAAATCTGATGAAATTATTAATTTTGATTCTGAAAATACAGACGCTGTTGTCGTTGTCGGCGCAATACCGGCTCTGAACTGGTATGTAAGCGCGATTCATAAATTTACTTTAATAGATTCTATTAAGAACGGAATGGCGCTGCTTTTTATAATTATGATGATGGTTATTTTATCTGTCTTTGCCTTATTTAATGTTTTTCTCGCGAGACTGCTTGCGCCGCTTTATAATATTGTAAAAGAAGTATCTCAAATTTCCAGCGATTGGGAATTAAATAAGAAAAACGAATCCGAAAAAAAGGACGAAATTGAAACATTAGGCGAATTCTTAAATATGACAATAATCGATCAGCTTACTGGAATTTACAACAGGCGTTTCTTTGACGGAAATATGAAAAAAATTATCCGTTCTCTGTCTCACACCGGAGGAAAACTCAGCCTTTTAATGATAGATATTGATTTCTTTAAAAAATATAACGACACATACGGTCATGATGCGGGCGATACATGTCTGAAAGAAGTCGCGGCAATACTGAACAAAAGCATTAACAGAGGAGATGATTTTACCGCAAGATACGGCGGCGAAGAATTTGTCGTTGTTCTTCCGAATGCCGATTCGAACGGCGCGAGAATAATCGCGGAAAGATTATTAAAAAATATATGCGACGCTAATATACCTCATGAAAAAAATGAAGTCGCGCCTTATATAACCGTTTCTATCGGAGGCACAACAGGCATCGTGAATAATAAACAGGAAGAAAGCGATTATGTAAAAAGCGCGGATACGGCATTATATAAATCGAAACAAAACGGACGCAACCGCTATACGTTTGAGCCGTTTAAGGAAAACGGCGCATAGCAATTATATATGATTCACAGCGTCCTGATGTTCTTTGCCGTTTTTCTTCTTTAAAAGATCGGGTTTTCTCATCAGTTCTACGGCTTCATGAGGCGTTGAAGCGTTAATAATCGCGTTACGCAGCGCTTCATTTCCGAGGATTGAGCCGACAGCGGCAAGGAACTCAACATGAAGGCCGCAGTATTTTTTAGGCGATACAATCAAAACGAAAAACTGCGAAGGCAGCCCGTCCATGGAATCAAAATCAATTCCGTTCTTTTTAATTCCAACCGCTACAGTCGTTTCCGCTATACCGTCAGTCTTCGCGTGAGGAATGGCTATGCCGTGCCCCATGCCGGTACTCATTGTTTTTTCCCGTTCAAGAACATCAGATAAAACCTGATTTCTGTCCAGTAATTTTCCGCCGGCGGCAAGCATATCAACAAGCTCAGTAATAACCGTTTCTTTTGTTTCGCTCTTCATTTCAAGCTTAAAATAATCCGGCTCTATCAGGGCGAAAATATCTTTAGTAGTGCGGGCATCGGAATTAAGAAGTCCTTTTTTCATTTCTTCGGGATTTGCTGATATTTTTAATTTTTCGATTGTCTGTGATAATTCCAAAATAACTTCGTATAATTCATTCTTAACAAACGGCATATCGGTTTTTGATGTCGCTATAGTAATCGACTTATGTTTTTTTGTGATAAAAATTGTGATGTCGTCTTTGCGCGCCTGAGAAAATCCTTCGTCAATATTCATTGTCTGAAGAAAAAAACCTTCGCTGCGAAGTCCGTTTAAGAAATTGCTTAAAACAAGATCGGCAATTTCTACAGATTCGAATTTGCGGTATTCGTAAACATTATCATGATTTCTGACAGGTTTTCTTGTGCCGCGTCTTGGAATTTTAAGCGAGAATCCCAAAACGGGAGGGCAGATGACAATCGTTAAAAAAATCATAAAGACCGCCGCGGAAAAAAGCTGATTGCTGAGAACGCCTGCCGCAAGCCCTATTCCGCAGGTGATCAACGCTCCTTCGCCGCGCGGAATCATTC
>JGI24695J34938_10003598_pt1 | contig 10655 bp, 10 predicted proteins | sample TergutCo191P3_FD_34938 | JGI IMG/M metagenome (IMG submission 34938) | reverse complement strand
CCCCCGAATTGTTGACAAAAAGTTGAAAAACTACTATACTTAGACTGAATAATTTTATCTTAATTCTCAGATGGCGGGTTATAGGTAATTAATTAAGGGAGTGAGATGCTTAATAATGATATCGTCTCCGGATTTGACGATGAAAAGGATGATAGTCTCAAAATAAAACTGGAAAAAGTTCCCGAGGCGCCAAGGTGTCTCTTATTGAATTTAACCGGGTATATAGACACTTATAATTCCAATTTCTTCCAAAAGCGCGTTCAAAAGGCAATCGAATCGGGTTTTGTCAGGTTAATTTTTCAATGCGGTAGTTTAAATTACGTCTCTTCTACCGGGATTGGTTCTTTTACCACTTTTTTAAAAGCTGTAAAGCCTCAGGGCGGGGATCTTGTTTTGCTGGATATTCAGCCTAAAGTTTACGAGGTTTTCCAGTTGCTCGGGTTTTCTCAATTTTTCAATATCAAGGATAATCTTGCCGACTCAATATCGTTCTTTAGTTCAGGGGCTCCTCGTGAAAAGCCGACGGTTTTTCCCAAAATTGTAGCGTGCCCCCTTTGCACTAAAAAACTTAAAGCAATTAAACCCGGGCGTTTTCGCTGCTCGGAATGTAAAAGCATTCTGGCTATTGACGATGCAGGTCAAGTCTTATTAGGGTAATAAGGAGGTACAATTATGGAGAATAAAATCGAACAGTATTTAATCGACATGATGCTCACATATGAACAGGTTAACAGTAATATGTGGCTTTTGGACGATGAAGAGCGAACCTTGCAGGGCGTTGTTGTTATACAAGCCGAGACAATGGTTATTATCAGGGCGGAAATCATTGATATTCCCAAAAACAATCTTTTGGAACTTTTTACAAAGCTGCTTGAGCTTAATGCGACCGATGTTTTTCACGGCGCTTACGCGCTTGACAGTGACAATAAAAAGATCATCTTAATTAATACATTAAATTATGATTCGATGGATTATGATGATTTCAGGTCGAGTTTAGAAGCGTTTAGCCTGGCATTAGCCACGCATTATCCGATTCTTTCAAAATACAGGGAAAAATAGGAGCCTAAGATGGGTATCTTCTCAAGACTTAAAACGCTTATTGCCGCGAATGTTAACGCGATGATAGGCAAAGCTGAAAAGCCGGAAAAAATGTTAAACCAGCTCATTATCGAAATGAATGAGCAGTTAATCGAATCCAAAAAAGCGGTTGCTATGGCAATCGCGGACGAGAAAAAACTTGAACGCGAAAAAGACAATCAATTCGCCCAGTCGAAAGAATGGGAACGCAAGGCGATGCTTGCCGTAAATAGCGGCAATGACACTCTCGCTAAAGAAGCCCTTATCCGCAAGCAGGAATACGACAAAGCCGCCGCGGAATATCAGAAACAGTGGGAAGCTCAGAAAAACGCGGTCGAACAGCTGAAAGAGAGCCTGAGGGAACTTCAAAACAAAATCGAAGAAGCGCAACGTAAGAAAAACCTGCTCATCGCAAGGGCAAAACGCGCCGAAGCGCAGCAAAAAATTCAGGACACAATTTCTTCGGTATCCGGCAACCGTAGCGCGTTCGACGCTTTCGACCGAATGGCGGCTAAAGTTGATGACATGGAAGCTATGGCGGACGCATCCAGAGAACTTCAGGAACTCAGCGATGACGCCAATCTGGATAGAAAATTCAAGGAACTTGAAAAATCCGATGCGACAGGTGACGCGCTGCTGCTGGAACTCAAAGAGAAAATGAAGGCATTGCCGGAGAATTAACCGCGCAAACGCTTTTACATTACTTGCATATCCTTGCAAATCTTGTTATTCTTTACCATACACAAGCATATTTTACCTGATCGCGTGATTATGCGGTCAGGCAGCATTTTAAGGAGTTCTTAAAAATGAGTATTGATACAGACAGAATGCGCAATATCGGCATTAGCGCGCATATCGACTCTGGAAAAACCACCCTTTCAGAGCGTATTCTGTTTTATAGTAAAAAAATTCACGCCATTCACGAAGTCCGGGGCAAGGACGGCGTAGGCGCTACAATGGATCACATGGAACTTGAGCGGGAACGCGGCATTACAATTCAGTCGGCGGCGACTCAGGTTTCGTGGAAAGATTATACCATCAATGTAATCGACACGCCGGGACATGTTGATTTTACAATCGAAGTTGAAAGATCGCTGCGCGTTCTTGACGGCGCCATTCTGGTGCTTTGCGCGGTGGGCGGGGTGCAGTCGCAGTCGATAACCGTTGACCGCCAGCTTAAACGCTACAATGTGCCGCGCATCGCGTTTGTTAACAAGTGCGACCGCACCGGCGCGAACCCGTTCAAGGTGCGGCTGCAGTTACGCGAAAAGCTCGGGCTTAACGCGGTGATGATTCAAATTCCCATCGGACTTGAGGATAAACTTGAGGGCGTTGTCGATCTGATTACGATGAAGGCAGTCTACTTTGACGGGCCGCAGGGAGAGACTCTTCGTCACGCGGAAATTCCTTCGCATCTTAAAGCAGAAGCTGAAAAATACCGCGAAGAATTGTTAGACGCTATATCGATGTTCTCTGACGAGCTTGCGGAAAAATTTCTTGGCGGCGAAGTTATTCCCGAAGAGATGATTCACGCGGCAATCCGTAAGGGAACCCTCGCGGAGCAATTTGTCCCTGTAATGCTCGGCTCCGCTTACAAGTTTAAAGGAATTCAGCCGCTGCTGGACGGGGTAACTCATTATCTTCCCGATCCGACAGAGGTAAAGAATTTCGCCCTTGATCTCGACAACAATGAAGAAAAAATCGAGCTTATCGCCAATGAAAAAAGCCCCACCGTCGCGCTTGGTTTCAAACTGGAAGACGGACAATACGGACAGTTAACTTATGTGCGTATTTATCAGGGCAGTTTAAAAAAAGGCGATGAGCTTATAAATACGCGGGCGCGTAAAAAATTTAAAATCGGGCGTTTGGTGCGGATGCACGCTGACAGCATGGAAGATATCAACGAAGGCGCTCCCGGCGATATCGTCGCGCTTTTCGGAATTGAATGCGCGAGCGGCGACACATTCTGCGGCGGGGGTTTGAATTATGCGATGACGTCGATGTTTGTGCCGTCTCCCGTTATCTCGCTTGCCGTTATGCCAAAAGATAAAAAAAGCGCCGATCAGATGGCAAAGGCGTTAAACCGTTTTACAAAAGAAGATCCGACTTTTCAAACATATGTCGATCCTGAATCAAACCAAACAATCATCAAAGGCATGGGAGAGCTTCATCTTGAAGTGTATATCGAGCGTATGCGCCGCGAATACAAATGCGAAGTAGAGACAGGCATGCCGCAGGTCGCGTACCGCGAGACAATCACTCAAAAAGCGGAGTTCAACTATACTCACAAAAAGCAGACAGGCGGCGCTGGGCAATTCGGGCGCGTTGCGGGTTACGTAGAACCGTTTACGGACGGCGATTACGAATTCGTAGACATGATCAAGGGCGGCGCGATTCCGACGGAATATGTGCCAAGCTGCGATAAAGGCTTTAAAGAAGCGATGAAAAAAGGCAGTTTGATAGGTTTCCCGATTGTCAACATGCGCTGTGTAATCAATGACGGGCAAAGCCACCCCGTAGATTCGTCAGACATCGCTTTCCAATCCGCCGCGATTGGAGCTTTCCGCGAAGCTTATAACAGGGCGAAGCCGTGCATACTTGAACCAATCATGAAAGTGTCGGTAGAAGGTCCTACGGAATTTCAGGGTAACATTTTCGGGTCAATTAACCAAAGGCGTGGTATAATAGCTTCATCGGTTGAAGACGGGCATTTATCCCGTGTTGATGCGGAAGTTCCGTTAAGTGAAATGTTTGGTTATTCAACAACGCTACGTTCGTTAACGCAGGGAAAAGCGGACTTTACAATGGAGTTTGAAAGATATGCGAAAGTGCCTGTCAGCATTTCAGAAACGCTGATTAAAGAGGCGGAAGAGAAACGAAGGAAAGACAGGTAGGGAGGATTAAATAAATGATATTAACCGAACTGATACAGCGCAGCCCCATCCGCATTTTTGAACAGTCAATAAACGGCGGGCTTAAAGCGGGTGAGGTTGGAATTATCGCTTCACCTAACGGAGTTGGTAAAACATCGGTTCTTGTGCAGCTTGCCCTTGATAAACTGTTTCAGGGGAAAAGAGTTATTCACGTTTCTTTCACGCCGAACTATAGGTTCGAGCATACCCATTATGTGCAATTATGGTATGAAGATATTTTTAACGAATTTATCAATAAAAAAAATCTTGAAAACGCCGCGGAAATTAAAAACGATCTTATAAAAAACCGCGTGCAGATGAACTTTAGCCAGGACGGAGTTACAAAAAATCAAATCCTTAAAAGCCTGCGGGCAATGATTATCGAAGGCGGCTTTAAAGCGGATTCAATTATCATTGACGGGTTTGATTTTACCCGTATGGATAAAGACAGTATTTCCAGCGTAAAAACTTTCGCTTTGGAACTTGGCGTAAGCGTCTGGTATAGCTGCTCTGTAAAAGACGAAGCTGGGCAGTACGACAAAGAAAATATTCCGGTTGTTCTGGGCGAGTATGCCGATCTTATCGATGTAGTGATTGCGCTTCAGCCAAAGTCCGATCATGTCGAGCTTTCAATTTCCAAAGACAGAGGCTCTATTATTTCAAAATCAGTGACAATGAAACTTGATCCAAAGACCCTGTTAATTCTGGAAGCATAACGGATTTTCTTGACACCCAATAAACCGCCTGTTATTTTTGGAAGAAAAGGTTTTAAAAATCTAAACTTAAATTTCCTCGTCATTCTGTTCAAGAAGAGGCTGCGGATTCTCACCAGAGCCGTCTATAATTTCTTTCATGTAGTTTTTGGGGCTCTTTCCTGTTACCTGTTTGAATAAACTTGAAAAGTACAGAGGGTCTTCGATGCCTACGGCATTGGCTATTTCTTTTATCGAACCGCTTCTTCGTTCCAGCAAATGAATGGCTTGCCGCATACGGTACTCTATCAGGTATTGCTGAGGCGAAATGAAGATTTGCTGCATGAATACGCGGTACAGGCGGCTTCGGCTTAAATTTACATGTTTGGCAATATCTGTTACATTGATGGGCTTCGAGTAATTGTTGGAAATAAAGTCCAGCGCTTTTTGAAAATGCACTGTTCCTGTCCAGCCCGGAGGCATGGCGCTCTGGTCCCATGAGGAGGTTTTGACAAGCGCTGACAGCATAGCGTAAATAAGCGCTGTGGATTGGACTGTGCTGTAAATTTCCTGTCCGCGCCATGCGTAGATGCCTGACATCACTTTGGACATTTGATCTGAGGTATGGGGATCAAGGGTTCTTACGGGGTGTTTAGGTTCAAAACCGGCTGCGTTCAGGAGCAGGCGGGCATCTACTCCGTCAAAGCTCACTGCCAGCAATTCCCATGGATCGTTTTTATCCGCTATACAGCGTATTGGGACATTGGGATACATGACAAACATATCGTATTCTTTTACATGAAATTCCGAGTTGCCGATGGTATATACGCCCTTCCCTTCAATTACAAGGTATAGGGCATAAGAATCGACTCGGTCTAAAGGCAGAACAGAGGACTCCGGGCTGCTAATGTACGCTGTTTCATGCAGTGAAAGTGAGGCCAAAGGCCGGAATTGGTTTTTGAAATAATAATGATAAGTAGGCTCCATTTTTCTCTCCTTTATCCTAACTTTAACACAACTGTTTAATGTATCAACATATTTTTCGTAAAACGCAACAATAGTCCATGTTTTGGCGCTTTCTCTCAATATATTTCCTGGTCATTTTGTGTGATATTTATAGCGTACTACTTAAATGAGGAGGAATTATGGATGAGCAAAAATTGAAGTCCAAATGGAATGCGATGTCAATAGAAGAAAAAATCGCGCTTCTTTCGGAAAGTGATAAGGCGTATCTGCGAATGTTTCTGAACACTACATCCCCTGATTTTCAAAATCTTACAAACCGGGAACGGGAAGTTTTTTCAATGCTGCTTACTGATAAACCGCCTAAGGAAATTGCCACTACCCTGAGGGTCAGTTATTATACGATTGATTTTCATCGTAAAAATCTGTACCGCAAATTGGGTATACAGAGCAGGGCGGAGCTTTTTGCCCGTTATTCATGTGCGGCGGTTCCCGTATGAACATGAAAAACAGGATTTTATTTCTTGTGGCGGCTGCGTTTATTGCCTTTTCTCCCGTTCTGAACGCTCAAAGCGTTCCGGGATGGGTTCATAATCTTGAACAGTCTTTTCCTAGCCGTGATTGGGTTGCGGCGGCCGGACAGGGAACCAGTCAACATCAGGCTGAATCGGCTGCCATGAACGCTCTGGCACGGGCGTTCAGAACTGACGTGGCAAGCCTTACTCAGGCGTCTCAGCGATTTTCTCAAATTGTAAACCACGCCGCGAACAGCAAAAGCGTTGACTTTAAGGAAAGCGCGAATTTTACACAGGATGTAATTACCTCTACAAATATACGCGGGCTTATCGGCGTGCAAACTGATGTTTACCGCGCCTCCGACCGCACTGTTTACGTTAACGCGCGTATGAACCGAAGGGAGTGCGCTGCAAGGTACAGCGGCATGATTCAGGAGAACGCGGCAATTATAAACAGGCTCGTTGCTTCGGCGGCGGCTTATCCAAATCAGGATACTTTTGAGGTTTATGCCAGATTGAGTTTTGCCCACGCAATCGCTCTTATAACGGATAATTTTCAGAATATTCTTGAAGTGCTTGACGCGTCTGCCGTGAACCGAAAGCCTTCTTACGGCGGCGCGAACGCCATTCAAGCAAGAATGTTTGAAGTTGCGGCAATGATCACTATCGGCATCAGTATAAATACGGAACGCGCTGCGGACAGAACGCTTTTTACCCGCGCTGCCGGCTCTTTCTTTAGGGATCTTGGTTTTAGGATAAACGAGCAGAGTACCGGGAATTATGTGTTACGTGCAAATGTCCGCTTTGAGGATATAAGGCAGAGTGTCGTGTCCTGCCGCTATTATATTGACGCGGCGCTGGAACACCGGACAGGAACGGCTATTTTTAGTTTTACCGAAGATGAACGTAAAGCGCATCCCAATATGGCTTCGGAAGCCCGCCGTCTTGCTGTACGCGGGGTGGAAGGGTCTTTTAAGGGCGGAAACTTCGCGCAGGAGTTTGATTCCTGGCTTAACGCGCTTTTGGATTAGATGTGAAAAAATTAACTCTGCGTTGCGGAGAAAATATTAAAATTTAAGGAGTAAAAAAATGAGAATTTTAAAACTGACAATGGCGACGCTTTTAATCGTCGGGGTTATCGCGGTAATCGGCTGTAAATCGGGACCGAAAGTAAGGATTGTGGAACTTGAGAACAAGGGAACATCAATGAATATTTCCACTCCTAATTGGGTTAAAAATTATACCGCACATGGTATAACAAAAGTGCAGGCTCAATCCGAATTCAGGGACAAGTACTGCGTAATCGGCGAGGAAACCGGCGTGAACAAGCAGTTTGTTCTCTCATGGGCGGACAGCTTCAGCGCGCAACAGCGCATCGGCGCGATGCTTCGCACAAACATCGCGAGCGAGTACACGGCAAGGGTGAAGGGCGTGGCTTCAACGCACGGCGGAGCCAATTCAACTCAGTCAGCGGACGCGTCCACCGGCATTTTCAATCAGGAAATTGACAGCATAATCAACGCGATTGTAAATGTGAGCTATTCAGGCGCGCAGAGAGATAATGACTGGTGGAGTCTTCGCCGCCGTTACGATCCTGACATGGAAGGAGTGTATACCGATGAATATACGGCTTATGTGCTTTACACCATCCCCAAAGCGGAATTAAACCGTCAGGTAGCGCGCGCGTTAGAAACTTCGACCAGATCGGACTCGGCGTTATATGACATTACTATTGAAGTGGCGCGTAAAATTTTTATGGAAGGCATGTCAAACTGGGGCGCTGAATAATGTATTATTAACCTGACCGTTTAACATTCAGCGGTCAGGTTATTATTTAAAAATGACTGGTAAAAACTGACAAATTATATTAAACTTTTTATTACTAAATATTTTCAGGGATTTTTATGTCAAATCAGTATAAAACCACGTTTAATTATTTGTTAACCCATAAAGTAATACCGCATATGTATTTTTCTAATTTGGATTTTTTTTACGAAACTGTTATTACAAATCCTAAAAACATGAAAATATTTGTTAATAATTGCATTGTGACCGCGATTGAAATGGCGGAAAATAATCCTGATATTGAGCCGGGAACAAACCCTGCGTGGGCAGCGGAAGATTTTAATATGGAACTTATGGGGATCAGCGTTGACAAGGGAATAATACTTGTGCAGATTCCCAAGTGCGGTGAAATTTGTGATTGTCTGTTTGTCGCTTTTCCGTGCATGCGCGTGGATGCACGGTATTTCACATGCGAATTGTCTTCAAATCCGCTGACGGGCGCAGCATTTTATATTGCGGGAGAATGGGTTCCCGAAAGGTATAATTACAGTCATTCCAATTTTGGCGAGGTCGCTTCTAATAAAAAAAGTTTTTCCGACAAGGTTATAAAAATCGTTTACGGAGGCGCGTCAGCCGAAGTTTCATCCGCCGGTAAAGAACATGACGAAGAAGACAGGCATAACGTAAGAGTTACAAAACTGGTTAATATGGGGTGGGCGTATTTCCGAAACGGAGAATTAACAGACGCGCTTGATTGTTTTAATTTATTGATGGATATCAAAGATGACGAGGCTCTTTACTTTCATTGCCGTTCAGAAATACACAAAGCTTTGGGCAATGATTATAAAGCCGAATACGATCTTTTCCGCGCTAAAATTATCGACATGAGTGATTCCGTAAAAAACGCCAGAACAGACGAATCGGAAAAAGGGCTGGAAAAAAGAAAGCCGCTGATTGAAGCCGAAGAATCATTCAATATACTGCAAAACAATGAACGTAAACTGCTTTTTTGTGTCAAATTGCGCGAAGGGGAAGTAAAGCAGCCTGAAATTTTCTATTCAGGCGGGAAAAACGCGCTGCTTCGCCGCCGGATAGATCAGTATGTTTTGTTAGACGAAATCAATAAAAATGTGCGGGAAATACTAAGCGATCTGAATGAAGTCCTTGTCGCTGAATTAGCTCCTAACAGCGAATTAAAAGACGCGAAAAAAAAATATATGGTTCCTGTGCGTCATTTGCCAGAGAATATCAGCCTTGATTCAATGGAAGATATCCGCAACGACGGGTACCCTCTGTTCGCGTCGCTTGCGTCTTTGGCGCGCGCGAACATGGACAAGCCGATTAGCGAAGTTATCGCGAAAGACGATCTTTCCGGTCTTGCCGCCGTTCTTGCGAGAGAAGAAGATTATACGCTTCTTGAAAAATATATCGCGGAAAAATTGCCGTTAAACGAAAAAATCGGCTGGTGGTTTAAGGGTTGGCAGCCGACGCCGCTATTTTATATCACAGTAAAAAAAGTATGGCCATGTATGAAAGACCCTGTAAAGATGCTTACCTATCTTGTGAACAATCATGCCGATCCGAATCTCGCGGGAATTGAAGGCGACACTCCTCTTGGAAATCAGTGTTATTTAGACGGATCATTAGAGGTAATAATAGCCCTTCTTGATTGCGGCGCGGATCCGAATATTAAAACAATTTCAGGCGGTACCGCGTTGTTTCCGCTGCATCTTATTTTGCTCCCTGACCATTATGAAAAAGAAACGCATAAATTCACTCCTTACGGCGCAATCGAAGTTGAGAAAGCCAGATTAATGATTGAAGATACCGCAAAAAATGTTTCGGGCGCGAATGTGAACGCGGAAAGCGGAGGAATGACTCCTCTGGGTCTTGCGATTACATACGGCACCGGGGCGGATCGTTCGCGGCTTGTTTCAATGTTACTTAACAGAGGCGCGGATGTTGACTATACTATTACATGTATAGAAAATTACGCAAAGCAGGGTTCTCCCGAATATTACTTTGCCCTTTATTCGCTCTATTCAGGTTTTCCCGGAATGGAAGAACGGAAGAATCCAGAGTTGGCAAAGTATTATCTTGAACAAAGCGATAATGCCATTAGGAGTTTGTTATGAATGAAAATTTAACCGAGATTGCGGTAGTTTTGGATAAAAGCGCTTCTATGGATTCCTTAGCTGAAAGTACGATAGAAAGTTTTAACAATTTAATAAAAGAACAAAAAGAAATTCCCGGAGAAGCTGTTCTGACATCCGTACTGTTTAACGATTCTTATAAATTGCTGCATGACCGCGTTAATATCAAAGATATCAAACCGATTACAAACAAGGAATATTCCGCGAATGGAAACAGGGCTTTACTGAACGCGTTAGGCAAAACCATAAATGATATAGGTTTTAAATTATATAATACCCCGGAAGATGATCGTCCTAAAAAAATTATTTTTTTTATTATTACAAACGGCGAAGATAACGCGAGCAGGGAATATTCTCAGGAAAAAGTTAAAGGCATGATCGAATTGCAAAAAGAAACTTACGGCTGGGAATTTATTTTTATGGGAGCGAACATCGACTCTGTTTCCGCCGCTAACGCGATAGGAATTCCAAAAAACGCGGCGTTTGATATTGCGGGAGACGCGGAAGGTTTTTTCTGCGCCCACGAAGCAATGGGCGCGGCTTTAAACAATTTAAGAA
>JGI24695J34938_10003592_pt1 | contig 10670 bp, 9 predicted proteins | sample TergutCo191P3_FD_34938 | JGI IMG/M metagenome (IMG submission 34938) | reverse complement strand
CCTGCAAGAAAGGGAACAAACGCTCCCGCGCCGAATCCTCCGGCTATTACCGAAAGCGCTGACAATATTAACAATGTCAGAATTAATTTTCTGCGCATGTTTTTTTCGCTGACAGGAAAAAAAGCCGTCAAAGCCATAGCAGGAATAATAACAAACCACTGCATTATTCCGATCTTGTCAAAAGAGACGGCAATTCCCGGATGAATAAAAACAAGAGAAATCACCCCAAGGTAGAAAAAAAGCCGAAGTGAAAATAAAACAATGGAAGGATTTTTCATAATTTTATCTCCGCGTAGTTAATCTCCATTTTATTGGCATGAACGCTTAAAGGTTTAACCTTGCCGCCGGCAAACCAGCTGAAAGGAGCGCCGCACCCTTTCGAAGCAAAATCACCAAAGCGAAGCAATTCATTATCCAACCGCGAACTATCAAGAACACTCACAAACTTGTTATTCGAAATCTTATCTTTATTTCGTGAAGGTTCGTGCCGGTTCGCGGTTAAAAATAAATTTACCTGCCTTTGATTTTGAGTAAGCAGAAAACCAGGCAAACCTATATCGCAAGAGGTAGAAAAAACATAAAGCTCTCCGGTTTTTTGTATAACGTCTAATGTTTCGTTCTGCGGCGGCAAAAACGAAAAAGCCCCCAGCTCTTCAAGAAAAGCGTCTAAGTCAGCGTCATCTTCGATTTCCCAAGTACCCTGAGCGCAGCGCACATCAAAAACAAAAGAAGAGTTCTGCTCTTTTATCGTCCTCAAAAAATAGGCAAGCCTTGCCTTGGCGCGATCCAAAAGCCACAGCGCTTCAAGCGGTATTTTTTTCTCTTTGTCAGCAGAAAGGAAATTGCGCAAATGCACTTCCAGCCGGCTTATTTTTTCCTGATTATCCGTGGAAATGCGCGTAATGAGGGTATTGATTCTGTCGGAACTTTTCCAGTTGATGTCGCGTAACCTGTCGCCGGGCGTATATTCGCGCATGTAATAGCGCTCTTCATCCTGGGACTGTTTGTGGCGGCGGTCTTCCGCGCCGGACTGTGCGCTGACGGGGATTTGTTTCCCGAAGCACGGCGCGCTCCTTACGTTTAACGTTCTGCGCTGGGGTTGTCCGCAGGAAAAAGAAAATAAGCCGAAAATGTCGCGTAACTTGCAATAGCCGTCTCCCTGAAACATTCCCGACATTGAAAAATCAAGAGTCAGCTGCGCTGATGTTTCGCCGCGCTGAACGGATGTTTCAGCTGATACGGAGCAGCTTTTGTTTTGTTCGCCGCAGAGGAAAAATCTGCCTCTGACAAAAAAGTGCATACGGAAAAAGAGCGGGATAGCGGCGTCTATGCCTGTAACCTGCGTTTTTTCTTCGTTAAGCGTATTGTTAAAAGACGCAGTTAACGGAAAAGGCGGTTTCCACGCCGGTTCCATCGTTTTAAGTTTGCGCGATTTCCACGCGCCGGTGATTCCCATGATCAGCATGGAAAGGAGAACAGCCGAAGATAAAACAATTTCGTATGAATTGCGCATAACAAGAGACCGTATCAGAATAAAAAGGGAAATAAATAAAACCGCCGCTCCCGCAGGCGTAACAATCAGATGAAAACGGGCATTAAAAATAAATTTAGCGGCATAAGATATACAGCCGCATAGAGTTTTTATTTTAAAAGGCATTTTTTTCCATAAAAGCTAATCCCGCCTGGACTCCACGGGAACCGAATTTAAAATGCTCAGTAACGGCGCTTCCGGCGTTATGGAAGGATCGCGTGTAATTATTCTGTGAGCCATCGCGTGTATAAAAATTTCCTTAACCAAATCTATTGTAACATAATCCATACCGCGGCAGAGAGCAAGCGATCTGGCAAGACGCGAAATGCGCACGCCCGCGCGGGGGCTTGCCGGCGTTTCAATATCGGGATGAACCCGCGTGGCTCTTACGCAGTTTACAATGTACGCCGTAATATCGGGATGCATCTGCACTGTGTCTACCATTTTTTTCCATTCGATCAAATCCGCGCTGTTTATTACGCTTTCAAAATTGTCCCACGCGTCTATTTTTCCGTGCCTGTTGATAATTTCGGTTTCATCTTCGGCGGACGGATAACCAAGAGACAGCCGGATCATAAAACGATCAAGCTGAGGTGTGGGAAGCGGAAAAAGATGAACGCCCTTGAGGTTCATCGTAGCGATGATAAAAAACGGATCGGACAGGCGGTAATGTTTTCCCTCAATGGTGATGCTCTGTTCTTCCATCACCTGAAAAAAACTGCCCTGCGTTTTCGGAGTAAGCAGGTTGATCTCGTCGCATAACACAAAATGCGCGAATACCGGACCCTTGTTAAAAATCATCTCTCCCGAATGACCGATAAAGCGGTTAAACCCCAGAATATCCTGGGGGAGAAGATCGACAGTACACTGGATACGGCTGAATCCTTCCATGTTAACATCGTCGTTAACACCGCCGGGCTGCCAGCGTATTGACTGAGCCAAAGCCCGCGCAAGAGAAGTTTTTCCCACCCCGTGGGAATCCGCAAGAATGACATGCCCGCCGGCAATCTGGGCAGCGATAATGTATTCAAGTTTTTTCGCGTCTACGGAAATAATACGCCTGATGTTGTTTATCAGCAGTTCTATTGATTGTTTTATATTTGAAGCCATAAACCAGTTTAGCATTTTTATGCTTAAAAAAAAAGTAGCGGCAGCGCAAAACAGCGCAGCGCAAGATAGCGCAATGCAGGCTCTCGACCTGTGCGGCTATTAACTGTCCGCGATTTAACTTTGGAGAATAATAGGCGGAATAAGAATATTATACTAAATTACGCCGGATGACATTGGGCTCATTCCGAGAAAACATTGACAAAGGCATATCAAATCACTATACTTTATAGTGATGTATTCTCTTTGCGGTTTGTGTAAGGATAAATTTGAGGTACACTTGATAAGGATGCGAGATGCTTAATAACGATATAGTCCCCGGGTTTGATGACGAGAAAGATGACAGTCTGAAAATAAAACTCGATAAAGTTACAGGAGCTCAAAAATGTCTAATGCTGTCTTTAACAGGGTATATAGACACATATAATTCCAACTTCTTTCAAAAACGCGTTCAAAAAGCCATTGAATCCGGATTTGTAAGGTTGGTTTTTTCATGCGGAGGTCTGAACTATGTCTCCTCTACAGGTATAGGTTCATTTACCGCATTTCTCAAAGCGGTAAAACCTCAGGGCGGGGATCTTGTTTTAATGGACATTCAGCCAAAGGTTTATGAAGTGTTCCAGTTACTTGGTTTTTCTCAATTTTTCAACATCAAGGATAACTTGACCGATTCAATTGCTTTCTTTAACAATGTGGAACAGCCCGTAGTAAAACAATCGGTATTTCCCAAGATTGTCGCATGCCCTATATGCTATAATAAATTAAAGGCGATGAAAGCCGGACGTTTCCGCTGTTCAAAATGTAAAAGCATTCTGGCGATTGACGAAGCCGGTCAAGTTTTATTAGGATAAACCAATAAGGAAAAAAAGGAAAAATAAATGGCAAACAGTAGAATCGAACAGTATTTAATCGACATGATGCTCACTTATGAGCAGGTTGATGAAAATTTATGGCTGCTGCAGGACGAAGAGCACTCCATACAGGGTGTTGTTGTTATGCAGGCAGATCCTCTTGTTATTGTCAGGGCGGAGATAATGGATGTTCCAAAAAATAATCAGTTGGAATTGTTCACAAAGCTGCTCGAGCTTAACGCTACAGATATTATCCACGGGGCTTATGCGCTGGATAAGGATAATAAGAAGATTGTTATGATTAACACTTTACAGTATGATGTTATGGATTATGAGGATTTTCGGTCAACTCTGGAATCATTTAGTTTAGCTCTGGCCGAGCATTATCCGGTTCTTTCAAAATTCAGAGAAAAATCGTCTTCTTTAGAAGCCGTGGGAGCCTGAGGTGGGTATATTTTCAAGACTTAAAACACTTATCGCTGCGAATGTAAATGCGCTTATCGGAAAGGCTGAAAAACCGGAAATAGTGTTAAATCAGCTTATTATCGAAATGAATGAACAATTGATCGAATCCAAGAAAGCTGTAGCTATGGCAATAGCGGACGAAAAGAAACTGGAACGCGAAAAGGATAACCAGTTTGCCCAGGCAAAAGAATGGGAACGCAAGGCAATGCTTGCCGTAAATAACGGAAAAGACGATCTTGCCAAGGAAGCTCTTCTGCGCAAGCAGGAATACGATAATGCAGCCGCCGAATACCAGAAACAATGGGAAGCGCAGAAAAATTCTGTAGACCTGTTAAAAGAGAGCCTGAAAGAACTGCAAAACAAGATAGAAGAAGCCCAGCGTAAGAAAAATCTGCTAATAGCAAGGGCAAAGCGCGCCGAGGCTCAGCAGAAGATTCAGAACACAATTTCAACTGTTTCCGGCAACCGCAGCGCGTTTGATGCCTTCGACCGTATGTCAACCAAAGTTGACGAAATGGAAGCTTTAGCCGATGCTTCCAAGGAACTTCATGAACTCAGCAATGACACCAATCTTGAAAGAAAGTTCAAAGAATTGGAAAGATCTGACAGTTCCGCTGATAAGATGCTTCTTGAACTTAAAGAAAAGATGAAGGCATTACCGGAAGCGTAATTTTTATGCATTTCCTGTGGATAACTTGTGCGTTCTATCTGTATAAATTTTAAAATGTATCAAATTTTATACAATTCGCAAATCTTCACGGAATCTTCGCATAACGAATCGAGCTAATTCCTTACTGGATAAGGAATTACGTATTTTAAATATTAGAGTTACCGTTAAATATAGTTATTTTAATCAGAATGTGATAAATTCTAACTGTGTATAACTGGTGGATAAGTTAAATGTATGAACAAAACCAAGGAGTATTTAAACAATGAGTATCGACACAAGCACTGACAATGTGCGGCGAATGCGCAATATAGGAATTAGCGCACATATTGATTCGGGGAAAACTACCCTGTCAGAGCGCATTCTGTTTTACAGCAAAAAAATTCACGCCATTCACGAAGTCCGGGGCAAAGACGGCGTTGGCGCGACAATGGATCATATGGAACTGGAGAGGGAGCGCGGCATTACAATTCAGTCAGCGGCGACTCAGGTAACATGGAAGGATCACACCATCAATGTTATAGACACCCCGGGACACGTTGATTTTACCATCGAGGTTGAGCGCTCCCTGCGGGTGCTTGACGGCGCGATTCTCGTGCTTTGCGCGGTCGGCGGAGTGCAGTCGCAGTCCATCACTGTTGACCGCCAGCTTAAACGCTATAATGTTCCGCGAATCGCGTTTGTTAACAAATGCGACCGCACGGGGGCGAATCCTTTTAAGGTGCGGATGCAGCTTCGCGAAAAACTCGGCTTAAACGCCGTGATGATTCAAATCCCGATCGGGCTTGAAGATAAGCTTGAAGGGGTCATCGATCTTATCTCGATGAAAGCCGTTTATTTTGACGGACCGCAGGGCGAGACTCTTCGTCATGCTGAGATTCCGTCTCATCTTAAATCTGACGCGGAAAAATACCGTGAAGAATTGTTAGACGCAATTTCGATTTTCTCTGACGAGCTTGCGGAAAAATTTTTAAACGGAGAAACAATCTCCGATGACATGATCCATGAGGCAATCCGCAGCGGGACTCTTTCCGAACAGTTGGTGCCTGTAATGATGGGTTCCGCTTACAAGTTCAAGGGTATCCAGCCCCTGCTTGACGGAGTAACCCGTTATCTGCCGAATCCGACTGAAGTAAAAAATTTCGCCCTGAATCTTGATCAGAATGAAGAAAAAATCCAGCTTAGCTCTGATGACAAAAACCCCACTGTCGCGCTTGGTTTTAAACTTGAAGACGGACAGTACGGACAGCTTACCTATGTGCGCGTTTATCAGGGCAAGATAAAAAAAGGCGAAGAGCTTTTGAATACCCGTTCGCGGAAAAGATTCAAGGTTGGACGTTTGGTGCGTATGCACGCCGACAGCATGGAAGACATCAACGAAGGCGCTCCCGGTGATATCGTCGCGCTTTTCGGAATTGAATGCGCAAGCGGCGACACTTTCTGCGGCGGCGGTTTGAATTACGCGATGACATCAATGTTTGTACCCAATCCTGTCATTTCGCTGGCTGTCAACCCGAAAGATAAAAAAAGCGCCGACCAGATGGCAAAGGCGTTAAATCGTTTTACAAAAGAAGATCCCACTTTCCAGACTTATGTCGATCAGGAATCGAATCAAACAATCATCAAGGGGATGGGCGAACTTCATCTTGAAGTGTATATTGAGCGAATGCGCCGCGAGTACAAGTGCGAAGTAGAAACGGGAATGCCGCAGGTTGCCTACCGCGAAACGATCACTCAAAAGGCGGAGTTCAACTATACTCACAAAAAGCAGACAGGCGGCGCCGGACAATTCGGGCGCGTAGCGGGTTACATGGAAACTTTCACCGAAGGCGATTATGAATTCGTGGACATGATTAAGGGCGGCTCAATTCCAACCGAATATGTGCCAAGCTGCGATAAAGGATTTAAAGAGGCAATTAAAAAAGGCAGCTTGATCGGCTTCCCCATTGTAAACATAAGATGCGTAATCAACGACGGTCAGAGCCATCCTGTTGATTCATCGGACATCGCTTTCCAGTCCGCCGCAATCGGCGCTTTCCGCGAAGCGTACAGTAAGGCAAAGCCGTGTATACTTGAACCAATCATGAAGGTATCGGTAGAGGGTCCCACGGAATTTCAGGGGAATATTTTTGGTTCAATTAACCAAAGGCGTGGTATAATAGGTTCGTCTGTGGAAGACGGGCATTTTTCCCGCGTGGAAGCGGAAGTTCCGCTCAGTGAAATGTTCGGCTACTCCACGGTATTGCGTTCGCTTACTCAGGGAAAAGCTGAGTTTACGATGGAGTTTGAAAAATACAGCAAGGTTCCGCAGAGTATTTCTGAAAGCTTGATTAAAGAAGCGTCGGAACGAAGTTCCGCAGAAAAACGAAGGTAGGAGAAATAAAATGGTATTAAACGAATTAATCCAGAGAAGCCCAATTCGCATCTTTGATCAATCAATCAACGGCGGATTAAAAGCCGGCGAAATCGGAGTTATCGCTTCACCTAACGGAGTCGGAAAAACATCAGTGCTTGTGCAGCTTGCCCTTGATAAACTGCTTCACGGAAAAAAAGTAATTCACGTTTCTTTTACTCCGAACCGGAGGTTTGAGCATACTCAGTATGTGCCGTTATGGTACGAAGATATTTTTAACGAATTCATCAACAAGAAAAATCTTGAAAACGCCGCGGAAATCAAAAACGATATTCTTAAAAACCGCGTACAGATGAATTTCAGCCAGGACGGAGTTACTTTAGAGCAGATATTAAGAAGCCTAAGGGCGATGATTATCGAAGGCGGATTCAAGGCGGATTCGATAATCATTGACGGATTTAATTTTTCGCGCACGACCAAAGAAAGCATTAAACATGTAAAAACTTTCGCGACGGAAATGGGAGTCATCGTCTGGTACAGCTGCTCTGTCAAAGACGAAGATTCAAATTCCGGGCCGCAGTACGACAAAGAAAACATCCCCGTTGTGTTAGGTGATTTTTCCGATCTTATTGATGTTGTTATAGTTCTGAAACCAAAACATGATCATGTTGAATTATCAATTTCTAAAGACAGGGATTCAATTATTTCCAAATCAATGGCTATGAAACTTGATCCTAAAACTTTGTTGATTTTAGAAGCGTAAAATACATAAAACGCTGATAAAAAGCAAAAATCATTAATTCTCATGCAAAATTCTTCTGAAAAGATAAAAATTTGGTGTTAATAAGCCCGTTTTATGTTATATTTAAGATATAAACTTTCTTTAAAGAGGAAATGTTATGAGTAAAAAGTTTCTGATTTTTTTACCAATACTAATCCTTGTAAGCTTAATTAATTTAACGGCTCAGCCCGGCGGTTTTACAGGTCCCGGTTTGCTGGTTGGCACAATACAGGAAGCAAGAACATTTCGGGATGGTACTCCCGTGCTTTTACAGGGCAGAATCCTTAGATCCCTTGGAGATGAAAAATACCTCTTTGCCGATGACACAGGAACAATAGTTGTAGAAATCAACGAACGGCTGTGGCGAGGCATTACTGTCAGCGAAAATGACCGGGTAGAGATTGTCGGCGAAGTGGAAAAGGAATTCTTAAGAATCGAAATAGAAGCCAGCCGGATACGAAAATTGGACTAAAACAATCCCATTTTTTGCTTGTCTGTTTTGTTCATAATTCTTACATTTTATTTAGGAATAATTAAGAGGAGTAAGAATTATGAAACTAAAATTCAAACTTAGTCTTATGGTGATAGCCATTGTGGCAGTCATTGTAACGGGAATCGCGGCGCTGCTCTTGCGTGAGGCTTCCAACATAAGCCTTGAATTGAGCATGAAAGGTCTTAGACATGTGCTTGAAAATGAAGTAACTTACTGGAAAGGCAGAGAAGACAGCCATATCCGGGCACTGCGTACGCTGGGGGCTGTCATGGAAGATTTTGAAAGTATTCCTGCCGAAGCAAGGCGGGATCAGTTTGACAGTATGTTAAAGGGAGCCCTGCTTGAAAACGATGCATGGGTACTGTCCTATTCAATATGGAGACCTGACGCGCTGGACGGCATGGACGAATACTACATTGACAGGTCAGGCTCCGGTCCCGCCGGGCAATACGCTATGACTTATACCAGAGAAACAGGTTCTATTACAACCCGCAGCAGTAATGATATTGAAAGAACCATGGCTCGTATAAACAGTTCCAATGCCAGAAAAGACCGTTTTGACGATCCTATCCCCTGGAAGATAAACGGAAAGGATACCTTCGCGATGAGAATACAGGTTCCCGTCATCCATCCGCGCACCAATGAAGTAATCGGCACTGTAGGATGCCTTCTTGATGCCGCTGATATACAGCCCACAATATTGCATACCTTAAAGGAAAATGATGATATCGCAATGATGGTAATGTATTCCAGCAACGGATACATTCTGGGACATTTTATTCCTGATAGAATAGGGAAGAACATGCTTGATGTTGATGTGGAATTGGGCGCTGACAGACATACGGTGTTTGAATCGATTCAAAAGGGAGAAACTTTCTATGGCAATGCTTATGATCCCACCCTTGATGCAAATGTAATATTACTACTGCATTCCTTCTCCATCGGCAGTTCGGATCAAACATGGTCAATACTGATAGGAGCATCCGAATCTCATGTGCTAAGACATATCCACAGCATAACAAAGTTTACTATCATGCTGGCGGTAATTGCCATTCTTTTAGGAGCTGTTATTACCTATTTTATATTGCATTATGTTACCAAGCCTTTAGTTTCCGTAACTGATACTCTTAAGGACATATCAGAAGGCGAGGGAGATTTAACGCGATCCATAACTTTGAAATCAATGGACGAGATCGGCGACCTGGCAAAATACTTCAATAACACTCTGGAAAAAATTAAAAAGCTTGTCCTGTCCATCAAGGGCGAATCAACAGTATTGTCCAATGTCGGAACAGATCTGGCAAGCAATATGACAGAAACCGCCGCCGCGATAAACCAGATTACCGCGAATATCCAGAGCATTAAGGGACGGATTATAAACCAGAGCGCAAGCGTCAGCCAAACGCACGCGACAATGGAACAGGTTGTAAACAACATCAATAAACTCGATAAGCTGGTTCATGAACAAAGCGCGAATATTTCTCAGGCTTCATCCGCCATTGAAGAAATGGTCGCTAACACTAATTCGGTAACAAATACCGTTATCAGCAACGCAAATAACGTAAAGAATTTAAAAGACGCTTCGGAAATCGGACGTTATAGTTTGCAGGAAGTTTCCGCAGATATACAGGAAATCGCCAAAGAATCAGAAGGGTTACTGGAAATCAACTCGGTTATGGAAAATATAGCAGGACAGACCAATCTTCTGTCAATGAATGCCGCGATTGAAGCGGCTCACGCCGGAGAAGCAGGCAAAGGTTTCGCGGTTGTCGCCGATGAAATCCGCAAGCTTGCTGAAAGTTCCAGTGAGCAATCAAAAACCATCAGCAGTGTTTTGAAAAAGATTAAAAATTCCATCGAGAAAATTTCTCATTCAACAGAAAATGTTTTAACAAAGTTCAGCGCTATTGACGATAACGTAAAAATTGTAGCGGAACAGGAAGAAAATATCCTTCACGCAATGGAAGAACAGGGGGTTGGAAGCAAACAAATTCTGGAAGGTATCGGCAAAGTAAACGATATTACACGCCAGGTAAGCAACAGATCGGAAGAAATGCTTCAAAATTCAAACGAGGTTATCCGGGAAAGCCAGAACCTTGAAAAAGCGACGCAGGAGATCGAGTCGGGTATGAACGAAATGGCAAGCGGCGCCACTCAAATCAATGTAGCCGTACACCATGTCAACGAAATAAGCGGCAAAAACCGCATGGGAATTGACAATTTAATAGGAGAAGTGTCTCGGTTTAAAGTGGCGTAACGGGAGAGTGCGGGGGGCCGTAAAAAAAAACCATGCGAGGGAAATTCCCGCGCATGGGTAATCTTCTGAGAACGTTATACGACACTCGTTATGCAAATACATGAGTTATGGTCGTAGTGCTTCCAACTCCGCCCGCAGCCTGGCATTTTCTACCTCATAGTCAGC
>JGI24695J34938_10003590_pt1 | contig 10673 bp, 12 predicted proteins | sample TergutCo191P3_FD_34938 | JGI IMG/M metagenome (IMG submission 34938) | reverse complement strand
TCTTTGGATACGCCTTCTTTTAACGGTTTCGGCGCTCCTTCCACAAGATCTTTCGCCTCTTTCAGTCCCAGGCCGGTTACGGCGCGGACTTCTTTAATTACGGCGATTTTCTTCGAGTCGTCAAAGGCTTTAAGAATTACGTTGAATTCGGTTTTCTCTTCGGCCGCGGGAGCCGCTGCGGCTCCGCCCGCGACAGCCGCTACCGCAACAGGAGCGGCGGCGGAAACGCCGAACTTCTCTTCCATCATTTTTACCAGTTCTGACACCTCCAAAACCGTCATGGACGCAATCGCTTCTAAAATTTCTTCTTTTGTGGCTGCCATATTATCTTCTCCTTAAAATTGTTACGCGCTTCATGCGATGCGCGTTTATTTGAAACCGACAGGAACGGCAGCGCCCGAAGCCTGAAGGTTTTATATGGAAAAAAACCGTAAATGAAAATTTACGGTTTTCTATTCCGCTTTCTTGTCACCTGCGGCTTTTATTGTGCGCACCAGTCTGGACGGGATGTCATTAAGCGCGGCGGCAAGGCTGCGCGCGGGACCGTTCATCACTGACATAAGCATGGATATAAGTTCCAGCCTGCCGGGCAGCTTTGAGTATGCTTCCGTTTTCGCGGCATTATACACCATACCGGCGAAAAGAGCGCCTTTTACCTTAAGAGCGGGAGTCTCTTTTGAAAAATCGAAAAGTATCTTCGCAACTTCATTTGAATCCTTCGGCGTGATCGCCACCGCGGTAGGTCCCACAAGGTAAGCTGACACATCCGGAGTTGACATTTGCTCAAAAGCAATTCTCGCAAAATTGTTTTTAACAACTTCATATTTTACATCTTTTGCGCGAAGCTGTTTTCTTAGATTTGTAATCTGCTCTACCGTAAGCCCGCGGTAATCGGTAAAGATAAAATCTTCAGCGCCCGAAAGGGATTCCTTCAATTCTCCGATTGCTTTGGTTTTGCCTTCCTGTATTTTTTTCGCTATTACAGCCATGTGCTACTCCTTAATCCTGGTCTTTGACAGCTACCCATACGCCGGGGCCCATCGTTGAAGCTACGGAAACGGTCTGAATAAACTCGCCCTTAACGTCGATCGGGCGCTTTCTTTTTATTTCTGTCAAAACAGCCTTTATATTTTCCGTTACCTTTTCAGGTTCCATGGAAACTTTGCCTACCGCCAGATGCACAACTCCGGTTTTATCCGCCCTGAATTCCACGCGGCCTTTCCTGAGTTCAGCTAACGTTCCCTTAAGATCGAAGGTTACCGTTCCCGTCTTTGGATTCGGCATAAGCCCCTTGCGTCCCAGAACCATTCCAAGTTTGCCGACATCCTTCATCATGTCCGGAGTCGCCACGGCGACGTCAAAATCCGTCCAGCCGCCTTTTACTTTTTCTATTAAATCATCAGCGCCGACAAACGCCGCTCCGGCTTCCTGCGCTTCTTTTTCTTTTTCCGGTTTGCAGAAAACAAGCACTTTTTTCTCGCCCCGGAACTGGTTGGGCAGAACCACTGTGTCGCGGACTGACTGACTCTTTTTAATGTTGAGTTTAACAGACAAATCCACAGTTTCGTCGAATTTCGCGTAAGCCATTGTTTTTACCAGAGTCAGCGCTTCTGCGAGTTCATAAGCGCTGCCGCTGTTGTATTTCTTGACGCTCTCGTTGTATTTTTTTCCGCGTTTCATTTGTCCGCCTCTACGCCCATTGATCTGGCTGTACCGGCGATAATTTTAACGGCGGCGTCCAGATCGTTAGCTGAAAGATCAGCCATTTTGGTTTTGGCAATTTCTTCAAGCTGAGCCCTGGAAATTTTTCCAACTTTTACCTTGTGGGATTCTTTCGAACCTTTTTCCAGCCCGATAGTCTTTTTGATCAAAACTGACGCGGGCGGCGTTTTAAGGATAAAAGTAAATGTTTTATCCGCATAAACGGTGATTACTACCGGAATGGTGAGTCCCGGTTCCATGCTTTTTGTCCTGTCATTGAACTGCTGGACAAACTGCGGCGCGCTTACTCCATGAGGTCCCAGCGCCGGGCCTACAGGCGGCGCCGGAGTGGCTTTGCCCGCGGGACATTGCAGCTTGATATAAGCTGTGACTTTCTTTTTTGCCATTTAAAACTCCTTCGTGGTGCAATCAAGGCGGCAACAGCCTCTCCCACTTTTCAGTAATTAAACGGTCACTTGTAACCGGTTAATTCATATTGCAAAAAGCCAAAGGCTTTCTGTTAAACTTTTTCCACCTGAAGAAGATCGACTTCGACAGGCGTATTTCTGCCGAAAATCCCTACCATTACCTTCAGTTTGTTTTTTTCCAGATTGACTTCTTCTATGGTTCCGGTAAAAGATTCAAACGGTCCGCCGATAATTTTAACCTGTTCTCCGGAAGTAAAAGTCTGTCTGGCGCGGACTGTTTTGTCTCCCTTGATTTCGCCTGATTTTTGCAAAATGGCGCGCGCTTCATCGCCATGCAGCGGCTGCGGCTTGCGGTCGGCCGGGGTTCCGACAAAACCCGTAACACCCTGAATTTTCTTGATTTTTAGACACGGCGGCTTCCAGCCCAAATCGGAATCGGGAAGATCCATTTCCACAAGGATATAACCGGGAAGGAATTTCCGGGTCTGTTTGCGTTTTTTTCCGTCCTTTACATCGAAAACTTCTTCTGAAGGAACTTTTACGTCGCGGACAACATTTTTGTCCAGTTCCCCGCCCTCGAGCATTATGCGGATAGTTTTTTCTATTTTATTTTCATATCCTGAATAAGTATGCAGGACGTACCAGCCGGTTGCCATTTTTTTCCTTATACTAGAATATAGCTCTTATGCCAAAAAGCAGCAATACGTCAATAAGCCCCAATACACCGGCTATTATGATGGTGGAAATGAGGACTACTTTAACCGAACTGACAACATCGTCCCTGCCCGGCCAAATAACTTTTTTAAGCTCCGCATAGGACTCTTTTACAAACTGAATAACCTTCTTCATGTTATCCCCTTATATTTTTTAAGCACAATAAAGTACCAGGCGCAGTCGTCATGCTGCGCATGACGCGGCTTCGCCTTACACTCAGCAACCTCTTGTTGCTTCGTTACAGGCCGCCTTTTTAGCTAAACCGGCCTCCATGCCGGTTTACCCTTCGGAACCTTCCGGTTCCCGCGGGCCGCAAAAAAGTTTCGAAGCCTACAACCCGTCACTTTACTTCAACTGGCATCATCATACTTATATTTTAATAAGCACATTAAATGCCATCAGGCGCAGTAGGCTTCGAACCCACGACCTGCGGTTTTGGAGACCGCCGCTCTACCAGCTGAGCTATACGCCTATACTAAGGCAGCAAATTTAAAACTTTTGCTTTAAATTGCTTTCCTTATTTTATTTTTGTCTCCTTATGAAGCGTATGTTTACGGTCATGAGGGCAATATTTGTTAAATTCCAGTTTTTCCTGGATATTGCGCCTGTTTTTGCTGGTGGTGTAATTGCGCCGCTTGCACTCTGTACACTGAAGAGCTATTAATTCAACCACATTTTTCTTACTAGCCATAAAAAACCTCTCAAAATAGCGGGATCTTACCCTAAAAATTCATGTTCTTACCCGGATTTTTACTAAAACCCGTAAAAATTAAACCCGCGTCTTGCAGCGGAGTTTCCCGCGCAGGGGTTTATCAGCCCTCAAGCGGAATCGAACCGCTGACCGCATCCTTACCATGGATGTGCTCTGCCAACTGAGCTACAAGGGCAAACCCCAAAGCTCAGACTTTTGGGGACACTACCTCGAATTTACACAGTTTTGATAAAATACTAAAAACTATCAAGTTTGTCAAGAGGGAAGTGAGAATTTATGTTGAATCAATGAAATTTTTACTTAAAAATGATAAGGAATTTTTGCTTCTTTCATTATATGATTAGCCATAAACCGAGATTTTATTTTACCATCTACGGTTATTTTTATTTTCAATTCCTCATTATACCAAATATCATGATCTCCCTTCCCATGATGATGAAAAGAAAATCCGTTTAATTTAAGTATTTCCCTGACCTTTTTTTCGTATTCGGCCACTAAACATGTACCTGGGTCATTCGTTCTGCGAAAAAGTCTATCATGAGTTCTGTATCTTTTAAATCAAGCAAATCAGGAATAGTAACCTTTACCCGTTCAATAAGAGCATCCAATGACCCGGATTCTAAAGCAAGACCAGGCACATCATCACTACTAGCCAGCCAAACATACGCTTCATCATCCCAGGTTAATGATACTTTACATTCCATTGGTAAGTCTCCTTCAAGTACACTATAACTCATAAAGAAACAAAAGCCAACATAATCAAATTTTAATTGAAATTTATGTTGACAGAGAAAAAAGGGAATAATATTATACATATATTGAACGTGTTCAATTATGGGAGTTTTTATGAAGGTTGAAAGCAAAGAGCAAATTTTAAACGCGGCGGTTAAGCTGATACAGGAAGGCAGGGAGCCTGCGGATATTACTGTTCGTGATATTGCCGCAGAAGCGAATGTTCAGTTGGGACTGATAAATTATCATTTCGGCACCAAGGATGAGCTTATGTATCAGGCTGTGGGCGTTCTCAAGTATAAAATTGCATCTAATATAATTACAAAAGAAGAAGAAGATAAAAACGTTGCAGCTAATGCTGCTTACCAAAAGTTCAGGAAAATGCTGATTGAATTATGCGAAATGTCGATCAAATATTCGCAATATATGCGCTTTACAGTTGAATATGAACTGACAAAAGCTGAAATTGTCACTCCGCATTATCTTATACCGCTTATTCGGGAAATATACACGGCAAGCAGCGGCGGCGGTAAAGTTTCGGAAACAGGTATACGGATTAAGGCTTATGAGATTATTTCGATACTTCAGTTAATATTCTTAAGGGCTAAAGATATGAGTAATTATTTTGGTTTTAATGTGCTTAATTATGATCGTATGGTGGAAGTAATAGACACCATTTTAAATGATCATTTTCCAGAGCATTAATTTTTTTATTTTGGAGATTTTGTATGAAAATTATTTTCAATATCCATTTCTCTTGCTATTGGAAAAAAAAAGCATTAGTATTATTCCATGATTCATATCACAAAACAAGCTTGAACTAAGATTGTTTTGTTTCATGTTACTTGAAATCTTAGGCAGCTGTTACTAAAAACGCGAACCTTCGGTTCGAAAGTTTTGGAACAGCTTCACCTGTGTAATGCACTCATAGAAATTTAAAAAGGGAGAAAAAAATGAAAATCCGTATAAAACTCTTCGGCGGTTTCTTTATTGTTGTTTCAATTGGGTTAGTGCTTGGCATTGTTGGATATTACAGCAACGCAAAGCTGACGGCTTCGTCAAAACATATACTTGAATTATCAGAAGTGCGGGTTACTATAACGTCAATATTGAACGCGCATTTAATCTGGAGGCAGGGTCTTACTGATGCGGTGTATACAGGAAGCGAGTTTACAGGTTCGCTTAATTCCAGCACATGCTCTTTGGGGAAATATTTAAACAGCGAAGAAGTAAAAAAGATGACAGACCCTGAATCCATTGCGCTGCTTCAGCAGGTTATTGAGCCGCATCGCTTCATTCATTCCAAAGCGGGTGAAATTGTAAATCATATTGAAAACGGAGAGACACAAGACGCGTTTAAAAAACTTAAGGATGATGTTTCTCCGAACACAATGATAGTTATATACGATTTAGAAAAAATAGAAACCCGCTACGGCGATTTGCTTAATGATATAATAATAGAAAACAATAACCTGGGCATCAGGTCTCAGCGCATTATTATAGTAGTCATCATTATCGCGATTATTGTAAGCGTTATTTTAGCGCTGTATATTACATCCAGTATCACCAAACCAATTTTAAAAGTCGTCGATGCTCTAAAAATTGCAGCCCAGGGTGATCTGACCAAGGCTATTGATGTTAATACAAAAGATGAAATTGGCGATCTAACTAAAAATATCAGTTTTACACTTGATAATATCAAATCCCTTGTGCATCTTATCAAGAAACAAGCCGGAGTATTGTCAGAAATAGGTACCGGTTTATCCGGCAACATGAACAAAACCGCCGCGGCGATAAATGAAATTACCGCAAATATACAAAGTATAAAGGGCCGGGTAATAAATCAAAGCGCCAGCGTTACGCAGACAAACGCGACTATGGAGCAGGTAGTTGTTAATATTAACAAACTTAACGGCCATGTTGAAACCCAGAGCAATAATATTTCAATGGCATCATCGGCAATTGAGGAAATGGTGGCTAATATCAATTCAGTTACCAACACGCTGGTAGATAACGTTACCAATGTTAATTCGTTAAAAGAGGCTTCCGAAGTGGGACGGGTGGGATTGCAGGAAGTATCATCGGACATTCAGGAAATCTCCCGTGAATCCGAAGGCTTGCTGGAAATTAACTCGGTAATGGAAAATATCGCAAGCCAAACCAATTTGCTTTCCATGAACGCCGCGATAGAAGCCGCGCACGCCGGGGAAGCAGGCAAGGGATTCGCCGTAGTCGCCGATGAAATTCGCAAGCTGGCTGAAAGTTCCAGCGAACAGTCTAAAACAATCGGCGCGGTACTCAAGAAAATCGCTGAATCAATTAAAAAAATAACCAGCTCCACTGAAAATGTTATGGCAAAATTTGAAGCAATTGAATCAGGCGTAAAAACTGTTTCACAGCAGGAAGAGAACGTCCGCAACGCGATGGAGGAACAGGGAGAAGGAAGCAAGCAGCTTCTTCACAGTGCAAGCGGTTTGAATGAAACAACGCATCAGGTAAAGACAGGTTCTGTAGAAATGCTTAATGGCAGCAAGGAAGTAATGCGCGAATGCCAGAACCTAGAAAGAGCCACGCAGGAAATCACAGGCGGCATGAACGAAATGGCAACCGGAGCGGAACAGGTGAACGCCGCGGTACACCAAGTCAGCGAAATGAGCGCCAAGAACAGCGAAGCCATTGATTCTTTGCTCAAGGAAGTTTCCCGGTTCAAGATAGATTGATTAATTCTGCGATAGGGCGTCTATAAAAAGGAGACATCATTATGTTATGGGATGAATTAAGCGCGAAAAATTTTCCTCGGTATGTTAAAGAAAGCGGCAGTGTGTGCATATTACCTGTCGGAGTTTTGGAAAAACATGGAAATCATCTGCCATTAGGTACAGATATGCTCATAGGACAGGCGGTTTGTAAAAAAGCGGCCGAGATGGAAAAAGCCGTTGTTTTTCCCTATTACTTTCTGGGGCAGATAGCTGAAGCAAGACATTCCCCAGGATGCATTTCAGCTTCTCATCGCCTTATTATGGACGCTCTTATTGAGATGTGCGACGAGATTCACAGGAACGGTTTTGAAAAAATAATAATTTATTCCAGTCATGGAGGGAATAATTATTTTCTTCTGTTTTTTATCCAGCAAATGCCAGGATTAAACAGATCGTATAATTTGTATCACTATTTTATTGGGCAAATAACGGAAGAACAAAACAAAACTGCTTGTGAATATGTAAAAACAAATGATTTAGGCCTGCATGCCGGAATACTTGAAACATCTCTGGTTATGCATTTACGTCCTGATCTGGTTGATATAAAGGCTCAGGATCCAAAAGAATGTCAGAGCATGGGGCATTTGGCTGAAATAAGAAATAAAGGAATAATGACAGGATTTAACTGGTATGCCGAATACCCTCACCATATCGCAGGTGATCCCGCTTTATCAACGCCGGAATTCGGGAAAATGGCTTTTGATATTATTTGTGAGAATCTTGTAAATGTTATTCGCGCTGTTAAATCCGACGATATGTCAGAAAAATTGAGAATTAAATGCAATTCTAACGGTCAGAAACCTGTTTAATTAAAAAAAAAAAAAATTGGAACTGCATAAACAAAACATTGTTACATTCTACTGGCTGTTTTCCAGTTCCCTGTTCCTGATAAATTCGTGAATTACCGAATCCAGACGTTCCACTTCGATTGGTTTGGAGACAAAAGCCTGGAAACCATTTTTAAGGAACATTCCTTCGGTGCCGGCAATGGCATTGGCTGTAAGGGCGATTATCGGGATGTTCTTTGCGTACTCCGTGCCGATTTCATGGCGGATGATTCTGACCGCCTCTATGCCGTCCATTCCGGGCATCATGTGATCCATAAAAACCGCGTTATATTTTACCTCTTCACCGCGGATGGCGTTGACGGCTTCCTGACCGCTGGAGGCGCAGTCTACCTGCATGCCATAAGTGAGCAGAATGCCCCTGGCGACATCGCAGTTAATGTCTACGTCATCAACTACCAGCACGCGCGCATACGGAAGCTGCAGGCGCGGAAGCTGTGAAAATCTGGCGCGCTTTTTTTCTGAATACCTGAAGTCCTTCAGATTTTGCGCTGTTTGAGGACCTATAACGGAATCGCTGACATGTTTTTGCAGAACTTTTACCATAAAACTGCTGCCTTTCCCAAACTCGCTTTGCGCGATTATGCCGCCTCCCATCATTTCAGCGATTTTTTTGGTAATGGGAAGCCCAAGCCCGGTGCCTTCGATCTTGCGCGTTGAATGATTTGAAACCTGAATATAATCCGAAAACAGGTTATTTAAATCATCGCCGCGGATGCCTATGCCGGTATCGCTGACTTTGATAAAAAGCCATAATGCGTCTCCCATTCCGCATGCCGGTCCGCATCTGACGCTAAGTTCAACCGTTCCTTCCATTGTGTATTTAAACGCGTTTGACAGAAGATTGTTTAAAATCTGCTTGATGCGAAGATCGTCTCCGTAAAGCGCGGAGGGAAGATCCTCATTGACATCCAGAATAAATCTGACAGGCTTATCGCCTATTCGCATAACGCTCTGGGTAACAGCGTCATTAATAAGGCTTGCAATATCGTATTCCGCGGGACGAAGCTCCAGCCTTCCCGCTTCTATTTTTGAAATGTCAAGAATATCATTAACAGTGGAAAGAAGCGTCGTGCCCGCGTTGTTGATTTTTTCAAGGCTCAGGTATACGTCTTCGCTGATTTTTCGGTCTTCCAGCAGAAGCTCAGACAGGCCAATAACGGCGTTAAGCGGCGTGCGCATTTCATGGCTCATATTGGCAAGAAAAACACTTTTCTGCCTGCTCCCCTCATCTGACTTGTTTTTTTCAATGTCAATTTTGATAAGAACCAAAATCAAAATGACAGCAAGCGCCGATCCGAAAAAGGACAGAACAATCGCCATATATGTCACGGGATTTAAATAATAATTTTTCGGGGTAACAAGGCCCAGATACCAGCCGTTCGACAATTTCCTGAAGAATGTTACCGATGTTTCTTTCCTGTAACTGATTATGGGTTTCTTTAAAATTTCCAGTCCGTTTTGCAAATCATCCGCAAAAATCGATACCGGTATTGAAGGATCTTGCAAATTCCGTCCGACATAATCGCGGTTCGGATGAGCCATCATTTTTAAATCATTGCTTATCAGCATTCCATACCCATGCTGAACAAGCGCGGTATCAACAACTTCTTTTCCCAGAATATCAATAAGCACCCGCAGGCCGACAACGCCAAGCCTTTCGCTGTTATCGTCAAAAATGCAGATTGAATATATAAGAACTGTTTTTCCGTTAACAACATCCATGTATGAAAGCGTCTCGGCGATATTTCCTCCGGCGGCTACAGCGTCATGATACCAGGGGCGTTCAGACGGAATAAAATTTTTCCTGTCCCAGTAAAAATTTTCCAAAAACTCCGGCCCGTCTTTAAATGTTTCAAAATAGCCGAAAATTCCGTCATAACTTGCGTGATAATCTCCGCTGCCGGTCAGTATTACAGACAGATCATTGAAATATTCACGTAATAATTCAGCGCTGTCTCCGCGCATTATCATTGTGCGCAGTGTCCGGGAAAAACACTTTAAATTAATCATGGGATCTAGCAGCTGCGCGTCTATTTGAGTCTGCAAATAGGAAAGAACATTGTCCGCGTTTTGCACAAGATAACCCTGCACAATATTGCTCATAAAGATGTAGCTGATTACAACCATAATAAAAAAGGCAAAAACTGTAAATATAACCTGCCAGAATAAATGGCGGTTTAGTTTAAATCTTTTCATAAAATCCCTTCTTTTTATAAAAATGAAGCCGTTCCACACCTTCTATAGAACGGCCCGTCCAAATAAGAATCTATTTAATTAATAATTCAGGAGCAATAAGATTGGAATTTTTTTTATTTTTATATTATGATTTATGGTATAAAGGAGATAATATGTCGATACATATAGCGGCAAAGAAAGGTGAAATCGCGGACGCTGTTCTGCTGCCAGGCGATCCGCTGCGGGCGAAATTTGTCGCGGAAAATTTTCTGAAAGACGCGGTTCAGTACACGGCTGTTCGCAACATTCTGGGCTATACGGGAACCTATAACGGAAAAAAGGTTTCCGTCCAGGGAACCGGAATGGGAATCCCGTCCATTTCAATTTATGTGAATGAGCTTTTCAGCGAGTACGATGTGAAACGGGCGATCCGCATAGGAACGGCTGGCTCCATAAACAAAAACATTAAACTGCGCGATCTGGTGCTTGGAATTTCCGCCTGCACGGATTCAGCGGTTAATAACCACCGTTTTAAAGGCAGAAGTTACGCACCGGCCGCTTCATTCTCGTTATTAAAAACCGCCTGGGAAGCCGCCGTTTCCAG
>JGI24695J34938_10003589_pt1 | contig 10679 bp, 8 predicted proteins | sample TergutCo191P3_FD_34938 | JGI IMG/M metagenome (IMG submission 34938) | reverse complement strand
TTTAGAAAAAAAGAGGCGTTTTGATTATTGACAAAATATAGTTTTTTCGCTATATTTTATGTATATTAAATGTTAGATAATAAGAACTGTCTCCTTCGTGGCGAATTTATTTTTTTATCTTGCTTATGTAGCTGCAGAAATGTTCGTGCTATGCAGGCTTTTTAATTAAGGAAGCAGCTTAGGAAGTGGTTGGGGGGAGTCAAGCCTTCGAATTTCTCTATTGTCAATTAGTGCTTGATAGGTTACAATTCGATATGAACGCCAAAATAGAGTTTAATCCTTCAGCGTTTAAACATGGCGTGACTGAAACTGATATTCGATTTGCAATTGATAAGTTTTTATATGAGGATCCCTTGGAAGATTATTATAATAAATATCTTTTATTGGGATTTGATACAAAGGGGACATTACTTGAAGTGATGTATAACTACATTGATGCGGATACGATTAATGTGTTTCATGCAATGCCTTGCCGCAGGAATTTTTATTATTTATTAGAGAGAAAACGATGACAAGAATGACCGATGATGAAGCGGACGCGTTTGACGAATTACTCACAAAAACAACTCCAAGGATTAAAGAAGGAGAAGGCGGTTTCTTTACACGTCAAAGAGAATTATTAAACGCGCTTGACCCTGTAGCTGCGAATTATATACTTTCTCAATCTGAAATATTAAATCAATCTCCTGCTCAAATTATTGGAAACATGGTCAGAAAGGAACTTCAACCCGCAGTTTAATTACAAAAGAGAGCGGAAAAATATCCACGGAGGACACAGAGGAGAAGAAGAATTTTCTCGCCTGAAGTCTGCATGCTTGCGCGTGTCGGTTTGTGTGGTTAGAGGTAAAATTCTTTCTAGTTATCAGTAATTTGCTTCTATAATAAGCAGTTTTATTCTTTCGCTTGGAAATTTTTGTTGAATTTTAATAATAACAGCTTCGGCTTCGACCGCTTCATCTTGATTCAAATAGCTGATTATTAAAAATATTTCCGCCCGTGCATGTGTTCCCACGCGGTTTTTGGATTTGTCTCCGCAGCGTGTTCACAGCAATAAGGTCTAATGGAAATCCTCAGATTTTTGTTTAAGATTTCTATCACTTCTTTTTCTACAGAACGATTCGCGAAAAGTTCTAAACGCTTCATTTTAATAACCTTCTTGAATTATCTTTTAAAGGAGGCTCTTCCGAAACTTTCGTTTCCGGAAAAGGCTCACAATATTAAACAAATTATTAACATGATTTTTTACTTTTTTTGGTTTAATTTCGCAAAAAAAGATATAATATATAATCACTTGTGGTTATTTTATTTGACAATATTTAATAAAATGTAAAATTGATTTTAACCGCTTGTAGCGACGCTGTATATGGTGTACACTAGTTTAAACGACGCTACCTGTGTGGTATACATCGTCGGTATTAGTTACGAAAAAAAAAGGATGATTGGATGAAAGTACAACGTTTTTTCACGGATAGGGAGAAAGGTCCATATTTTGATATTGTTTGGGAGCGGCGCAAAAGCGAAATCCGAAATCCTAACGGTAAAGCGATTTTTTCCGAAGACACAGTCATTGTGCCGGCGTTCTGGAGCCAGATTGCCGCGGATATAATCGCGCAAAAATATTTCCGCAAAGCGGGTGTTCCTAAAAATAAGATATATGAATGGAAGAAATGGGCAAAAACCGGAAACAATCCCGAGGATCCGGGCATCATTCTGCCGGAAGACGGCGCCGAACATGACAGCAGGCAGGTTTTTCACCGGCTTGCTTTTACCTGGCTTGAATGGGGCAGGAAAAATAATTATTTCGAAAGCGAAGAGGACGAAAGCGCTTTTTATGACGAGACTTGCTACATGCTCGCGCATCAATTCGCCGCGCCGAACAGTCCGCAGTGGTTCAACACAGGTCTTTATTCCGTGTACGGAATCGACGGTCCTGCTCAGGGGCATTATTATTACGATACCCAAACGCATAAAATCGTTAAATCCGAAAGTTCGTACAAGCGGCCTCAGCCTCATGCTTGTTTTATTCTTTCTATCGATGACGATCTTGTAAACGAAGGCGGCATCATGGATCTTATGACCCGCGAAGCGCGGCTCTTTAAATACGGCTCGGGAACAGGTTCTAATTTTTCTAATCTCCGCGGAATGAACGAGACTCTTTCAGGCGGCGGCGTTTCTTCGGGGCTTTTATCGTTTTTAAAAGTGGGAGACAGATCAGCGTCGGCGATTAAATCCGGAGGCACAACCCGGCGCGCCGCGAAGATGGTTACTTTGGATATCGATCATCCCGATGTTGAAAAATATATCGGCTGGAAAGCGGGCGAAGAACATAAAGTCGCGTCGATGGTAACAGGTTCGCTCATTCTAAAAAAACACATTGACGGTATAAAACGCGCTCTGTCCGGTTTCCGCGGCCCGGAAGACGATAAATTCAACGCAGAAAAAAATCACGAGCTTGCTCTTGTCCTCCGCGCGGCGTTAGGTGACAAAATTCCTCCGTCGTATTTGTACCAGCAGCTCCGCCGTCTTGAACAGGGCGATGAAGAAGTTGATGTAAGCCAGTTCTCGACAGCCTGGGACGATGAAGCGTACAACACAGTTTCGGGGCAGAGTTCCAATAACAGCCTGCGTTTAAGCGACGATTTTATGCGCGCTGTTTTAAACGACGGCGATTGGGATTTAAAGAGCCGCACTGCCGGAGAACCCATTAAGACCATTAAAGCGCGAAAACTTTGGAACGATATCGCGAAGACAAGCTGGCAGTGCGCCGACCCGGGGCTTCAGTATCACACAACAATTAACGATTGGCACACATGCCCGGCAGGCGGCGAGATTCGCGCTTCCAATCCTTGCTCGGAATATATGTTCCTTGACGATACGGCATGTAACTTGGCGTCGATAAATTTAGCTTCCCTCTACGACAAAGTAAATAAAAAATTTAATGTCGACGGTTATCTTCACGCGATTGATATATGGACAACAATTTTAGAAATCTCCGTAGTGATGGCTCAGTTTCCTTCGGTACGAATCGCCGATCTTTCTTATCAATACCGCACGCTCGGTTTAGGTTACGCTAATTTAGGAACACTCCTTATGGTGATGGGGCTTCCATACGATTCCGATCAAGGAAGAGCAGTAGCGGGTTCACTTTCGGCGCTGCTTTCAGGCGAAGCGTACGCGCAGTCAGCCCGCATGGCATCAGAGCACGGAGCGTTCGCGCGTTACAGCGAAAACTCCGAGAGTATGCTGCGCGTTATACGCAATCACAGACGCGCCGTTAACAACGCTTCGGACAGCGAATATGAAGGGCTGCATACGATCCCGATGGGAATCGATCCGGCAAATTGCCCCGAGTATCTGCTGAACGCCGCGAAAGCTTCGTGGGACAGAGCGCTCGAACTTGGAAAAATTCACGGCTACCGCAACGCGCAGGTTACGGCTATCGCGCCGACAGGAACGATAGGGCTTTTAATGGACTGTGACACAACAGGCATCGAGCCTGATTTCGCTTTGGTAAAATTTAAAAAACTCGCAGGCGGCGGTTATTTTAAAATAATAAATCAATCTGTACCGCCTGCTTTGGAAAGTCTCGGCTACGCTCCTTTAACGATCGAAGAAATTGTCGCGTACGCTACAGGCAGAAAAACTTTAAGCGGCGCTCCGGCAATCAGCCATGAAACTTTAAAGAGCAAAGGTTTTACTCCCGAAGCGCTTGCCGCGGCGGAAGAAGCCGTAAAAACCGCGCTCAATCTTGAAGGTGTTTTTAATCCTTATATACTCGGCAAAAAATTTGTAGAAAATGATTTGAATATTCCCGAATCAACATGGTCGCTTCAGGGCTTCAGTATTCTAAAACATTTGGGTTTCAGCAAACAGGATATCGAAGACGCCGAGCTTTTCGCCTGCGGCACGATGGGTCTTGAAGGCGCGCCCGGTCTAAAGAAAGAACACTATTCGGTTTTTGACACAGCGGCTCCTTCCGGCAAAAAAGGAAAAAGATCGATACCGTGGATCGCCCACATCGGAATGATGGCGGCGACGCAGCCTTTCATTTCGGGCGCGATTTCCAAAACAATCAACATGCCCAACAGCGCGAATTATGATGACGTAAAAGGCGCTTACATGGTTTCGTGGAAGAACGGCCTTAAAGCTGTGGCTCTCTACCGCGACGGCTCGAAACTTTCTCAGCCGTTAAACACTTTCGCGCCGGGAACTGATCCGTTAGCTGACACTATTTTAAAGGTAGTTAAAGGACTTGATCTTCCTTCGGCGCCGGATCGCAAGAAAAACGCGTCTGTCCGCGGTCTTCGAAAGCCTCTGCCTAACCGCAGAATGGGTTATACGCAGAAAGCGAAGATCAGCAATCATTCGATTTTTATCAGAACCGGCGAATACGAAGACGGAAGCCTTGGAGAAATTTTCCTTGATATGCACAAGGAAGGCGCGGCGTTCCGCAGCCTTTTAAACAGTTTCGCGATTACTGTGTCCTTGGGTCTTCAATACGGCGTTCCTCTCGAGGAATATGTCGACGCTTTCACGTTCAGCAGGTTCGAGCCTAACGGTCTTGTCCAGGGACATGATTATGTGAAGATGGCAACTAGCGTTATCGATTATGTTTTCCGCGATCTTGCGATCAGTTATTTAAAACGAAGCGATCTTGGTCAGGTAAAACCCGAAGACCTTGTTGCGACAACAACAAAGAACGAAGCTGATGCCGCCGACCCAAAACCCCGCGGCGATAAAGGAAGCGCCGGTTTTAGACCGAACAGCGTAACAATACCCGCGAACAAATCGGTTAAACAGCAGCAGTCACCGTCGAGTAACGCAGGCAGTGTGATCAAAGGCGCAGTATTATCGTCACCTGCGGGAATTTCAACATCACCCGTAATGGCGCAGCAGCCGCAGTCTCATGTTGCCGTAATGGAAGAATCTTATCCGCAGGAAAGCGAAGTAATCAAAATTGTACAGGCGCGTATCAAAGGTTATGAAGGTGACCCGTGTTCATCCTGTGGATCGTTCACGTTGTTAAGAAACGGCACCTGCATGAAATGCGACACCTGCGGAGGCACAACGGGTTGCAGCTAACAAAGGGAAGCAGACAGCGGACAGAGAGTAGCTGGCAGTGAGCAGTTTATTTTATGCGAGTTTTGTTCCGGGGCTGCAGGAGTTTTTTGCGGATGTAATCAAGGAACGTTTACCCGATGTAAAGATTCATAAACTGCTTGACGGAGCTGTTGTTTTTGAAACTGAAACTACTTACGATAAACTTAACTTTTTTTGTTTTAATAATATTTTCGCAGTAATAAATATTTTGGAAGGTGCTTACGGAAAGCTGCGCGGAGTTGATTTAATAGAAGAACATATAAAATTATTTATTAATAAAAATAATGATTTTAATAATGATGTAATTTCCAATAACAGTAAGAATTTTAATTCTTTCAGAATTGTTATCTCAAACGAAAACATACCCGCCGCTATTAACGAAAAATTGCGGCTGGAAGCGGAAAAATTTATTTCGCGGCTTTCAGGATTAAAAGTAAACCGCAGTCTTCCTGACACAGAGTTTTGGTTTTTATACCGAAATGTTACAAATGATACCGAAATTAAAAATAATGTAAACACTCCGCATCAATTAGATAATAATTTATTAGCAAATTTTTCAATTTTCATGAAGCGTCTTACGCTGCGTTCTTCATGGGAAAAAACTTTACACAAGGGCGAGCTGCCTCCGCCTCTTGCGTGGACATTGTGCCGTCTTGCTCAGCTTAAACACAGCGACAAAGTTCTTGATCCGTTCTGCGGTTACGGATCGATCCCCGAAGAAGCTTTCAAACATTTTCACATAACAAACTTTACCGCTTGCGACGATAACGCCGAAGCCGCCAAATACACTCAGGCAAGGTTTAAAAAACGCAAGCTCGGAGAATTTATTTTTTATCAAACTGATTTTTTAAAACTGCCGTCTCTTGTAAACGCAAATTCATTTGACGCGATTATCACAGATCCCCCGTGGGGGCAGTTCAAAGAAAACACAAACGATTCATTTTTAGAAAAAATGTTTAAAACATTCGATAAATTATTAAAAAACGGCGGCAGAGCGGCAGTGTTATACGCAAATAACGAAAACTTTTTAAAAGCAATTCCAAAAAATTTTGAATTAAAAAATAAAATTCCAATTTTGCTATCCGGCAAAAAAGCGATAATATATGTGTTAAAAAAGAATTAAGAATTTTTCCACGAACCACACTAACACCACGAACTTTTTATTCGAAGTATTTCTTAAAACCTAAGAAAGCTAAGAGATGAATCCGATATTTCTTGGGAATAGAATAAAAATAATAAAGCGCTGGTTCGTGTTGGTTCGTGTGGTTCGTGGTAAATTTCTTTTTTCATCATACTCTTGAAAATCATTAGGTTCGATTGTATTATAACCGTAAGGAGAAAAAAATGAAATTAATTTTTTTAGGCCCTCCGGGAGCAGGTAAAGGAACTTTAGCGGTCAGGGCAGTTGATATTCTAAAAGTGCAGCAGATAAGCACAGGTTCAATTTTCCGTGCGGCGATTGCGGCTCAAAGTCCGCTGGGTGTCAAAGTAAAAGGAATTATTGACGCGGGAAAACTCGTTGACGACGAAACAACAATCGCGCTTGTAAAGGAAAGGCTCGCTCAGGATGATGTTAAAAGCGGTTATATTCTTGACGGCTTCCCTCGGACAATTCCGCAGGCGGAAGCGCTCGCGGCTTTTTCCGCTGTAGATAAAGTTGTCAATTTTGACATTCCCGATTCAGGCGTGCTTGAACGCCTTGGCGGAAGAGAAGTCTGCCGAAAGTGCGGTTATAATTTTCATAAAGTTTTTACAAAGACATCAAAACCCGGAATATGCGATCATTGCGGAGGAGAAGTTTATACCCGCGACGACGACAAACCCGAAGCTGTTCAAAAACGCCTCGAAGTCTACCGCGCTCAGACAGCACCTTTAATCGATTACTACCGCGCTAAAGGTTTGTTAGTTGACATCGACGCAAGACCGATGATCGAAGAAATTGTCGTAAACTTTAAAAAGGTAATGGGGATTAATTAAATTTAATTTTCCCAAAGATAATTGACAGGAACAGCCCATAATTTTTCTCCGAAAGGAACAAGTTCTTCACCTGTGTAAAGAACGATACCTTTTTTAAATTTTGAGCCGATTATGTTTTTGCATGTTTCAATGTTTTTAAAATCTTTTTCGCTTAAAGAAGAATCCAATTTTACTTCGACAGCTATTGTTTCGCCGTTGTCTTTTTCTACAACAAAGTCGGTTTCCTTACCGTCTCCGCGGACAGGATTAAAATGAGAAACAAAATATTTCCCAGACGATGAAGTTGCCGCTTTCATTATTTCTGTCGCTATAAAATTTTCGAATAAATGTCCCATAATAGAAGGGTCTGTTTTTTTTATTTCGCCGATATCCCGCCTCATTATAAAAGATAAAAAATTTGTGTCAGTAAAATAAATTTTTTTGCTTTTTACAAATCTTTTATTTACCTTATTTGGTTTTGCCCACGGCTGAATTTCGAAAGTTAAAAAAACGGCATTGCAGAACGATTTATATTTTTCGTAAGTTATCTGATTTAATCCTGTCTCGCTCATTACGCTTTCGTTATTTAAAAGACTTCCGACACGGCTGGAAAGAGAAGCAAGCAATTGATAAATTAAATCCGGCTTTCTGATTTTCGCGAACTCAGCCGCGTCACGTTCTAGAATGGTATCGATATAACTGTCCATCCAGACGCTTTTATCGATTTCTTTATTTAGAGCTATTTCCGGAAAAGTAGCGTCAGTTATTATTTTTATTAAATCGGCGCGTTTATAATTTTTATATGTTAAGGTGTCATTCCATAAACTCTCAATAAAATTTTTTTCAGTTTTGAAAATCTCCGCTGTCGAAAAAGGATAGAGCGTTAAAAGAGCCATGCGCCCGACCATCGCTTTCGACAGTTTTGGAAGAGAAAAAATATTCGCCGAGCCTGTCAGAAGATAGAGCGCTTTTCTTTTGCCTTCAAAACGTTTTTCATCAATCGCTTTTTTAATCAATTGATGAACAGCCGGAACCCTCTGCACTTCGTCAATTATATTTATTTTATCCCCTGGAAGGCTCGCGATAAAAGCTTCAGGGTCTCTCTTTGCCGCTGTTTTTATCGTTAAGGTATCGAAAGTCATGTAATTCGCCTTCTCCGAGGAAAGCAAATTGCGAACCAGAGTCGACTTACCGCACTGCCTCGCGCCGCACAAATATGTCGCCGAAAAGGTATTTGCGGTATTTTCCAGTTTTTTGGCTAAAATTCTCCTGGTATAATTCACATTTTTCTCCATTATAGATATACATAATGAATAAGTACAGTTATACTTTTTGTATAACTGTATAACTGCAATATGTATAAGTAAAATTATACCTTATATATTACCAAATAACAAGTATCTATATTGAAAATTTATCTGGTTAAACTAAAAAAGAAGAATTTTTGCCACGAACCAAACTAACACCACGAACCAGCGTTTCGCTATTTTTATCTTATTCCCAAGAAATTTTATTTTTATCTCTAAGCTTTCTTTGGTTAAAGAAAAAGATTACGGACATAAGGTTCGTATGGTTTGCGTGGTTCGTGGTAAAATTCTTCTTCTTGGCTAGTGGTAAAATTCTTTCAATTCTTCTTTAATTCTTGCTGTTAGTTCCGAGGAAGCTTTGTTTAAATCCAACATGAAGTTATCTTTTTCACCGCGGCGTTTTACTTCTACCTGAGGGGTTGACGCAGCCAGTCCTTTATCGCCGATTACAACGCGGTACGGGAAGCCTATTAAATCGGCATCGTTGAATTTTACACCCGGGCGTTCATTGCGATCGTCGAGTAAAACTTCGATGCCGGCTGCCTGTAAATCGGCGGCGATTTTATCTGCGGCTTCTTTGACTTTTCCGTCGTATTTAATCGGTACGATGATGACATGAAAAGGTGCAACAGAAATAGGCCAGATGACACCTGCGTCGTCATGATGTTCTTCGATAACGGAAGCGAGAGTGCGATCAATTCCGATGCCGTAACAGCCCATGATCGGCATTTGGCTTTTTCCGTTTTCATCAAGGTATGTTACATTCATTGAACGGGTATATTTGTATCCAAGTTTAAAAATATGTCCAAGTTCATTTCCCATTTTGGAGTATAATTCACTTTTGCATAACGGACATTTATCGCCTGCAATAACTGTGCGGACATCTTCGATCATCCACGCTTCAAAGTCGCGTCCGTAAGCGGCGTGCTTAAAATGAATATCTTTTTCTAAAGCGCCTGTGACAGCGTCGCTCATTGCAGCAACTGTGTGATCTATAATTAAAGGGAGTCCTTTTAAACCGGCAGGACCTGCGAATCCGACAGGCGCGTTTGTTAACCGTATAACATCGGAATCTGCGGCGAGTGAGACTTCGCTTGCTTTTAAAACCGCCGCGAGTTTAATTTCGTTTACATCTAGATCGCCGCGTATCGCCACAGCGAAGAAAGCTTCGCTGTAAACAGGAGGCGCGTCTTGTGAGAGTTTTTTCCGCTCAAGCTTGGAGCAGCCCGGCGCCGAAGATAGATCGAGTTCTACATTAATCGCGCGGTAAATTAATGTTTTAATAAATTTTTTGGGATCAGTTTTTAAAAATGCGCAAAGCTCATCGATCGTTTTTATATTGGGTGTGTCAATCTTTTCTATAGGAGGAGTATCCGCTGCGGCGGTCTTTGCGGCTTCTATCGATGCAACAGCATTATAATCAGGAGAGCATGAAGCTTTCTCGACATTGGCGGCATAATCGCATGACTTGCAAAGAAGCAGCGTGTTGTCGCCGACTTCGCTCTCTACCATAAATTCTTCGGAGCCGCTTCCGCCCATTGCGCCTGAATCGGCTTTTACCGGAATTACCGAAAGTCCGCAGCGTTTAAAAATTTTCCGGTACGCGCGTCCCATCGCCTGATAAGTTTCATCAAGGCTTTCATCATTTGAATGCCAGGAGTACGCGTCCTTCATTGTAAATTCGCGGCCGCGCATTACGCCGTAACGGGGGCGGATTTCGTCGCGGAATTTTGTATTGATTTGATAGAGTGAGAGAGGCAGCTGCCTGTAGCTTGAAAGTTCGTCGCGCACTATCGAAGTAAAAACTTCCTCGGCGGTAGGGGAAATAACAAAATCATTATTAAGCCGGTTTTTCGCGCGGAGCATCGACTCACCCATCGAATCCCATCTGCCTGATTCTTTCCATAATTCGGCTGGCACGACTACGGATGGTTTTAATTCCAGCGCGCCTGCCTCGTTCATTTCTTCGCGGACAATTTGTTCAATCTTGCGAAAAGAACGGAGTCCAAGCGGAAGGTAAGCGAAAAGTCCGTTTGAGAGTTTTCGAAGAAGTCCCGCGCGGAACATCAGTCTGTGGCTTGCGATCACAGCATCCGCCGGTACTTCCCTCAGCGTAGGTATAAAAAAACGCGAATAATTCATAAAATGAGTTTATCAATTTATAAACCTTTTGAAAATAGCGAAATTTGCGGTAAAAATACTTGACTAATTTTCCGATTTTTGTTAAGTTGAAAAAACATTGGGGGCGTAGTGAAGCTGGTTTATCACGCTGGCCTGTCAAGCCGGAGATCGCGGGTTCAAGCCCCGTCGCTCCCG
>JGI24695J34938_10003586_pt1 | contig 10687 bp, 7 predicted proteins | sample TergutCo191P3_FD_34938 | JGI IMG/M metagenome (IMG submission 34938) | reverse complement strand
AGACATTTTAAAGGATGTTTCTCTGCGTCTTGCCGCTAAATCGCGGTGCTGCCTTACGGGAGCTAACGGCTCCGGAAAATCAACATTAATGAAAATAATCGCGGGTGTTATGCGCAGCGATTCAGGAGACCGCGCTGTTCAGAAAAACACGCGCATTTCCTATCTGCCTCAGTCCGGCATTGTGCATCACGGAAGAAGCCTTCGCGATGAACTGGAAACCGCTTACAGTTATGTGCATAAATTAATGGAACTCCTCGAAGAAAAAGGCGAGCTTCTTTCAAAAGCCGAAAACGAGGATTCGCAGACAAAAAATTTAGTAGAAGAACATCATAATTTGCAAGAACAGATTCAAGAGACAGGTTACTACAGCCGGGAAGGCGATATTGCTTCCGTTATTTCAGGGCTCGGATTTTCATCTGACGACACAAACCGCGATACCGGAGAATTTTCAGGCGGCTGGCAGATGAGAATCGCTCTTGCCAAAGTTCTTTTGGAAAAGCCGGATATCCTTCTTTTGGATGAACCGACAAATTATCTTGATATCGAAGCGAGAGCATGGCTTGAAGAATGGCTGAACGATTTTTCCGGCGGATACTTATTGGTGAGCCACGACAGATATTTTCTTGATGTCTGCGTCAGCGAAGTTTATGAGCTTTTTAACGGCAGCTTAAAAAGATATGCGGGTAATTATACTTCGTACGAAAAAACAAGAAAAACCGAACTTGAAAGCCTTGTAAAAAAATATAATGAACAACAGGAAGAAATAGAAAAAACAGAAGCTCTTATAAGACGATTCAGATACAAAGCGAGTAAAGCCGCGTTCGCTCAGGAACTTGTAAAACGCCTTGAAAAAATGGAACGTGTTGTAATACCTGAATCATTTAAAAAAATAAATATCAGTTTTCCCGCGGCTCCGCATTCGGGAAACATCGCGCTTACCCTTGAAGGAATCGCAAAAAGTTACGGGAAAAGGCAGGTGTTATCATCTTTGGATTTATGCCTTGATTCGCAGGAACGCCTTGTTGTCGCAGGACCAAACGGAGCGGGAAAAACAACGCTTCTTCGCATTATCGCAGGCAAAGACGAAAATTTTGAAGGTAAAGTAAAATTCGGAACAGGCATAACTCCCGGGTATTTTTCTCAGGACGCAGCCGAAGCGTTAAACTCTCCGTTAACAATTTTAGAATTTATGGAAGAAGACGCTCCTAAGTTACGTGACATGTTAGGCGCGTTTTTATTCCGAGGCGACGACGTTTATAAAAGCGTTTCGGTTTTATCCGGCGGAGAAAAAAGCCGCCTTGCGCTTTTAAAAATGTTTTTAAAACCGATGAATCTTCTTATCCTTGACGAGCCGACAAATCATCTTGATTTGCATTCCAAAGATATTCTTCTGGAAGCTTTGAAAAAATTCGGCGGTACAATTATTTTTGTCTCTCATGATCGGGCGTTCATGGAAGACTTATCCACTAAAACTCTTGAGCTGACGCCCGGAAGCGATAACTCTCCAGCCTCCGGTAAATTATTTTACGGTAATTATTCTTATTATCTTGAAAGAATGAATAATAATGATCTGCAAATTGCATTGAATAACAATGATGAAGATTTAAAAATTGATCGGCGAACTTTTACGAACGAAGAAAAACGCGCAGCCGACAAACAGCGGCAGGCTGCAGTTAGAAAACTTGAAAAGCAAGAAGCTGATATTTTGGAACAGCTGGACAAACTCGAAAGTAAAAAGGCATCGCTGGAAGAAAATCTTGCATCACCGGAAATTTATTCTAACGGAGAAAAAGCCAGAGAAATAAAACAGCTGCTGGATGAATGTATAACAGCGATAGAAAAAACAACCCATGTTTGGGAATACATCGCATCTCAGCTGGACATGACAAATAATACATAATTGCGTATATCAGTGTACCAGCTAATACTAGCCAATAATAATGAGCTTTTGATATAATAAAAGCATGAATATATTTATAATCGGCGGAGCCGGATATATAGGAAGTCATGTTACGCGGACATTTCTTGATCTTGGGCACGCCTGCGCGGTTTATGATAATTTATCGAGCGGACACCGCGGCAATCTTTTTAAGGATGCGAAATTTTTTTACGGCGATATTCATGATTATCAGACGCTGCTTTGCGCGATGAAGTCATCTTCGTTTGACGCTCTTGTTCATCTTGCCGCGTCAAAAGCCGCAGGCGAATCAATGTTAAATCCGGAAAAATATTCACGTAACAATATCTGCGGAACAATCAATATTTTAAACGCAGCCTGTGAAGCCGGCATAAAAAAAATAATTTTTTCGTCAAGCGCCGCGGTTTACGGAGAGCCGAAATATCTGCCGATTGACGAAAAACATCCGACCGAACCTGAAAATTATTACGGTTTTACAAAACTCGAAATCGAAAGTTTTTTGGCATGGTACGAAAAATTAAAAAATATTCGTTATGCGTCATTGCGTTATTTTAACGCGGCAGGCTACGATATTAAAGGCAGGATCGGCGGACTTGAACAAAATCCCGCGAATTTAATTCCCGTTATAATGGAAACTGCCTGCGGTATCAGAAAAGAGATGCAGGTTTTCGGCAGCGACTACGACACTCCCGACGGTACTTGCATCCGCGATTATGTTCATGTTAACGATTTAGCAGAAGGACACGCTGCAGCTATGGATTACATCGCGAAAAACAATAAAAGCTTAATCGTAAATCTTGGAAGCGAAAAAGGATATTCTGTTACGGAAGTTTTAGAATCAGCCCGTAAAATAACAGGAAAACCGATCCCTGCGAAAATAATGGGTAGGCGCGAAGGCGACCCGGTTAATTTATACGCATCCTGTTCGTTAGCTCGTGATTTATTGGGATGGAAAGCAAAATATTCCGATTTGGAAAGTTTAATCGGTACAAGCTGGAAAGTCTATGAAAAAATCGGACAGTGAGCGGCTGATATGAAAGAAAAATTATTTGACTGGCTGGATAAATCGGCAGATATTGCAATCGAACTTGAAACTGAGTTGACTAAACGTCCTGCGGTTTCGCCGGATTCAGGCGGTGAAGGCGAACTTGATAAATGTGTCTTTTTAGAAAACTGGCTGCGCTCTCAAGGGATTACCATGCTTGAAAGATTTGATTCACCTGATGAAAGAGCAAAAGGTGCAGTAAGACCGAATTTAATCGCCACTATCGAAGGAGAAAATAAAAATTTAGACCGTCTTTGGATTTTAAGCCACATGGATGTAGTTCCGCCGGGCGAAGAAAAATTATGGGATAGCGATCCTTGGAAAGTTATTTATAAAGATGATAATCAAAAACCCCGCATTATAGGGCGCGGTGTCGAAGATAATCAACAGGGACTTGTTTCTTCCGTGCTGGCGTCTCTTTCGTTTATTAAACAAGGATTAAAACCTTCGCGAACGATAAAACTATTGTTTGCTTCAGACGAAGAAGTGGGATCAATTTACGGGATTGAATGGCTTGTTAAAAATCACGGCGATCTTTTTAACAAAACCGACATGGTACTTGTTCCCGACGGCGGCGATCCTGAGGGCGAGCAAATCGAAATCGCCGAAAAAAACATTATATGGATGCGTTTTGTTACGCGGGGAAAGCAGGCGCACGGATCGCTTCCTGACCTCGGCGCGAACGCTTTTCTTGCCGCTTCTGATTTGACGCTGCGTCTTCATTATGAACTTTCCCGGACATTTAACGCGCGCGATCCGATGTTCGATCCTGACTACTCTACCTTTCAGCCTACAAAAAAAGAAGCTAATGTTCCCAACATAAATACAATTCCCGGCGAAGATGTTTTTTACATGGACATGAGAGTTCTTCCGCAATATCCGCCGAAAATAATTTTATCCGAAATCGAAAAAATAAAATCCGAAGTTGAAAAAAAACACCGCGTAAAAATCGAATACACTCTTGAGCAGCTGACCGAATCAAAACCAACGGATGCGAACGCTCCGGTTATAAAAATTTTAAGCAAAGCGATAAACGAAGTATACAATGTCAAACCTCATCCTGTCGGCATCGGCGGCGGCACTATGGCTGCATGTTTGCGTAATATCGGCATCGACTGCGCTGTATGGACAAAAACGCAGGAAAGCCTGCATCAGCCGAACGAATACGCGTTATTGGAAAATATAATAGGAGACGCTAAAGTTATGGCGCTTTTAATGAGTAACGCTGAATGACAATTATAAAATGAGGAAAAAAATATCGCCTGCAAAAAACTTGACGCACAACAAATAATTTCTTCTCTCTGCGAAGGCGGATCTGTCGCAGGTAAACTTGCGCTTTACGAGCCGAGGCAGGCGCAGCTTGATTTACTTTCTTTGATTATACGCGGGTTTAACGAAGATTCTTTTGTAATGGCGGAAGCGGGCACAGGGGTCGGTAAATCTTTTGCGTATCTTCTTCCTGCCATGCACTTTGCACTTGCCAATAAAGAAAAAGTAGTTATATCCACGGCGACTATCACGCTGCAGCAGCAGCTTTTTGAAAAAGACATTCCCCTTGTGGCGTCAAGCATCAGCGAAGAGGCAGGAGCGGCTGTTAAAATAAAATCTGTTATTATGAAAGGAAGAGGTAACTACCTTTGCCTTCGCAGACTCGATGATTTACTGCGCGAGCCGCCTCTTTTTGATTTTGATTACGAAGAACTAAAAACAATAACAAAATGGTCGCAGACGACTAAAACCGGCGCAAAAAATGATCTTGCCGTCTTGCCTTCGGATGCGGTTTGGTCTAACGTCTGCTCCGAATCCGATCTCTGCCTTGGAAATCATTGTCCTTACAGAGCGCAGTGTTTTATTCAGGTTATGCGCAAGGAAGCAAACAGCGCGCACATTATTGTCGTTAATCATCATCTTCTGTTCGCGGATTTAGCCGCCCGCTTTCAGGGCGCAGGTTACGAAAACTCCGTGGTGCTGCCGCCGTTTGCAAGATTAATAATCGACGAAGCGCACACAATCGAAAATGCCGCCACTTCGTTTTTTTCCGCGGGATTTTCAAGAACAGGAATATTTAAGCAGCTTGGAAAATTATATTATAAAAGAAGAGCAAACAGGCACGGACTTTTATTAAAGTTATGTGCAATTATAAATTTGAACGATGAACATTTGGATTCAATGACAGACGCTGTTCAAAAAATCAGAAACGCTTCGGAAGAACTCGAAGAGCGCGCTTTGGAATTTTGCGGCATGGAAGGAATTTTCAGGCTGTCGCCAGCGTCGGATGAATCGGTTTTAAAAAAATCGCTCTTTCCTCAGTTTAATTCCCTGCGCCGCGAAATTTTTAATCTTACAAATATGATCCGCGATGTTACGGAAAATCTGGATGAAGAAAAATCAGCGGATCCCGCAGTTTGGGAAATAAAAGCTATTGTAAGGCGGCTGGAAAATACCGCCGAGATATGCGATGTTTTCTGTAAATATAAAAAATACGAAAACGATATCTTATGGATAGAAAAAATCAAATTGTCAAAAGGATCGTCATCGAATAAAAACATGGCAGCCTTTACAAGAACGCCTTTGGATCTTTCTCCGATTTTAAAGGAAAGCGTTTTTTCTCCCAATAAAACCGTAGTCTGTGTTTCCGCGACATTGGCTGTCAATAATGATTTTACTTTCTGGGCAAATCAATGCGGCATATTGGATATCGAAAACAGACAGATTTTATCGGGATGTTTTCCTTCACCCTTTCCTTACTCTAACGCCGTTTTACTCGCTTCTCCGGCTGACGCTCCGCTTCCCGACGATCGTGATTATCAGATGTTTGTCGATAATGCCGCGTGCAAGCTTGCGGCAATCGCCGGGGGTTCAGCGCTTGTTTTGTTCACTTCGTATCAGGCGCTTACAAGCGCTTATAATGCCGCAAAAATCGAACTTGAACCGCTGGGCATACGTTGTTTAAAACAGGGCGACGATGACAGAATGCGCCTCCTTCAAACTTTTCTTTCAGATGAAGCTTCGTGTCTATTCGCTACCGATTCGTTTTGGGAAGGAGTTGACGCTCCGGGCGACACTCTCCGGCTTGTCATTATCTGCAGGCTGCCTTTCCGCACACCAGGCGATCCAGTGTTTGAAGCGCGCCGCGAAGCTGTCGAAAAAAAAGGCGCAAATCCTTTTTTGGAACTTTCGCTTCCGCATGCTGTTATAAAATTTAAACAAGGGTTCGGAAGATTAATGCGAAGAAGCGCCGACAGGGGCATTGTAGCCGTACTTGACTCAAGGTTATTAAAAAAATCTTACGGGCAGTTATTTTTACATTCACTTCCGGAAACCAGAATTAATTTTAAAGATTTTAATAATATTCTTACGGATGTAGAAAACTTTCTATATTAATGCTATAATTCTGCCATAAACGGAGGCAGTATGTCGGATTTTGCGGAAATCACGGAAATTATTGACGAAATACCGGAAATTGTAAACAGCGAAAAATTCCTGATTTTTTCCATTCTCGATAAATTATACGCCTTTCCTTCCCGCTTAATCGGAGAAATAATCCTTTACGACACTGTTTACCCGCTGCCGCTTTTACCGCCTTTTGTCCTTGGAGTTGTCAACAGATATTCGATTCCCTACGCGTTATTCGACATCGGTCTTTTATTTCATAAAACTCCCAGTCCCAGAAAAAAAGTTTTAATTTTTAAAGACGAGATTGATCATATCGCGTTTTTAATCGACGATGTCGCGGGTATTGCGGACATACAAAGCGAAAATGTTTTAATTTTAGAAAGAAATTCTCAGTCTAATGAATTATCTGACGCTATCTTCGCTTCGTTCAGCTGGAACGAAAACGACGTGCTTGTTTTAGATGTTCAAAAAATTATCAATCGCATCACTCAGGAAGCGGTATAACAATGCGGATTTTTCTTTGTTCGTACAAAAATTTTTTTCTCGCAGTTCCGATGAACAGTGTTTCGTCTATTTATCTCTCTTACGATAAAATGAATAATATAATTGATTTTGATTCAAGAAGCAGGAACACTTTTATTTCGCTTCCCGCGCTTTTTGATATAGACAATAACGATGTATGCCACGGTATTGTGCTTAAGAATAACTGCCAAAATACTGACTCCGATTCTGAGATAATCGAAGACAGAATAATTTTAATCTCCACAAGAATTTTAAGCGAAAAGGAAATTCCATCGGGGGATTTTACGCCCGTTCCCAAAGCTCTCCGCATCTTTAAAAAATTTTCCGTGTTTAACGGAATTTTTTTTATTTCATCCGACAATACCGCAGATAAAAAAGCGCATGACGCTGTTCTTCTTCTTGACCCTGAACAGCTAGTAAAAACCATAGTAAAGGAATTAAACGCATGATTAAAACATTAATTGTTGACGACAGCCCTCTTATCCGCGATATCCTAAAGGATTTTTTAGAGAGCGAAGGTTCGTTCAAAATTATCGGCAGCGCCGAAAACGGACAGGACGGCATCGAAAAAGCAAAAAAATTAAATCCCGATCTTATCACGATGGATATCGAAATGCCTGTTCTGAACGGACTTGAAGCTATCGTCGAAATCAGAAAATTCAGCGGCTGCGGCATAGTCGTAATAAGCACTCACGATACCGCGAAAATGGCGTATGATGCCACTGTCAAAGGCGCTCATGAATTTTTCGCGAAAGATATTTTTACTTCCAGCATGTCAGACAGGCAGCGAAGCGGAATTTTTAGCACACTGAAACATATTTCGGATATTAAAAAGAAAAATGTTAAAATGCAGGAACTTACAAAAAATATCGAATCATTATCGCGGAAAATAAACTGCGTTGTGATAGCTTCGTCAACAGGCGGTCCTATGGCTCTCTGTCAGTTATGCGCAGGGCTTCCAGCGGAATTTCCCGTTCCGATTCTTCTTGTTCAGCATAACACTTCCGGTTTTGATAAAGGTTTTGTTCAATGGCTTGACGGTTACGCGCAGTTAAAAATAGAACTTGCCGAAAACGGCATTTTTCCTTCAAAAGGACATGTTTATGTAGCGCCCACAGATAAACATATGATAATCGGAGAAAACGGAATTACTTTGGATGATTCTCAGCCTTTAAATAATCAAAAACCCGCCGCTGATTTTCTTTTTAAAAGCGCGGCTGAAAAATTCGGAAGTTCTCTTATAAGCGTTGTGCTTACAGGTATGGGCAGCGACGGAGCTGAAGGCACAAGGTACGTTAAACAAAACAGAGGCATTACAATCGCGCAGGACGAAGCTTCTTCGATGATCTACGGAATGCCGCAGGCGGCAGCCGAAACAGGATGCGTTGACATGGTTCTTCCTTTAAGCGGCATTGCTGAAAAATTAATTTCGCTTGCAAGAGATGAAGCGTAATTATGATGAATCAGGCGGTTTTAGACAATTCCTCCGACGCTCCCGAGGATATTCACTCAAACCCCGCGCTTTTATTTTTATTTTACAGAATCGAGCAGATTCTAGGCATTAAAGCCGGAAGCGCCGCTCTTTCCAATCTAAACGATTATATCGAAGAAAACTGCGGCGCTTCTTTTGTAAATAATCCCGCCGCTTACGAACAGCTTTTAACTTCCCGTGAACAGATTTTTATTATATCAAAGTTTCTTACAATAAACGAAACATATTTTTTCAGGGAAAGCGCGCATTTTGAACTGCTGCAAAATCTTCTGCCCGGATACGAAAAATTAGGCCGTACTTTACAAATATGCTCCGCGGCATGTTCAATAGGATGCGAAGCTTACAGTATCGCCATGTTAATAGATCATCATATAAACAAGGGTTTAAAAATTGATTATTCGATTGACGCTTTTGATGTTAATTCTGAATCGATAGAAACCGCAAAGAACGCCCGATTTACAGCCAACACCCTGCGCGCCGACGGTTCGTCATGGAAATATATCCTTGATTCTTATCTTACTCCGGATAACGGCGAATATATTATTTCGCATAACATACGCAAAAAGGTAAAGTTTTTTCCTTTTAATATAATGCGCGGGCTTGAAAGGTATTATGATATTATTTTTTACAGAAATTCCCTGATTTATTTTTCTAACAGAAGCAGGCTTATCGTTATAAATAATCTGTCTGATTCGCTCTATAATAACGGACTTCTTTTCTTGGGAACTTCGGAGACAGCGTCAGCAAAACATCCGCTTTTGGAAAGCAGGTATTTTTCCGATGTTTTTTATTTCCAGAAAAAAGATTTAATTAACGGCGGTAAACAAACAGTATCGAACATTAAAAATAAAAAACCTGATTTGTTCGAATACAAACCGGTTGAAAAATTAATCGAATACAATCCTCCGTCGGAAAATAAATCCCTGCCAGCAAAAATTAAAAAAGAAGAAATAATTTTTAACTGCGCGGAAATATCAAAAATATTAAAAACAGACGACGGAAAGCAGAACGCAGAAAATGTTTTAAGGCTAATTTCTTCAAATGACCCGGGCGTCAGTCCTGATACGCGGACTTTTTCGGGAAGCAATATCGCCGCCGGAGTTATTTATTTTTTAAATTCTCAGGATTATAATACAGCGGAAAAGATTATTTCATTTTTGGAAAAAAATAATTCAGGCGCTTTTACTCGTTTTTTAAGGGGTGATTATTATTTTCATCTTGGAAACGCCGAAGAAGCTGAAAAATATTACAGCGAAGCTTCCGTTAAAGATAAAACTTTATGGCCCGCTTTTTACAGGATTGCCGTTATCGCTTCCGACGGAAACAGGGTAAGATACGAATATAAAATTAAAAAAACAATCGAAAGCATAGATACATACCAAAGCATGGAAAAAGAAAATAAATTAAACTATGAATGTTTTTTGGGAGGTTTTTCTCCTGATTATTTCCGCAGAATTTTGGAAAAGAAATTAACAGAAAAAGAGGTATAAAATGAATTATGAGTATTTAAAAGACTTAAAAATAAGCACTAGACTTACAATAAGCGCGTGTGTTTTTCTTCTGCCTCTTGGATTTATGTTATTTGCGATCATTTCTTTTTCTGTTTCTTCGATTAATAAATCTCAAAGGGAAATACACGGCATCGAAGTTATACGCCCCGCTGTCTCCCTTATGCAGAGTATTCCCCAGTATATACGCTTTACTGTTGACGGAACTCCCGGCGATATCGAACTTGTTACGCGCAACACAATTGAAAATTTAAATCTAATGCAGGAAAAATATCTTGAATATTTCGGGAGAGAAGGTCATGTTGTATCTCCTCATTCTTTAATTGAAAACTGGGAACATCTTACAAGCACTTCCATAAGAAACACCGTTTTATGGGCATACAGACAACTGATGCAGGATTTAATAAAGATTGTCACCTTTATAGGAGATACTTCCGGTTTAATCACGGACAGCGATTTGGAAAGCGCGTATTTAATCGCGGCGACTGTTCACGAACTGCCTCAGGCGCAGGACAGAATGGTAATTATCGGAAACCTTCTGCGCACAATCGAAGAAGGCGCGTTTACAATCAGGCGCAGGGAAGAATTGCGGCGAAATTTGGATATATTAATTTATTCGGAAAACGCCCGTATACAAAACAGATTTGACGCGGCTTCAAATTTAAAAACCAGAGAAACAGAATCCGTAGAATCATTTGAGTACCTTTTAAGAATTTGTTACGAAAGGCTTACATATTTTTCAGAAACTGTTAACGAAATTATAAACCAATCAGAAATTACTCCCATGCAGCTTCAGGGTCTTTATG
>JGI24695J34938_10003582_pt1 | contig 10695 bp, 8 predicted proteins | sample TergutCo191P3_FD_34938 | JGI IMG/M metagenome (IMG submission 34938) | reverse complement strand
TTGAAAAGGGTAAAGATGCGGATATACTTCTTTGTGTCCTCGTCGGAGCAGTTAAGCCAAAACTGATAAAACTGGTACGGCGATGTTTTCTCAGGATCCAACCAAATATTCCCTTTTTCGGTTTTTCCGAACTTGCCGCCATCAGCTTTGGTGATGAGAGGACAAGTAAGTGCAAACGCTTCGCCGGAAGCCTTTCTGCGAATGAGTTCCGTGCCGGTGGTAATATTGCCCCATTGGTCGCTACCGCCCATTTGCAACTTGCAGCCGTAAGTTTGGTACAAGAACAGGTAGTCGTAGCCTTGCACTAATTGGTAGGTAAACTCCGTGAACGACATCCCCTCCCCTTCTCCCGAGAGCCTTTTCTTTACGGAATCTTTTGCCATCATGTAGTTTACGGTAATATGTTTTCCAATATCGCGAATAAAATCAAGGAACGAAAATTTGGACATCCAGTCATAATTATTCACCAACATTGCCGCATTGGGCAGGTTCTCTTCAAAATTCAAAAATTTGGCAAGTTGTTTTTTAATTCCTTCTTGATTTTTCCGTAAGGTTTCTATATCCAACAAATTGCGTTCTTGTGATTTTCCGGATGGGTCGCCAATCATGCCGGTAGCGCCGCCCAGTAGCGCCACGGGTTTGTGTCCGCAAAGTTGAAAATGCTTCAACATCATTACCCCCACCAAGTGCCCTATGTGCAGGGAGTCGGCGGTTGGGTCAATGCCAACGTAAGCCAAAGTGGTTTCTTTTTGTAACTGTTCTTCTGTGCCGGGCATTAGATCGTGGAGCATGCCGCGCCATTTTAATTCTTCTACAAAGTTCATTGTCTTTTATTTTTTAATCGTGTTTTTTCTGCTTCTACTCTTTCATAATCGCTTAAAAATTTCGGTATCATATCTTTAGAAATATCTTTATTTAAGATAATGATTTTATCCTGATTGATAATATAAAATTGCGGGTTAGAAGTAATACGAAACACCTCTTTCCAATCCACATTCCCTTTGCCCCCGCCTAAATTGAGCCAAGTGTAACCGTTCGTATTAATATATTTTTTCCAACCTTCAATATCATCGGTTCTATTTACGGCATACACATCAAAATTCAGTTTGCCAATATTTTCCAATGAATCATATACCGCTTTCATCTCTAAGGCTTCTTTCTTGCAAGTGGCGCAAGTATGGTCATAAAACCATAATATCCTGTATTTTTTTGGCATTTTATAAGAAGAATACCATTTGCTTGTATTATCTGTTTGGCTCGTGTCGGGCAATACAAGTTCTACCGATTTTGTACCTATCAAAAGCGGTTCCAAGTCATCAATACGCATTTGATATTTCTTAATTAAATCTTCTTCTATCCAGCTACATTTTCCTGCAAGTTGATTATTATTAACAACATGAACAAAAACAGCATCATGTCCTATCATCTTACTGGTTTCAAATTCAATAGATACAAATTCCAGCATAAAGCGATACATTAAACTGTCGGGGCGTGTTTTATTCAACATCAAATCCAAATATTTATTGATAGTATCCACCGGTTGATACATCAGCACATTTTTAACATACTTGTTTAGCCTGTTTTCGTAGGAAGGCAAAAACAAGGACCTTCTGTCAGTCAAATCGAAATTATCCCAATAATGTGTTCTATAATAAGCGGCTTGAAAAGTGGAATCTATAGACCCATCGGCATACATTGGGGGATCAGGGACTTCAATTTCACGAAACGACTTTTGCAATTTTGAGAACAAACAGGTTGGGTTGGCATCAATAAGGTCGGTAATAAACTGCTGCATTTCAGCATCAATATCCCACATTTTTTCATAGTAATACTCAAGACTATCTTCCATCTCTTTCTCTTCAAAGAGGGTAATCTTTTCTTTGAGTTCTGCCATTTTTTTATTGGCTTCCCCAGTTTTCTGTTGGAAGTGCAGCATGGCTGTATTTGTAGGAGAACCTGTTACAGAATAATTATTTAGATTTCCGATAACATCTATATTATAGGTAAACTTTTGGGGTTCATCCATCAAAAAATCCAGAATGCGCACTTTATTTCCGGAGACTAACGAATACATACCCTCATCATATTTTGTATCTCTTTCAAAAACAAAACTCCCTTTGCCGTTATTCAATGCAGAATCTCTTATCATAAACTTCCCTCTAAAATGTATGACCAAATACATTTTATCCTCTTTAGAATCTTTAACGTTGAATACCAATTTATGTTCCGGCTCTTTTGATTTGTTTTTCTGTGCCGCAAGCGAAAGGGGAAAGAGACTGAGAGCGGAGAGCAGAATACAAAGAAGGGTTTTATCCATAATGATTTATAATTTAAAGATGGCGGCAAAAATATTCTTTTTTACGAACAGGGGAAAATCATTAAAATCCCCACTGCACATTCTAACAATACGATAGGTCAAATAAAGAGATTTACTTTTCAGTAGTTGGGAAAAATATTTTGCATTTAGGCTAAAAATGCCGTTTGTTGAGGGGAAAGGTGATATTTTGCCTTTTTTATGTCAGTCTAAAAATCGGGTGGTGGCAAAAAAATAGCCTCTGAAATATCTATTGGTTAACACGAATAGCAGAATCAACAATATTTTATTTCTAAAGCGTTTAATATAGGTTAAATTTTTCCGCTGTGCCCCCCGTGTTTCTGCGCCTCTGTGCTAATAAAAAATTCTTCCTCATTTTCACAGCACTCTTCTTCATTTTCCCCAACATTTTTGCCCAAAAAGCAAAACACCTCTCAAAAGACACAACGTATGCCACCTTCATCACTATCCCTCCCGAAGTGTTAACAACCCTGCAAGAAAGCAAAACTGCCCACTACATATATCTAAAAAACAACACACTTTCATTAGAAAACTATCCCACTTTAACCCAAAAAACGCTTACTTATTTAGAAAATCGCGGCTTCCCTTTTGCCTCTATTTACTTGGATAGCATTGCAGAACGAAGCGACACCGTCTTCGCTCAACTCGCCATCAACAAAAACCAACGTTGTGTGTTCGACAGCATTGTGGTGCGCGGAAATTTAAAAATTGCCAAAAGTTACCTCAAAGCCTACTTTAACTTTAAAAAGAAAAAGCCTTATAACGAATCTATTGTAAAACAGATTCCGCAGTTGATTCAAGAGCTTCCTTTTGTGGAAGAAAAGCAACCCTCTGCGGTTGAATTTACGGAGGAGAACGCCTCGTTGTATCTTTTTTTAGACAAAAAGCGTGTCAATCAATTTGATGGATATATCGGCTTGGTGCCTGTGAGCGATCGTTCAGGAAAGATCGCCGTTTCGGGCGAGATGAATCTGCATCTGATGAATCTTTTCACCATAGGCGAAAGTCTTGATTTGCAGTGGCGCGCCACCGAACGTTTTTCGCAATTCTTGGAACTGAAAGCCAATTTTCCCTATTTAGTGGGCACGCCGTTGGGGGTGGATGGACTTTTCATGTTAGACAAAAAAGATACTACCTACCTGAATATGAACTATGTAATTGGACTTTTCTACTCCTTCAAAGGCTACAATTTTGCGCGCGTTTACTTCGATTACGCCACTTCCAACATTTTAGATAAAAACTTGTATGATGCTTCGCATGCGCTGACCTATTCCGATTACAAAAAAACGATGTACGGCTTTGCCTTTCGTTTTCGAGACCTTGATTTTATTTACAACCCCCGTAAAGGCTACGACCTCAATTTGAATGTTGCCGTAGGAAGTCGCAAGATTATTGAAAATGCACAATCACCTCAAAACGATGATGTTGATTTAGTAACGGTACGATACCGGTTGCACGGCAAAATACGTGGATACATTCCTTTGCACAAACGCTGGGTGCTGGGGCTTGGCGCTGAGGGGGGCGCATTATTTGGAAAACAACATCTGACTAACGAGTTGTTTCGCATAGGCGGAATGAACTCATTACAAGGCTTCGACGACCTTTCCATTCGCGCCTCAAACTATGGCACAGGCTTGGTAGAGTTACGGTTTTTGATTGCTAAAATTGCCTACATTAATGCTTTCTTCAACGGCGCCTGGTACGAGCAAAAACTCAGCGGAAACTACCTGAACGACTTTCCCTTTGGCTTCGGCGCAGGTATCGCCTTCACCACCAAAGCTGGATTGTTTTATTTAAGCTATGCACTTGGAAAACAGTTGGATAACCCCATTTCATTTAAAACAGGGAAGATTCATTTTGGGTTGGCAGTACAGTTTTAATACTTGTTTTTTAACTAATAGCATGTAAAAAATTATCCTATCTTTGCACCTAAAATTCTGACACATAGCTTTCTTATAAGCTACTCCCGCTAAGAAATCACCCTTTAAATCATTAAATTATAAATCCTTAAATTATGTCCTTCCAAAATTTTTCATCCTCCGACTTCACTTTTATGACGCAACGCGGCAACAACCCAGCAGCTGTAGAAAAACAGTTTGCATTCTTCGAAACCGGATTCGATTTTGCTCATATTGAAAGTAATGTGGCAGTTGGAAACGGCATTGTAAAGTTCACCGATGCGGAAACAAAACATTGGATTGCTACTTATGATGCGCTTTCCCGCAAAAAAGAGATTGAGAAGTTTGTGCCCGCCTCCGGCGCCGCCTCCAGAATGTTTAAAGACCTGTATGAAGCAATGCAAAACGACCAGCCCAACGAAAAAGCGACACTTTTTCTAGAAAAGGTTAAAGATTTTGCGTTTTATCACGACCTGAAACAGACAATTGAAAAAGAGGGCATTGTTTTTGAAACGCTTATTCAAGAGAAAAAATCAAAAATTATTTTTGAATATTTATTGGAAAAGAAAGGGTTAGACTACGGAAATCTGCCCAAGGGGTTATTAAAATTTCATAAATATGGGGATGAGATGCGCACTGCTTTGGAAGAACATTTGCTGGAATCGGCAGCCTACGCCCGAAGCGGAGATGGCGTTTGCAGATTGCACTTTACCGTTTCCCCTCAACATGTGGAAAATTTCAAAGAGCTGGTTAACAAAGTAAAACAAGAATATGAAGCACGAAATGGGGTTACCTATCTCATTACCTTTTCCGTTCAAGAGCCTTCCACCGACACTTTGGCGGCAGAATTAGTCAACACGCCGTTTCGGGATAAGAGCGGCAACTTGCTGTTTCGTCCGGGCGGACACGGCGCACTCATTGCCAACTTGAATCGCATCCAAGCCGATTTGGTGTTTGTGAAAAATATTGATAACGTTACCACCGAAACTCATTTAGAACCTACTATTTTGTATAAGAAAGCATTAGCAGGATACTTGCTACACTTGCAAGAACGAAGTTTTGCATATCAAAATAAAATGTTGAATACTCAACTGAATGATGCAGACTTCCAAGAGATTATCACCTTTGCCCAACGTGAATTAATGATTCGATTTAAGAACGAGAACCCTTCGCAAGCGGAGGTTTTGAAAAAATTGCACCGCCCCATGCGGATATGCGGTGTTGTGAAGAACGAGGGTGAACCGGGCGGCGGTCCCTTTTGGGTAACCAATCGCAAAGGCGAAACATCACTGCAAATTGTTGAGTCTTCGCAAATTGACATGAGAAATCCAACGCAAAAAAACTTCATGAGTTCTGCCTCTCACTTCAATCCGGTGGATATGATGTGTTGTTTTAAAGAGGCAAACGGCAACTTCTTCAACCTCAACAGCTACGTAGATCCTTATACCGGTTTTATCTCCGAAAAAACATACGAGGGAAGAACCTTAAAAGCAATGGAACTGCCCGGTTTGTGGAACGGCGCTATGGCAGACTGGGTTACCATTTTTGTAGAAGTACCGCTCAGCACGTTCAATCCGGTGAAGACGGTGTGGGATCTTTTGAAGCGGTGAGAAAAAGAAAATATTATTTTCCCCTTTTTTTCAGACTGTTTATTAAGGTTTGATAGACATTATTTTTCTTATCTATACACTCGTAAAAAAGAGCCAACGTATTTTGTGACAAGAGATAGGCAAAAAAAGCGCCTCAAAATTTGAGGCGCTTTTTTTTTAAATATTCAAAATGAATTTATTCTGCGGAAACAACTGAAACGTATGATTTTCCGCCGGTTTTCTTTTTAAATGTTACGGTGCCATCAGTTAATGCAAAGAGGGTGTGGTCTTTTCCCATACCTACGTTAATACCCGGATTGTGTACGGTTCCACGCTGGCGAACGATGATGTTACCGGCTTTAGCGGCTTGACCGCCATAAATTTTAACGCCTAAACGTTTACTTTCGGATTCACGACCGTTTTGTGAACTTCCGACTCCTTTCTTATGTGCCATAAAGTTTATTTTTAATCGTTAATAATCTGGTTAAATAATAATGTCATTAATTTGAATGGAAGTCAAATATTGACGATGTCCATTCATTTTTTGATAACTTTTTCTTCTTTTCTTTTTGAAAACAAGAACTTTGTCACCTTTAAGGTGGTGAAGGACGGTAGCGGATACAGATGCACCTTTTACGGTGGGGGCGCCGACTTTTACAGTACCGTCAATATCAACAAGCATCACGCGGTCGAAGCTAACTTGCGACCCCTCTTCAGCTTTGAGGCGATGAACAAAGAGTTTCATCTCTTTTTCAATCTTAAATTGTTGCCCTGCTATTTCTACAATTGCGTACATGATAATATTTTAAGTGTTAAACATTTTTTTGGGCGGCGAAAGTATAAAAAAATCAATATAAAAATAAAACATATATACTTTTTCTCTAAAGTGTGCGTTTTACAGAAGGTTTGAAAAAAAACAGAAGGCAAAAAGCAGAAGGAAAGTAGGCAAAAAGGAGTTACGGTGTAGAATATTAAATCTTTAAATATTAAATCTTTAAATATAAAAACAAATTTACCAAAGTATAGATTAAACATTTATGAGACAACTTGTGATCACTAAATCCATCACCAATCGTGATGGAGCTTCGCTTGACCGATATTTAGCAGACATTGGCAAAGAAGGGTTAATTTCAGCAGAAGAAGAAGTAGAATTGGCGCGCCGAATAAAACAAGGCGATCAGGACGCATTGGCAAAACTAACCAAAACCAACCTGCGTTTTGTGGTTTCTGTTGCCAAACAGTATCAAAACCAAGGGTTAGGTTTGCAAGACTTAATCAACGAGGGAAATTTAGGTTTGATAAAAGCGGCGCAACGTTTTGATGAGACACGCGGTTTTAAGTTTATCTCTTTCGCTGTGTGGTGGATCAGACAAGCCATTCATCAAGCCATTGCCGACCAGTCAAGAATTGTTCGTCTCCCTCAAAATCAGGTAGGTACAATCAATAAATTGAAAAAAGAGATCTCCAAGTTGGAACAAAAATTGGAAAGACCTCCTACAATTGAAGAAATTGCTCATGTGATGGATCTTCCGGAATATAAAGTGGTGGAGTTGCTGCGCATGAACACGCACTCACAATCCATGGACGCCACCATCTCTCCTGATGAAGATACCAAATTTATTGATACTTTCATTAGTACCACCAATGAATCTACCGACCAAATCTTGATACAGGAGTCAATGAATCAGGATGTTGAAAAAATATTATCAGTGCTTCCCGAACAAGAACGCGACATCCTTAAGATGTGTTTCGGTATTGGAGAACCTCACGAATACACATTGGAAGAGATTGGAAACAGGTTTGATATCAGCCGCGAGCGCGTACGTCAAATTAAGGAACGCGCCCTAAAAAGATTGCGTTCGGAACAAAAAACATTAAAAAACAAAACATTAAGCGCTGCAATTTTTTCCTAAAATAGAAAACCCTTGAAAAAAATCCTCATTGTGGATAAAGTTCATCACTACCTTGTAGAGCAGTTTATAAGTAGGGGCTATTTATGTGAAACAATGTTGCAAATATCTTATAATGAATTCCTTGAACTTAAAGATGAATACTCAGGATTGGTGATTCGCAGCAAGTTTAATGTGGATGAAAAGGCAATAGCATCCAAAAGCCATTTGGAGTTTATCATCCGTATTGGTTCCGGTATAGAACATATTGACTTACCATTTGCTGAAGCAAACGGTATCAAGGTAATTAGCACCCCTGAAGGCAACGCCCCTGCTGTAGCCGAGCACTGCTTGGGACTCCTTCTGTCTGCCCTTAAAAAAATACCCACCGCCAATGCCGAGGTAAAAAACGGGGAATGGCTCAGGGAAAAAAACAAGGGTGGAGAAATTTCCATGCAAACAGTAGGCATTATCGGCTTTGGACATACAGGAAAAGCATTTGCCAGACTGTTAAGCATTTTCGGCTGCAAAATATTGGTCTATGACAAATTTAAAAGCGGATTTACAGAACCATATATTGAAGAAGTTTCGTTGGATGAGTTGTTGCAACGCTCCACCGTCATCTCATTGCATATTAATTATATCTCTGAAAATTACCACTTCATAAATAAAGTATTGCTACAAAAAGCAGAACAAAAACCCATATTCATTAACACATCTCGTGGTTTAGCTGCATGCACGACAGATTTGATTTTTGCTTTGGATGAAGATTTCATTTCCTTTGTTTGCTTGGATGTTTTGGAATATGAAAATGTCAACCTGCAAATTCCTCCAAAAAAAGAATGGGATGATACTCTTCAACGCTTAACCTCCAACAAAAAAGTGCTGCTTACACCACACACTGCAGGGCAAACGGTGGATGCGGAGTTGAGGAATGCACGGGTGGCAGTAGAAAAAGTATAAAGTAACATCTGGCTGTATAGACAGAAATCAGTCAAAAAGTATTCAAACTATAAAATTGTTTACCCATGAAAAGTGAATTAGTGCTTAAAATGTCTCACTCCCGTAAACACCATACTAATTCCCAGTTCATTACAAGCCTTTATAGAATCCTCGTCGCGCATGGAGCCGCCGGGTTGAATAATGGCGGTTACTCCGTATTGGTGCGCCATCTTCACCACATCGTCGAAGGGAAAAAAGGCGTCGCTGGCAAGCACTATGCCTTTGGTGAAGCCTGCTGTTTTGGCTTGTTCCAGCGCGATGTGCGCTGCCCCTACCCTGTTCATCTGCCCTGCCCCCACGCCAATGGTGCGCATCTCCTTCGCCAAGGTAATGGCGTTCGATTTCACGTGTTTGCACACTTTCATGGCAAATAACAAATCATTCATCTCCGATTCGGCAGGTGTTTTTTCTGTAACTACATTATATTCATAATCTTGCACGGAAGCAGTGTCGGTTTCTTGCACCAACAAGCCACCGTTTACGCTTAAGAACACGTTTTTATCCTCGTTTTTTCGGGAGGTTTCAAAGGTCATTATACGGAGGTTTTTCTTGGTGGTTAATATTTCGAGCGCTTTCTCGGTAAATGCCGGAGCTAAAATAATTTCGAGAAACACGTTCTTCATGGCTTCGGCAGTGGCTTCGTCAATGGTTTGATTGGTCGCCACGATGCCACCGAAAATAGAAACGGGGTCAGCATCGTAGCAGCGTTGCCACGCCTCTTCCACGTTTTTGCCGATGCCTACGCCGCAGGGGTTTTTGTGCTTAATTGCCACCATCACAGGCTCGGTCATAAACTCTTTCACGATATTCAAGGCGGCGTCGCCATCTTGAATGTTGTTGTATGACAATTCTTTTCCATGCAACTGTTGTGCAAATGCCATAGAGAATCCTTGCGGTTTTCCAGCGTAAAAACAGGCTTTTTGATGCGGATTTTCGCCATAGCGCAACGATTGTTTTTTAGAGAAGGTTACGGTCAGGTTTTCCGTTTCGTTTTCTCCCAATTGGTCGGTGAGGTAACCGGCAATGGTGGCATCGTAGGCGGCAGTGTGGCGAAACACTTTTGCCGCAAATTTCCGGCGTGTTTCAAAAGTGGTGTCGCCGTTGTTTTTTATTTCGTCAATCACTTTCTGGTAGTCGTTGGCATCACACACCACCGTTACAAAGAGGTGGTTTTTGGCAGCGCTACGCAACATGCTGGGACCGCCAATATCAATATTTTCAATAGCTTCCGCCAATGTTACGTTTTCTTTTGCAATGGTTTCTTTAAAAGGATAGAGGTTCACCACCACCAAATCAATCATATCTATTTGGTTTTCTTTGGCTTGGGCTAAGTGATGTTCGTTATTTCTCAAACAGAGCAAACCACCGTGTACTTTGGGGTGTAAGGTTTTCACGCGACCATCCATAATTTCGGGAAAACCGGTAACCTCGTCAATCATGGTAACGGGGATGCCTTTTTCGTGCAGCAGTTTGTAGGTGCCTCCGGTAGAGATGATTTCAAAATTTAAGGTAATGAGTTGTTTAACAAAGTCTAACAGACCGGTTTTGTCGCTGACGCTGATTAAGGCTTTTTTCATTGATATAGTTTTAAAATCCATTTTTTTTCATAAGTGCATCCACTTGAGGTTCTCTGCCCCTGAACGATACAAAAAGTTCCGTTGCTTTTTTTGAGCCGCCTTTGGAAAGAATATTTTCTACAAAAGAATTGGCAACATCTTTATTATAAACGCCTTTTTCTTTGAAAAGAGAGAAAGCATCGGCTTCCAGCACTTCTGCCCATTTATAACTGTAATAGCCTGCGGCATAACCTCCGGAGAAAATATGGCTGAAAGAGGAACTGAAGCAAGTCTCTGGCGCATCGGGCATCAAATCTACTTTTTTAGTAGCTTTTCTTTCCAACTCGGCAATATTGTCTATCTTCTTCGGGTCCATCGTATGCCACATCATGTCAACATAGCCAAAAGAGAGTTGGCGACAAAAAG
>JGI24695J34938_10003580_pt1 | contig 10698 bp, 5 predicted proteins | sample TergutCo191P3_FD_34938 | JGI IMG/M metagenome (IMG submission 34938) | reverse complement strand
TTATCAAGACTTACTTCCAGAAATACAAAACCGCGGAAGAAATTATTATCCGCTCCCTGCCTGTACATAACAGGTTTAAAGAAAATATATTTATTTCCTTTGCCGCTGTCGATTTTGTTAGTTGAAAATTCAGGATATGATCCGATGCCCTGCGATACTTCGGCGAGAATCTCCGTGAGCCTTACTTCGAGAGAGTTAATCGTATCCTGAATGAACATCAGGCGTTCCATGTAAGCGTCTGTCATCGGAATTGTCTGCGCTTCCTGCGTCATGTCTCTGATACTCTGCGATATTTCTCTCGCTCTTTCCTGCGCGACAGTGTTTAATTCGCTGCTGTATGTTTCGAGAATTTCCGTAAAAGTTATGCCGGCTTCTGAGTCAAAAAAACGTGACACGCCCGGGCGAAGTTCTGTTGTATCAATTTTTAATTCGATGTTCGGATCATTCGATGCCCAAATATGATCGGTGTTAATAGATCCGATACCGTATCCCATGATTGTCAAATAATTCGCTTCCGCGATCGCGGATGATTGTGACGGCAGATACATCATTTCTAAAACGCCGCGTTCTCCTCTTGATTGAATTGCAAGCGGCATATTTGTTCTTGCGCCGGACGCGATACCTTCAAGCAAAACGCTGGAACGCGCCTGCAAACTTTCAAGCAATGTTTCACGCTGTCTGTTTGTCATGATGACATACATCGGAATAGATCATTATGACGATCAAAAGAACAAGAGTGATTGTGAAAGACGCAAGTCTGAAACTTAATCCCCTTCCTTTCTTTTCTATTTTAATTATTTTTTGTTTCTTTTCTGCTGGCATAAAATCTCCTGTTATGATTGCGAGCGCTTCCTGTTTAATCGCAATCGTTTCTGTAATTACTCCGGCTATTCCTCTGATTATTGTAATAAATCCGATTGCGCAGAAAATTATTAATACTGCCGCAAGCGCTGTTATCGGATTAAAAGTAAATCTTGCGTTCGGCTGAATATTCCATGACGGTTTCCATTCCTGAGTGTAATCGCCGAATTTTACTGTACCTGTTCTTGTTGTTGTGATAAAAGGCGGCGCTGTATACCATCCCCTCACGGAATGTTCAATTAGCAGCCGGTATTGACCTTGTTCGATATTGTCAAAAATAATTCCCGATATTTCGCGATCGGATTGAATTGTAAATCCTTCCGCGGCAATTCGCGAAGCCGCGGATGTATTGTTTTCACGTTCAAGAACAATAGATGTTATCTGTCCGTTAGTTGAAAATCCGCGCCCGATAATTCTTACCGCGAGAACTCCCTGTTCATCCTGCTGCGCGTCAACGAAACTTATGCTTGTATACGGAATAAATTTATTTGTTCTGAAAATTATATTNGACGGCTGTCCGATATTTCCCGCTTGATCAATTGCGGCGACAGAGAAAGACCAAACGCCGTTATCCTGATTTGTATAACCTACAGTTGTGTTCGATCCAAGAATATTCGGCGGAGGATTAGTGACAGCCGCGTTTTCATTCGCGCCTAGATATTGAAGATTCCATGTATAACCNGCGAGAAACGGATCTTCGGAAGACTGCCATAAAATGTTGAAAGTGTTAGACGTCAGAAANCCCTGAGCGTCTGTTTCGGGCGTATTGATTTTTACCTGCGCCGGAGGCGTTGTTTTTTTNTAATACGTAATCCCGGCGGGCGCAGACCAATTGCCCGAAAAATCCCGCGCGCGGACGTTGAAATACCAATAACCGTCCTTATCAGCGTGATTTTCTATATTTAAATTTGTTGTGTTACCCGTATTAAAGATCATCACTTCTTCGGCAGGAATTTTCTTTTCATCCTGACTCCAAGTCCATGAAAATCCCATGATGCCCGAAGTATCCGAAGGAATATTCCATGAAACACGCGCTCTCTCCGCTCTTGACGCTCTTGACGGAGTAAAATTAACGGCTATTAACTGCGGCGCTGTTACAGAATCATCCGGAGATAAAATGTATATGCGTCCCGCGTTACGCGACGTTGTCTGCCAGAAAATATAAGCGCCGTCGTCTGTGACAACAGGTCTTGCGAATGAAGCGTCAGCGGAAACGCCGGATAAAATAGAATTCTGCCAGCCTAAATCTCCTCTATGCGCGAGAATGATTCTGTTGTTTCCGCTGCGGTTATCGAACCATGTAATTACCGGTTTATTTTCATAAATAAATGCGATTGGATTTTGACAATACGCGTCCGCGTTGTTTACGCGCTCGGCAGAACCGATTATATTTCCGTTAGCGTTAATTACAGCGCAGTAAATACTCGGAGACTGAGTCGAAAAACGTCTTTCCCACGTAATAAACAAGTTGTCTCCGTATTTGATCAGATGAGGGCGCTGATTGTCAAAATTATTGGGATTAGAAGTAACTTGCATAACAGGATCGTTGAAACTTGTAAAACGTCTTGCCTGTGTCCACGATCTGCCGCCGTCTTCGCTGGTTTTGTAAAAAAGCTGAAATGTCGATGATGAATCAACTCCTATTACAAGCGATTGAAAAAAGACAAAATCTCTTCGTCCTATACTTGCGTGAGTCGGAAGAAAGTTAAGCGACAAGGTGTTCTCAGGCGTGAACGGTTCAAAATCCGACCATGTGATTCCGTCAGACGATCGCGAATAATAAATTGACATTGCCTGCGCAGAACCTCTTGTTACAAAGAGAAGATAGCCGCCGTCAGCGCGGACGAAAATTCGCGGCGCGACGGAATTTTCGGCTCCCATTGAGACGGTTGTGTGCGAAAAACTTCTGCCCTTGTTTTCGGAAATTAAAATTTCAGTATCTGTGCCGCCGGCAGAGGCTGCGATTATTATTTTGTTTTTTTGATCGATTACTAAATTTAAAATTGACGGTTCCGTTCCCGAATACGGATACGGTCCCGCCACAACGCCTCTTTGTACCCAGTCTCCTTCTCCCTCTTTAACGGCAAGATGTATATTGATAAAACCGGCCGCGGTAACATTCGCGTCTCTGTTAGGTGAAACTTCCTGCCATGCGGCTGCCGAAAAATCTTTTGAAAACGCGCTGACGGGAAATTTTCCCGCGCGCGGAGTAAACGGAACGGCTTCTTCCCAGAAGAACTCCTGAGCATTGAGCTGCAGGACAGCAAAAAACGAGAATAACATTAAGCGCAAAAATATTGTAAATAATTTTTTCATAAGATAGCCTGTATCCTCATTTGCAATTCCACAAGTTTTGTTATGTTGCGGTTTCTCGGATTTTGCATAAGTCTTTCAACTAACGCGCGCGCAATCAGGTTATTTCCCGCCTGAAGTTCGCGTATTGCGCGCTGATATGTTTCTTCGTCTTCACTTGATAAAACAATCGCTCCCGGAACGCTCATCCTGTTAAGAAGTCTGTCCTTTACGCGCGTTGCTTCAGTGTTATCGGGATTCAAAGTTATCGCTTCGTTTATGTTCGTGAGAGCNGTCGCGAATAATGTCGTAACATTTCCTTCAATGATTCTGTTTACCGAAGCTGTAAGATCTCTGGAGCGCGCGATATCCGCGGGATTCGGCGGCGGCGGGCGGAATCCCATATCGATTTCCGCTTGTGTAATTATGTTTCTGATATTCGGATAACGCGGATTAATCTCCGCGAGGTTTTGAAGATCCGCAAATGATTCGAGAGAACGCTGCCTTGTTCCGTTAACTGCGGCGCGCAGACGCTGTTCAAATGACGCGTTAAACGCCGTCGGATCTAAAAATTGCTCGATGCGAAGTTCCAGAATTCCTGCTTCCTGATTTACAGGGAACATCAATCTGACTTCGCGCGTCATCTGCCGCGCTTCATCAAATTTTTCAACGCCTCGTGAGCGTTGTCCTGCGTTAATATGGCGGACTCCTTCTTCGTAACTTCTCTGCGCTCTGCTGAGAAGCTGACTCATTTCCGCGTAGAGCGGAGCAGTCGGAGAGATAACTCTTCCCGAGCGCATCGATAACGCTGTGCGGACAATGCCGAGCCAATAAACAACTTCTTCGTTGTCTTCAGGGTTTGTTACGCGCCATCGGCTTCTTGCTCTTGTCAGACCGTCTTCCGCTGTCTGGAAATTCCCCGCAAAGTAAGCGGTGCGCGCNGTGTTTACAAGATTNCGCACTTCTACGATTATCAGTTCGTTTTCGGAACGGTTAATCGATTCTCCCAAAGAAATTAATTGAGAATCCCATGCTGCTCTCAANGAGGCTGACGCCTGTATATCAAGAGAACTGTTAATGCGTTCCGATGATCTTTGTACGCGNTCGCGCGCGACTCCGAAATCCTGTCTTTGNAAAGCTGNCTGCGCTTCTCTGAAAAGTCTTTCCGCTTCCTGTTTGAACGCTTCCGCCTGNGTTGATCTTGTGCGCGCTGTTTCGGCTAACGCAAGCGCTTGAGCGCGGAGCGTTACCGCTTCATTGACTGTAGATAGATAACTTGAATTAAGAGAGGCGATTTCCGTATTGGAAGTAATTGCCTGTGATTCTTGTCTATGGCGCGCTAAAATCGCGTTACTGCTGTCTATATCCGTATTTAACGCTCCAATCATCGCGGTCAGAATATTCAGCGCTTCTCCGGGATAATAATGAACTGTAACAACTCCGCCCTCGCTTGTTGTTCTTTCTCCTTCAAGCAATTGTCTTCCTCTTCCAATCTCGCTTGTTCCTGTTGTTATTGTGCCGCGCAGGTTGTTATGTGCAATTGTGTTGTATCTGTATATGGATTGAATTTCTTCGGCTTGAAGAGAAGTTCTGTAATTTTGAATCGCCGTAATTGTTTTTGTTATGTGATCTAAAGGGTGATATGAATTTATCGCGCTGTTAACTTGATTCGCCCTTGTGACTATATCTCCTGTTTCGGTTTGAATTCTGTTTATTGTATTTCTTGTCTGCTGTTCGGAAGAAAGCGCGGCGTTTGCCGTAATAACATTCTGCTGCCAGCGTGTGAGCGATGTAGTGTCGAAATTTTGACGAAGCGCGGTATTCGCAGCCTGAATGAGAAAATTATTCGCTTCGTTCAGCGATCTTAAAGCCGCAAATTGAGGAATATCGGCTCTGATAACATTGTTTCCCAAAATAGAAACNGACAACGACTGCGGNNTGCGGAAAAATTGTCTGTGTCTGTCAAAAAATTGAGTTGAAAGATTATAATAGCTTTCCATTCTGTCCANCGCGCTTACAACCGCCGGAAATTCTTTTGCGTTAAATGACGCAAGAGCGGCAGTGTTTGCCCTTTCAAGATACGTAGCCAGCGCGTCGAGACTTGATCCGACCGACGCTCTCCACGAAGCGTCAAAAGCGCCTAACATTCCTTCCTGAACTTTGTCGTTTGTCCGTCCGTTAATTAAAACGGAAAGGAACGCAAGGTGATTGCGATCGTACAAATCGGGATCGCTCGTTTGCAGTCTTTCCANTATGCGTTCAAACGCTGAAAGAGCGGTATGCAATTCATTTTTTAATTCCGTCAGCCGGTTTATTCCGGGAGTTAAACGCGTGATAGAAGGAGTAATTCTCGCCATATCTCCCGTGGCTATCATGCGTGAAAGATCGGCGGCAAGAGAATTTATCTGCGCGTTAGCCTGCGGAAAAGCCGCGATCATCGAATTGATTCTTTCTGTTTCGCGTACTACCTCTCTTTCGATCGCGTCTCCGTATCCGCTCTCGAAAAATTCGTTGCGCATAATGCCCATTCCTGTTGAGTAAATATTCATNGCATTTACGCTTTCGCCCGCGTCGATTAATTCCCGTCCTCTTTCTAAAACTCTTCGCAGTAAATTTCTGTTAACATTGAACGAAGAAATTTCTCTTGTTCTGGAAACGAAATTTACAAGAAGCGGACTTGTATCCTGCTCGAGCGAATATAACTTTCTTGAGAGCGCAAGAACCCTTTCGTCGTTTTCNGGGTCATTCAAAAGCGCGTCGATAAGGTCATCGGCAGTGCGGTTGAACTCATCATGTAATTTATAAATCGTGCGCAGTTTACTTTGCGCCAGCTCAAATTTATCGGGATTGCGTCTGAGAAAATCGGTCAGGACTTTTATCGCTTCTTCGTAATCTCTCTGCTCAATAAGCGTGTCGGCGCGGGATAGAGCTGCATCCTTGCCGCCGCCGCCGTAAACCGGAGTAAGGGCTGCGAACAGCGAAAAAAATGCGAAAAAAACTAGACTCATCAATCTGACGCTGCAAAAGCCGGCGAATTTTCCCATTATCATTACTATATTATATTATCGTAATTTTCTTAATAATCCTTTTGCGTATACACGGACTTTTTAAAACAAAATGGGTTTTTAATGACTATTGTTTATTTCTTAAATTCCGATGTATATTATATAGATGAATCGCCTCAAAAAAGCGGCTTTTTTCGCCGTTTGCGTCGCTTTTTTTCCTCTCTTTCCCGCTTTTGGCGCTGATGATTATCAGGACAGCTACGGGAATATTGCTGATTATTTAAACGACATGTACGGAATTGACGATAATGCCGGTTTAACCGCTTTTCCTATTCTCAAAATACCGATTGGAGGGCGTTCCGAGGGCATGCTTGCGTTTGCCGCCGCTTCTGATGACGTTTCATTTATTGAGTTTAATCCCGCCGGTTCTTCAATGCTTGAAAAATCGGAACTGGCTTTTTTTCATAACAACTGGATTGCGGACACAATGATTGAGGGCGCGGCTTACGCCACCCGTTTCGGCGATCTCGGCATTGCGGCAGGTCTCAAAATTTTGTACATGCCTTTCACCGAATATAACATTTACGGAGAACGCGTTTCCAACGGCTATTATACCGAGGGAGCCGCGATACTCAATTTGTCATATAATTTTTTATCCGGTTACTATTTCGGCGGGCTTTCAGTGGGAATCAGTTTGAAAGGCGCTTTCCGTACAATGCCGATTACACCGATAATTTTGACAATGTGATCGGCGGTTCGGGATTGTCTCAGTCTGCCGTTATGGGAATGGCTGATGTCGGTCTTTTGACTAGGTTCAATTTTTTAAAGTTTTACAGCGCGAGAGAAAAAAATATGTCTTTTGCGTTGGTCGCGAGAAATCTCGGACCTCCTGTGTTAGGCGATCCTTTGCCGACGGAATTCTGCGCGGCGCTTTCTTATAAACCGATTCGTTTATTAACAGTTGCTTTTGATTTTATGTATCCGTTGAATTTGATAGACGTTTCGCTTTCCGAAAAACCGTACTTTTCTCTCGGACTTTCCGTCAATGTCGCAAAGTTTTTATCGATGCGCACGGGATTTATGTATAAAGCAGGAAGCAGCCGCTTCGCCGTCGGAAGCGCGATTAATTTTAAAAGGATCGCGATCGACATAAATTACACTTTGGATCTGCTGTCTCAGCTTCAGCCGCTCAACAGGATCAGTATCGGCGTGCGTTTTGATTTAGGCGACTCAGGCAGAAGTAAAACCGCGGATCATGTTGATGAGCTGTACATCCTTGGTCTTGAAGCCTACTCACAGGGAAATTTCACCGACGCCAAATTATGCTGGGAAGAAGCGCTGCGCATTAATAATCGATATGATCCCGCGAAAGAAAGTCTTGCCATGCTGAACAACCGCGAAGATTTAACAAAAAGAATTGACGATCTTAACAGGCTGGATTTCTAACTCAAGCTGAAGCGGCTGTAATTCCGATTTTTGTAATCCGCAATCTATTTTTTTCGCCTGAATACTCTGTAATTGATATTCGGGAAAATATTATGCCTGCGTTCAAGAGTTGTAAGCCATTCTGTGCTGATGTAATTACTGCCGAGAGCTTCGTAAATCGTTGTAAAATTTCGCAGAGAATTTTCAATCTTGTTATACGCGTATTCGATTGAATCCTGCCTGTGTAAAAGCCCCGACCAGTCGGAAGACTGCGCAAGAAGTATTTCCCGCGCCGCTTGATTTAACGCGCGTTCTTTTAAGCCGGTATCGTCGGGAAAGCGTTCCGCAAGCTCTGTCATGCGTTCCATGGCGCGTAACAGATGGCGGTACATCCAGTCGTTTGAATTATCAAGCCATGTTTCGGCATAACCGTTGACTCCGCTTGACGAAAAAACAGGGGTTGTTATCTGATATGATGAAAGATTGTGCTTGAAAATATAGTCGCCCGGGCAGACAAAACGGACATCTTTGTACGCTGCGGCAATTCTGAAAAGTTTTTCGATAAACTGCGGCCATTCGTACCATGAATGATCAAAGTCCGTTGTGTTATGCGCAATAACGCTTATCGGAACTTCTTTCATGTGAGCGGAAACTTCGCTGAGTCTCGCAATTGTGTTTTCTAAAAATTCTTTTGTGCGCGCCGAAACGCTTTCTGCCGCGGCTTCCGGATTATAAACGCAATTCTCCTGCCCGTTCGCGGAAGTTTCGTGCGACCAGTATTTGTATCCTGTCCTGTGACGTTCGCCGGCTTCCGTTGAAAATTGTTTTATTGTTTCAGCCGGCAATACATAACCGGCATCCATGTCGTTGTTAAGGTACAGTTTATCGGACGCTATCTTGTGAATATCACGAACAGCAAAATGATCTCTTGCAAGAACAAATGTTCCGTTAGGTGTTTTTACGGGATAGAAACATCCTTTTTCCGGGGCGGGACTTCCGAATAATAACCCGTGAGTATCCATAATCGTATAAGTGTAATTGTAAGCTTTTAAGTACGGCTCAAGTTTCGGACTCCAGCCAAGAGAAGGCAGCCAAAAACCCTGCGGAACACCGCCGAAGTGACGGCGGTATACGGAAATCGGAATTTCCATTTGAGCCTGCAATGATTCCTGATTATGGCTGATAAACGGAAGAAACGCGTTAGTCGCGCAGCCCGCCAGTATTTCGACTTTTCCTTTTTTCTTAAAGTAATCTACGGCTTTAAGAAGATTTTTTTCATAACGTTCCGTGTACGCGATTCTCTTTTCTACAATCTGATTGTAGTAGAAGCAGGCAAGCTTATAAATTTCTCCGCTGCCTGCTGTTCTGTCAAGTTCCTGCTTGCCGAATTCAATTTGTTTATCGACATAATGAAGATATTTTTTTTGAAGATGCTCGTCGCATAACATGTGGCAGAGGATCGGCGAAATCGCGATAGTCAGTCTGAAAGGAACATGATCGTTATCAAGCCGGTGAAGCGCTTCAAGAAGAGGAAGGAAGGTTTCTGAAACAAATTGGAAATACCTGCCCTCTTCGCCGGACTCGGATAGATCGTCTTCTTTGCGGAAATCTTTCACATACGGCAGATGAGCGTTAAAAATAAATGATATCGCGTAACGGTAATCCATACCTACCTCTTAATTCTTGGTTGTCGATCGGTGTTTTTAATTATNGAAAGATTCTGCGCTCCTGAAAATTTGATTAAAGGATTTTCGCTTAATTCNGAGATGCTTTCTTTCTCGTATAATGCCGGCAAATCGAAGTGCCTTGATGCCGCAATTTGAATTTCAGAATCGCCGCGGACAGCGTTTAATTTTATAACNTAGCGCACCATGCTGTTNGACGAATGTTCCGCGAATCCCAAATATCTGGCGCTGTCCGCCGNTGCCACAGAAACAGTGAACGATTTTTCTTTTGCCTGCTGTTCCGTTTCACCTTCGATCAGGGGAATAACGCGTATACAATAGCCTTTAAAATCAACAGCGTTTTCATGCGTCTCTCTGTCATGACTTTTTATTTCCCAAAAAACAAAAGCCCATAACGGATCGCGAATTATCACATCAAGATAAGAAATATTATATTGCTTCGGCAGTAAAACCGATTCCGAGTATGACGGAACAACCACTAAATCTTCTTTCGGTTCCAATTCTTCATCGTTGACATATTCCAGAATTTCTTCGATGATGAAAATCCTTTCCAGCCCCGAGGGGATATCGATGCCGTATGAGTCGGCTAAGTTAATCAGCTCGCCGGTACTCAAACTTTCGAGCTTTACCCGTGTAACAGGCTGCTGCGTTTCTTGCTTTCGAAGGTTATCTTCCATATTTGACTAATTGTGAGAAAAAAGCGAATTTAAGTCAAGATGTCAATAATTGACTTTCAAAAATTAATTTATTAGTTACAAAATAACGATTTGTATGTTAATATTTAACAAAACAGGAGGAAAAATGAAACATTTACTTTTAATTTTGGTTTTATTACTTTTTATTTTACCGTTTACCGCGGGGAATTTCGTTGGATGTACCCCAAAAGACGGAACGCCTCAACAAAAAGAAGATCCGCAGCAGCCGGAAGAACAACCTGCGCAGCAATCAGGACCTGCGGCAGAGCTTACTTTTATATTCACGCGCCAAACCGGATCGGCAAGCAATCAATATGCCGTCTGGATAGAAGACGAACAAGGTAAATATGTTAAAACACTTTATGCCACCCGCTGGACAGCGAGCGGCGGCTACAGCCGAAGACCCACCTCGATTCCATTATGGGTAAAACAGTCCAATCTCGCCTCGATGACGAGCGTTCAAGTTGACGCAATAAGCGGCGCAACACCCGCCACCGGCTCGCTCTCCTACACATGGGACGGCACCGACTCAAAAGGCGCCTCTGTCCCCAACGGAAATTACACCCTCATCCTCGAAGCAACCCTGCGCTGGGAAAATCTGGTTTACTACCGTGCCCCCATCGCCCTCGGCTCAGGCAACGCCTTCGCCAGCGTCAGTGTTGAATACACCGAAGGAGAGAGAGATACAACAGCAGAAAGATCGATGATTCGTGAAGTGGGGGTGAAGGTTTTGAG
>JGI24695J34938_10003578_pt1 | contig 10699 bp, 6 predicted proteins | sample TergutCo191P3_FD_34938 | JGI IMG/M metagenome (IMG submission 34938) | reverse complement strand
GGTAACACCGGCAGGTGGTGCTGTTGTCCCGGGTGGCGGGGATGTTCCGGGTGATGGGTTAGGGCTTGTACCGGGACTCGGTGATGCTCCCGGGGATGGGCCCGGACCTGGGCTCGGACTCGTACCGGTACCGCCGCTGCCACCGCCACCGTCGCCGCCATTACCGCCGCTACCATTACCACCGCCATTGCCGGGTGGTGGGTCTGTAAGCGCAGTTACATTCAGATTAGCAGGAACCAATCTCGCTTGTGTATAAACAGAGCCGCTCGCTGTGGCTGGTTCGCCGTCAGGAAAGCGAGTCCAATCTAAACTAATGGGCGCAGGACCTGGGGTAGCAGTATCACTGATTCTAAAATACAAGTTGACAATCGTACCGGAAGGGAGGGTCCAGTCAGCAGGGCCGCTTCGGTCTACAAGAGAAATCCATTGTGGGCTGTTTCCGTCATTACGAGGCACAAAGTGCGGAGGGTTAAAAGGTAACTCTGCTATAAGATTTCTTGCATCTACGAGTTTCAGTAAGTTGTCATCAAAAGAAACCCTCAAACCGACTCCCGCAAAGCCCGTAGCAGGATTGTCAGTGACAATAATTGGAACAGTAACAGTGTCGCCAGGTCTACCGGACACACCAGAACCAACTGAGAATGTAGGTCCTCCGTTAATTGTGTCTGCAAAAGCAAGATGTTGTGGCAAAATCACACTCGTCAGAAGCACCACGATAATAACAATCGCTACTATCTTTTTAATTGCATTTTTGCTATTAATCTTCATTTAATCACCTAATAATTCATTCAAGTCCGGCGGTTCCGGTAATGCACGTGTATTAGCAAAAAACTCAGCTAATCTATCTACGTCGGCACGGTTTATGTTATGGTCACCATTAGGGGTGAAATCGCGGACAACATTTGCATTATCAAAATTTACAATATATGACATATCGTTATATCTGACAGCTCTAGCCAATAGCATGAAGTCGGCAAGGTTTACGACACGGTCGTTATTAACATCCCCAAGCATAACATCAGGTCGAGGGTTGACAATGACTGAAAAAGTCCTGTCGATTCTCATGGTTCCCCTAAGGTTAACACCTATAGTGAAAGTGTATATTCCCGCACGTGTTGGAACTTCGGTCAAAGTGCTTGTGCGACCAGCATCCGGATCAATCGAAAGATTTATGCCGCACCCATGGTCGGGATATTCTATTTCCGGATGTGATATGATCTCCCAAAATATCGGACGATTGTCTGGAGGAGTGCCACCGACCACGCCTATATCCTGTGCCCTAATTTGAAGCGATCTATCAAACGTACGTCCCACTTCTCCATGGCCCTGTTCTAATGTGATATAAGGCTCCTCTATTCCTGTAAAACCTCGGATGAATACCTCCGTGAAATGATTATCGGGGTCGTAGGTTGCAACATTATTTTGTGTAGTTGTAGTCACGGGCATACGCATTACCATATGATTATGGGTTGGGGTACGAAAGTGACCTGTCTGTTGCTGCCAGTTTGCTGCTGCCGTTGTGGGCCTAGCACTTGAAGGGCCGCCAATGGGTGGAAGATTACTATGCTGTGTTGCGCTAAATTCATGCTCCCAACGCACGAAACTGCCAACGTCAAAGCTAATCATACCTAAGTTGCCCGGCATTACAGCGTGTCTATGCATATACATACGGGCTTCCGAGTCAATATTTTCATTAAAATTGTCTGCTATTCCATTCTCACCCATTTGACGTACGAAGCCCCTTTGAAAAGCTCCCATATTGATGTGCAAGTAAGTTCGAGGCCATATTATTAGTGTGAACGTCCTCGGGATTTCTACGCGAACATTCAAATTGTCATCATTCATAGAATCATATGTTACAGTGAATGTTTTTGTCCCGAAAGTTCTGGGGGTTCCGTTTATTCCAAATATATCTTCACCGAAACCGCCGGTACCCTCAGCACCCATGAAAACAGGATTAAACGAACCCGGACTTCGGTCGAACTGCAAACCTGCCGGGAGTGTGTCATAACTCCAGTTCCAGTCTATGTTTTGGTGAAATCCTTTGGCACGAATGGTTTGTTGATAGGTATGCCCCTGCTGGTTTTCAGGGGTTGCGAGACTATGTCCGAGCCAAACAAAGTCACCGCCAGCATTGAGTATAGGGACATCATTATCATCTACCAACAAACGGGTGTGCGGTTCATTATATTGAATCACTATTGGGTGGCCACTACTATCCAGCATAGGAACCCCATTTTCTTCCATCAACTCAGGCGTAAACCTAAGTGTAGCATCCATGGTGTGAGCAAGCCCCGTGGAGCCTGTCACAAACTCAGGGCGAGGCAATATTGTAATTTCAAATGATTGCCTGACAGTACCTATATGACGCAGTATAGTTGGATTCTGCTCAGGATGTGGGGCAAATGCTAATAGTTCGAGAGTAAACGGTATAATTCCCGGACTGGTTGGGGGGATTATATTCGGCGTAAGCGGATTAGGTCTGATTAATATATCGGCCTGTGGGTTGCCATCAGTAATCTTGGGTGGATTTGGCCAGTAGTAATCCGTGTCATGGATTATACCCCAACGCCAAATCAAACCTGCACGTTCAAAGGGATCATCGCTATCAAGGTCAACAGGTGGGTCAGGAAAATTAGGATTAAGTAAATCAAGAACATCAACACCTATTCTAGTTCCATGAGCTTCCGTCCCTCCATATTGTACCCCAACCATACCATCTTGCATAATCCTAGGCCGGATTATTGGCTGTGGTAAGATTGTAAACTGTACACGTCTGGTAGCCCTATCATTTACTACGAGTTCGCGCACTGCCGGTATAGTGCCATCTTGTATTTGTTCTGGATTACCTGGGCCAACGGGCAAATCCGGGTCAAAGTTCGGATTTGAGATCATGTTTGGCCGTTCCGGTTCGACTTCTTCCTCTATTGCCCAACTCATAACTACATCAAAAGTAAATATGGTTACAACCCTAGGGGGGGCATCCGGCGGAAGCGGATAGTCGTGCACTTGTCCTGATGGAAATCCCTCAACAATAACCCCTCTGCCACTACCATCCAACACCGGGCCCGGACGTGCTGATAAACCGTGTATATGAGCTCCTACACCAGCAGCATCGCCAATAAACGCATAAAAATCTTCAACTCTGAAGTCAAACTGTTCAAGATTACCAATCCCACCGAATGTAATGAAATCTCTATAATCATTCTCGAACATTCCATATCTTAAATACACTGTTTCAGTTGCATCAGGTCGTATTTCCGCCTGCCCTTCTTCAATAGCTTCATAGTTGAAAATAAATACTCCTTCACCGGAATCGAAAGTGTCTGTATATAATGCCCTAACAGCAAATGCCTCTTCAGGAACGACAAAAGAAGCACGTATAAAATCAGCAGTTGATATTTCGTCCATAATTTTCACTTCAGAATATAACGATTCGGCCTCCCACGCTACAAATCCGAGTGCGGGTACGCTTATATTAACGATGTCTCCCGGCATAGCTTCATCCGGAATACTCGGATAGTAACGCCAATATGATTCTCCTAATCTTCTTTGCAAAGATGTCTGCAAGTTCAAACTGTCCTCCGCTTCATGCACAACGCCGGTTGCCCGCACGCGCTCCACAGGTCTGCGCTCCATTGTGGCTTCATTGCCATCGCCAAAGACAGTTATAACCACGACAACCGCAGCAACAGCGCAGATTACGACCAGCAACCCTATTATCATATTTCTAAGTAATTTCATACCTTTTTTCATAGCAATTACTTCCTTTCACTTTGCTAGAGAAATTTACGCAACCATTGTGTGTGGTAAAGATGAAAAAATACTTCGCAAAAGTCTACTTTTACGTACAGAATATAGTGAAATTATGAGTGTCTGAAATTTTATTATTTGCTGCTTGCTTAAAAATACTAGTTGAAAATATCAATAATCAAATGTTAATGTATTTCGAAACTTAGCGCATACAAACTTAGGGAAGGAGTTCGAAAATTGACAATCTACGGTTACATTCGCGTGTCCAGTGCAGACCAAAACGAGGGAAGGCAGCTTGATGCAATGGCTGCGCTGGACATTCCTCCGACACATATCTTCGCAGACAAGCAGAGCGGCAAGGATTTTCAGAGACCTGCGTGGACAGCGATGATGCGAAAACTCAGGTCGGGCGATTTACTATACGTCAAAAGCATAGACCGCTTGGGACGTAACTATGAGGATATCCAAAACCAGTGGAGGATTCTTACCAAAGAGCGTGGTGTGGACATCGCAGTGATAGATATGCCACTGCTAGATACGCGCAACGGTAGGGATTTGATTGGTACTTTCATTGCCGATACTGTTCTTTCGCTATTAAGTTTTGTTGCACAAAGCGAGCGCGAGGCTATCCGCACACGGCAAGCCGAGGGCATTGTGGCAGCAAAGGCGCGAGGTGTCCGTTTTGGTCGTCCCACGAAAAAAATCCCCGATAATTTCGGGGAAGTGATCACGCTGTGGGAAAAGCGTGAAATTTCTTTTTCGGAGGCGTTAAACCTGACGGGTCTTAAACATACAGTTTTTTACAGTCGTTTGCGTGAGTATCGAGCCGACAAGGGTAAGCGATAAATGCCTCCTCGATAGTGCAATAACAAGGCACATATGGCGATTTGAAACGGTAATGGTTGGCAACAATCGCACAGGCATCTAAAACGTATTTGTTCATGCTTCTAATTCCTTATCTTGCTTCTTTTGTGCAAGATATTGTTCAGTCGTGAATTTATTACCCTGCAATAGCCCCCACAAGATTGTGGATTCAGACTTAGGAACAGGCGTTAGAATGATTGCGCCGTTTTCCTCATGTACTCTCACTTTTTCGCTTCCAATACGCTTATGCAAAGTGTCGGGTAATGCATCAACGCTTAAAATTAAATCTTGCATAACTTTCAACTCCTTACACTGCAATTATACCCTGTGTAGTAATCGATTACAATAAAAATCTGCAATATGCACCCCTAAACGAAACACATCCCTGCGTTATGGTGTTGTCAATATACCGGATAGCACACAACCACAATTGATTTATTTTTTTCTCAAAATCGCTCAAACCCCTAAAGTCCGCCCCCTAAACATCCGATAAATAATAACGGAATTGCGAAAATCGGGCGACTGAAACTGCATTTGCGCACGACTTGTAACTAAATTGTGACAATTTGGTGACAATTTCGTAAATTCGGAGCAAAAAACAGTTGAAATCTCTCTGAAAATATGGTAAAATGTACACTAGGGAAAGTGCTACGCATAAGTAGACTTTTGCGTAGCACTCCCACCATCCATCATGCTTGGTGTGAGAGCGGTGAACTCTTATATATAATACACCCGATATGGACTCACATGCAATCCGCATGTAATGACAATATAATATGGATATAATGTGTCTATAAGTGCGAAAGGATTTGATGATTATGAAAAAAGGTATGAAATTACTTAGAAATATGATAATAGGGTTATTGGTTGTAATCTGCGCTGTTGCGGCGGTTGTTGTGGTTATTACTGTCTTTGGCGATGGCGGCGATGAAGCCACCCTTGAACGCAGACCTGTTGATAGGGTGGGTGCCGACCGTATTGTGCACCAAACTGAAGACAACTTTTTCTGGCAGAGTGCTCTGCAAAAAGCGGTGGGGGAAGAACTCTGGCGCTACTACCCCCTTATCCCCAAAGAAGCAGAGCCCGGAGATATTGTGAAATTAAGTGCTCCTGCTCTTGGCTTTGTGGCATGGGAAGCAGACCCTCGCTTTGCAGATGTGAAGTTTACGGCTGAGCCGTCGGAAGAAAGTATTGTCCGCATGTCATTTGTTGTGCCTGAAGAAGATTTTCAAATAAGAGCACTATACACAGATATGCCGAACGAAAGCGATGATATTATTGTGCTTAATCCTGACGGCATCGAGCATGGCACACTTCCTCCTGAATTTGACAGAGGTGACGAATTCCTTAACCGTGACGATAGTGACGAGGATAATATAATATATAATTTTAGACCGACACCGCTACGTTACGGAATGTTCGGGAACGACTACGGCTTCAGACCCGGTCAGCCTGAAAGCTTATGGGGAGAAAATATTATTTTAACCGGATATTCTTCACTTGATGCTGTAAGTGCCTCAATCACGGGCTTCAGCGGTTCTTTCGGCGGCGTCGGCGCACCTGTGCCTGCTGAAGACTACAATATGTGGTTTGACCCACTCGCTATGGGTATGGGTTTTAGGATTCACGGAAGACCGTTGCCTTTAGATGGCTGGTTCGAAGATGACCCTGTATTCCCGACAGATGCGATGCATTTTAGGTTCAACGTAACTGTGAGATGGCGTACTCGGCAGTTTGTGCCGGAAGTCCCGCCTGTGCTTGATACAAGGGAATATATAGATGGGGATCCTAACCCGGAGTTCGGTAACATAATAACGCCCGGTATTCCTGCTGTTACAGAGCAATGGGTAAGCCATGTTCGCCCATTCACGTTTAAGATATTGCCGCGCCCTGATATTATAGAGAGAGATATGCCTGATGGCATGATTGGCGTTCGCTATGGCGACCCTGAGGTGATGGCATTGCTGGAGCCTCTTGATCCTTTTAATACGAGGATTCGTGTGCATGTGCCTCAATTTCCTGAGTTCCCCACAAACCCGTTCATAGCCCCAACCGATCCTGTGCCGGACCCTGGTGACCCGGATGCTCCTCCGATTACCCCCGGCTCTCCCGGTGACGGCGACTGGTATCGTTTTGGTGGCACTCAATGGCGCTTTAGCATCATAGATAATTCAGCCACCGGTTATACATTCACGGTTCCCGGAGATATTGCCGGCGAGCATCCTTTCGTTGATATTGCGTTCATGCCGCCTCCCACGTTTTCAAGAGACATCTCGCTTACTGTCAGGTTAGAAGCTGTTGCACAGCATCCCGCACAGGTGCAAATCGGCTTATTGCGAGACCCCGACAGATCGGGCAGTCCCGGACAGATACTAATAGGCACCATTGAACGCACATTCACTATCACAATATTGCCGCGCCCAAGCTTTGTGACCGCATTTGACGGACTCCCACATGCAATGGACGGAACCCTGCGTTATCCAAGTGCTTCGCGGCCGGAACTCAGTGAACCTGCCGACACGCCTTATAGCGGCACGATTCGTGCAACAGGATTTCCCACAAGACTGGTTAGAATACCCGACCCATCTGTTATCGGAGGAATAAGGGAAGAATTTCAGTTTACTCAATGGCATTTGGCATATAACGGAGACCCGATTACGAATCAGCTGGATAATGTTCCGGGGATGAATTTTAACCGTTCGCCCGGGCTTATATTCCCGACTGAGGTTACCCCTCTTCCGGATGGAAACAACGGTGGCGAAAATGGGAATGGAAGCGGAGCAGGAAACAGCAATAATATCGGCCCTGTAGGAGAGTATGCAGTGAGTATATCCGGCACTCCCATGACTTTTGGGGATTTTCCGGTCAATATCACATTTAGCTCAATGCATGACCCGAACCCCAATATCCGTACAGAAATAGCAGTGCCTGTACCGACGGGAGCAACGCCAGGGTTTAACCTGAGAATATGGCCTCGCACTTATTTGTACATTGACATGGGTTTTGGGAACCCGGCCGCATTTGTGACCAGAGTGACACCCGGCGGAGAATCGGAATCATTCAATGAAGTTGCAGATGCTCCTCGCTATGTGGAGAGACGCGCCGTTATGCCGGGAACACTTGGCATGATAATTTCTCACGACCCCAGATTTGTGCGTTGGGAGCACAATTTAGCAAACCATCCTCAACCCCATGTGCCACCTATTGGCGGACCTGCAGTTCCGAATTCAGGTCAGCCGGGTCACTGGAGAACTACAACCCATAACTATATGGTGATGCGTATGCCTGTTGATCCTACAGGTCCGGGCACACTGGCAAGTCCTGTAAATCTGGATGTGTACATCCGCGGTTTCCCGACAATTAATCCGCTTATTACGTTGCCTGATGCAAGAGATGGGATGGTAGGACAACTGTTTGCAAGGTCTCTGAATATCAGAGCGGATGATTTAGGCGATGTAGGTCAAGGTCGTAATCCGTCGTGGGAGTTAATCTCATGGAATTTAGATGGGCTTTCAGATCCTGGGTTTAGTCTATCGGTTGACCCAAGCACGGGAAGGTTTACCGAGGTAACGGGAACTCCTACATTATCAGGCGAGTTGACGTTCACTGTTGGCGTTAATCTTAGGGGGACTATGCAGGTTCAAGAGACTTTTTCCGTCATGATTCGTCCGCGCCCCGGAATAATACTCGGAGATGTTGACGACAGCGGTGATGTTAACTATTTGGATGTCATTACTCTCGCAAGGTATCTCGGGCTTCGTGGTACTCCGAATGCTATTGAACTTAGTGAGCGCGGCAGGAATAATGCGGACATTGGTCGCAAAGGATTCATCACGGGAGACGATTTGACTCGTTTGTTAGAGATTTTCGCAATTTATGACGAACGTTTGCCAAACGCACCGGATGCAGGAGATTAAAGCAAAATAAAAATTAAGGGAATGGTCATGAAAATAAAAAAAATTCTGGCGACTGTGGTTGCATCAGCTTTAGTACTTGGTATAGTCATGCCGCTGACGGTGTCTGCGACAGCACTTCCGGGAGGGCCTTCGTTCTCTGTCGATTTGAATGTTGACGGTCGTCGGGGCGGCACTGCGGATGTACCCCTCCGTGTCTCGACGGGAGAGTACGCTTTTGCAGCGGTTGGTTTCAGAATTGAGTATCCTTCCACTCAACTTCAGCTAATCAACGTATCCCAGCCCACAGGAGCCCCGATTCCTCTGAATAACTACACCCCCAGTGATAGGGCGGGCGAACAGTGGATATCCCTTGTACACCCCACGAATCCGACGGATTGGACCGGTAGTGCAGTCCTCGTTAATTTGACTTTTCATATCCTGCCGGCTACTCCGGTGGGCTCGGCTCCAACGATAAGCATATTTTACACGGATGACCAAATTAGCGGCGTTCCTGCGACGGCATCCGGCAATGGCATATATCCCGGCGCACCAAGAACTCCCGGTAGCATATTGGTAAATAGCCAGCCTCCGCTAGGACCCGGAGATCCGGGTTACGGCGGCAATGGCGGCGGCAATGGCAACGGCGGCGGCGGAAATCTACCACCACCTGCGGCAAATGAGCGGCGTTTGAATGTAAACTTGCATGGCGGCACCGGAGGCATACAAGCTCAAAACATTCCGCGCACAGCGTGGACAATCCCTACAACTCCGACACCTACTCGTGATGGTCACACATTTGCAGGTTGGTCATTAACAGCCGGAGGTGCATCTGTGACTTCAATACCTGCCGGAGATGTTGAAGTAACAATACACGCCCTGTGGACACCGGGCGCAACTGCAAGCCCATCCCCGGGAGCATCACCGAGTCCCGGTACAAGCCCTAACCCATCACCCGGAACATCCCCGCCACCCGGGACAACAGCACCACCTGCCGGTGTTACCAGACCACAGGGTGCAGGGACTCTTACTGTAATAGAGCATTTCGGGACTTGGACAGGTAGTGGTACAAGGACGGCTAGGGTGAATGCCGACCATACTACATTCCAGCGGCTATGGTTTGGAGATAATCTTGTCAGCACTGCCCATCTGACCATAGCCTCGGGCAGCACTGCGATAACACTCAGTGAGGCNTTCATTTCGGGTCTTTCTGATGGCACATANTCGTTCATTTCAGAGTTTACCGGAGGTCATGCTACGTTAAACCTGATAGTAAGCACAGGCTTCGGCAATGTACCACAGACAGGTGTTGCTGATATTACACCAACACTTATTGCTATGGGTATAGCACTCTACCTAACTCTTGTAACAGGAACTATGCTGTTTTTCCACTTGAGACAGAAGCGGGCTGCAAAAAACAATAAAAAAAGCTGCTGCAAAGACCCTTCGCTTCGCTCAGGATGACAGGGCTCTCCGGTTAACGTCAGATGAACGCCCTTATGGAGGAAACACCATTGAAAAAAGTATCAAAGACAATAGGTTTAATAATAGCGGTAATCATCTTTGGCAGTGTGACATTAATCACTGCCTTAGTTGTCGTGGCAAGTATCAGCGCACACAGGGAATCTACAGCAGAGTTTGAGCATCTGCGAAATGTGGCAATTGGATTAGAGCCCTCCGGCAACGCCGAGTTTACGGCTGCTCCATCGGGCTCATTGGATGCAGAAATGCGGGCAATAAATCCTGACTTTGTGGGCTGGCTCAAAATAGACGGTACATATGTAGACTACCCTGTAGTGCGAGGTGAAGACAATGTTAGATACCTCACTACTTCTTTTACAGGTGAGCGTAACCCGAACGGTGCATTGTTTATGGATTTCCGAAACATAAACATAAAAACTACACCGCACCTTATCATATATGGACACAACGCTCCGCAGGGTGGGTTGTTCAGTGAACTGCATAGGCTTCTTGACAGCAGTTTTCTTGCTGAAAATGACATAATAGCACTGCAAGTCGGCGATGAAATTCTGGAGTTCACGATATTCGATGCACGGCTAACTGATATAACAGACTATGCATATCACCTAGACTTCAGCTACGCACGCGCTTTCCAGCGGTTTGCAGACAGAATTGATGCACCCCTGAGAGCACTGCAAATTATCACCCTCTCCACTTGCACCAACTGC
>JGI24695J34938_10003573_pt1 | contig 10715 bp, 12 predicted proteins | sample TergutCo191P3_FD_34938 | JGI IMG/M metagenome (IMG submission 34938) | reverse complement strand
GGCTGGTTACCCTTAGAGGAAAATCAGCCCTATGGTTAGAATTTAACTTGAGATTTTTAAGGTCTCATGGTTAGTTTTTTACGTGAGACATCACGGAAGGGAAGAGAAGAATTTTACTGTGAACAGAAGAAATTATTAAAAAAGAAATTCACATAGGGACACTGAGGATATGTTACCAACTTTTATAATATTTCTTTTTTACTTCATTTTGATTCATCAGGCTGCCTAACATTTCAAAGAAATAATGTAACCTTCGGAAAATATATTATTTATCAGAATAATATTGATTATTAAAATCGGGAAAATAATGATCTTCTAAACATTTTAGCAAATAATTTTCCAATTCCTGTGATTGAGTATATGCATCATTTAATATTTCCATTTTCTGCCATTATCTTTTTAGAACATTCCGCCGCTGTTTTTTAGCGGCGGATACTTATTTCCTCCTTGTTATACTCTCCTAAAAAGCCCGGACGGACACCGTTACGCTGTCTGTTCTAATTCTGCTTCGTCCATGTTGTACTTGTTGTATCTGGTCTCGTATATGTTCCTATTCCTCCGCTTAAATATTTAGTTCTTAAATCTCCAGGGAAATTATTATTAGATGAAAAATTACCAGAAGGTATTGAGCCATCAAATGTAACGCTCATTAAACCTGTGCAATTCATAAATGCATTATCGTAGATATTATTTACGCTGTTGCCTATCGTTATGCTTGTTAAACCTTTGCAATTTTGGAATGCAGCGCTGCGGATGTCGCCTGTAATAACAACCGTTTTTAGTGATGTTGGAATAAAGTAATGAAAATATGCACGAGGATAATAATTATCAGTCCATGTGCCCTGGTATGTGGTTCCTGTGGGTCCTGTTGTTGACGATGATGAAGTATTACCAAAAATATAGCCAAACCTAATCATATAAGTATCCGTTTCTGTTTCTGTTTTTAACCTACCAACAAAAGGTATAGTGATACTCTCCAGGCTGTCGCAATTTTGGAACGCACCAAGACCGATACTCGTCACGCTGTTGGGTATCGTAATACTCGTTAAACCTGTACAACCTCTGAACGCCTCATTACCAATCTCCGTTACACTGTCGGGTATGGTGATGCTCGTTAAGTCTTTGCAACCATCGAACGCTCCGATTCCTATTTTTGCTGCGTCTGTTATTATTACCGTTCTTAACGATGTTGGAATGCTGCTGAAAATATGTCTGAATTCACGAAAACCACCACTTGTTTCCGTCCTGCTTCTTCCAACAAAAGGTATAGTGATAATCTCCAGGCTGTTGCAATTTTGGAACGCGTCCCAACCGATACTCATCACACTGTTGGGTATCGTGATACTCGTTAAACCTGTACAACCAGAGAACGCTTGCTGACCAATACTCGTTACGTTGTCAGGTATCGTGATACTCGTAAAACCTGTACAACCAGAGAACACTTGATAACCAATACTCGTCACACTGTCAGGTATAGTTACATTCGTCAAGTTTGTGCAATTTCGAAACGCGTAGTTGGAAATTGAAGTAGCAGTATAAGGTAATATAATAGACACTATGGTATTTAGTCCAGGTCGAGGATAAGCAGTTTCTGTTCCAGTATCGAATTCTTTACTTGTTCCAAAGGAACATTCAGACAGATCAAGGGTTACAGGTTTATTCGTTGTTGTGAGAATATCTCGCAGTTGCCTCCAGCCTGAGTACATAGCTGTCGTCGTATTTGATTCTGTTGACAATTCAATATTAATCTTTAATTCGATAGGTTCGTTGGTCTCCGCTGCTTTTTGCGTTATATATTCATTTAACGATATACTTCTCATTTCCGTATGGCTTGCATTATAAGAACATATTCCAATTACACCAATACTGTTTAATGATGTAATTGTTGTGTCGGCAAGTGTTAAAATAGAAAAATTATGAGCATCGGGGTTTATCTCTATTTGTCCGGATTCAGTGTGTGTTGCGTTATATGCACAAGTTCTTTTTTCTGTACCCATTGCCGAACAGGTAGAAGCTAAAGTTTGTATCCAGTTATTCCAGTTATGCGCAGACGGATTTATTTCACCATGATCCTGTTCTTCTGTATGTGCAGAATTATATGAACATACTCTTACCTGTCTTTCGGACGCAATGCAGGTGGCGGCGGATTTTTGCGACCATTCGCCAAAATCGTGGTTGTCTGCATCAATGGGTATTACATCGCCTGTTAAATCTTCATTACAGCGAGCACAATGTCCTGTTCCGGTTAAACCTGTTGACGTACAGGTTGCCGCTTTTGATTGCGGAGTAGTGTGTCCGAGCGCATCAATCGGCGTTTCATGTTTTACATTGCACCCTGCATTGCTGCAAGTTATTACTTCTTTTCCCGCTATTTCGCAAGCGGCAGGTGTTATAACAGGCTCTCCGCTAAAATCGTGGGCTTCGCTGTTGATGGGAATTACTTCGCCTGTTAAGTCTTCATTGCAGCGATTACAATGTCCTATTCCGGTTGAGCCTGTTGCTACACAGGTTGCAGGATACGCTCCCGAAAGATTGTGTCCGAGTGCTGGTTCACTGCCTATGCGTTTATCTCTTATAATGCAGAGTGCGTTTTTACAGTCTCTGGTATCGTGACTCGGCACTTCGCAGCTTGCCGGTTCCGCATCTTCTATCCAATCAGAATCATCGCCGAAATTATGACCAATTGCGACTTTGATTACATAGTTGCAAACTGTACAGGTTTGAGCTGTTTCGCAAGTTGCGGCAACTCCTGATGTGTGTCCGCTTGTACATGGGTTAGTTGTTGATATTTTACCATCATCGCAAGAATGCATTACAAACCCGATTATTACAATAATGTAAATAAACCCTAATAGTCTAATTTTGTTTTTCATACAATTCTCCTAAATTTTGTTTGAAATTTATTAAAAATTTCCTAAGGCATTAAATATAATAATGCATAACATCATTTAATGATGTATTTCATAATTTGTCAAGTAAGGAAAGAGTATTATTATGATGTAGAAAGTAATTATATGACTAGTCTAAGGGAAATTTTTGCTTACAATTTAAAGAAAAAACGCAAAAATTGTGGCTTTTCTCAAGCAGAACTGGCTGAAGCGCTAAACGTGTCTACCCACCATGTTGCAACAATAGAAACTGCCAGAAATTCCCCCACATTTGACTTGGTAGAACGAATGGCAAAAGCACTGGATATTGAGGTTTTTGAATTATTTATAAACCCGCTTTCCCCGCCAGAAGAGATGGAACGTTTATATCAAACAGTGTCTAAAAATATCGACAAGGTAGTCGCCGAAGCGGTGAAAAAAGCGATTACGGAAAACTGCGGGAGAAGCGGGAAATAGGCTCAAGATTTATTGACATTGTAAATAAAATGCCATATATTTATATACAAGGAGATCTATATGGCGCAGACTAATATTAATATTCGCATGGATACTCAATTAAAAGAACAATTCGAGGAATTTTGTTCAAATGTGGGATTAACCATGAGTACAGCTTTTAATGTGTTTGCCAAAACATCCGTAAGGCAGCAGAAAATACCATTTGAAATTACCGCCACCGCAGATAATTTTTACAGTGAATCCAATATGAAATACTTACTAGAAGGAATTAAACAACTGGACGCTAAGAAAGGCGTTGAACACGAATTGATTGAGGCATAGATTTGAAGAAAATATGGTCAGACGGCGCATGGGATGATTATCTATATTGGCAAAAAGAGAACAGAAATATTTTAAAGAAATTAAATCAGCTTATCAGGGATATTGAAAGAAACCCATTTGAAGGAATCGGTAAACCTGAACCTCTTAAGGCTAATTTATCCGGTTGGTGGTCACGAAGGATAGATGATACACATCGGATTGTATACCGAATTGCAGATAACAGTCTTGAAATTGCGCAGTGTAAGGAACATTACGAAGGGTAGTCGCCGAAGCTAGGAAATAAAAAAGAAATTTACCACTAACCAACGCGAACAAACGCCTTTGGCGCTTACACGAACTAACTCTTGAAAAGCCATTGACATTATACCTTAACTGTTGTATAGTTATTTTAATAATTAAGTAATATTTTGCAACTATTTTTAGTTGCATTTTTAAAACATATACATTATATTTACAGGAGGCGGCACATTGAGCAAAAAGGAAAAACTCGCGCAAAGGTTTTTATCCAGACCTGTGGATTTCACATTTGATGAATTAATTACGTTATTGGGATCAATGGGGTATTTTATGGAGACAGCAGGGAAAACAAGCGGTTCTCGCGTGGTTTTTTATAATGAAAACGGCGATTATATCCGTTTACATAAACCGCATCCGCGTAATATTTTAAAGACATATCAGATAAATGATATTATCTCAAATTTAAAGGAGAAAGGTTTGTTATGAGAAATAATAATCAAAGTAATTATTTACATTATAAAAATTATACAGGCAGCGTATGTTTCTCCGAAGAGGACGCTGTTTTTTACGGCAAAGTAATTGGCATTAAAGCGTTAATATCTTATGAAGGAGACAGCGTTCGCGCTATTACAAAAGACTTTCACAATGCAGTGGATGAATATTTGGAATTCTGCACAGCTAAAGGCAAAGAACCCGAAAAGCCATTCAAAGGTTCTTTTAATGTTCGGATTAATGCTGATCTTCACCGTAAACTGGCTCTGACCGCATCTTCACGCGGCGTTTCGTTAAATACACTGGTCGAAGACGCAATTTTACAGACCGTTGGTATGTAAAAAAGCCATCGCCAAAAACTGCGGGAGAAGTTGATTATAAAAATTGGGTCATATTGAAATATAACGATTAATCCGCGTTAATCCGCAAGCCTGCGCGTCAATCCTACTGCACCACTTTCCGTAAATCATATTCCACAATATCAAGAGCGCCGAGTTTTTTTAATTTGGGAATTATATCAGGCACTTCGTTTTTCTTTACGGCGATTTTTACAGCGAATCCCGCTTCTGCATAAAGCGACGCGACTGTGGGACTGCGCATTGCAGGAAGGCTCGCTAAAGATTCAAGCTGATCTTTTGGAATGTTCATCTCAAGCATTACGCGTTCGCGTCCGTCCATAACGGCGCGGAACAACATCGCAAGCTCTTCTATGCGGCCTTTTTTCTCCGGGTTCGCAAGCGCGGCGCGTGAGACGACAAAGCGCGTGGAAGACTCAAGCAATGTCCCGATAATTTTTAATCCGTTGTCTTTTAATGTCTGTCCTGACGAAGTGTTGTCGATGATCATGTCCGCGTCATCCGGCGGGAAAACTTCCGTTGCGCCGTATGTGCGAAGGATGCGGTATTGATAGCCTGAAGATTTGAGCCATGCTTCGGCGAGGTTAACATATTCTGTGGCAACCACAAGTTTTTTTGATTTTAATTTTGCTTCATCGTAATCCTGAGGAACAGCCGCGATGATTTTAACCTTGTCAAAACCGAGGTCGAGCACTTCCTCAACATCGGCGCCGCTTTCTTTTATCCAGTCGATGCCTGTAAAACCGGCGTCGTGGCTGCCGATTTCCAAAAGTTCGCCGACATTCTGCGGTTTCATAATTTTGGCGTCAAGCCATGATGCGCCGAGCGAGGGGCGGTAGGTTCTGTCGGCAAGGGCAATTGGGAACCCTGCTTCCAAAAAGAGTTTACTTACATTGTCAAAAATTCTCCCTTTGGGGATTAATATTCGAAGCTTTTCCATAATTAGAGTTTAGCGGAAATATAAAAGTTTGTTAAGGGAGGCTTTTTTAAACTTTAGTTTTGAAAATGGCTCAAGGATTCATTTAATTTTTATCACTACAAAACCGGCGGCGCCGATGCTGAAGTCTTCCTGCTCTTCCCATGAGGCGAAGAGGTTTGCGCCTACTTTGGCGATTCCGGTGTAGACAAATCCTTCGGGCAGCGGCGGCAGCGAAGGATTGGAAAACTCTGTCTGGCGAGGAGCGGAATTAAAAAACTTTTCGATGGATATTTCTTCTGATGCAGAATATTCAGTCCGGCTAAGACTTGCGGCGCGGAACATTTTTACGATTGGGGATGCGCCGCCTCTTATTGCCGCCCTGTAATAATAAAAGCCGTCGCCTGCAAGGCGCAGGGTGTCGATATCCCATCCTTCTTCAGCGGGGAAAGATGAAAAAGCGGAAATATCCTCAGGATACGGCGTATTGGAATTCATGTTATAAGACCATGTCCTGTTTACGGGAGGCTTTGCATCTGTATCGATAAATCTGTTATCCAAATAAAGGAGAGCGACAGGATTTGTGCCAAAATAAATAAAACCGCCTACAGTATACTGCTTCCAATAATCTCCGCCAAAGAAGCGGTAAAGCGCAATGCTCTGCTCCGTCCTGTTAACTGCAACTTTTAAAAACCCGTCACGGTTAACTGTCATTTCCGCCCCTCCCGCTATCTCGCGTAAAAAACGGATATGAAGCGCGTAAGGCCACGGAATCAGAGCGTTTGTAAGCGCCGCATCTTCAATAGTATCGATAAGAACGGGACCATCATCCGTTAACTGAAACCACAGGGGCTGTTCCCCTGTCTGCAAAATAGCCTCAGGATACGCGCCTGACCATGTAACAAGACTGGGTTCCTGCACAGGCATAGGCTCATTACCATTACTGCGCGTACAGGATGACATAAAAAGAAGAAAAAGAATAATTAAACACAAACAAATATTCTTCAATATAAATCCTCTTTAAAAGTAATTTTTTTATTTTCAGGTTCGCCTGAGACAACAGCGACTTGTCCTGTAAATCTTCCCCAGATTTCAGCGTCATCTGTAAAGTCCTCGCTGACTTCGGCGGCTTTTTTATGAGCGTCTAAAATTCCTGAGAACTTGAATGCCTGCGGCGTTTGCGCTGTCCCAACATTCGCCCTCTTTAAATGGTTTTTAACAAACAGTCCGTCGCATTCCTTTGGGGTGTCCGTTATCGGCAATAAAGGAATCGCAGCGCCGTAATCTTTTACAGCCGCGATAATTTTTTCTATAAGAGAAGAACTTACCCACGGTCTTGCGCCGTCGTGTATTAGCACATAACAGGGATTTGAATCTTCAAGAAAAGAAAGCGCGTTGAACACGGAAGCTCTGCGGGATTTGCCGCCTGTAACAAATTGAATTTGCGGTTTAAGATTTTCTGGAATATCTGCAAAAAGCGTTTCGCGCGCCGCTTCTTGCGTTCCTTCCTGAACGGCAATTACAATCGAACTAACCTGCGGAACAGAGGCGAAAGTCAAAACAGAAGTTCCAAGCACGGAAACGCCCGTATCCAATTTATAAAATTCTTTTTTAACTCCGCCCATGCGCAACGATGAACCTGCGGCAAGAATAATTACGGCAATCCCATTTTGAATCATTATTCATTTCTCTATAATTGGAACGGCACGGATGCCGCTATAATAAAGTTTTGAGTTTTTACAGAGTATAAACTCAAAGCTAAAAAAATGCCATGATGGCATTTTTTTTAGCATTATTCTTCATCCAAACGGGCGAAGATCATGTTCTGAACGTCTTCCTTGGATTTACGAAGCGAAATGGATATTTCATCTTCAAGAAGCTTCATCGCCGAATCGTAGAGCTTGCGTTCAAGAATGGGCAGTTCCTTTACTCTGCTTCGGTGATAAAGCGAACGGACTATGCTTGCGATATCTCTAATGCTTCCCTTTTTTAACAAATCAAGATTCATCTGGTAACGCATCTTCCAGTCGGAGGGAATCGGCTCATAATCTTCGCTGATTAACTCAAGCGCTTTTTGCGCTTCGTCTCTGGAAACGGTAGATCGAATGCCCAGCTCGATTGCTTTATCAACAGGAACCATTATTGTCATATCTGTTACTTCGAGATAGATAACATAATAAGGTATCTTTGAATCTTTAAACTTTTTTTGAATAATGGACTTAATTACCCCTACGCCCTGGCTTGGGTAAACCACTTTTTGGTCAACTTGAAACGATTTTGATTTACTCATTTCTTATAATGTAACACAAATTAAGGAAAGAGTCTACATATAAATAATTTGACAATACTTGCCGTTAGGGATTAAAATTATTAAATTCATTATCATTAGGAGGAAAAAAATGATAAAAAAATCCAAAATACTAAGTATCATTCTCATCGTACTGATCGTCTTCTGCGCGCTCACAGGCTGCTCCAAAGACAAACGCACAGTTTTAAGGGTGTTATTCTACCTTGACGCGTCCACGCCCAATGCTATTGCCGACGCAAATCTATGGTTCAGCACCTTTGAAAAGAACCATCCCGGCGTTAAAATCGACAGGGAAAACCTTTTCGACGACGCTTATCACGACAAGATGAGGACATACGCCGCGGCAGGCGATCTTCCCGACGTATTGTATGTTTGGCCGTCCGGACGCTCCGATTATCTGCACGATCAAAGATTATTAAAGGACCTTGCTCCCTTCATCGAAAGAGACGGAATCAAGAACCTTTATATTCCGCTTACAATGGATCCTTCGCAGCAGCAATCAGGTTATATGGCAATGATTCCGCAGGGAATTACCACAACGCACGCGTTCTATGTCAATCTTGACGTGTTAAATTCTGTAGGACTTCAGCCGGCAAAAACTTACGCCGAGCTTTTGGCGCAGGTGCCCGTATTAAAAGCAGCCGGAAAGCAGACTGTAATGATCCCCGCGGAAAGCACATGGGTAATGCAGAGCTGCCTGTTCTCGATGGTCGCGGGACGCTTCGCGGGAGCCGACTGGCATGAGAGAGTTCATGCCGGGAAACTCAAATTCACAGACCCTGAACTTACCGCGGCGTTCGATTTTATCAGACAAATGTATGCTGACGATGTAATCTCACGTTCGGCTGTCGGAGTCAGTTACGGCGACGGACCAGGAATGTTCGCAAGAGGCGAAGGCGCGTATTATATTGACGGCGACTGGCGCGTAGGCGATTTCCTTACCAACGCGGAAACAGGCGAAGCTTTAATCAGCCCCGCGAAACAGAACAATATCAGAATTTCAGTATTCCCTGAAATTCCCGGATCGAAAATTAACAGCTCAAGCTCTGTAATCCTGGGCGTAGGTTACGCGATGGCAGCTTCAATTCCTTCCGGTTCGGAAAGAGAAAGGCTCGCGTGGGAACTTGTTAAATGGATGGTTGGAAAAGAAGTTTCTGAATTAAGAACCGAAAGAGGCGGCACTCCCACTCCTTCAAGAACCGATTTAAATTTTGCCGCGATGAAACTTGAGCCGATGCAGAAAGCGGTTGGAAATCTTGGAAACGAGTTTAAAACCGCGACAGCGGTTATCGACGGCGTATTCGCATCCGATGTTTACGAACCTATTAACAACGGACTTGTTGAACTCGCATTGGGAAGAAGAACAGGGGCGCAGATTGCAGCCGATGTGCAAAATGCGTATAACACATGGAAAGGCCGTTAGCGCCTGACAGATAAATTAAACAGGGCAGGATTTTATGAGGTTAAAAAATAAATTTACAATGAACGAAGAAAAAACGTCTTATATTATACTTGTGCTTCCTGCTCTGCTTATCTATTTGTTCGTAATGGCATTCCCGGTAATTTTTTCTGTTATACTGAGTTTTTCTACTTATAGATCGGGACACATTCTCGATCTGACAAATCACAGCTTCGGCGGACTGCAGGCATACAAAGAAATTTTTTCCGATCAATATTTTTATACGGCTTTACGAAACAATATTTACATAGTTCTTGTTTCAGTTTTTGGACAGATACCTCTTGGTTTTTTCCTTGCGTACATTCTTTCGCGCGGACTAATCAAGGGAACCGATTTTTTTCAGGCGATGATCTATCTTCCGAATGTTATCGCCGCAATTATAATCGGTATTCTATTTAAAAGATTTTTTCTAAGTTCCCAGAGCGTTTTACTGGAAATCCAAAAATATTTTAATCCCGAAGCGATGTACATCCCAAGCAGCAATGACATTTTTCCCGTCCTTGCCGTAATACTCTGGATGTACACTGGAATCTACGTGTTGATTTTTCTTGCGAACCTGCAAAAGATCGACATATCGGTTATCGAAGCGTCAAAAATCGACGGAGCGAGTGAAATGCAGACTTTGCGCTACATAATTTTACCGGCGCTTTCGGGCGTTATTGTAACATGCGCGATACTCGCGATTTCGGGATCGTTAAAATCATTTGATTTAATTTTTGTAATGACGGAAGGAAGGCCCAGCTACAGCACAAGCGTTCTTTCATTATATATGTTTTTAAAAGCGTTTAGGGGAGCGCCGAATTATCCCGTAGCCAATGCGATTTCAACCGTGATGGTAGTTATCTGTTTTATACTTATCGGACTTACAAGATTTGTAGCAAAACGCTTTTCGACGGAGGATTAATATGGGAAATATGAACAGTGACATCAGAAAAACAAATAGTTTCTTCCTGATATTAATGTATTCTATCGTAATTTTATTTGCGATTCTTGCCGCGTATCCGATCTTCTGGGTTATAATGAGTTCTTTTAAAACGACGCAGGAATTTATGACGTCAAGTAAACTTGCCCTTCCAATAAGGTGGTTTTTTAAAAATTATCCTTTGGCATGGAAGGACGCGAATTTCCTTATGCTAATTTTTAACAGTATTTTTTATACGGCGGTTACTGTCATTTCTGTTATCATCTTAAGTTTTATGGCTGGCTTTGCCTTCGCGAAACTTCCGTCGAAACTTACCCCCGCTCTTCACGGCAGTTTTATCATCGGCATACTTATAACATT
>JGI24695J34938_10003570_pt1 | contig 10721 bp, 11 predicted proteins | sample TergutCo191P3_FD_34938 | JGI IMG/M metagenome (IMG submission 34938) | reverse complement strand
AGTATCCACTGGCGGATTCGTTTGCGGGTAGTTTTTTCGCCGCAGCGATCGCAGTAACCGTCTTTTACTTCTTCGTTGGCAAGACCTGTCTTGCATGAGGGACACCAGTTGATAGGACTCTCAGCTTCGTAAGCGAGTCCCTTCTCAAAAATTTTTAAAAAAATCCATTGCGTCCATCGGTAATAATCTTCAGCTGAAGTATCAACTTCTCTGTCCCAGTCGTAAGAAAAACCAAGCGTCTTTATCTGTTCGCGGAACCTGTTAATATTCGCCGCAGTCGTGACAGCGGGATGAGTGCCTGTTTGTATCGCGTAATTTTCCGCGGGAAGACCGTAAGCGTCAAAACCCATGGGATGCAGAACATTGAAGCCGCTCATGCGAAGGTAACGGCAGAAAATATCTGTGGCTGTGTAGCCCTCGGGATGACCGACATGAAGACCCTGTCCCGAAGGATAGGGAAACATATCAAGCACATACCTGCGCTTGTCTTTGGGAATCGCAGGGTCTTCAACCGCCCTGAAAGTTTTGTTGTCAGCCCAGTATTTCTGCCACTTGGGCTCGATTGTTTCAAAAGGATATTTAGCCATACCTGCATTATATTAAATTATTAAGACTGTGAAAATGGCAATAATATTTATAACGGCAGCCTGACTCAGTTTTTATAAAAGTAGCAAGATACGAAATAATGTGTTATAATATCACTATGGATTATTTTTTCACTCAGGCGCTAACAGATATTATCCAGCGCTCTCAAGTGTGTATCGACCGGCCTTTACGCTGTATAATTATCGTCAATCCGGCTGCAGGAGGATTTAATATTAAATCCAGATGGCAAAGCCGGGTTCAGACATTGAATGAGTACCGGGACAAAGCAAGAGCGAATCCGGTCAGAAATATATATAAAAATATTATTTTAAATCTCACTGAAGGCAAAGGCTCCGCGGCAGAGATTACCAAAGCGCTTATCGAAAGAGCGATAAAAGATCCTATTCCTTTCTACCTGATAATAAGCGCAGGCGGCGACGGAACTCACGGCGAGGTTATGCTCTCTCTGTATAACGCGCCCGCTGAAGTTCGATCCAACATGGCTGTTCTGCGGCTCCCGATGGGAACAGGCAACGACGGCGCCGACAGTTCAATCATGGAAAACGCGCTGGATCTTCTTTTAAAGCCCGTCCATATTGAGTATACGCCCGCTGTACAATTAATAACAGCCAAGTCAGGACCTTCAAACTGGAAAGGGTCGTTTGTCGCGTTTAATATTCTTTCTCTTGGTCTGGACGCGTATGTGGTCCACAAAACAAATGAAATGAAAGCAAAAAAACCCGGCGATTCATATAAATTCTGGGTAGATATAGCCGCTCTTTTTTACGATAAAAAATTTAAAGTCGATTACATGGACGTAAAAGCGCTTGATAAAAATAATAAAGAAGTCACTTCGTTCAAAGAAAAGCTGCTTCTTTTGGCGATGGGCGTATCCGGCAACAGAACATATGGTTCGCAGCAGCATATTCTTCCTGACAGCCGCAACGTATGCTGCATCAAGCAGATGTCAGTTTTTAAAAAATTATCCATTAAAGGTCAAGTCGCTAAAGGCAATCATGTTAAAAATACAAACGCGATTTTTTTTAACGCTCATCGTCTTGAATTTTCAAGTTATCAACCTATATTGGCGCAGATGGACGGCGAAACGATTCTTCTACAGCCTGAGGATTTCCCGGCAGTGATGGAATTAACCGCACCTGTAATTCCGCAGTTGAAACTCGGCGAAGAAGAGCTATTGACAATTACATAAAAGTGTGGCAATGTATCCAGAAGAATTTTTGGTAGCTAAAATCACCGTGTAATTTGGAGGGGGATACAATGGCTGCAGTTAATAAGAAGAAGAAAAAAATTCCGCCGATTGATCTTGATTTCGTTGAAAAAATGGATCAGTCTCTTTCCGCGTTAAAAGCCGAAATTGTCGACAACCTGATTGCCAGCAATGAAGACTTCAAGGAGATAATGGAAGGAGAAGAGCCGAAGGACCTTGCAGACATCGCATCAGATGATATTGATCGAAAGATGATCGAAGCCATAGGCGCGCAGGAGTTAAAACGGCTTAAATTGATTGAGTCCGCCCTTACGCGCATCAAACAGGGTAAATACGGCCACTGTATAAAATGCGGCAAGCGAATTCCGCAGGATCGGCTTATCGCGATTCCTTACGCTCTCATGTGCATAGAATGTAAATCCGAAGAAGAACGCAGAAACCGCTGAAGTGATTAAAAGTATTTATTATACTTTACAGCAGCACAGTTTCTGATATTTTGCTTCCGGCTTCTTCTCCAAGCAGCTTTTTAATGATTGCAGCCGCCCATTCGCCCGCCGTTCCCGCCGCGCGGCTTGTTATAACATTGCCGTCAGTAACAACGCGATCGCACACCCAAACCGCGCCCGCGGCTTCAGCATTGGATACCGCTTTTTCTTCCATTCCCGGGTAGCAGGTAAATTTCTTCCCGGCGATAATACCAAGAGGAGCGAGAACAATCGCAGGAGACGCGCAGATTGCGCAGATCACTTTTCCGGCAGAAGCCATGTTTTTTAATAACGCGCTTACCTCTTTTGAAGAGGCAAGGTTTGCCGCGCCGGGCATGCCGCCGGGGCAAATTACAGCGTCAAAATCATCGTATCCTTGTTTTATTAAATCAGAAAGCGAAATATCACAAATCAGTTTTATACCGGTCCATCTTCCTGTAACAGCCAGATTCTTCTGCTCGCCTGCTCCGGAAATTGATACCACAGTTACATCAATTCCGGCGCGGCGCAGATAGTCAATAGGCGTTACAGCTTCAACTTCTTCAAAACCGTCAGCCATTAAAACAATCGCTTTCTTTGACACGATTTTTCTCCTTCGGAAAATCCTCAGTAATTACCGCTCCTGTTCTTTACTCCTTACTTTGTGAAACTGACCGAGAGAATATTGCCGGGAGGCATTCTAACCATTGCGGATTTTTTATCGGCGCTTAAAATCACGGTCTGCTCTCCGGCTTTTGTTTTGGCTGTTGACCTCATGGCAGTCGCTTTTGCCGCAGTGAAACCGGCAGGCAGATTAATTTGAACAACGCCGAGATCCAATCCATACGCGCCGCTTGTACTTGTAGGAGTAAATAAAACTATACTAATTTCATTGCCGTCTTCTGACATAAACGCTGTAGCTTTCGCGGCAACAGTGTTTGCGTTAAAACCTGAATTGTTAAAATTAAAACCGAGAGCTATATCCTCTCCTGAAGCGGTTTTGCCGGAGACTGTAAGTCCTATTCTTCTTTTTTCCTTGGCGAATTTCGCATAATGAGATAACGCGTATCCGCGCGGCATAATTCTCCCTTCTGTCGCTCCGTATTCTCCGTCTCCGATTAAACTGTAAAAACGTTTTGAATACCACCATATAAAAGCGCTTTCGTCATTCAGCCGCATGCTCACATCAATCATATTTAAAAATACCCATACATAATCCCACGTAGAATCATTCGGGTACAAGTCAGCCTTTCCGCTGTTCCTGTTGTACTCTGTCATCCATACTTCTTTTTTTGCATTATCAATAGCGTTGCCGGAACGATACTGCGCGTTTTGATATAAATGACGGCCAATTAAATCTATTACGTCTTTGGACTGAGGATCGTTAAGCGCGGCATCGTTTATTGTTGGACGTCCAAGCGATTCGCCGCTCATGATCAATACATGCGGATTTGATTTTCCGCCGCCGTAACCGGGTACTCCGCTGGTAAAACGTCCAACCTGTTTGTGAAAATCCCGCATTTGCTCGGGTGTCCATTCGCAGCCGTCATAACTTACTACCCAGTCTGGTTCATTTTGAATGGAAACAGCATATATAGGCGCTCCGTTGCTGTTCATATACTGAGTAAATGCTTTTAAATAATTCGCGTAATTACTGTAATGAGCCGGCAATAATGATCCGCCGCCGACAGTCGAGTTATTGCTTTTCCACGCGGCAGGAGGAGTCCATGGGGACGCTAGAACATAACCGCCGTAACTGTTCACAAGTTTTACGGCGTCAATATAATTTCTATGAACAGATTTCATTGATTCGCTGACATTTGTATTTCCAGGCGGAATCATTATGCGAAATATATTGTAACCCAATTTGTCAGGATCAAACAAAATTTGATATTCCTCAATTTCCATTTTAGGAGAGCTCCAGGCAGAATCCATGCCGCCGAAACCGCGCACATATTGATACTTAACATCAGAGTTGATGGTAATTGTTAAATTCGGCGATTTAATATTACCGGTCGAAAAAGCGCTATCCGAAGCCGGATTTCCCTCTCCGTATTGAAGATAAACAAAACTGTCATCGGCATTCGGGCAGGAAGCGACTGTAAGAGTAAAAACCGGAATAACCAACGCCAAAATTAATGTAAAAACTTTCAACATAAACCTTGTTACTGTTTTCATAAAAACTCCTTAAAAAAAATAACTCCGCTTTTGATAAGAAAAAATGCGTTAATAAACAAGTGTAATTCGTTATTTCACTATTTTCAAGCCTTATTTTTGCAGCATTTTCGCAAACGATTTTAACTTGCCGCTTTTGATAAATGTTCCCGGAACTTCAAGAATCTCTCTTGCGACTTTATTGCCGAGCGCGGCGCATTCAGAAATTGACATGCCGCGAATCCACGCTGAAATAAACGCAGCGCAGAATGTATCTCCAGCGCCTACAGTGTTACGCGGAACTACGGCATATGTTTCTTCGCGGTATATATTGCCGCCCGCGATGATTACAGCGCCTCTGCCTCCGAGTTTTACAACAATAATTGGAAACAATTCGCCGTCTGTAATAATTTTTAACATGGGACAAATATCGCGCAGAATTACGGTTTCTTTTTCTTTTTCCGGCAGGTTGATCGTATCTTCATTATTTTTCCTGATTGTATTATAGAAGACCAATGTTTCATCTGCGTTCATAAAGAGAAAAAGCGGATAACTGCGGCTGTAAGTTAAAATTTCTTCCGCTTTGCTGCGCACCTGCATAACGGAAGCGGCGTCCAGCGCCACAGGAATTCCGCTCTTGCTTGCTGTTTTTAAAACATGCTGAACCAGATAGCGCCTGTCTAAAATAAATCCGTCAACTACGACAACTTCAGCGTTTTTTATCATTTCATCATCAATTTCAGATTCAGTCAGATCAAGAGCGGCTCCGGGGCTTGCGGCAAATCTTGTAACTCCCGCAACGCCGCACGCAAAGCAAAGTCCCGTTTTACCGTCTGTCTGTATAAGTCTTGTTGAAACACCGGCGTTCTTTATTTCATTCTCAAAAAATTCTGCAAGATCATCCCGCCCGACACAGCCCATAAACGCGGATTTCATTCCAAGCATGGCGGATATTTTCGCTACATTCGCGGCTCCTCCGCCTGATGTTTTTACCGCTTTAGAAAAATCGATATCAGAATCGTTCAGAATCAGATCAGCTTTATCGCGATCAATATGCTGCACATGGTCGCGGATACCGTACTTCAGCGCAAAGCTATTATCAACCTCTGTGAAAATATCGACAAGCGGATTACCAATGCATAGGATTTCTGTTTCTTTCAAATCCAGTCCCTCCCTGTTATATTTTTACATAAAGCAGGGACAGGGGCTAGAGGGGATAATGGAAATATCCGCTGTCAGAGAACAATCCGCAGAAAAACAGAAATAGTTTTAATGATTATGCCCATCTTCATGACTGGACGGCGCTGCATTCGTTTTTGGAAATACGCTTCCATGACCATGACCGTCATCCCATTCCTTCGGCAAATGCAATGAATCATCGATAATTCTGCCTACTTCCAAATTACCGTCAACATTGAATGAAATAATTACGCTGTTATTTTCTGATTTCTTTGTATACGTTCCGCTCTTTTTCACGCCGTGAGACAAAGAAGCTGTAAAACTTCCATCAGCTGACAATTCGACTTTCTGCCCATGATAACTATAAATCTCATTTTCATTTTTTTCGTTTCTGTTGCATGAAATAATTATGAAACACGCTAAAAAAATTATTAATGCGTAAGCGCATAATAACCCGGCATCATTTTTCTTTACACGATCTTTTAACATAATTTCCTCCTGCTTGCTTTATATAATAATATTTTATTAAAATCAAGAGGTCTATACAGACTTTATATCAATACCGCTGTCTTGGTATTAATAATTTTACGGCGCCGAAACTGCAGCTAACATCTATCACGGCGCCAGCGCCGCATGAGTTTCCGCTAGTTGTTTTATTATCGGAAGTTTCTGCGGACACTTTTTCTCACACTCGCCGCACGCAATGCATTTAGACGCGTCTTTGCTTTTTATCCAGCTCCAGCCGTTCATCATCTCAAGGTACGCGGCTTTTGCGTGTTCTTTTAAATCGTAAACGCGGTAACGGTTCATGATTTCAAACAGATACGCGATGTCAATTCCCTGCGGACATGGTTTACAGTAATTGCAGCCTGTGCAGTACAACTTCGCAAGATTTTTATTTTCTTCCATCATCGTTTTGATCTGCGCAAGTTCTTCTTCTGTTAAATGACCAGTGCGCGACGCGATCTCAAAATTTTCTTTTACCATGTTCATGTCGCTCATGCCGGAAAGAGCCATATCAACATTTGGGTTTGCAAGCACAAAACGAAGAGCGGTCTCGGCAGTGCTGACCGGCGTTGTTCCTGTTTTATTTTTCAGGAACCCTTGAATTTTTTCGCTGGGAGCGCCGAGCCTGCCGCCGCCGACAGGACCCATTACAATCGTGCCAAGACCTTTTGCTTTTGCGTACGCGATGTTCTCTTCGTTGGAACGGTCAAGCATGTTGTACTGAACAAGCGTCGATTCAAAAATGCCGGAATCAATAATCGGCTTATAATTTTCCGCCGCGTCATGATACGAAAATGAAATATGTTTGATGAGTCCCTGTTCCTTCGCTTTCTGCGCAGCTTCAAGAGGACCGTATTTTTGTCCTTTCCATCCTTCAAAACTTTTTAAAGAAATTCCCCAAAAGTGATAAAAGTCGATGTAAGCGGTATCGAGCTTCTTTAAAGATTTTTCCAGCCGTTCCATCCAGTGATCGCCTGAGTTATCTTCGATTGGGTTTTTTGTTGACAAGTACACCTTGTCACGATAACCTTTCAATGCCTTGCCGACAGCGTCTTCGCTGAGTTTCTCGCAGTAAAGAGGCGCGGTATCAACATAATTAATCCCCATGTCAAAAGCTTTCTGCATGAGAGGAACGGCGAGTTCTTCATCGACGATTTTTTTACCGTCAACTTCTTTCATAGGAAGCCGCATCGCGCCGAACCCGAGCGCGGAAAGTTTAATACCGGTTCTGCCGAATTCTTTGTAAATCATATTATTCTCCTAAAAAATCAAGCTCATCGAGCCATGTTTGTATTGATGACGGCGAAGCGTTAGCTGCAAAACGGAAACCGGAAAGCCAGACTGTATTCGATGAACATATTTTTTGAAGGTTGACAGCGCTGGAACCGATACCGCTTGAGCCTGATGTGCAGAATGGCACGATAGTTTTACCTGAAAAATCATAGCTCTCCATAAAAGTATAAACGATTTTAGGCGCTTGTCCCCACCAAATGGGATAACCTATAAATACAATGTCGTAGTTTTCCATATTTTTAACACTTCCTGATATAGACGGGCGGGAGGAAGTATCCGCATTCTCTTTACTTGCCCGGCTTGAATCATCTCTCCAATTAAGATCATTTGATGAGTAAGGCACTACCGGTTTTATTTCGTGGAGATCTGCAATTGCGGTTTGCGTATTCAATTCGTCTGCTATGTGCGCTGCCACAGCGCGGGTATTTCCGGTGCAGGAGAAATACGCTACCAGTATTTTAGGCGTATCTGTAGAATTTTTCATATTTAATTCATCCTGTGCAGTTGTTGATGCTGTTGTTTTTGTTTCTGTTCTGGAAGAGTTACAAGCTGACAAAAACAGTGAAATTATAATAAGTGTAAAAATAAATTTTTTCATTCGGATATCTCCTTATCATAATGGTAACACAAGTAATTATATTCCTATTTATTAATTTAATCAATTATTTTTTTTGGTAAAGAAGAGATCATGCAATATTTGATATTCATATTATTATTTAATTATCCTTACCAGACCTCTCGATATAAAAAAACCAGCAAAAATAACAATAAATCTGTCTACTATATTTATTGGGAGTCTTGAGATAATATTTACGGCAAGAACCGGCATATTGCTCACAAAAAGACCCGGTTTAAAAAGATCCTCTACGCTAAAATAATTTCTTCCCATAAATAAATGCGTTATATAGTCCACAATGCCACCTAAAATGCTTATAGTTACAGCGCACAGTACATATAATAAGAAAAGTTTGGAGACAATGGCTGTTAAAGATGCGACAATTTTTTCCTTTGAGGCAAAATTCGGAATATCCGGCGCATCTAGTTTAAACGCGCAAATAATTAATACTTCCGCAATACTGCACAGTACATAAAAAATGAAACCGCCGTAATAAATACCCAGAAGAAACCAAGTAAGAAAAGCGCAAAAAATACCCGGTATTACGCCGAAGGCAAACGCAATTGCGGCAGTAAATACAGTATCAAGGAATAAAGGAATACGAAAATTAATAATAAAACTGTTAAGAAGAATATTAAACAAAGCCGCTGTTATGCTTAAAACCGTTAATATAATTATATTTTTACACGACAGAGCGCAAGTGAAAAGACCAAATTTTTTAAGTTCCATAAGCATATTATATCAATACATTTGAATTTTTGATATACTCACTGTTAATGAAGTTTGTTTTATACACGTTAACTGCCGCTCTATTTCTGTCATGTGCAAGTCATAATAATCCCGCGGTACAGGATTTAATAAGCAAATGGACTCGTATAGATAATCTTTTATTTTTAGAAGAAAAGCCGCTTCCTTCGGAATCGTTGTTTCTTTCAGAAACTGATGATTTTATACAATCGCTATTGTCCTTTAAGGAGTCCGACTTGTACCGTATATACAGGTCGATTCCTTTTTCACCCGAGGTTAAAAGTATTTTTTTTACTTATAGCGTTAAAGATCTTCATGAAGTTGAAATTGTTTTGGAATTAGCGTTAAATTTCCGTGATTCTATTGCTTTAGGTGATATGGAAAAAGCAAGAGATGTCTCGATAGAAATCAATAAATGTCTTATGGGTTTATTATTAATCGACGGAGAAGCGCAGCGGTACATCAACACGTCCTATTTAAATTTATTAATCTCGCTTGTGTTTTTTATTATAGTTATAATGTTGTTAATTTTATTTTTGCATAGATCTCTTGTAACATCATTAAAACGGGAAACCGCCGGAATTGTTTTTTCACATACATATATGCTTGCGCAGGACGAAGAGCGCGCAAGGATAAGCCGCGAACTGCACGATACTGTCATTCAGGATATGCGCTGCGTGTTATTAGAACCGGAAAAAGCGGAATTAAAAATGTCGGAGCTTATGAAAAAGACAAGAGATATATGCAACGATCTTATTCCGCCCGATTTTCGTTTCAGTGAACTTCCTGATGCATTGCGAAAGCTTTGCCATGATTTCGGCAAAAGAACCGGAATCGATTGCCGCGCGGAAATAGACACACATATTAAACTGGAATTTCTTTCCATGGAAAAAAGGCTGCAGGTTTTCAGAATTGTTCAGGAAGCGCTTACGAATATAGAAAAACACGCGCAGGCGAAAGAAGCGATAGTAACGATACGTCAGAGCAGCGATGTAATTTATATCGGCATCAGCGATGACGGTAAAGGTTTTATTTCTCCCTTTGATGACTCAGGGAATATTATTGCAGGAAACAATACCTTAAGTTTTAATAAATCGCATATCGGCATTATAAGCATGAAAGAACGCGCCGCGATACTCGGCGGACGGCTCAAAATTATAAGCGAAGAAGGCGAAGGCGCATTGGTGTGTTTGGAAATACCAGTGAGATGATTGAGTTCACATAACGGCACTACGAAAAGGCAGTGCCTGGAACCTTTGCACCTTTCGATTTATCACTTTTTGGTAAAGTTTGTGCCGGCAATCGTTAAGGTTTTATTATCGTTTATTTCTCCTATGGGAAATTTTATTCCATCGTTTTTAACCCATTTGCCGTCTTTAAAATCATGCGTTTTTGTAGCCATAATTAAATTATTTTCAACTTTAAATATTCCTTTTTCTTGAACATCGCCGTTAGGTTTCTTCATTTCATAATTGCCGTCTTTAAATGTTATATCACCAAATAAACTAAAACCCATAACTTTTTCAGGTTCCCATGTTCCGTTAAGAGCAATTTCTGCTTCTCCCGCTTTCGTTCCTTTGCTGCATCCTGCAACCACAATTCCGAATGCCAGCACCATTACCGCCATAAAAATCAATTTTCTTTTCATATAAAATCCTTTGCGGCTTTAATGCCGCCGCCGACAATTTTAATTCCCGTGCAGGAATATCTGTAAAATTTAAAGCAGAAATAAAAAATTAAAAAGCGTATAAAACGCACAATTTATTAGGGAAATTTGGAGATTCTTGTGCGTTTACGCACAAGAACGAGGTTAAGGCTTGAAAAATCCTGGAATTTTGATATGATAGGTTATGAAGGTTGTTCTTGAAAAGAAAGCGGCGAAATACCTTGAAAGTCTTGATGCCGTAATGAAGCAGCGTATCAAACAGGCATTATGGGATTTAGCTAA
>JGI24695J34938_10003564_pt1 | contig 10732 bp, 13 predicted proteins | sample TergutCo191P3_FD_34938 | JGI IMG/M metagenome (IMG submission 34938) | reverse complement strand
ATTCTCAAGGGCTGCAGACGTACAGAATAATTTATTAAAACCGAAAACAGAGATAAAACAGGCTGGACTTAAAAAAGAGTTGATCCGAAAAGATAAATCAAAATCATCTGATGATAAACCTGTTTTGAAACTGGTTAAGATGGCACCGGAGGAAAAACCTGTGGGGCGTAAACGCGCTTCATAGCATTGGCGTCGGATTATCTTAGATATAGCTCCTGGCTTTGCGCTGGGAGCTTTTTTTTACTTTTTTGAAAATTCGTAGAAATGTCTAATTTATTTTTTATCCCTCAGCATGAATATTTTATATAAAGGTTTTTTGGGGTGAGGAATGGATAAATATTTTACAGTTGAGGAACTTGCTAAATACCTGCAATATGCGGAAAAAACCATTTATAAATGGGTTCTTAATCAGGAAATACCGTATATCAAAATCAATCAGACTGTCCGCTTTAAGCTTTCTGACATTGAGAAATGGCTTGAAGAAAAGAAAGTAAGCAGTTTGCCGGAAAAAAAGGTTTATACAGACGGCGAATTATTTAACGAAACAGATATAACTCCAAAAACTGATGTTAATAGCGGATTAACTTTTCCAAAGATGGCGTTTCAGCGAAAGGCACAAGATGACACGTTATGAGATAAAAGATGAAATCAAAATGTACGAATAAGAACAGATGATGATATGAATCAGAATTAAAAGTTTTATTAAAAGGAGGTAGACCGTGACCGAAATTGATAAAGCCATCGAGGAAGCTAGCGCTTCTGCTCTGCCTTTTGAAAGCTGGCTGTGTTTGAAAGGCGAATCTTCCAAAGCTTACGCAGCTTTTTGTGTTTACCGTGATATGAAATCCGAACGGAGTATCAAAAACGCCGTTGACACTCTTGAAAAAGATGATAGGGAACGCAAAAAAGCTTACAGTACATGGCGGGGCTACGCATCGGATTTTCACTGGAAGGAAAGGGTCGCCGATTACGACCGTCATCTTGAAAGGATGAAACAGGAGGAGTTAAGAAAAACTATCGAGGCGCAGGGAGAACTTCATCGGGAGGTTACGGCGAAAATGTTAGGTGTTGTTAAATGCAAACTTGAAATTATGAACCCTGGGGATTTGACGGTTGGCGCTGTTACTGAATGGGTGTCAACGGCGGTAAAAACAGACAGAGAGGCGGNAAATATATTAGCGCCTAACGCAAAGAATGACGTTAGGCAGGGCGAATTGAACTTTGTGTCGGACTTTCAAGGTCTTTAACATAAAATCCGCTTCCATGCGGATTTTATGTTTAGAAGTTTTTACGTTGTAAAAACTTCAGCTAAAGCAAATAAACAGCGACATCCATGTCGCCTAAAGCAATGAGGAATTATGACGAGCGTTATTTTTAAGCCTACCGCAATACAGAGAAAAGCGCTTGCGCTTCTTAAAAGCGGAGCGAAACACATTTTACTCTTTGGCGGTTCAAGAAGCGGTAAAACTACTGTTATTATAATGGCGGTTATTTACAGGGCTTTGAGGTTCGCCAAAAGCCGTCATTTAATTTGCCGTTACAGGGCGAAAGACGCAAGGTCGTCTGTGTTACGTGAAACTCTATTCCCGTGGCTTGATAATACTGTCGGTAAGGACGGTTATACATATCTGGCGCATGAGAGCGTGATTACGCTTTTTAACGGTTCTGAAATTTGGATTGGAGGACTTGGCGATAAAGAACAGGCGGATAAAATACTCGGTCATGAGTATAACACTATTTATTTTAATGAGATAAGTCAGCTTTCCTACGCTGCTGTAACTACCGCCTATTCAAGACTGGCGATGAGAATTAAAGACTGTAAAAACCTGTTTTTTTATGATTGTAACCCTGGCTCTCCGCTTCATTGGGCTTATAAAATCTTTGTTTTGAAAAAGGTTTTTCTTACAGGCGAGTCGTTAGAAAAGCCGGAACTTTACGCTTCCATGCTGTTGAATCCTGAAGATAACAGGGAAAATCTGCCGGAAGATTACATATCGGACATTCTTGACGTTCTTCCTGAAAAACAAAAAGCGAGATTCAGAGACGGGCTGTGGGTTAAGGCAGAAGGCGTGATATACGACCGCTTTGACGAAAGCATGATTGTCAAGGTTAACGATTTGCCTGAAAGGTTTGACAGTTACGCCGCAGGTCAGGATTTTGGATTGAATATCACTTTTGTAAAAATAGCGTGGCTGGATGATACGGTTTATGTGTTATGCGACTACGGCGCTTTCAATATGACTACGCAGTCATTCAATGAGGAACTAACGGCAAGAGGCTGGCTCAATAACCCTGATGACATGGGGCTGCTTGTCTATTGCGATCCGGCTGGCGGAGAGAGAATTCAGGAAATTACAGGAGGCGTTAAGGCGAATAATTCTGTTGACAGCGGCATTGATTTTATCAGCGCGAAAATGGAGAGAGGTCAATTTTTCGTATGTGAGAAATGCACTGGTGTGTTGTCTGAAATTTGGGATTACTGCCGTGATGAATCGGGAGAAATTGTCAAGGTAAACGATCATTATCTGGACGCTTTGCGTTATGCGATATTTTCCGATGCGCAGCATGGGGTGGTAATGCTGTGAATATCTTTAAAAACTTAATACCTAACTTTAAGCGGAGTAAGATACAACAGCAGGCGACAGCTAAAGCAATGTTAGTAAATAATTCCACTACGTTAAATTCATTGTCGATTGATGATGATTTTAGTATCTTTGATTACAACAGTACAGTTAATAACGCATTTTATTTACACGCATGGGTGAATATCGCAGTCAATATTTTAATCAGAAATATTGCGAGGGCTGAATTTACCCTGAAAAAAGACGGAAATGACGTTACTAACGGCGCTGTTTATGATCTGTTCAGAAGACCTAACGCCGCTATGAGCCGCTATGATCTGTGGAAGGAAACCGCAGCATGGTGGTTTATTGAAGGTGAGGCGTTTTGGTGGTTTGGCGCCGGCTACAGCGGGGGAATTCCAGAAGAAATTTATATTCTCGATCCTAGAAATATCAGGCATGAGGGAGAATTAAATTGTTTGGATTGCGGCTTACAGAAAACTTCCCGCCGTTGGTTCTACTACGCAAACGGTGAAATAATACCTATACTTTCTGACGAGATAATCCATTTCCGGGACTTTAATCCGTGGAATCCTGTTCGGGGGGTTAATCCTCTTGTCGCTCTTTCTCCTGAAATTGAACAGGATTATTACGCCAATAAATCAAATTCGCATTTATTAAAAAACAACGCAATTCCTCAAGGTATTTTAAAAACTGAACAAACATTAAGAGCGGAAGAAGCTGATCAGCTTGAAAGACGATGGGAGAGTAAATACGGAAATATTAAGACAAGCCGAAAAATCGCTGTTCTTGGCAAGGGAACAAGTTTTCAACCGCTTTCTTTTTCTCCTGATGTAATAAAATTTTTTGAGTTAAAACGTTGGAATCTTTATACAATTCTCGCCCGTTACGGTATACCTCCCAGGGTTGCCTATTTAAGCGATAGGTCATCGGCGCTGTCGGGGAAAGACACTACGGAACAGCACAGCGCGTTTTGGAAATTCACTTTAATTCCAATTCTCAAACAGTTTGAGCAAATTCTGGAAAGCCAGTTTTTTATACGCTTCAATCTTAAAGAGAATGGTGTCTTTGATCTTTATGATGTGCCTGAATTACAGGAGAGCGAGGATGCCCAGAGTAAAAGAGATATTGCGGAAATAAACGCCGGATTAAAAACGATTAACGACATTTTAAAGGAGAGAGGCAAGGAGCCGAAGCCGTGGGGCGACATATGGTATAAACCTAATAATTTAACCCCTGTTGATGTAAAAAAGAACGGAGTTAATGAAGGTCAATAATCATGGGCTGCACTCTAATAATTAGCAGAAAGATTAAACTTCACAATTATTTTATTAACAAGTTAATTGATATGGGATTCAGAAATGTCAAAGCTACTTCGGTTGATAAAACAGGATTGGATATGCTTATTAACGATATAAAACCCCGTACTGTTATTATTGATGTTGAATTTTATAAATCGGCTTCATGTTACATGATCAATCTTTTGATGAAGCGGTTTGAGAAAATTGATTTTATTGTTGTTTCATTTTATGAATACCCTGTTGAACTGGGTATGTGGCTTATTTATAACGGCGTTAAATCGTTTATCAATTTAGTGGAAGGAGATGAACAATTTTTTTACGGGCTTGAATGTGTAAGGGATGGGAAACAGTATATTTCACCTGATATACAGGAGTGTATGGATACCCGTGAATTTTTTCCTCTTCTTGCGGTTGAAGTATCTGATAAGGAATTTCAAATATGGAGGTGTTTATGCAACGGTTTTACTGAAACTGAAACTGCGATTGATTTGGATATAAGCACTTCAACGGTTGGCTTTTATAAGACGAAGCTGCTTAACAATTTGGGAACACGAAATGACAAAGAAGCTATGAGGGTAGCGCATTATTTAAAAACCTTTAAAGACGGAGAATTAAATTTTTACGGAAGAAATTATGAATTGGGAAATAAAAAGCCAAAAACTAATTATGGTAAAAAGAAAAGCTGTTAACAGAGATCTCGAACCTGCGGTTCGGATAACAGTGAACAGTGAACAATTAACAATGAGCAATGACAAGAAAGATTAAAGTAAGAATTTATATTATGGAGGTTAGAAAAAATGATTTTAAGAACTAAAAGCGGAGAACACATAACAAATAATGTTTCTATTTTGCTTGATTTTTTGGGAGTGAAAAAAGAAGCGGCTGGTGTTCAAAAATTAAGCGGCGATATTGAGTTAGTCGCTTCGGTTCCTTTCAAAAGTGAGAAATTAGAAATTAGAAATGAGCAAGATGGTTATGCGTGGACATTAAGCACATTTGACTTAGATAGATACTGTGAGCGTATTGATCCGCATGGCTGGGATTTTTCGCAATTTGTTAAAAATCCTGTTGTTGAGTGGTCGCACCGGTACGATATTCCGGCTATCGGGAAAATCGAAGGCTTAAAAATTGATGATAACGGGCTGCATGGGACTGTGTTCTTCAACAGTAAGGAGTTTGATCCTTTCGGCTGGTCTATCGGGGAGCGTGTTAAGGCTGGCGTTATCCGTGCCGGATCTGTCGGTTTTCGGGTTTTTGAGATTGAAATACCTGATAAGAAAACTGCGGAGGATGGTACTGTTCTCATTTTTCGCAAACAGGAATTATTGGAATTTTCGATTTGTAATGTTCCTGCGAATCCGTTCGCGTTAGCAAAGAACAGAGAACAATCGAACCTGCGGTTCGGAACAAAGAACAATGAACAAATAAATAATGTTTCTCCGTTTTGGGGGAGCTTTATTAATAATTTTTAAGGAGTTATCAGAAACCGTTGGTTTCTGTCCGATTAAAATTTGCGGCGCGTCAACATAGTTGACGAAGATAGCCGCAAGAAGAATGAGGTGTATTATGGATGATTTGTTGATGGCGATTAAAAAGAAAATCGCTGAAATGAAGAAAATCGAATTGACGGGGTTTACCAATACGGAAACCGCAACGGCGTATTTTCAGGAAAAGGAAATGATTCTTGAGGGTATTGTCAAAGCTCTTGAGACTATCACCGTTCAGGAAACAGCGCAAGGGGAAAGGATTGCGTCGGAGGTTGACGCTTTAAAAGCTACGGTTAAGGCGTTAAGGGAAGAAATTAAAGGACAGGCAGCAAGACCCAGGGAGCTTTCTAGGCGTGAGGTTCTTTTCAATTTAGGTAAGGGTATTGCCGCAGCGTGGTCGGGGAATTATAAAACACTGGCTGATTTAGCGTTTTCACCTAACTTGAAATCCGATAACTGGACTAATCCTAAAGATGTTTCATGGAGTGAAAAGGGATGGACTGTTAATAAGGCAGCTCTCGGGGAACCTATGGGGAATATGGCAACTAACGATCAATATCTTATTAATCCGATTTATGAAACTGAAATTATGCAGGACGCCGCTAAAAAATCGGTGATGATGAACCTTGTCCGCCATCGACCTATGCTCGGTCCTTCTATTTTTCTTCCTACTCGTGACAGGGGCGGAGTTGAGTTAAACTGGCTTACCGCCTACGGGCAGCAGATCAAGGGGAGTAAGCCTAAAGGGGCGGAGCGTGTTGAATTAAAGGCGTTTACGCTGGCGGGTTATATACCGTGGTTTGATGAATTCGAGGAAGATGTTTTTATCGATTTGGGGCAGATGTTCATTGATGAATTTATCGAAGTGTACGGACAGGAATTTGACCGCCAGTGCCTTTTAGCTGATGATGATCCGTTTACAGGGGCGATGGCGTGTTCCGATGTTACGGAAGTGACTATCGAGGGCGATACGATTGACGATCTTACATGGAAAGATTTCCGTGACGCTGTTTATAAAATCCCCGCTGAGGAGAGAAAAGACTGCTCATGGTTCATCAATGAAACTGTGCTTAATCATATAGCCAACATCGAGGATACTACAGGCAGACCGATTTGGCGCAGACCGACAGAGGCGATGCCAGGGCGGCTGGATTTATACCCGTATCATGAAATTTCAATACTTCCTCAAATTGCTGACATTAAAGAGGATGAACCGTTCGCGGTTTTTATGAATCCTAAAAGAATTCAACATGGAAACCGCAAGGGTATCGAGATAAAGAAATTTGACGCTACTACCGAAAGCCTTGAATACGGCGAGTTGTTTTTACGTTTCCGCAAGCGTGACGGGTTTTTAGTGACAAGACCGAAAAATAATATCCTTGTTTTAAAAACAAAGAGCAGTTAACAAAGAACAGTTAAATAAAATGAAAAGTGAGCAATTAGAAATGAGCAATGGCTAAATATACATTGCTCACTGCTCATTTTTCATTGCTCATTGAAATTTGGCGGCATCCAAGTCTCGCCCTGATTTCGTCAAGGCTTTCATCATCTGCAAAACCTTCTTTGTCTGTGCCTGAATAAATGAAAGCCTGATGTTTTTTACTGAACCAGAAACCAATGGTTAATAATTGAAAGCCGATCAAGTCTGTGGTGAAACAGTAAAGCCATTGACCGATGATTTCCGATTTTATACGCCAGTTTGATATAAGATATATAATGTCTTTTTTTTCTTTGATAGGTGCGAATTTTCCGGCATATTTAAACGCACTATGTATGGAAATATAATGTTTCATAATATCCATAAAAACTCCTTTTTCCCTGCCTAAAAAGGCAGGGAATTATATACAGTCTTATATAGCCTCTAAAATTTTATACTGTTCATCTTCTGACAATTTTTTGATGTTAAAAGCACAGACATGGCATTTTTCTGAATCTTTGCATGCCTGACATACTTTTGATGAATCCATAATAAAAGGTAAAAGTTCGATCATTTTTTCAACGGCATCTGTCATGTGTTTGCCAAGATACCAAGCGAAGCGGCGCATAGAGACTGAGCCTTTTTCCGAGAGCTGTGGACTATAAAAATTTTTGTATTTTGTAGTTGCCATTGTTAACTCCTTAAAAGAAAATGTTTTAATGTTTTTAATTGTTTTTTACCGAGCCGTACGGCAAGGCAGGCGAAATATCTAATTTCGCTGTTATGTGCTATATATATAACTACTTTACATATAAATAGTTACAATGTCAAGATTATTTTTTATAAAAAATATATATGTCGTATAACGTTCATAAGAGGAAGCAAAATTATAATTTTTGACTGATGACAAAATTTCTGAAATTAATAGAGATTTCGGAAATTTTGAAAAGCCAATATAACGAACATAAGAAATATAGCTTTGTGATGTTATTGCGGAGCCTGACAATACAAGAAGAAAAAAAACCGACTGCTGCGGAACAAGAAAATATTTGCAAGCATGATTTTTTAGGGCGAAGAGAAATATAACCATACATGACGAATATAATAATAAATACTGAATATACCTAACTAAGATAATATATGTGAGTTTGCTTGTTACTATTTTATTATTTAGAATAAATCCCATAGCCGCACACGACGGATAAGGCTGCACTTACCGGATGTCTGCGGCGTACTAAAAACAGAGAAAAAAGAGCAAATTGCAAAGAACAGATAAATGAGAATATATTCTTAAAGATGTAACTGTAATATATAAAGGGATAAAAGGCTACAGATTGCCGAAGTATATAATTATAAAATTTTGCGTAAGCAAAATTATCCTACTATTTCTTTAAATTACCATTGAAAAATAAATTAGCAAAATGGTGTCCTATGTAATAAAACGGATCGGAGAATAGGTAGCGGAAAAGCCTAAGCAAGCCGCAGGCTTGCGGGCTTTGGAGCGTAGGGAAAGGCGTTTCCCTTCTTTAAAAATCATCTAAACATGAAAAAACTATGTACATAAAGAATTAAATACTATATAATAAAATAATAATTGCTTTTTATTATATAGTATTTATAAAGAGATTTATTTTCTGTGTTTTTACAGAATGGAATTTTATGAAGGTTATAGGTGCGCAATAACTTTCATGGATATTCGCTAGTAAAACATGGCAAATGATAAACCAAGTAAAACTGAATAAATATAAAAAACAATTAAATTTTTATGAAGGAGGATTTATGCCAAATCCTAATAATGACAATAAGGCTAACCAGAAAAACCCTAATAAGGGTACTGCTGGAACAAATAAGCCTTACGACAAAGGGCAAGGGAATACAGGAAAACAGTTAAACCCGAATAACAAAGGTGTTAAAAAGAAATAAATCTATTACCTGAAAATTCCCCCATCCTTTTTTGAGGGTGGGGTTTTTCAATTATTTCGATTAAAATTATTTATCTTGTTTTTATACCTGTTTTAAACGCTTTTACTTTTTTACGGCTTTTTACCTTGGCGGCTTTTTGGGGGACTGCCGGATTTATAGTGGTTCGCTTTCTTTTTTTGCTTGCCGTTTTTGGTTCTTTGGTTTTCTTACCTGAAGGCTTTACCGCTTTTGGGATTTTACTCAATACGGCGGTAAATTTTTTATCGGATGAAAGTTCGGCGATTTCTGACTGCGCCTGTATATCAAGCCAGAATTGAGGCGTGTTGCCGAAATATTGTCCTAAGCGTATGGCGATATTGGCTGATATTTTGCCTTTGCCTTTTAGTATGTTCGCTACTGATTGATACGCCATCTTGATTGATTTTGATAATGAAAATGGATTGATTTGATACTCGTCTATATAAGACTGTAATACTTCCGCTGGTGTTTTCAGATTTGTTTTTGTTTTTGGCATAATAATTGCCCTCCTTGATTTATTTTAAATTATATATATTTATATTGAACAATGGCAATATGCTAATTGATATTTTTATGTAAATTCAATTCTATATATTTCTTTCTCTCCCTTGTTTCTTAGTTCTGTTTTCCAATATGTCATTCCTATTTTTTCGGCGACTTTTATAGAAGCTATGTTTTCTTTATCAATTATTGCTATAAAAGTTTTTATTCCTTTTTTTTCCATAAAATGTTTGATAATTCCGTTTGATATTTCCGCTGCGTAACCGTTATTCCAATACTTTTGATTTACATAGTAATTAATTTCAAAAAATTTTTCACTGCCGATTATTTTTTCCAATAAACCTGCCATACCAACTGTTTCTTGCGTGCTTTTCAGTTCGAAAAACCATAAATCAAATTCTTCTTTCATTGGATTTACCGCTATTTCATTGAAACTTTTAATTAAATTGCCTTTATCCCTTGATCCTCCGACATATTCTGTAATTACATTATCAGTCCATAAATCGATAAGAAAATTCAGATCATTATTTCTCTGATACCTTAATTGTAATCTTTCTGTTTCTAAAATTATATCATTCATTTTTAAAAAAGACGCAGGGTAGAATATCTCTTAATTAATATTATAAACATTAGCTCTCCATAAAACAATAGTGAGAAAATGATTTAAAGCTGCTGCTATTGAACGGCAGACCTGACCATGCGTGTTGAGCGTTAATCAATGCGGCGGTTTCGATAAACTGCGCTGACTGCCAATAGGCTAAGGGATTATCTGACATTATTACAACATCAATGATGGCGCCATTTAAGTCTGCTATATAGACGATGGCGGTTTTATAGAGCCGTTTGTCTGTACCTGAAAGTCATAGGTCACGGGCGTTTGGGGAAGAATTGTGTCCGCTTGATTCGGCAAGGTTAGAGCCGAGTTCGTCTATACTTGACGGGTCTGATGTGCGAAGATGAAGAACAACAAATTCGTCTTTCTTTACTTCGGCTGAGGGGAAATCGTAAACCGTTTGAACGGGAGAAGCGGAATTGGCGAGGATAAAAACACGCAAGCCGCTTAAATTGCCGTTTGTCTTTATGCGGAAACTGTGTATCAGGAAATAAGTCTTTCAAAACTGCTAAATATTCCTTTAATTAAATTGGATTCATCATGGAGAACGCCGCTAAATTTTTAATTAACATCGCCACAGCCCCATATATAGCGTAGGTGATCGAGTAAACGGCACTATAACAAACTAGTACCTGTTACACTAGCGCTGGAACACCTAGCCGAATGGAACCCAAAATACCCTAATAGGGCATTTTACAATTACCGTTTGTTATGTGCTGTTGTGGCATTTATCAAAACATTAATATTGTTAAATATCTTTAATGAATATTTTTTGTTTTGTAATTTTATCAAATTCCCCTAAATATTTATATCCAAGTTTTTCCCATAATTCATCATCACTTGTAATATAAGCTTTATTGGCTTTATTTTGAATAAATATATCTTCAATA
>JGI24695J34938_10003562_pt1 | contig 10739 bp, 11 predicted proteins | sample TergutCo191P3_FD_34938 | JGI IMG/M metagenome (IMG submission 34938) | reverse complement strand
GGGAACTCGAACCTTCGGTTCGGAGAACAAGGAACAGAGAGCAGGGAGCAGGGAGCAGAGAACAGTCACCAGTCCTTTGAACAATTGAAAAAACTTCTCCACAAAACCATCAAAAAGGTAACCGACGATACTGCCAGCCTCAATTTCAACACTGCCATCAGTCAGATGATGATCTACTCAAATGAACTTGCGAAACTGCACTCTTCTTTAGATGCGAACGATGGAGCGGTTATTCCGCTTGATTTGTGGGAACCCCTTGTGATTATGATGAGCGTGTATGCGCCGCATCTTGGCGAGGAGCTGTGGGAAAAACTTGGCAGGAATGAGTCGGTTTCAAAATGCAAGTGGCCTTCTTATGACGATGCGCTGACTCGGGATGATCAGGTTAACATAGTAGTTCAGGTGAACGGAAAAATTCGCGAGAAATTTGTCGTTCCTGCCGGGACTTCAAAAGAAGAGCTTGAAAAAACAGCTTTATCTTTACCGGGTGTTCAAAAGTGGTTAGAAGGGCAGGCTGTCAAAAAGGTGGTTGCCATCCCTGACAAGTTAGTAAATATTGTGATATAATTACTGCGGATGTTCTCCAATAAAGAAAAAGCACAAGCTGCTGTCAGCGATCCTTATTTCCGCGAAGATCCGGGAGATGGAATTCAACGAATTCCGGTCTATAACTTTGATATTGTTAATAACTTTTCAGTTTGGAAATCATGGCGGACAAATGACGGGCGCGTTCTTCCAAACGGAGCAAGCGGGTTTGAACTTGTAGATAATCCTTTTGATAACGGCAGTTTAATTCAGCTTACAGTATATTTTGATCCTGCTGTCGCCGGAAAAGCTTTCGGAGGTCTTGGTCTAAGAGCGCCTATCAATCCTTCTTTAATTTTAAATGATCAAACCTATGTTGAGTTTGATTTTTACTTTCCCGCAAGCTCTGTCAGCAAATACATGAGATTTGAGATATGGTCAACATCATCCGGCGGCGAAGGTTTTCAAGGTCATGCAGGATATTCGGGAAGAGATAAAACACAAGCCTATATTCGATTTACCGACATGGCTGCGAATGTAAATATCGATGAAGACAGGATCGGTTTTTTCAACGGCGAAACATGGTACAGAAAAACTATTCACGCTGTAACGCCTGTGTCATCGGGAGTTTGGGATTATCTAAATATTGATTTGCATACTGAGACCGGAACAAAAATTGACGGCGGACGTTTGATGATCGGTAATATAAAAATAACACAAGCCGATCCTAACGGAGTGCCGATTCCGGATGTTGTCAACGCTAATAAATTTTCCGATGTAGCGCCGCTCAGGCATAAGTATTGTGAAAAGAACGGAACATTTCTTATGGGTGTTTCAAAAGGCAGCTTTCCCAGAGATCAAATTAGTTTTTATCATTTTGAAATTCTAACTGATGAAAACAATTTAAAACCCGAGATGCATGAAAGACCTCCTGCGTGGCTTATTGCAAAATACCCGGATTTTACTTTTAAGCCTTCAAACGAAGGACCGGAGTGGCATTTTCCTACGGATGATTATTTAAAGGTGAGAGATGCGGGCAAGAACGGTGAATATAAAATGCACGGTCATTGTTTGTCATGGGTTAATCAATCTCCTTTCTGGATGAGACAGATTATTCCCGAAAATGTTACTTCTATGGAGTGGAATTCTGACGGATTGTTTTATATCGGCAGTACAAACTCTGTAGGTCCTTATAAAAAGCTTGATAAAAATACAGCGCGCCGCGTTTATTTTGATCATATCTTACGTATACTGAGACACTTTATGTCAACGGACGCAAGATACGGCTCCAGTGAAGAGCGCGGTGTCATTCCGTTTCATTCATTTGATGTCATGAACATAGAACTTCATGAAAGCCGGCATAGTGTAATTCTTAAAAATGATCCTGATAACTGGGATACGGCTTTGAGGCACACTTCGTGGCTTTTTGCTTTAACAGATAATGATTTCGGAAACATCAGGCAGCATTATGTATATTTGATTTTTAAATTTGCCCATATTGCGGTTCCTAACGCGCAAATGGCAGAAAGATACAAAACATTTTATAACGATCCCGATGTTGTCCCTGAATATATGAAATTAGACAGTCATGATAAAAACGGCAGTATTGATGATTATATATCGGAAAAACCTCCTCTTCTTACTTTTAATGATTATGAAGTTATAAGTATATCTAAAGCCAAAGTGGCGTATAATATGATAAAAGAAATTAACACCGCATGGAAAACAGATCCGCTGTATGACGGAAGAAACTTGATTGAGTGTATGGGTATTCAGGGACATGAAGCAGCCGGTCCCCTAACAGCCAGCAGATCACAAATATCTATCGCTGTTTTTGCTGATTTGATTGACAAAGGTCTTCTCAACAAAATTAGTTTTTCCGAATTTGATATAAGACAGCCAAGTTACGCCCCGGGCGGTCAGGCTCTTGCGCCGGCAGTTATGAATCAAAAACAAGCGGACTGTCTCGGGTATCAATACGCGCTTTTCTTTAAAATGTTCGAAAAATATAAAAAATATATCGACCATGTTATTTTCTGGAGCCCTTACGCTTCCAGTTGGATGAATAGTTATGTGCTTTTTGATCATGAACAGATGGCAAGCCAGGCATATTATGCCGTTATGGATCCGGACAGATTTATCAAAGGACATTCATATCTTGATGATTTTTATGCCGGAGAATATGACAAATTAAGCGCTGATTATAAACCGAAAATCGATATTTAACCGTTTTTCCGTAAAATTGTTTTTTCTTTGAGAAAATAACATAAAATATTTTAAAAAAAAACGCTTGCGTTCCTGTATAACCTAGGGTAGAATTTTCTAAAGACTTGCTGAGCCTCAGGTTCGTTGAACCTATAGGCTTGTTGAACTTCAGGCTCGTTGAGCCTCAGGTTCTCTGTGCTAACAGTTCGTTGAACTGTATATGTTAAAACGTCAGGAAGAGTAGTTAAGGAGTTTTTTATGGCAATAGGACAATTTTTGTGGAAGATTTCGGTTGCATTGTATTTGATTGCAAACGGAATGTTGGGGATTCTTAAACCAAGAGGTGGTAGTGATGGGGATTTTGAGATCATTTTCGGCGCTATTTTTAAAAATTCCAATAATGGTCTTTTAGTAACAATTGTCGGCGTAATTGCGGTAATAGCAGGCGCTGCTATTTTATTGGAAATGTTAAATATCTCAATTCCAATGCGTGACACATTAATATTTATTATTGCAATCATATGGGCTGTGTATGTTGTTCTCGGACTTATTTCATGGATAACAAGCGGATTTGCTGATTTCTGGTATATGTTACAGAGACTTGGCGTTCATACCATGGTTCTCGCTTCACTGTTAATTGCAAGCGGTAAATTCGGCAAATAAGACCTTTTAAGGTTATAATAGAAAAGCCTGATTGCTTTAAAGCGATCAGGCTTTTTTTTTGCTGTATTTATTTTCACTGGATAAACCTCTCTCTCTCTGCTAAACTTTTTCCATGAGCAGAGAACTAACCACATCAGAACTTGACGCCTTTTTCCGGGGCTTTTTGGATTTTACGGGTTTCGCGGACGATTCTTCGTTAAACGGAATTCAAGTTGATAATGACGGATCCGACGTAAAAAAAATCGCGTTCGCAGTTGACGCTTGTATGGAAACTTTAGAACACGCTGCGGCAATTAAGGCGGGGATGCTCTTTGTTCATCACGGACTTTTTTGGGGAACCCCTTTGAGGATAGAAAAAAATTTAAGACGGCGTATTAAGTTTTTATTGGATCATAACATTTGTTTGTACGCGGTGCATCTTCCCCTCGATCAGCATCATCAATTCGGGAATAACGCTGTTATGGCGGATATTTTGGGGCTTCAAAACATTGAGCCGTTCGGCTTGTATCACGGGAAAAAAATCGGTTACAAGGGGACTCTATCTGTACCGATTACAATTGAAGATGCTGTAAAAAAAATCAGCTTTCAGAACAGACCTCCCGCGGGCGTTTTTCCGTTCGGGAAAAAAGAATGCAGAACTGTTGCGATTGTTTCAGGGGGAGCGCCTGAAAATTCGCGTGACGCGATACTGGAAGGCGTAGATCTGTTCATTACAGGAGAGAGCGGTCACTTTGTTTACCATGAATGTCTTGAAGCAAAACTAAATATGATTTGCGGCGGTCACTACAGCACGGAAGTGTGGGGCGTTCAAGCCGTCATGCAGCATTGCATTGCGGAACTCGGCATTAACGCNGAGTTTATCGANGTGCCGACAGGATTGTAAGCGCAATCAATTTTCGGTNTTTTTATATTTCTTCATGTAAAGCGGATCGAAATATTTTTCAACATCGATTTTTTTCATGAAANAATTCAGCGCGAACTTGTAAGCCACAAACGAGATCACAAGAGCCGCTATAAAAATAATTACAAACCCCCATGCTTGTCCGCCTTCCGGTAACAGCGTCACTATAAAATTGATGTACAAAAGAAAAAGAATAACCATGCTTATAATTGTTGTAAGAACATTGAAAACCGTCGCGCCGAGAATAAAAAGGATTGTGTTTGCCCTTTTATTCATTTTCAGTTTCCTTGTTTGTTTTCTTCAATGAAAAAACAAGCGAAACAAAAAGCAGAATACAGCAAACTACTACAGATGAATCCGCAAAGTTAAATGTAGGCCAGCGTTCCATACCCAATATTCCGTAAAATTTTACATCGATAAAATCCACAACTCCGTCCGATCTGAAAATTCGGTCGATGATATTACCTATGCCTCCGCCGATAATACCGGCGATTGCCCAGCGCTGAATAGCTGTAAAATCACTCGACTTGAAAAAGTACCAGATAAGAAAGCCTAAAACTAAGATCGGAAGAATTATAAAGGCAATCGGTTTGATAAAATCAGGAAGGTTGTTCCCAAGGCTGAACGCAATTGCAGGGTTGCGCACATGAATGATCTGTAAAAATCCGTTTCCAAAAAAATCCGCAATAATATTATGGCGTCCGATAGGATAGTTATTGGCTATTATTGCCTTAGTAATCTGATCCAGCAATATTATAAATGCCGTCAGGGACAGAGGCATGATTTTTTCCTTTATTAATTGGTTCATTTGTTACTCCGGTGTCTAAGTCTAGCCTATTGATCATTTTCCCTCAATACCCTAGACTGAGATAAGACTGAACTTATCGCACTCTGCTTGCAGGTGCGTACATATAGGAGATGACCATGAAACGTACTTATCAACCCAGTAAGGTTAAAAGAAACCGTAAATTTGGGTTCCGAGCCCGTATGAAAACAAAGGGCGGGCGGCTTGTTTTAAAGCGCCGCAGGGCAAAGGGAAGGATAAAGCTTTCTGTTTCTGACGAGAAAAAACCGTATTAGTCACACCTTATTGGGGCGTTTCAAGCGGGAAGAGCATTTAAAGGGAAGGACTGAGATCAAAGAGGTTTTTAGCAAAGGGAAGCGTTACGGTTGTCCGGGTGCCAAACTTTTTGTGCTGAAAAACGATCTGCCGTTTAATCGTATTTGCTTTACGTTAACCAAAGGAAAGGGGTTTAAAACCGCGGTGTCAAGAAACCGCGCCAAACGCCTTGGGCGTGAAGCGTTCAGGCTGATGAAACCTGGCCTTAAAAACGGATATGACTTGATCCTGCTGGTTTACCCTGAATCAGGCGATGTTTGTCCGCAAGGTAAACATCGTTTGCAAAGCAGGCATCGACTGCAGGACAGACAAGAGCAGCTCGGTTCTCTTTTTCAAAAAGCCGGTTTATTAAAATGAAGTATATATTACTGTTGTTAATCAAATTCTATCAGTACGCGATTTCTCCGCATTTTCCGCCGTGCTGCAGATATTATCCAAGCTGTTCAGCGTATGGTTACGAAGCCGTTCACAAACACGGAGCTGTCCGCGGTCTTTTTATGGCTGTAAAACGAATACTTCGCTGTCATCCGTTTCACGCAGGCGGTTTCGATCCGGTTCCGGACAACCATGAAGCATGCGCGGAACAGCGGGCGCCGGAATTGGCGTTAGGTGCAAATTTAAATCTAAACTAAGGAAATATAATGGAAAAAAATACTGTATTGGCTATTGTGCTTTCATCGCTTGTGTTGATAGCTTCTTTTATAATTCAGGGAATTCTTTATCCGCCTAAGCCGCCTTCTGTGACGCAAACGCAGTCTGATTTATCAGCCGATGCAGGAAACGAATATTTAAAGGAAGCGGAGCAGCGCTCGCAGCAAGAGCAGCGCTCGCAGCAAGGAACTTCTTTTGCAGAACCACAAATTTCACAGCAAGAGCAGCGTTCACAGCAGGGTTCAACGATTTCGCAAAGCGGTATTATATCGAATTTGCTGAATGAAGGAGATAACGCAGACGCGCAGCGTGTTGTCCCTCAGGAAAATGTGATAATTGAAACGGAACTGCTGACCGTTACGCTTACCAATACCGGCGGCGATATTATCTCATGGAAATTAAAAGAGCATAAGGATAAAAATGAAAATGTCGAAATGATTTTTACAGGCAGCGCTGAAAGATCGGCGCAAGCCTCGCGCGCTTTTTCCGTTGCTTTCGGCGATCTTGATGCCGCTCCTGTTTCGGAAAATTTTAATATCGAACGCATATCGGAATATATTGTACAGTTCAGCCGTGATTTTATCTCTTATAATTACGGCATCGAAGAAAGATTTAAATTGATCAAACGGTACGAATTTAAACCCAGGGATTACATGTTTGAATTATTAATCACTCTTGACGGCAGATCTTCCGACGGCAGGTCAACAAAAAACCGTTTTGATTTTTCCGGGAATGCGTATACGTTGTCATTTGGTCCGCAGATTGGTCCGAGTTTTGAAAAACTCGACAACAACCACGAGTACCGCCAGTTTTTTACGTTTGTAAACGGCAAACGAAAAAACGCGAAACTGAATGATGTGATCGACACCAATCCTTCATGGGCGGCGGTTACCGGAAAATATTTTACATTGATATCGCTTCCGCTTGTGGAATACAAAATGAATTTTTCAAACAAAGCCGAACCGGGAATGCAGCAGACAGCTTCAAGATTAAATATTTTTCGTCCTTCGGCGAATACTTCTTATGTCGAAGATAAATACCGTTTCTATCTTGGTCCCAGATCGCAGGATGTGCTGAAACATTACAATACCGGAAATAACGGATTTGGAATAAAGGAAGCAAAAATTGACGAAGTATCAAGTTCGCGCGGAATGTTAGCGCCGCTTGAAGTTGCTCTTAAATGGCTGCTGGTTATGTTCTATGGTATTGTCAGAAATTACGGCGTCGCGATTATTTTGTTAACGTTATTAATAAAAATACTTTTCTTCCCGCTGACAAAAAAAGGATCCGAAGCGACTTTGCGCATGCAGGCTCTTGCGCCCAAAATGAAAGAACTGCAGGAAAAATACAAGAGTGATCCCAAAAAATTGCAGATGGAGATGGGAAAATTTTACCAGCAGGAAGGTTATAATCCGATTTCAGGATGCCTTCCCATGCTGCTGCAGCTTCCGATTTTTATCGCCATGTACGGGTTGTTTAACAATCACTTTGATCTGCGCGGCGCGATGTTTATTCCCGGCTGGATACCCGATCTTTCCGCTCCCGAAGCGATTGTGAATTTTCCCGAAGGTTTTAGAGTGCCGATTTTCGGGTGGACTGCGTTGCGCGGACTGCCTTTTATATATGTCGCGTCGCAATTACTGTACGGAAAAGTTACGCAAATGCCGGGACAGCAGTCAAACGCGCAAATGAAAATGATGTTATACGTCATGCCGATTGTTTTCTTCTTTGTGCTTTATAATATGCCGTCAGGTTTGTTAGTATACTGGATTTTCTCAAACCTTCTGACTTTAGTGCAGCAGGTAATTATTAATAAATTTGTTATCGCGAAAAAAGCGGCGCAGGCAGCGCTGGAAAAAGAAAAAGAAAAAGCGGAACCTGTTCTTCCGCCCAAAAAAAGGAAAAAATAGGATTGCTGTCAGCCTGAAGGTTGACATGTCAATCCAAAAAAAGTTTTAGGAGAAATATATGGAATTCGAATTTGAAGGCCGCACAGAAAAGGAAGCAATTGATAAAGCGGCTGAAGAACTGGGACTTGCGAAAGATGATTTTGATGTTGAGATTCTGGAAACACAAAAAACCGGATTATTTAAAAAAGGTTATGTGCGGATACGCGTTCATACGGGAACACCCGGTATGGCGATGAGCGACATGAATTATGAAAGAGACGGCTCAGACAGACCGCAAAAAAGAGAAGCAGTTTACGGCGAGCCTGTGCCTCAAAATGAATTTGAACAAAAAATGGTGGAGTTTACCGCCGGNATGATTGAGCGTATGGGATATCCCGGCAAGGTTACGGTTTTATTCCGTGAAAAACATAAACTCGGTATTAAAATTGACTCGCCTCATTCATCAATATTGATTGGAAAAAAAGGAAAAAACTTAGACGCTATTCAATTGCTTTTAAATATATACGCAGGCAGACTGGGAAAAGAAAGCGTGCGCGTTATTCTTGATACTGAAAATTACCGTATCCGCCGCGAAGAATCCCTTGTGCGNCTTGCGTATAATGTCGCGGAAAAAGTCCGCGAAACGCGCGGATCAATCTTGCTTGAACCNATGAATCCCTTTGANAGATGGCTTATNCACACNACATTAAATGATATCGGTGATGTTGAAACTAAAAGCGAGGGAGATGGTTTATATAAGCAGGTGCGTGTTTATTANCGCGGATTAAANAGTTCGTAAAAAGGAGAAAAGGTTTTTCTGAATGAAATGTTTTTTGCTGTTATTTTTAGTTTCTTTCACTGTCTTTCAGNGTTTTGCGGTTCCGCTTGAAAACTTGATTTCTTCCAATCATCTTGAAAAGNTGAACGCGGGTGAAATNATTATTAGGACGCGTTTTGAAGATACCTCTTTTGAAATATCGCCGCGAAACGGTACCCTTGATCATGTTATTGCCGCCGCGAAAAATTCGTTTAATCCGAATATAGTTATTGAAACGCTTTATCTGTACAAAAAACCGGAAAAATATTTTTCAGGCAGCCGAAGCTGGAACGAAGGGCAAAGAANCGGAGTGTTTAATCAAACTCTTGCNGTCAGCACTTTGTCAGGCATTCAATACTATTCCGCGAGCCGCAGAGAACTNCGAACCTTTTACGAATCTTCCGTTGTTATTGATGATCCCCGGACAAAAAAGCCGCTTCCCGATCCTGTGTTTACGCAGCCCGTATCAACATCACTTTTCGCGCGCCAGAAAGATCTTACCTTCGGCGATAATATTTATCGTTATGATTATACGGCTTCAGAAGACATTTTGATTTTTACTCAGGAAAACGTAACCGCTTTAAGTGTCGGNATTTTCCGNGTTATCGGGAAAGGTAATTTAAAATCGATTTTCGCCGTTACAGATTGCGGAGATTCAATATTGATTTACGCTGTTTCTATGGTGAACGCGGCGTTGTTTCCCGGNATGAAAGAACGAATNACAAGTTCCTTCAGCAGCCGCGCGGAAGCAATTCTAAAGTGGTTTTCAGGCAGACTGGACAGCGAGTTGTATAATTAACTTTTAAGCTTCTTGATTACTTCAGCTATGACTTTGTCAGCGTCATTGTAAGCGACTTGGCAAGTGCCGACTTGTTTGTGTCCGCCGCCGCCGTAATTCAACATGAGCGAGCCGACATCGGCATTGCTGGTTCGGTTTAAGATACTGTGACCGACTGTAATCGCGACATTGATTTTATTTTTTCCGTCTACAACCCAGACTGATACATTCTGTTTTGGATAGAGCGTATAAATGATAAATCTGTTTCCGGCGAAAATTGTTTCTACATCCCTCAAATCAACAAAAATTACATTGTCGTCTATTTTTGTGTGAGTTTTTATCATTTCCTTGAATAGTTCAGTCTGTTTGTAGTAAAAGTTAAGTCTTTCTTTTACATCAGGTATATCTAAAATTTCATAAATGGTCTTCTCGGCGCAGGCTTTTGCAAGAATCATCATTAAATCAAAATTGCTGATAGTAAAATTCCTGAAACGTCCCAAACCTGTCCGGGGGTCCATCATAAACCCTAAGAGAATCCAGCCTTTTGGGTCTAAAATCTCATCCGATGAAAGATCGCCGGAATCGACCTTATCGACGTAATGTATCATTTCGGCGAATTTCTCTAATTTATTGTCTCCGCCGTAGTAATCATAGATTACGCGCGCGCAGCTGGGAGCGGGTTTTGAGACGCCCTCAAAATACGCGCCGCTGCCTAGTCTTTCAGATTCGCTCGAATGATGATCAAACCAGAGCTTACAGCCTTCAATATAGGGGATATTAGCTAAAATATCGTTGTCATTGGCTTCTACTAAGCCGTCCTGGATGTCTTTTGGGTGGACAAATTTCCATTCATCGATCAATCCGAGATATTGCAGCAATGCGCCGCAGGCAAGACCGTCAAAGTCAGATCTGGTTAATAATCTCATTGTGAACCATCCTTAAAATACCATTTTTGGTAGTTTTATTACGTCTTACCATTAAGTATAACATATTTCATTTACAAACGCCAATAAAATGGTGTAAAACTGCTGAGATCAAGTCAAAAAACAGGTAAAAAAAGGCAGAGTTATACAAAAAACTGTTATAAATTAGTCATAAAACTGTTAAAATTTAGTCATAAATATTTTAAAAAAAAATTACTTGCGGGACTCATATATGTACTTTATAATTCTCTGGTATGCAAGTAAAAG
>JGI24695J34938_10003560_pt1 | contig 10753 bp, 9 predicted proteins | sample TergutCo191P3_FD_34938 | JGI IMG/M metagenome (IMG submission 34938) | reverse complement strand
CGAAGCGGAAATCTGCCCTGTAATTCCGGAATCAAATCAGAGGGCTTACTGACATTGAACGCGCCTGCCGCGATAAACAAAATATGATCTGTGTTGACAGGTCCCCACTTAGTGTTGACAGTCGCGCCTTCTACGATTGGAAGAATGTCGCGCTGAACGCCTTCGCGGCTGACATCAGGTCCGCCGCCCCTGTCGCCCTTNACCGCGATTTTGTCNATTTCGTCAATAAAGATGATGCCCGTTTCTTCTACGCGCTGACGCGCTTCATCGCTTACCCTGTCGCGGTCTACAAGTTTTTCAGCTTCTTCCGCTTTTAAAATTTCTCTTGCGCGGGCGACAGTAACAACTTTTTTCTTTTTTCCGCCGCCGAAGAATCCCGCAAAGCCGGATAAAGTTGATTCCAAGTCTTCCATATTTCCGCCCATCATTTCGATTGACGGGAATTGCGGATTTTGACCTACAAGCAGCTCTACCGTTCTTTCTTCTAGTTTTCCTTCCTTAAGCATTACGCGAAGTTTTTCTCTTGTCGCTTTAAATTTACTGTCGGCTTCTTTTGCTTCTTCGGAATGATTAACCCCGTTATCTCCGGCATCATCAACGCCGATATCATGCAAAGCTTTTTCGTCGTTAGGTGAAACATCTTCTTCTTCATCCTGTTCTTTATTTTTACCTTTATTATTAAAGATCGGAATTCCCATTTGCAATGTTGTCGCGATTATGCTCGAATTGGAATTTTCAGGATTAATTGTAAATGTTCCCATCGGTTTAATTACAGGACCGCCTTTCATGTTTCTTTTGGTTTTTTGGTATTGACAGGAAACAGTAAATCAAGAAGGGCTTCTTCCGCGCGTTTTTCAGCTTCTTGAGTGACAGATTCCTGCATTTCCTGTTTTACCATTTGAAAACCCGCCGCCATTAAATCGCGCACCATTGATTCAACGTCTCTTCCGACATAACCAACTTCGGTATATTTTGTCGCTTCTACTTTAATAAAAGGAGAGCCCGCGAGTTTCGCAAGACGGCGCGCGATTTCTGTTTTTCCTACTCCCGTAGGTCCAATCATTAAAATATTTTTCGGCGCGATATCTTCGCGTAACTCAGGATCAAGTTTGAGTCTTCTTATACGATTGCGAAGAGCAACCGCGACGGATCTTTTCGCGTTCTTCTGACCGACAATATATTTATCAAGTTCAGAAACAATTTCTCTTGGAGTATACTCTTTTGTATTTACAGGGTTTGATTTTTCAGTCAATTGTTTTTTTTCTTCCATAATTACACCAATTCCTCTAATGTTATTTGCATATTCGTATATATGCAGATGTTACCTGCAATCTTTAAACTTTTTTCCGCGATTTCCGCGGCGGACAAATTACTTCCTTCAATAAACGCAAGAGCGGCGGCATACGCGTAATTTCCGCCCGAGCCTATCGCAAGCGCGTTTTCTGCAGGTTCAATCACGTCTCCCGTTCCGGAAATTAAAAGCGTTTTAGATAAATCGGCTACGAGCAGAAGAGCCTCAAGGCGTCTTAAAGTTCTGTCCATGCGCCAGTCTTTTGCCAATTCTACCGCCGCTCTTAAAAGATCTCCTGAATACTCTTTTAGTTTTCCTTCAAAGCGATCAAAAAGCGTAAACGCGTCTGCTGTCGCTCCGGCGAATCCGCAGAGAACTTTTCCGTCCATTAAGCGGCGCACTTTTCTCGCGTTATTTTTCATAACCGTATTGCCCATTGTCACCTGTCCGTCGCCTGCCATAGCAACCTTGCCGTCTTTTCTTACAGCGATTACAGTAGTCGATCTTATCTCTTCTCTCATATCATCCTCTCTTAAAATATTCTCTTTTATTTGCTATATGCATTAGCGTGCGGATGCGCTTTATTATAAACCTTTTTAAGGTTTTCCAAATTAATATGCGTGTAACGCTGTGTTGTTGAAATGCTTGAATGACCGAGCATTTCCTGAACAATGCGCACATCGCATCCTGAATTAACTAAATGCGTAGCGAAACTGTGACGCAGCGCGTGCGGATGAATGTTTTTTCCCGCTGTCTTCGCCTGAGTGTAAGCAATGTTCGCATAACGCGTTATTATCCAGCGCACTCCCGGTATTGAAATCGGCTTTCCCCTCCTGCTTATAAAAAGCGATCCCTTTTTGCTGTCTGTTCCCGCTTGAATAAGACATTCTTTTCTTTGCGGAAGATATTCAACGATAGCTTCTTTTGCTTCATCCGAAAAAAACACATAACGCTGTTTTCCTCCTTTACCCGTAATCTTCGCTTCGTCAAGCGACTTAGAAATATTTTCCATCGAAAGCGAAACGAGTTCTGAAATACGCAAACCTCCCGAATACATGGTTAAAATCAGCGCTTTATCCCTTTGTGACCACAAAATACTTGTCTTATCCGGTATTGAAGCGAATTCCGCCATTTCATCTTCCCACAGCACAGAGGGAAGTTTTACCGGAGTTTTTACATTGCGCAGAGCCGAACAAGGATTATCTTTGCGTATTTCTCTTCTTGTCAGCCAGCGGTAAAATCCGCGAATTGATGACAAATTTCGATTAACGCTCACAGCCGACATTCCCTCCGCTGTTAAATCAGCGATAAAACTCTGCACTTCATAAGGTTCCGCTTTTTCAATATTAATCTTTTGATTGTTACAATAATTCGCGTAACGAGACAGATCATTCTTATAAGCTTCGACAGTAAGCAATGAACAACCCTTAACAACCTCAATATATGAGATGTATTCCTGTAATACGCTGTTTTCTTCAATCATTAGATTGGGCTCCTGTGCGTCTGTGCGTCTTTGCGCGATAAAAATTTAAATCCCTCATTCCTCTTCCTCCGCGCTGTGAAGATAATCACAATCCGGATTTATGCACAATTTGTGCGCTCCGTTTTTCTTGTCGTATTTTTCAACAAGGAAAAATCCGCATTTAGGACAGTCCTGATTAATAGGTTTAAAGTGGCTGATAAAATCACATTCAGGATAATTTGTNCATCCGTAAAATTCTTTTCCTCTGCCCTTGGTTTTTCTCGCGACTACATCTCCCTGATGACATTTGGGACATTTTGCCAGNGGAATCGANTTNGTGCTTCTGCATTCCGGAAATCCTGAACATGCAAGAAAGAAACCGAATCGTCCGAGTTTTTTCATAAGTGGTTTNCCGCACTTTTCGCAAACATGATCCGTTACTTCATCTAACGTTCCTTTATACGATTCAACTGTTTTTGTTACTTCATCAACAGTTGATTTAAACGGAAACCAGAATTCCCTGATCATATCAGGCCAGCTTATTTTGTTTTCTTCAACCAAATCAAGTTTTGTTTCCATTGACGCTGTAAAATCAGCGTCAACATAAAGCGGAAAATGTTCAACAAGCACATCGCAGATCAATTTTCCTAAAATTGTGGGAACAAGCTGTTTATTAGATCGCGTAACGTAATAGCGATCCAATAATACAGAAATAATTGAAGCGTATGTTGACGGACGTCCAATTCCTTTTTCTTCTAAAGTGCGGACAATCGAAGCGTCGGAATAACGCGCGGGTCCCTGCGTAAAGTGCTGTTCGCTTCTGTTTTTTTCGATTTTTATTTTGTCGCCCTTTTTCAGCGAAGGACAAGAACCTGTATTCTCTTCTTTTGAAGAAAGAAGTTTAATTACTTTGTAAAAACCTTTTTCAACAAGTTTTGTTCCGCTGATACGGAAAATACCTTCGTCACTGCCGGAAGTAACCGTAATATCGATGCTTACAGTTTTGCTTTTCGCGTTATTCATCTGACTTGAAACAAATCTTTCCCAAATAATTGTATACAAGCGAAGCTGATCTTTTGAAAGATAATCCTTAATATATTCGGGAGTGTATTCAGTATAAGTCGGTCTTATCGCTTCGTGAGCGTCCTGCGCGTTTTTTCCGACAGTATATTCAATAACTTTTTCAGGCAGTTCATTGGGGAAATTTTTTCCAAGCCATCCTCTGACATCTTCGATAGCTGTGTTTGAAATACGAACACTGTCTGTGCGCATATACGTAATAAGACCAACCCTTGATGATCCGATATTTACGCCTTCGTAGAGCTGCTGCGCTACCTGCATTGTCTTGCGTGAGGTGAAACCAAGACGATTAGCGGCTGTCTGCTGCATCTGCGAAGTTGTAAAAGGAGCTTTCGGTCTGATTGTTTTATCTGTTTCGCGGACATCGGTAACAGCGCATTCTTTATCTTTTATCTTTTCGATAATCGCTTTTACTTCAGCTTCGTTTTTCAGATCCGGCTTTGCGTTATTCCACATGTAAAGCTGAGCTGTATATGTCGTTTTCCCGATTTTAAAATCAGCTTCCAGAGTCCAATATTCTTCGGGAATAAAATTTTCAACTTCTTTTTCACGTTCACAAATTAAACGAAGCGCGACAGACTGCACTCTGCCGGCGGAAAGTCCGTTCTTAACTTTTTTCCACAATAACGGCGAAAGATGATAGCCGACAAGCCTGTCAAGAACGCGCCTTGCTTTTTGCGCATATACTTTTGTCTCGTCGATATTCCGCGGATTGACAACAGCTTCATTTACAGCCTGCGGAGTTATTTCGTTAAAACTTATTCTTTCAATCGGTATATCCGCTTTTTTCGCGGTAAACGCGTTGCGCAAATGCCATGCGATCGCTTCGCCTTCACGGTCATTATCACATGCAAGCAGGATTTTACCCGCTTTTTTCGCGTCTGTCTGAAGTTCTTTTAATATCTTCGCTCTTCCTCTTACCGTTATGTATTCAGGTTCAAAGTTATGATCAACATCAATCGCGGTTCTTGATTTCGGGAGATCGATTAAATGCCCCATTGACGCTTTCACATTGTAACCGGAACCTAAATATTTTTCGATCGTCTTTACTTTTCCCGGAGATTCTACAATTACCAGAATTTGTTTTTCCTGTTTTTGAGAGTTTGTCTTTTTCGCGCCGGAAGTCTTTTTGCGGGAACCTGCACTCTCGCTTTTTTTTGTTTTTGCTTCCGCTTTCTTTTCTGTTGTCATACCATGTCCTTAAATCTCAATTTGTAAAAAATCCGCCAGNGAGGAAATTAAATTTTCTCTGGTTGATTCTGAACGCTGTTTTTGCTGCGCCGCTTCAAGCGCATTACATTTAACTTGCGCGCTATTCTCAGTCATATTCCATTTATCAAGCACATCACACGCCGAATTAATAATTTCAGCGCCGTCACACGCAAGCTTTGTCGTTCCGCTTCTGTCAAACATTGCGTTATGATTTTCATTATCATCAATTCCGCCTGATGCAACCCAAAGATCTTTTCCCTGATCCAGCGCGAAAGCCGCCGTTATCAGCGCGCCCGATTTTTGAGGCGCTTCAACAATCAACACACTGCGCGAAAGAGCCGCGATTATTCTGTTTCTTGCGGGAAATGTCCATTTGCTCGGCGGCATTCCCGGAGGATACTCGGAAATTATCGCTCCTCCTGAATCTAAAATCCTTTTCGCTAAAGGTCTGTTAGATGAAGGATAAACATAATCAATCCCTGAACCAAGCACCGCGTAAGCCGGAGCGCTTCCGATTAAATTACCGCGGTGAGCCATTGCGTCAATTCCTAACGCAAGACCTGAAACAATTGATACTCCTAATCTTGACAGATTACCGGCAATTTTATAAGCCTGCTCCGAAGCCTGAGGGCTAGGCTTTCTGGTTCCTACCATGCCTAAAAGTGATTTTTCAGGATTAGGAAGACTTCCCATATAAAAAATTACAGATGGGGGATCGTACATTTCCCGCAAAAGCGGCGGATAATCGCTGTCTGTCCACGATACCCATTTAATAGACCTTAATTTGCAATTTGTGTCAATACTTCCGGCTTTCTCAGCTGTTTCCGTTATATCCCAAAAATCTTTAAGTTCGCGCTGAATAATTATTTCGATATCTCTTTTTGACTGTACATATAATTTTTCAACGCTGTCAAAAGCTTCCAGCAGCCGAATTTTTTCCGTTAATTTGAGACCCGGCAGCAAAGATATAATCAAATCCAGTAAACCTCTTTCATTCATATAATCTCTCCTGAACCGCGTCTCTTAGACTTAACGCTTCTTCGCGTACCTTTTTGTCTCTTGTCCTTTCGGCGATTCTTTCGTAAATTTCGCTTGCGGTTCTTAATTCACCTAACATAAAGCGCGATCTTGCAAGAACAAACATTGCCGGAATATCCGAGGGAAGAATTTGCATATAACGTTCCAATTGAACGATCGCGTCCTGCGGACGATTTAACTCAAACGCATATAAGACAGCAAGACCGTACATCGCCCTTGTGTATGTTATATCCAGTTCCTGAGCGCGTAAGTATGATTTCTCGGCAAGAGAAAAATAACGTTCCCTGTCTCTTTCCGCATTTACGGAAAATCCTACGATTGATTTTGCCACAGATCCTGCCGAGACTCCGGTTAAATAATAAAGAACGGGATCTTCCGCGTTAAAATGAATCGCCCTTTCAAGCGCCTCGAGCGCGTCGTTGTGCATTTTCCTGTCCGCGAGTCTTGTCGCCAATATTTTCCAGTAAACGCCTGTCTGCGCTCCTTCTCTTACATTACGCTCAATTTGATCTTCATATAACGCGATTGCCCGCCTCAAACCTTCGATTGTTTCAGGAGGTCCGCCGCGCGGGCTTAATTCTGCCATGCGTTTCGCTAATTCCTTGCTTGTTCTTGTAGAGGTATTCTGATGGATCAAATAAATAACNGTTCCNACAGAAACAAGAAGAACAAGGGTTATAAATATTTCTTTTAGCTTCTTCATGTTAATCTCACACTTCCGCCTTTTTTAGTTTCGGCAAAAACCGGCGGTGGTTTTCTTTGAGCATAGACCTTTCAACATGCGTATAAATCTGCGTTGTAGACAAATCCGCATGCCCCAGCAATTCCTGAAGCGTTCTTAAATCCGCTCCGCCCGATAAAAGAGTTGTCGCAAAACTGTGCCGTAATGTATGAAGATGCGATGTAACTCCCGTATCAAAAGTATATTTAACATAATTTTTCCAGATACCTTTTCTTGAGAGTCTCTTTCCTCTNCTGTTGATAAAAAGAGCATTTGTTTTATTTACGCTTCCTGCGAGTTTTGGACGCGCAAATTCAAGATACTGCGTTAATCGCGATGCCGCTTCTTTTCCGAACAGCGTAATACGTTCTTTGCTTCCCTTTCCCGTCACTTTGGCAATTCCGCTTTTGATGTCAATATCTCTGATATTTAATCCTACAGCTTCCGAAACGCGCAGTCCTGCGGAAAAAATAAGCTCATANATACATCTGTCGCGGCAGCCTCTTGGAGTTTCAACATCGATCTTTTCGAAAATTTCTTCNATTGTTTCTTTGTCAAATACTTCGGGAAGCTTCATTCTTCGTTTTGGAATATCAAGAATTTCGGCGGGATTATGTTTTATTAAGCCTTCGTCAAAAGCATATCTATAAAAAGACCTAAGAGCTGAAATTATTTTAGCGGTTGTTCTTGGATCAATATCTTTTTCATATTTTCGCATAACAAGATAATCTCCCAATAATCTAACGTCAGTATCCGCAAGAGGTTTTTTTACNGNTTCAAGATAATTTAAAAACTTAATTATCTCTAAACGATAACTCTCTTTTGTCAAAACAGCGCGTCTTTCTATTGCAACCAGCCGTGAACAATATCTTTTTAACAGTTCTGCCTTTTCCAAATTAAAACTCCGTTAAACCGGTATCTTGTTTTACGTCATTCCTATAACCGTAATTTCGTATAACAGGCGGAATATCCAAATCATTCTGAAGTTCCCTCTGCGGTAAAAAATCCGGTCTCTTAAGATTTTTATTGTAAGTGTTTAAAATCTCGTTGATATTGCATTCGCTATCCAATTCAACTTTTTTCGGCTTCTCTGTTTCTGCCGGTATTTGTTCAANAGCTGCGGCAGTTTGAAAGCCTGTCGCGATAACTGTAACCTGAACACTGTTGTCAAAGTTATTATCCATTCTTATACCGTGAATAAGATGCACATTAAGATCGCATTTTTCTTTTACNGTTTTAATAATATTCTGAACTTCAACCAAAGTGATATTATCGGGACCCGCGATATTTATAAGAACTCCTGTAGCGCCTTCGATGCTTGAATCAACGAGAAGAGGATTATAAATCGCGTTTTCTACAGCTTCCAAAGCGCGGTTTTCGCCGGACGCAATTCCGATTCCCATTATCGCGTCTCCCTTTCCGTGCATGATTGTCTTAACATCTGCAAAATCAGTATTCTGATAACCTGTCTTTGTAATTATTTCCGATATGCCCTGCACTCCTTCACAAAGAATTTCGTCAGCAAGAAGATACGCGCTGTCCAGCGTAGTTGTATTCTTTATTATACCCAGCAAATTCTGGCTTCTGATAACAATTAANGTATCAACTTCCTCGCGGAGTTTTTTTAATCCGTTTTCGGCAAGCGTCATTTTATATTTGCCTTCAAANTCAAACGGCATTGTAACAACGCCGACTGTAAGAGCNCCCGCTTCTTTCGCGATTTTCGCGATAACATGAGCAGACCCTGTTCCCGTTCCGCCTCCTAANCACGCCGTAACGAAAACCATATCCGCGCCTTTTAAAACTTCCGCTAACGCTTCCACATCTTCAAGAGCCGCGCGTTCGCCTATATCAGGTATTCCGCCGGCGCCTCGTCCGCCTGTTACTTTCGCGCCGATTTGCACTTTTACTTCCGCTCTGCTTTTGTTAATCAGATCCTGAATATCTGTATTAACTGAGATAAATTCGACGCCTGAAAATTCAGCGTCAATCATGCGGTTTAACGCGTTGCCTCCGCCTCCGCCTGCGGAGATTACTTTGATAACAGCCGGTACGGAAGACTGCGCAGAAGTAACTTTCTGCACGATTTGCTTTTGCAAATTTCCGTTGTTCATGTTTGAAACTGTTTTAATAACAGTTTCCGGTGATACCTCTTGCATTTTGAACGGAATCACCTGCGGCTGTTCCATTACTGATAAAACATTCATTTTTTCCCTCCTAAAAAATATTTTTATCATTTATTTAATAATTTGATTTGAATTATTATCAAATTATTATTTTAATAATTTATAAAATTATAAAAATTCTTCTTTTAACCACGCTTTTAATTTTTCTATAATCGCGGGATTCTTTTTTTCCCGCAAATCGGGTTTGTATTCCGTAAAATCCAATCCCGATCTCCTCTCTCCTTCAAGAGCAAGTCCGATCGCAGTTGCGTAAAACGGAGTGCGGTATTCTTCAACTAATCCCTTCATGTTAGGTGTAGGAAGCGGCGTTCCAAGACGCGCCGGTAATTTTAAAATATGATTGGCAAGTTCGACAACGCCTGTTAATTGCGCTGTTCCGCCTGTTAAAACAACGCCTCCTCCGAGAGGACGCGAAAGATTCAAAGTATCGAGATGCTGTTTAACAAGTTTAAATATTTCTTCCATTCGCGGTTTAATAATCGAAAATATTGTTGAACGCGCAATTGTCATCGGAGGTCTTCCGCCGACACCCGGAATTATCACAGTCTCATCAGCATCCAGCATTGCTTCCCAGCAGCATCCTGCGTCTATTTTTATTTTTTCCGCGTTTTCAAGAGAAATATTTTTCATGATTGATATGTCGCTTGTTACCTGTGTACCGCCAGCCGCGATTGTATGCATTGAAAAAGGCGTTCCGTCAACATAAACAAGCGCGTCTGTAGTTCCGCCGCCGAGATCTAATAACAAAACGCCAAGATCGATTTCTTCCTGCGTAAGAACAGAACTGCCTGCGGCAAGAGTCTGCAAAACAAGATCGTTTACTCTCAAGCCCGCGCGATTAACGCATTTAATTATATTCTGCGCTCCTGTTACAGAGCATGTAATTATGTGCACATCCGCTTCAAGGCGCGTTCCGATCATTTCAATCGGATTTCTTATTTTCTTTTGATCGTCTACTTTATAATTCTGAGGAATCACTTCAAGAATTTGTCTGTCGGTCGGTATCACAACGGCTCTTGCGGCCTCTATTACGCGGTCAACATCTTCCTGACTAATTTCGTTTTCTCCTGATTTTTTCTTTTTTCCCTTAACGCCCACAACTCCGCGCGAATTAATTCCGTTTATATGCGCGCCTCCAATACCGATCCAGCAATCAGTAATTTCCATTCCGCTCATCATTTCAGCGTCTTCAATTGCGGCGTTTATCGCGCGCACCGTCGCTTCAATATTTACAACTACGCCTTTGCGCAATCCAGTTGACGGTCTGACGCCTGATCCGACTATTTTAAAGTTTCCTTCATCATCATATTCGCAGATAAAAACGCGCACGAATGTTGAGCCAATATCCAATGATGTTATTATCTTACTCATGAATTTTGCTCCTTTAAGGTATACGATCCCATACCCGATCTAAAATCTATTTCAACAGGTTTCTGATTGTCTGTTTCCAAAATATTCAGCATAACAAGCATGTACCTTAGCACGTCTTCCGTCAAATTATTTTCAATTCTGACGCTGATAGAACCATGAACCGGAAATAAAACAAGGTCATATCCTTCCCATGCTTTTCTTTCAATTCTTATTTCTGAAATCGCNGATAACAATTCAGGCGAATTGGAAGAAAGCTGGTATAAATTTTCCGTAAGCGAAACAAGAGCCGCNGGCAGGCAGCTGTTCAACTGCGGATTTTCTATTCCGGAAATTACAGGAAGTCCTGCGCCTTCATTTAATTGACATGTTTTAAAAAATACTCCTTGTCTGTC
>JGI24695J34938_10003559_pt1 | contig 10754 bp, 8 predicted proteins | sample TergutCo191P3_FD_34938 | JGI IMG/M metagenome (IMG submission 34938) | reverse complement strand
AAAACGAAATAATCCTATGAAAAATAAATTAAAAGTTATACCCCTTCTGCTTTCTGCCTTCTGCCTTCTGCTTTCTGCCGTAAACGCCCAAATAGAAGAAAATAAATTAATAATGCCGCCGAAAATTGAAGCAATGGTAGTTGCGAAACTTAATAACGAGCCTGTTGAAAAGTTCTACAGATATGGCATTAATAACAAAGAGCAGTTAGAAAAATTACAATTAGGAAGACCTGTTCGTGAGTATGTAATTAATTCTGATAGAGATACCTTAATACCTCAAGGTTGGCGAGTGCCCATCATGTATGAAGGAAAAGCGCTTTTGTTAGCGAAGGTTTCGGCAAGAGAGGTATGGTTTGGCCCTCCCAGTATGGGAGAAGGAATTCATCATTATGAACGTAAAGACTTGATGGGGATTGTAATGGCTAAAGGGCTACCTTGGGAATATTTTTATATTCGAAGAGAAAATCAAGATGTTTTCATACAAGTGTTTGATCCTGCAACACGCCAGTATTTTAAAAACGAATATAGTTTAAATGAGCTTATTAAACTTAAAAATAGAGTTATAGAGTTACGTACGGCAAACACAAAAGAGGGCAGGCAGGAGCTTGATAAGATTTTTGGAACAAACCAAGTGAATGAAAATGACATTTATGACACCCATTTTCCACAAAAACATGAATTGAAGATTACCCCTGAAATAACAGGAAAACTGGCTACTGATATCTATTGGGATTTTATTGACGACTCGGATTGGAATCTCTCAAATTTCGGCATAATAAACAGAGCCCAGTTAGAAAATTTACATTTTGGAAAACCTATTCCTGTGTATCGTATTGATATTGACAATAAAAACTTAATATTTATAGGTACGTGGCATGTGCCTGTGATGTCTGACGGAGAGCTTCTTTTTACAGCAAAGGTAAGTGAGAGTGTAAGTGAGGGGGGGGATGGGCAATATAGTTCTACAGGGGCCTCCAGTGGAGGAAAAATCCTCCATAATTATGAACATAAAGATTTGATAATTGGTTATATACATCATGCATCTCCTGGAATGAGTTATTATATTATCCGAAAAGAGCATAAAGATATTTTTGTAGAAGCGTATAATTATGCAACGCGCGAATATTTTAAGAACGAATATAGTTTCGGTGAGCTTATTAATCTTTTAAAAAAGTAAGAGTATGAAAAAAATAACATTAATCATTATGATTCTGGGCATTTTAATAATCTCCAACGCCCAAATAGAAAAAAATGAACTGAACCCGCCAGCGAAAATAGAAGAAATGGTGGTTGCGAAGCTTAATAAACCTGATAAACCACTCTACAGATATGACCCAAAATATGACCTAAAAAACAAGCCACAGTTAAAGAATTTACATATAGGCAAGCCTATTCCCAAGTATAGAATTACAAATAATAAGTTAAACCCCGTATATCCCTCATTTATTGAGTCTCCTGTATTTAATGAGGAGCCTCTTTCATTAGAATTCACAAAAATTTGGAATGTGCTTGTGATGTATAATGGAGAGTCTCTTTTATTTGCATTTGATGCGTTTCCAAAATTGGGAGGAGACCCATATATAATTGGCGGAATTAATAATATAATAGAGCATTTCTATAATTATGAACATAAAGATTCGGTAATTGGATCTGTAATCGTAACTTCTTCAATTCAAGGAATAGATTATCTTATTATTCGAAAAGAGCATAAAGATATCTTTGTACAAGTATATGACAAAGTAACGGACGAATATTTTAAGAACGAATATAGTTTTAGTGAACTTACTAACCATTTAACAGAAGCGCAAATGAGCTATTATGATAAAGTTGGAAATAAAAGTGAATTAATAATAACGCCCGAAATAACAGAAATGTTGGTTCCTACTCTCTTTTCGCATCTAAAAAGCTATTCTGACGAAATTCTTTTCTACGATGGCATAAAAGACAGGGCTCAGTTGGAGTATCTACATCTAGGAAAACCTATTCCCATGTACACAATTGTCAATGAAAAATTAACATTCACAGGATGCTGGGAAGTGCCTGTTATGTCTGAAGGTGAGCCTTTTTCTTTAACACATGTTAAACTTGATGATGATGGTCAATACAGACGTGTAGGGGATGGCTATTCTCCGCTGGCAAAACCCATCCATAACTATGAGCACAAAGACTTGATAATTGGGATTTTAAAAGGATATGGATGGAATTATCTTATTATTCGGAAAGATAATCAAGATATTTTTGTTCAAATCTATGATGATGCTACACGTGAATATTTAAAGAATGAGTATAGTTTCGGTGAAATTCTTAACCTTTTAAAAAAGTAACGGTATGAAAAAATATATTTTATTACTCTTTTTGGGAGTAACTTGTACTTTGAATGCGCAGGATATTGCGATATGTGTACCTTTAGTTGAACAGGAAAAAGACTCATGGTGTGCGGTTGCTGCTTCACAATGTGTACTTGCTTATTTGGGTCCTAATCATCCTTATGTTCCGCAATGCAAAATAATGGAATATGTTCAGGAAAAAATACCTCATACTTACGGCTCTGAAAAGTGTTGTACTGTTCCTACACCTCAAAAGTGCAACCAGGGTATTTACCTTTATGGACAGGAAGGCACGGTACAGGCTATTTTGAGCTATTTTGGCTATATTAACAGTAATCCATATCCATTGTTTTATCCATGGCCTGCTGAAATTGCTGCCTATCTTAGGAATGACCGCCCCTTTATTATTAGTTTGAAGAACCAGTATTATGGTGCCCAACATGCTGTTGTTGTTTACGGAATGAATGTTGGTGGTAGTAATTTAATCTATTATATGGATCCTTCGCCCGGACATGACGGAGGGTGGCAAAAGGAAACTTTTCTTAAACTCATTACAGGTTTTACTCTTCCGTTCTCTTGGTACGAAACTCTTATTATTGGTGATGCACTTTATCCTCTGTATTGCTTCGACTGCGAGGAAAATTACGATGAAGAAGGCTTGGATTGCGGCGGTCCGTCGTGTCAGCCCTGTTTTACTCCGCCTCCTCCTCGTACTTGTTCCAACTGCGAGAAAAACGATGGCGAAGATGAAATTGATTGTGGTGGGGAGGAGTGTCCACCTTGTAAAGATCTTCCGGAAGAAAAAAAATTAGAAAATAGCCATTCTTATTGGGATCTTCCTTCAGAAGTTATGGCTCTTAAAAAAATAACTGCAGGAAAGGGGGTGACTATACAGTATGCCGACAACATCCCACCACACAGCGTAAGTTTTATTACGGAAGAAACGGGTTCAATTGTTTTACTCCCTGGATTTCATGCTGAGTGGCGTTCTAATTTTAGAGCGTATATGAAAGACCTGTCCAGATATACAAGAGCTTGCCCTGAAAAACTTTGCTCAACTGCATCTATTAATAGGATTCTCTATCAATGTTTGCCTGATTTTCTTGCAATATCTAATTTACTTTACGCTGTAAAAATTGAATATGAGATTTATTATATTCCAAAATCAGGAGGATGGAGGTATGTAGATGGAAATGTAATAAATGTATCGCATAATGGGAGAGTCTATTTATGGAATTGTAATACAGGCATTATTACAGAAGGTGGAGCAAAATACATTCTGGAATATACGGTGCACTATTGCAATGGGGATATGCAGTCTTACACACACGACTTTTATGTAAAAGATTGTTGGAAATCATTACCTGAAGCCCCTGATGCCCCCGAAGCCCCACCTCAATTCTCCCCTCCCCACCCTGAAAACACGCCAGATCTATCTGCCACCACACCTCCCCATTTTAGCATCATTCCCAACCCCAACCTCGGCACCTTCCAGTTAGAAACCAACTTCCCCTTATCCAACATTGGCAATCTCAAAATTACCAATATGATAGGCGTTACCGTTTTCGAAACGCAACAACTTTCTTCAGCTACCCTGCAATTGCCGAACTCCCCCGCAGGACACTATTTTGTGGTAATGATTTTAAAGGATGGCACGCTGCTGACGCAGAAGATGCTGGTGCAGAAGAATTAGGAATTAGGAATTAGGAATTAGGAATTGGGAATTAGAAATTAGGAAAAGGGAGAAAGTGCGAAAGGACAAAAGGCACAAGGGTTTAACCCACCTTACAGCCTTTTAAGTTGGGTATAGGTATATATCAATGGTATCCATTTTTTGAACTTTCGATTTGTGCACTACTGGATGGTTTCACGGGTTTAAATTACACTTGATTGTTAATGATTACTCTCCTTTTGTCTTACTCCCTGAACTGTATTTTTGCTTTTCTTTATCCCGAACTCAGGTTACAACAAAAGTACAGCAATCGCAGGAAAGTGTTTGGTTCAAGATTCTTCACCGTGCTCTGAATGACGGGTGCCTTGTCGGAAACATGAGGGCGTAGCGGCGCAAGGTACTAACTGTTTGCAGGTAAGAAACATATAAACACAATCTTACCTATTCCCCCTCCCCCATCACCTTATCAAACGCATCTCTCGAAATTACCCCCAATTCCAACGCTGCTTCCCGCAATGTTAAGTCGTTACGGTGTGCGTGTTGCGCTACTTTGGCGGCGTTGCTGTAGCCAATTACAGGATTGAGGACGGTAACCAGCATCAATGAGTTTTCATAATGTTTTTGGATGTTTTTCAGGTTTGCTTCTAAACCAACTGCGCAATGTTCGTTAAACGAATTTGTCGCATCGCTCAGCAAATGAATGGAATGTAGAATATTTTTGGCAATGAGCGGCATAAACACATTCAACTGTAATTGTCCTTGCAGGGCGCCTGTTGTAATTGCCACATCGTTGCCGATGACTTGGCAACATACCATCGTAAGCGCTTCACACTGTGTAGGATTTACTTTGCCGGGCATAATGGATGAGCCAGGCTCATTTTCCGGCAGCAGCAACTCACCAAAGCCGCAACGAGGTCCCGAACCCAACAGCCTGACATCATTTGCAATCTTCATGAGCGAAACGGCAACCCGCTTCAACGCCCCCGAAAGTTCCACAAATGCGTCGTGTGACGCCATTGCTTCGAATTTGTTTGGAGCGGGGAGGAAGGAGGAATGAGAGGTGAGGTGGTTGATGTAGTGCACTGCTTTTTCGTCGTAGGTTTGCGGGGCATTGATGCCGTTTCCGACGGCGGTGCCGCCAATGGGCAAGAAAGATATGGCTTGAAGAGCATTTTTAATGCCCTTGGTACCGAAGGATAACTGTGCGGCAAAAGCTGAAAATTCATCGCCCAAAGTGAGGGGCGTGGCATCCATTAAATGGGTGCGCCCAATCTTTTTTATTTGGGCAAATGTTTGCGATTTTTCTGAAAATGTTGTGATAAGTTTTTCTAATGCAGGCAACAAACAATTACAAACCTCCAAACTTGCGGCAATGCGCATGGCAGTTGGAAACACATCATTTGTGGATTGCGATTTGTTTACATCATCGTTTGGAGAGAGTGTTACGGGCGGTTCAAAAGTTTTTGCATAGTTGGCAATCACCTCGTTGAGATTCATGTTGGTTTGTGTGCCGGAGCCGGTTTGCCAAACCAACAGTGGAAAAGCATCCGGAAGTTGGTTGTTCAGGATGGCATCGCAACTTAGGGCAATGGCATCGCGTTTTTCTTTGGGAAGCACGCCACAGTCATAATTGGCAAAAGCCGCAGCTTTTTTCACTACGGCTAATGCGCGAATAATCTCTACCGGCATCTTTTCATTGCCGATTTTAAAGTTGTTTATTGAGCGTTGGGTTTGCGCGCCCCAAGGCGCATCCACAGGCACTTGAACTTCGCCTAAGGTGTCGTGTTCAATTCTATATGCGCTCATTACTTTATTTCTTCATCTTTTTTGGGCGATACTTTGGGTTTTCCGATGGTATCACGCATTTGCGTATCTGCTTTCAGGTTTTCCAATTTATAGTAATCCATCACGCCGAAATTGCCGGTTCTGAATGCTTCTGCTAATGCCAAAGGCACTTCCGCTTCTGCAAGAATCACTTTTGCACGTGCTTCCTGTGCTTTGGCTTTCATTTCCTGCTCGTTGGCTACTGCCATGGCGCGGCGTTCTTCCGCCCGCGCCTGCGCAATGTTTTTATCTGCATTCGCCTGATCCATTTGCAATATGGCGCCAATGTTTTTACCCACATCCACATCGGCGATGTCAATAGAAAGAATTTCAAAAGCAGTTCCTGAATCTAATCCTTTAGATAACACTAATTTAGAAATTGAATCGGGGTTTTCCAACACGTATTTGTGCGTAGCGGCTGCTCCAATGGCAGAAACGATCCCCTCTCCTACCCTTGCCATGATAGTTTCTTCTCCGGCGCCACCCACCAGCTGTTTGATGTTGGTGCGCACGGTAACACGCGCTTTGGCAATAAGCTGAATACCGTCTTTTGCCACAGCTGACACCGGCGGAGTGTCGATAACTTTTGGAATTACAGAGGTTTGTATTGCCTCTAAAATGTTACGCCCAGCCAAATCAATGGCGGTAGCAGCTTTAAAGTCCAAACTGATATTGGCTTTATCTGCTGAAATTAAAGCGTTTACAACGGGAATGACGCGCCCGCCGGCAAGATAATGCGCTTCCAATTGGTCGCGGTTGAGTTTAATGCCGGCTTTCGTTCCGGTAATCAAGGCATTAACAATGATTCCGGGCGGCACTTTACGCCAACGCATTAAGATTAATTGAATGAGTGAGATACGCACGCCGTTAAGCAGTGCATTAAACCATAAGCCCAGCGGAACAAGCCATAAGAACAAGAATAACAGGACTATAATTCCGGCAATGGTTAAAAATAGGGCAACATTAGGATCCATCATAATAATATTTATTTAAGTTTAACAATAATTTTATTTCCATCAATTTTACTAATTACAACTTGTTGGTTTTCATCAATAAAATCCTGATAAGAGAATACTTCTTCCGTTCCTGTTTCAAAAACGGCTTTACCGGCAGGGGCTAAACGCGAAACGGTTTTGCCCACCATACCCACCGTTAAATTATGATCGGGAACATTCACTTTGCTATCAATTTCTGTTTCCAACATCAAAGGCTTCCATGTTTTATACCGGAAAAAGAAAACAATTCCTACGATTAGGAGTAGTAAAACAATTGTAAACCAAAGGGTTGTCATGTTTTTGTATTTGGAGTGCAAAGTAATAAAAAAAGTTCAAAGATTATGGTTCAATGTTCAAAGATTAAAAATATCAATGCAACAATTTCTTTGTTTTTTCATTTCCAAAATAATCATGAACAAAAACGGGGAATGCACTTAACACAGATACTACAGGACATTTCTTATTGATAAACTTGTCTAATTGTTTTTCAAAAATATCTTGTTGAAATTCAATTTTTTGAGGGAACTTATGTAGACTGTTTACTATATAGTTCATTTTAGAAAGATGAGCAATAATTAGTTCTTTCCAAATTTCTTTCGTGTACTTGTCAATATCACGTAAATGAGGGATATTTTCCTGATTAACAATTGCTTTATAATGAAGTTCACTCATACATTCATCTTTTTTATCACAATCATCTTTGTATTTACAGTTGTGTCCTTTACACTTAGCTGTTAATTCATAAAATGTTTCAAAGCATACAATATGCTTAAGTGCTTCAGTCATTGGATAACTAATATACAGTTTCCCTTTTTCTGTTTCATTATCAAAAAAACTTAACATTTCTTTCAGTTTTTCATCTCCTTCTTTTACTTCATTGCCATACTGATTTGTAGCACCAGCCAGTGATGCGTGTGCGTCGTAGTCAAAAAAAAGATAAATTTCAGCAAAGTTATTTCTATTGTAATCTTTTAACTTTATTTTATTTGCAGCATTTCTTTCCTTTATCAAATTAAAAGTATCAAAATCTTCATCTTTTTCTATTTCTCTATAAAGTTGATATATATCAGTGCCAAAAACACAGGTAATAATCAAATCTTCATTTGATAAAATGTATTCTTTTAAACTTCTGACGATCATGTCTTCAGTTCTTGCTCCTTCAAAAACAAATAAAATATTAGTCGACATTGAATGCTTTTGCTTTATACATTTTTTCGATGTTATGTGCCTCTCTTAGTTCCTTTTGTGTGCATTTTGCTAATGATTGAATTTTTCTTTTATTCATTAAAAAATAACAATCAGGTCTTAACAAATCGTTTGTGATGATTGAGGTATTATGGGTTGTGAGTATAAACTGAACTCCAGTTTCTTTTAATTTTTTCACAACTAAAGCAGACAATTCGTGATGATAAAAAGCATCAAATTCATCAATAAAGAGCCAAGAAATATTTTCCTCTAGAATACCTTGAAAACAAAAGTAGAAAAGGGTGAAGGCAGCTGTTCCCGTTGATACAATATCTGTGAAGGGGATTTCTTTTCCTTTAAAGTTGAACATCAAAGTTTTTTTACCAAAATTTTCTATTACAGATAGTTTACATTCTATATTTGCATCGTTGAGAAATTGTTCAAAAAAGATAACGCCTCCTTTTTCAATAAATTCGTCTGTATATGGTTTGAGAGCATACCCCCCTTGTCCAAAAAAACGTGAGAAACTCATTTTATCTATAAAATTAAAAAAATCAATAAACGTCTGTGTATTTTCACTATTTTCGAATGCAGTATTGTTTCTTATGTATTTAATTGCAGATAGTTGCTTGTCGTTGATTACAGTATTTAATGTTTCGGCTCCTTTTAATTTTTTAACAGAAAATTGAATTCCTCCTTCGCGTCTGTCAAACAATATTAATTCTTCATCGTCTATTGAAAATTTTTCAAAAATCAAAGTTTTATAATCTGTTTTTTGGTATTCATATTTAACTATTTTATCATTTATCTTAAATTCATAATAAAATTCAGCTATACTAGATTTGTTATAAGCATTCAAATAATTTTTATAATCGTTTTGATTTCTATATTGATCTGTAAGATGGTTAGTAATATCAAAAATAGCTAATCCTAAATTTGTTTTCCCAACGCCATTATGCCCATAAATCAAGGCACAATTAACAACACCATTTTTTATACAATCTGTATTAAATTCATATCCATTTGTTTCTGAGAGATCTAAAACAAATTCGTTTTCAAAATTTTTGAAATTTGAGACTTTAAATTTTCTAAGCATAGGAACTACAATTTTTCGGCAAAGAAATAAAAAAAATGATTTCTGTAATTTTTTTACGGAAGATTATTTTTTTTGAATAGCCTTCTTATAGCGACCTCTCTGTCAAAGAAACTATCTTCTAAAAAAATCCTCATCAAAAGGTTCAAGAAAAGCAAAACGCAGAGGAATTTCAGGATAGTTTTCTCTAAATGTTTTATACTTGCTTTCTCTGATGGCGCTTTGAGCAAATTTAATTTCAACAGCGTAAGGATTTTCAATATGGTTTAAAACAAAATCCACTTCGTTTCCATCTGATGTGCGCCAAAAGAAAATATCATCCATGCTATATTTTTCTACTAATAACTTGAAATACATATTTTCCCAAAGTTCTCCTTTATCAAGTCTAAAAAAAGGTAACTCAAAATTATTAATCAAACAATTTCGCAATCCTGTATCCAACAAATAGATTTTCGGCATTTTAATCAATTCCTTTCTTATGTTTTTGAAAAATGGTCTCACCAAGGCTATATGAAAACATTTTTGCAATATAAATAAATACTTATTAATGGTTTCATTTTTGATTTTAAGAACACTTGATAATTCATTTACATTAAGCAAGTTGCCTGTTTGTCCTGCAATAATTCTAAAAAGATTGTAAAAAGCGCTCTCGTTTTGTACATCCGATTCCAAGATGTCTCTTTTCACGAAAGAATCGCGAATTTCTTTTAAATACTCAATCTTTTCTTTGATATCGGGTTCTGTTATTACAGCAGGATAACCGCCATACACCATGTAGTTGTTCCATTCTTGCTGTATAATTTCTAATTGTAGTGATTTTGCTGACAGATTGGTTTGTAAACGTTTTATTTCATCAACTAAATCTTCTTTATTTCTCAATTTTAGATATTCATCAAAGGAACAAGTATATAAGTGAAATATTCTTTTTCTTCCTGCCAACGAATCCTTAAATGTTTTATCAATGTAGAAAGCGCTACTGCCTGTTGCCACAATTTTTATCTTCTGAGCATATTCATCATACAATAATTTAAGAAAATTAGAAGGATCTTCAAGGTATTGTATTTCATCAATGAATATAATAATACGCTCTGCTGTAGCAGGCAAAAAATTCAAGATATTTAATGGGCTTTTGTTCAATTCCAACAGAATATTTTTGTTTTCCAAATTTAAAAACACTGTGGGTAGTTTTTTTTCTTTGCAATAGTTTTCCAACTGCTGAAGCAATGTGGATTTTCCGGTTTGTCGGGCGCCGGTTAATATTGTAAATTCTTTTCTCTCTAAATGAGTGCGTAAAGTTTCAAAAATGTTTCGTTTCATCGTTATTAATTTGTCGGCAAAAATAAAAATTTTATTGATACAGGTAAAAATACCGGATATTTTACCCTATACACCGGTAAAAATATCGGATATTTTGCCCTATTACAAAGGACGCAAAGAGTTCATTTCACTAATCACTATATCGTCCGGCATATTGGCGAGGTGGCGGCAACGGAGCACTTCCCTGCGGGCGACAAACTTGCAATTCCACACATATTTTCAAGCGGGTGTAGTGCCGCCATCTTGCCAATATGCACATTGTATGCTGTAGCATGCCATTTACGTTTCTTTCCTTTTCAACAATTCTTTTCAAAATTCCCTTTTTTTTTTTTGTCATTGCC
>JGI24695J34938_10003558_pt1 | contig 10755 bp, 9 predicted proteins | sample TergutCo191P3_FD_34938 | JGI IMG/M metagenome (IMG submission 34938) | reverse complement strand
GCAACGGCTCCCGTTACGGCGGCGGCGTGTATGTCTCGTCAGAGGGAAACCTTGTAATTAACAGGGGAGTTATCGCCGGAAATTCCGCGCATTACGGCGGCGGGGTGTACATTTCTTCGGACGGGATAGTTTCCTTGCTGCGCGGCAATATTGCCGGAAACACCGCCGTATATTCAGGCGGCGGCGCGTATGTCAATAACGGCTCGTTCATTATGAACGGAGGGGTAATTTCCGGCAATACAGCCGGAGCTTCCGGCGGAGGCGTGTATTTGTTCTACTACGGATTTTTCGCCAAAACGGGCGGAACGATCTACGGGTATGACAATTCCGTTAACATGAACGCGGTAAGGGACGGAATGGGAGACGTTGTTCAAAGCGGCGCGGGTAACGCGGTGTACGCTTCAAATTCGTTTGGTGAAATTATCAGGCGCAAAGAAAATAATTCCGGCCCGGAAGACATTTTATCCATGTCATATAAAGAGGTTCCGCGGGAAGCTCATTCGGGCGCGGAGCCTGTCTGGAAAGGGGACTGGGAGTAGTACATGAAAAAGAATTATTTGAAACCGGCAATACTCATTTTCATGTTCATTGTCCGCTTAATGCCGCTCGCGGCCGCCGACTACGGCATCCTTGCGGATCAGAGTTTAGATTTAAGCGCGCACGGTCCTAATTTTAATGACGGCGAGATAAATTACGCCGGTACTGTTATTCCTTTTGTTTCGGTTTCTTTCGGCGAAAAAAGCTATTTTCTTTTATCTGCCGGGCTTACCTACCGTTTTGATCCTTTCCTTTATGCGCCGGAACTTCTTCAGACTGAAATATCCTTTGGCATAGGACCGCATGAAATCAAGGCGGGACGCATGCAGTATACCGATCCGCTTGGAATTATCGCCCACGGCTTTTTTGACGGATTGTCGCTGCTGTTCAATACAAAAGCCGGAAGAATTGAAATCGGCGGCTGGTATACGGGCTTTTTGTTTAAAACAAGGGCTAATATCGCGATGACGGAAGACGAGCTGCTCCGTCTGGATGAAGGAGTCAAATTTGACAGTCTGGAAAACTTTAAAAATACCTACTTCGCTCCCAAACGGATTCTTTCGGCAGTAAGCTGGGAAAATTATTATCTTGGGGGATTGATTGACTTCAGGTTTACCGCTCTTGGCCAGTTTGATCTGACGGACGCGGATTTGAACAGTCAGTATTTTATTGCCGAATTCGCTCTTTTAACAAAACATTTTGTTTTTGATTTGGGGGGATGTTTTGAACTGATACAGGATTCAACAGGATGGGAGTTTCAGGAAATGAAGAAAGCTCTTGCCGTCAAAGCCGGACTGACTTTTAAATTTCCGACGTATAAGGAAAGGACGCTTTCCCTGCACGGGATTTATACCAGCGGCGTTTTTGAAGACGGATCTTTTTCCCCTTTCCTTCCGCTGACAACCATACCTCAGGGAGATTTGCTTAATGTAAAAATTTCCGGGCTTTCGGTTTTTTCATTGAATTATCTTGCAAAACCCGCGGAGGTTCTCTCCCTGAACTGGAGCGCGTCTTACTTTGTGCGCAGCGATTTGGGAACATATCATCATTATCCTGTTATCGGAATTGACAGCGACGGACATTTTTTAGGGCCGGAATTTTATCTGAAGCTGTTCTGGAATACTTCATCCGGCTTTAAAATGACCACAGGCGGCGGATTCTTTATTCCGGCTCTGGGAAACGCGGCGCGGGATATGGACGTGCTGTGGAAAATGGAAGTCAGTTTTGTGTTTTCACTGCTTTAAGGAAGGAAGTACGGCATGAAAAAGAAGTGTTTTAAAAAACCGCTGTTAACAATTTTATTTTTAACGTTAAGCGTATATGTTTACGCCCAGGATTCCCGCGCCGGCGGCGGAGTGATTAAAGATTTGCGCGGAGATGTGGAAATTCTGATGCCGGGAACCGCGGAGTATGTAATTGCGAATATCGGAGATCAGTTAACCCAGGATACGGTAATTTCCACCGGGTTTAAAGGTTACGCGGTTATAGAAATCGGGTATTCTTCCCTGACAGTAAGACCATTAACCCGCCTTACCGTGACTGAGATAAAAGCGGCAAATAACGCAGAAACCCTCAATGTAAGCCTCCAGTCAGGACGGGTTCGCGTAGAAGTAAAACCGCCGGCGGGAACGAGGACAAATATGTCCGTCCGAAGCCCTTCTGTAGTCGCTTCCGTGCGCGGCACAAGTTTTGAATTTGATACCCGCAATCTGTATGTGGAAGAAGGGGTTGTCAATTTTAAGGGAGACGGCAATGAAATTGCCGTTTACGCAGGTTCCGGCGCGCGCGTGGACGAGAACGCCATTGTGTCAAGGATGACGGATCACAGAAGGGCAAAATCAACGAGACTGTCTCCTCTGACGGTTGAACCCGGTAAAATCAGCGGAATTTACCGCGGACCCGTCCGCAGCGCCGTTCCTTATACCATCGGACTGGAATTTGTCACTTATTAAAACGCCGTATACGCCGCAAATTCCGGTTTTTTGCCGATAATTTAAACGATGAAATCCCTGTTTTTTTTCGCGCTGGTACTGTGCGCCTCTTATCTTTTCGCCGCGCCTTTGGAGGGCGGATATTCAATGGCTCCCGTTTCTACGGCATCCGCGGAAGAAAGAATACGCGCTTTTACTGACGCGAGGAATAAAGTCATTAATGAGGCTGTAAAGTACGAGAACACCCCGTATATTTACGGAGGGATGACCAGCTACGGAATGGACTGCTCGGGTTTAATTTGCCTGAGTTTTAAAGGAGCTCTTGGAGTGACCTTGCCGCGGTCAGCGTCCGCTCTTTATACATGGACAGAAAAGATTCCGGCTGACAAAGCGCAGCCCGGCGATCTTTTGTTCTTTAAGACTGACGCCACGGAAAAAATTTCCCACGTTGGTCTTTATTTAGGCGGCAAAAGTTTTATTCACTCCGCTTCCTCCGGGGAAAAAACAGGCGTAATATACTCCAGCCTTGATGAAACATACTGGGCAAAAACCTATGCCGGAGCCGGGCGCGCTTTCCCTGAAGATTCGTCAGGATACCAGTATGTACCGCCTGTTCTTGTATCATCAGAACCGCGCACTGTTGTTTCAACGCTGCCCGCGGCAAGCCCGGTCAGTCCCGGCGCAGTTTCACCGGCTTCTGAAAAGAAAGGGCGTCTCCTGCTCGGCGCGGCATTCGCGCCTACATGGGTCGGTTTTTTAAAAGACGGAGATCTGTTCCGGGGCTTTGCCAGCCAGATTTGCCTGGGCGCCGAGACTTCTTCCTTCGGCATGAAAATGCTTTTCGGTCTTGAGATTAGGCCGGAGTACGACGGCGCTCTTGGAGTGTTCCGTCTGCCAATAACATTATCGTGGGGACCAAACGACAAAATCATGATTTTTGCCGGTCCCGTTTTCAGTTTCGGCGATCCCTCTCTTTCCACAGATGACGGAGAGCGTTTGTATCAGGGCGGCACAAGCTGGCTTGGCGCGGCAGGCATTACCATCGCGCCGTTCAGCTTTAAATCGCCGGCCGGTGATTTTGCTCCGTATATGGAAGCCGCGTGGCAGTACTATTACAGTGACAGTGACAGCAAAAACGTGAACGCCGATTTTTCCGCCGGTTTCCGATTTTCTACCGGTCTGCGGTGGACAATACAGGTGCGTTAAGTCAGCCTATCCTGAACTCGTCCGGTCTTGCGCCGCTTTGCTCGGCTTTGTTTGTTTCTTCGACACATTCAAGATAAGCCTTTTCCAGATCCGATACACATTCCGCCGAGGCGGCTTTCCTGTCTTCTCTGTAACGCGCAAGGCGCTCGCTCAAATTAATGACATTTCCGGCGCGGATGATCACTTTGCGCGGGAAGATGTTTACCCTTCCGGAAAACGCGCCGCCCATTGTCCGGTTGGCAAAATCCCAAAGGTTCTGGACATATTCAATTAAGTTATGAAAAGCCGTTTCTTCATCTGGAAGCGGGCGGCGGAAATACCAGCCGAAATCCGCCAGCTCCTGATGACGCGCTATATGCCACGCTTCTCCGGCGCTGATGTCTTTGACGCTGCGCTCAAGCGGCGTTATGTGCTTAAGCGACGGTATTCCCGGCAGATATATCCGATCCCAGCAGATGTGGCGCACCCTGTACAGGCGCGTAAAATAGTCGCCTTCGCTTTCCAGTCCAAGCATGCGTTCCGCTGTTTCCAAAGCGGCGTTAACTACCGCGTCAAGACGCTCTTCAAAAGGAAGTTCAGTGCCGTTTTTTATACTGTAGCGTTTTTCATTAATTTCCAGAATGTAATTTCTGCATGCGCCGATTCTTTCAAAGACGGAATTTTTTCCCGTGCCGTTATGTGAAATGCCGCAGACTTTTTCCGTCTTTGCGAGCAGTTTTTCCATCGCCTTTCTGCCGCGTGAGCTGTAGCGGAAATGAAATGATACCGGAAGAATTTCCACGGCTGGCGCGGCGCGTCCAGCGGGTGCGGCTTCATTTTTTTTAGCTATTCTTTGCGCAGCCTGAAAACCTATGCGGATAACTCCGTCTTCCAAACGCGGAACAGAATCGGTTGTGTAGGAAACCTGTCCTTCGGGAGCCAATGCCACGGGATAGGGGCCGTCTGTTATGGCTTTGTAAATCCTGTCCATTCCCTTAGTATCAAGTTTTGAATGGTGAATTGGCATCGCTCCAATATTCGGCAAAAAAACGCGGGCCAACGCGCCTCCCCAGCGGATTACTTCGTAACCGTAAATGAATACCGCGTGCGGTTTGATATGGAAGCGCGTTTTATACTTTGCCGCAAGTCCCTTCAGCCTGTAAAAGAAAGACCATGCCAGAAGCTGGGGATCGGCTCCGTTTGGATGACGGAACGCGACTATACAGCGGCTTTCGCCTTTAAGCGCGCGCGCAAAAGCGCCAAGGAGAATTATATCTCCCTGATAGACAATCTTCGCGGGACCGAAAAACGCGCGGAGATAGATTCTGCTTAAGTACCTTGCGATAAAAACGAAAAATTTTGATATTCGGGGTTCCGGAACTTTAACATCCGGCAGAGCTGTTACAATCGGGTCTCTGTAAGGTTTATGCATTTTATTAAATTTTAGTATAAAAAAACACTGGTTTCAAGGTATAAATTTACGCTATAATGCTGTTACGGAGGATTATTTTATGGGAAACCGGCAGAAATCTGAATTGCTTGTCAGCAAGATAAGTTACGCCAGCGGCGATATTTACGGCGGGGGAGCGTTTATGATTTTCAGCCTGCTGTTCATGAATTTTCTGGTGCTGGTGGAAGGTCTGCCTGTTGTAGCGACTACTATTATTATTTTTATAGGCAGACTGTGGGACGCGGTTACCGACCCGGTAATGGGAAGAATATCCGACAGGACGCGTTCAAGATTCGGAAGGCGCAGACTTTATTTTCTGATTGGCATTGTTCCGGTTTTTCTGTCTTTTTTCATGCTTTTTTATTCCTTTGGCATTGAGAGCGTAACAGCTAAAATATTTTATTATACATTCGCCTATATGTATTTCGGCACCGTGTTCAGCATTGTCATGGTTCCGTATAACGCGATACTTTCCGACATGACGGACGATTATAACGAACGCACAAGTTTTACCACGCTTCGGATGATCTTTTCAGGAGCCGCCGCGCTGATATGCGCCGTTGTGCCAAGCATGATCATCAAGTCGGTACATGAGCATAACGGGCCGCTGCAGATTCCAGGTTACCTTATCATGGCGCTGATCTTTGGCGCCGCGTTTGGAATATGCTGGTTTTTTGTGTTTCTGGGTACAAAGGAAAGAGAAGATATTCCAAAACCGGATAAAATTACTATTAAAGACTGGCTTTCCATTTTTTCCAACAAGGCGTACAGAAACCTGCTTGGCATTTTTCTTTCTTTTCAGATAGCTGTTGATCTTGTGCTTGCGCTTTTTATTTTCTACATTGATATTGTCATTCTGCAATACCATAATTATGAGCTTGTTGTCGGCACTCTTCTTGTCTGTTCAATGCTTTTTGTGATAATGCAGGGCGCGATTGCCGAAAAAAAAGGCAAGGCTTTCCCGCTTTACATCGGCATTCCCGCATGGATTGTTTCCACATTCGCGTTTATCTGGATAAACTCGGGCGTTTCTGTCGCAGTGTTATGCGCTCTGGCTGCGCTGATCGCCGTCGGCACATCGGCGGGGCAGCTTTCATCGTGGTCAATGTTAACTGACATTTACGACATTGATGAAATACGCACAGGCAAGCGCCGCGAAGGCATCTACAGCGGAATGACTACGTTTATACGCAAGTTCGCAAGCGGCATAGCCGTCCTTCTTATGGGCTTTGGACTCCAGGCGCTTGGCTTTGATCAGAACGAGTATTCTGTATTAAAAGCCAGCATAAGCGATTTTGATCCCGCCTCTTACGCGCAAAGCAATATCGTGATGGGAATTAAATGGATGTTTGTTTTAATCCCTCTTGTTTTATTGATTATCTGCCTGTTCTTCGCGGCAAAAAACAAGGTTACAAAAAGCCGTTTTGACGCCGTTTTAAAAGGCATTGACGAAATAAAAACGCGCGGCAGCATAGACGCGCTGTCCGAACAGGAAAAAGCCGATGTGCTGCTCATAGCAGGCATGAAAAAAGAAGAACTGTGGGGCCGCGCGCCTGATGTTTAAGCCATGAATAGTCTCCGTATAGGCGTAATAAAAAAAGAGCCGCCATATTTGCAATAAATCAGAGCAATGATTACCTTTATATAACAGAAGCTATCAAAAATAAAACATGGGGAAAAAAATTGAACGAAATCGATGGCTTAAGGAGGAATCTTGTTTCTTATCTTAAGAAAAAATTCTATTCAAGGCGCAATATTATTGATATGGCCGAGGAAATAGTTAACCAGACTTTTCTTGAGGTAGCGAAATCAACAGGTTTTAAAGAAGACCGGTATAATTTTGGGTACATGTCAACCGCGTGTATCCGAACCGCTTACAGGGTATTCCATAAAAACGACAATGATAAAAAAATCAGCGTATGTTTTGATTTAACGTCTCCGCTTGTTGATGAAGACAGTTTTACGGAGGAGATTGAAAACGCCGAAGATACCGCTTTTATTTTTGAATCATTGCAAGCTTTGAAGCTGATTGAAAGGGTTATTATCAATGAACGTTACTACGAGGATTTTTCATTCAGGGAAATTAGCGAAAAATACGGCATTAATTTAAATACGGTATTATCGCATCATAGACGGGCGCTGGAAAAATTGCGGCCTGTTTTAACAAATTATTTTAATTATGACATTTCCGGTTATTATTACGGAAAATCAAAACCAGGAGGAAGAAAAGATGACTGATGAAAAAAAGATTTGGCTGTGCGAACAATACGCGCAGAAAGCATGGGCTTTATCGCTTAATCTGGCGCAGGAAGCCGCAAGAGCGGGCAATAGCGGTAAGGGTTACGCGGTTGTCGCTTCGGAAGCAAGGAATTTAGCCAACAATTTATTTAAATATTCGGCAAACGCGAGGTTTGATCAAAACAATGAAAATGAATTTAATAACGTCGTGAATATCGCCTTTATGACAGGGCTTTTATCAATTAACGCCATGATAGAAATACTTTATGTCTCGGAATTTGATGACAGAACCAATAATAAAAGTATCATTGTCTGTGTTGAGGATCTTCGCAAGCTCGCTCTTGAGCTTAACGAACTTGGCGGAAAAAAATTATGGCAAAGGACTTTTGTAATTCCCGAAATTTTAACGCCTGTAAAAACAACAAGGAAAATTGATTACTTCTTTAAATTTTCCATCGGGGAAAATACGCTGGTTGAAAATGTTTTAAATGTCAGGGAGATATGGTTTGGCAGTATAGCGGAAACATCAGGTAAAATATTTAATATCAGAGGATACGGAATACCCATTATTGACTGCGCGGGTAAATTCAACCTGAATTATTCCCGTCTTAATAATGACACGCAGACTGTTATGATTATTGATTTTAATAAATTAACAGGCAAAAAAGAAGAATTTTACGCGGTTCTTATTGATGATTTGGATATTAATACAATATTTCCTTCTAAAATAGGCCGCGCGGTTTCTCCAAAAGCGGGAAATATTTTTTCTGACTATTCGCGTGAATGCTGGGACGCCGTTGGGAATGATCAGTTCGTCTTTCCTGACTGGTTAAAACTAGTATCCTGATAAAAGAAGAGTTATGGAGACGCGGATAAAGAGAGCGTATTTTTTTCCGCGTTTTTCAGTCTTTTGTTCATAATCATTGATTTTATAAAACCGATCATTACAGGTATCATTGATATTAACTGCTGGAAACATAATATTATTTTATCCTGCATATACATTAATATGCTCATGCTTGAAAGTCCTATAATAAACATTAACCATGCGTACGGGTTTCTTTTCGCGAGCAGATAATTGCTGACTAAATAGCCGAAAATGATCAGTATTTCCAGCGCCTGGGTTAATTTTTTTATTCCATTAAAAGTATAAATGCTGTAAGACGCTCCCAATAATATCATAATGGCTGTAAATATCCTGATGCTCCAGTCCGCGTATTTGTTTGGATTGCTTTTTTGTTTCCATGTCATTGCCATTCCAAGAATTATTGCCGGTAAACCTGCTGATTCAATCGCCGCCGCGATCCAGTTATGGTTGGCGGCCAGCAGGAATACCCATGCCGGCAAGCCGAGTAAATAGACAATCCAGCCGGAAAGACGCAAATTTCTGTCATTTTTCCGGAATAGCGATATTACAATAAATACTTTTGCGAGGAAATAACCTAATCCGCCCCACCATTGTAAAAATAGTTCCATAAGCGATTATATCAGCATTTAAAGTGAATTTATACGGATGTTTACATTAATAGTAATTATGTCAGAAGGCTGTAATTGTTCCTTTGCTGAAAAAAAGTAAATAAAATACTTGTAAAAACAAACAGGCGCTGGTATAATGTTTTACGTTATTAGATATTAATTATTTTATGTTAAACCAACGAGATATATTCTCTGGTTATATTATTTTCAAGGAGTGTTAATTATGGAAATTAACAAGGTATTGGACAAAGCGTTTGAAAAAAAATCCTTCAAGGAACTCGCTGACGCCCCTGTTTCAGCTCTTCAGGGTGTCAGTGAAGCTGATGCCGTAAAGCTGAAAGAAGCTTTTAATGTCAAGACAATAAAAGATTTTGCCAATCTCAAGTATGTAAAATGGGCTCAGGCAATCGTTACTTTGGCTGAATACGACTGACGCTCTTTATAATGGAGACGGGCAGTTTTTTCTTTATAAAGAGCTGTTTATCTCCATTATTGGAGTAATTTAATAAACATTTAATAAAAATTACCAGTGATTAAGACCTGTAAGAATTTAATTTACTCCGCTATAATCATGTGCTATATTTACAATTATGCCGCGCATTTCCAGGCTCAATAAAAATCTTGATAAAAAGTTCGGCGGCAAAGTGCATGCGGAGTTAAAGGACGAGTGCCTTTATTTAACCGGCGAACTTGATGATTGGGATGACGTAGTCAGCGCCGGACTTATGTCCGTAAACAAAAAAAAGTATACAGTTGTAAACGATATTGTGTTCACCGGTCTGCCGGATGGCAAAATGCCGCCCGCGAGACTGCCGTCAGTTTCAGACAGCGCTTTAGAAGGCAGAACGCCTGATGTTCTTGTTGTCGGGGGCGGCGTTATAGGGTGCGCGATTACAAGAGAGCTTACCCGCTATAAACTTGATGTTATGCTCCTTGAAAAGGAACATGATGTCGCGCTTCACACATCGTCGCGTAACGACGGAATGATTCATCCCGGAATGGATCTTCACAAAGGGCAGCTTAAGAAAAAGTATAATGACGCCGGAAACAGAATGTATCCCTCAGTTTGCAGAGAGCTTGATGTTCCTTACCGTTTCTGCGGACAATATCTCTGCTTTACCAAATGGTGGTTTAAACCGGCGGCGTTTTTTTCTCTTCTGTACTGGAAGATGACGGGAATCTCCGCCAAATATATAAGCGGGAATGATTTGGTTGAAAAGGAACCGCACCTGAATGATAAAATAACGTGCGCGCTTTTTTTCCCTGCTTCCGGCGTTGTATCCCCTTACGGCCTTACAATCGCGTACGCCGAGAACGCCGCGGATAACGGAGCTCAAATCTGCCTTGATACCGCGGTTATTGATTTCGAAGTAAGAGAAAAAACGATTAAAAGCGTATATACTAACCGAGGCAGAATATTTCCGAAACTTGTTATAAACGCCGCCGGAGTTTTTTCTGAAGATATCGCGCGCCTCGCGCATGACAGGTTTTTTTCCATTCATCCGCGGAGAGGCACAAATTTAATAATGGATAAAAAGAGCTCGTTTCAGGTGAGAACCATCGCGTCTTTACTGGAAATTTCGGAAAGGTCGTCTTCCAGAAAAGAACATTCAAAGGGCGGCGGCATAATGCACACGACAGATGACAATCTGCTTATCGGTCCCAACGCGGTAGAAACTTATGAAAAGGAAAATTTTTCCACTGACAGCGAGAGTCTTAAAGCCGTTCTCGAAAAGCAGAAAAAAGCCGCGCCGGGACTTTCACAGCGCGATATTATCACTTACTTTACGGGAATCCGCGCCGCCGCATACGAGGAAGATTTTATTGTTTCGTCCGGCAGATTTACAAAGAACATTATTCACGCGGCGGGCATTCAGTCTCCGGGACTGACTGCCGCGCCCGCCATTGCCGCTGATGTTTCAAAAATGGCGGCTGAAA
>JGI24695J34938_10003556_pt1 | contig 10765 bp, 10 predicted proteins | sample TergutCo191P3_FD_34938 | JGI IMG/M metagenome (IMG submission 34938) | reverse complement strand
TACTTCTAATACTCTAACTTTTATTTTTGATGAAATACCAGTACCTCTATAAATAGAACTGATAGTTAAATAATCAGCATAAATTCCATTGTCATATGATTTATTTATATCATTCTTATCACAAGAATATATAAAAAAAATAAATACCATTAAAATTGCCTTAATAATTTGTTTATTCATTTTACTCTCCTAATAAATAACATTGCATATTTATTCAATTATGTCAATGGCATTGCGCCTAACGTTCTAGGTAACTGACGTTTTTTTTTGCGCCCGATAAGGAAAACACGAAGTGTTTTACGGGCGCAAAAAAATGTGGTGGAGTGAGGCGTGGGAATGGCTTTAGCCATGACCTAGCCGAACGAAACCTAAAATACCTGAACAGGGTATTTTGCAGTTACCGTTTGTTAGGCGAAGTAATATTTGCTTTTATTTCCAAATATTTATTTCTTTTTAACTGGTAATAAAATTGGTATAAAATATCCATCTTTATCACCAATGGGTATATGCTCTTCTAAACCAGGTCTGGAGTTATCATACATCCATTCCCAATTGGGATCATTTTGCCAATTCCCCATTTTTTCCCAACCAAATCCTGGGTGTCCTTCGTATTCATATAATACAGCATAAATTCCACCAGGTAGTCTTTTTTCATACAAAGGGCTAGGAATTTCACTTCCTTCAGGAATCGTAGCACAAAAACCAAATCCATACGCAGAATTTGATCCTGATGGGTATGGTTCTGTATTAAATCCAAACAAACGCATTGTACCTACCAAGTTGTTTTCTGTTATCCATTTCAATATTGGTTCCAAAGCCTTACCTTCAGGTTCTGTATCAACTATATGATACGCAACCGTTCTTGCTGGAAACATTGAAACAATTTTTACCTCGTCCATTTTATTCTCCTTTCCATTTTTTATTTCTTGTGTATTTACACATGAAATAATTGCACAAACAAAAAAAACCAAAATTACTCCAAAACATTTTTTATTCATGTATTTCCTCCATTCCAAACATTCTAATCCCTGAAGAACCCATTTTACAATCCGGCATTTCATAAATTCGTACTAGTTCCATACACAAGCCCCAAAAAATTATTTATTCATTTATAATGAATATGTTAAAAATATACAACGGTTAAAAACAAAAAAATGAACATTTTTGATCATTTTATGAAATATTTTTGATGTTTTATTGTGAGAAAAATATATATAATTCAACAAGGAGAAGAGAGATGACAAACCAACAAAAGATTATCAAAACAAAAGTCGGTATTCTCAAGCTGGCGTCGGACTAATGTCCGCACAGTTAGGGAATGTATCACAAGCCTGTAAAGTAATGAGTTACTCCCGTGACAGCTTTTATAGGTTTAAAACGTTATACGAAACCGGAGGCGAAGCGGCTCTTCAGGAAATCTCACGGCAAAAACCAAACAGGAAAAACCGTGTAGAGCAAATGGTAGAAGAAAATGTATTGGAATACGCTTATGAACAACCGGCTTACGGACAGTTAAGAGTGAGTAACGAATTGAAAAAACGAGGCATTCTTTTCTCACCCAGAGGGGTAAGAAGTATCTGGCTGCGGCATGCTCTTGCCACATTCAAAGGTCGGCTGAAAGCGCTGGAAGCAAAAATGGCTCAGGAAAATCTGATCCTGACCGAAAGCCAGCTAATCGCCTTAGAGCGCGCTAAAGAAGAAAAGAAGCCCATGGCGAGACAGAAACAGAGCATCCGGGGTATTTAGGAGCGCAGGATACCTATTATGTAGGAGATATCAAAGGCGTTGGGCATATACCAGCAGAAATTCATTGACACATATACCAAAGTTGCATTCTGTAAACTATACGACCGTAAAAACGCGTTGGTAGCGGCAGATATGTTAAATGACACTGTTATTCATTTTTTGATAAACAGGGACTACCGTTATTAAAAATCCTTACAGATCGCGGCAGCGAGTATTGCGGGAATCGTGAACATCATGAATATGCGTTGTATCTCGATCTTGAAAACATTGAACATTCAAAAACAAAGATAATATCTCCGCAAACCAACGGCATTTGTGAACGTTTTAACAAAACATACAAGGATGAGTTTTACTCTGTTGCTTTTCGGAAAAAAGTTTGTCATAACATTTATGAAATACAGCTTGACTTGGATGAATGGATACGGCAATATAACCAAGAACGTACCCACAGCGGTAAATACTGTTACGGGAAAACTCCTATGCAGACATTCTTGGACTCCATTCCATTAACCAAAGATAAGCTTTTTGGCTATGATGTACCTGACAGACAGTCAGCGTAAATTCATCATGTGTCAGATCATGTCTTGGCGATCACAGTTTTGTCAACGTTATGATTCTAATCATTTCATTACATATAGTTTAATTATCTGCATTTATAACAATATCTCCGGAAAGAGATTTTTAAATAAATTATTTAAATTATAAGAGATATATGTCATATCTTTCGAGAAACATCTTTGTTTTTGTATTTATGTTAACTTATTAAAATCTTCTTCTAATTCCTTGTTATATAAACAGATAATAATTTCCGATTAAAAAAACTTGTCTCTGTATTCAGCATTCCTTGTTTGTTGGACGGGTTTTACTTTACAGGATGCCATTAGCTATCCTATTTATTAAACCGCAAAAATGGCAATGGAAGCGGTGTAAAGAGATGTAATAAGATTTGTCATGCGGAAATAATTATAACAAAAACGCCTGTCATACTCTTTTACTTACCCGGCGGTAAAACAGTAGTTCCCTTTTCCGCGTATTTCCCCAACTGCATGAGAGCGACTTTTGGATTTGTTACTACTAAAGGTCCCGAGATGCAGCCGCCCTGACAAGACATTACCTCAATAAGGTTCGGTGTGTCTGCTGTAGAAGCAAGTTCCCCTGCGTTTATTTTGCCGAACTCGGCGAGGCGTTTAATGCCTGCTTTGTCAAGACCGTCAATTATTGCTTCTTTCAAAAGTGAGCTTTCTTTGAGCCGCGCCTTTACCGCCTGAGCCACGCCGCCCGATTTGGCGAAGTTTCTTCCGCTGGCGGTGGGAAGTTTTTGCCCCGGAACAGATGCCGCCTTTGCTACATCAATGTTTTTAGCAATGAACAGAGAACCTATCTCCTCTATGGAAATGACGTAATCAACGAGAGCATCGTCCATGCCTTCCTGCCGTTTGGCAAGGCACGGTCCGATAAAAACCGTAATGCAGCCTAGGTATTCTTTTTTTGCGATTTCTGCGGCGTAGTGCATGGGTGTATGAGTTGTGGAAATGCAGTCCGCAAGCTGCGGCACATGGAGACGCACCGCACGCACATAAGCCGGACAGCATGAAGTTGTCATCATTTTATCACCCTGTTTTATGCGCTCGTCAAATTCTTCAGCTTCCCTGTCCGCGGTGATGTCCGCGCCAAGAGCTACTTCTACAACGCCTGAAAAACCGGAGGCAAGCAGCGCGCCTTCAAGCTGACCGCTTTCAACACGGAACTGAGCGGCGGCAGCGGGAGCGTAAAGTGCGACAATATTTTTGCCTGCCATAATGTGCTTAACAACGTCAAACAACTGGCTCTTGTCTACCAGCGCGCCAAAGGGACATTCCCTCATACAGTTACCGCATGCGATACATTTTTGATAATCAATTCGTTCTTTGCCGTTTTCGTTTTTGGTGATAGCGCCAACGGGGCATGCTTCCTCGCAGGGAACCGGAATTTTAATGATCGCTTTATAAGGACAATTTTGCAGACACAAACCGCAGCTGACGCATTTGTCATTATCAATCCACGACCTGCCATCTTTTATCTCAATCGCTTTTTTGCCGCAGTTGGTCAAACACGGACGGGCAAGACAAGCCTGACAAACATTGGTTACCATATAATGAGAACGCACGCAGGCATTGCAGGCTTCGTCAATTACTGTGTGTATCGGCCAGATTGGCTTCTCCCGCGCCAGAGCTTCTTTCGCGTATTCGGCAATCCGTTTTTCATCATCGTATTCTTCTAAGCTCCACCCAAGCCGGGCGATTACACGCTGGCGGATTATTTCCCTGTCGTGATAGATACAGCAGCGGATTGAAACGCTTCCAAGCGGAGCAAGTTCTTTAGGAATATTATCAACCTCTTCATCAAGTTTACCTTCAAGCTGAATCCTGGTGAGACGCACCAGGATTTCCCGTTTGAGACGATGAGCGTTATTGTTCATGTTAAGCATAATTAAGCCTCTGGCTTTCGGTCTCCAGCGTTCTAAGGCAGTCAATGATTTTTTGGAGACTTGCCTGTTCTATCACTTCCCCGTCAACCAACGCGAAGGGCGCGTGGTCAGCCTGTGCGCCTGAGTATTCACTGCGGTTACAAATACCGCTGCATGGAGAGCCTTCAATTTCCGTAACTGCTTTAAGATCGCCTGGAAGCTGTTCTTCCAGAAGCAGCAGTTCCGAGCCGCCCATTACAAAGCAGGCAGTGCCTGTGCATATAGTTACCTTGTGTTTTTTCATGTTTCACCCTTTTATAATCTTAATATACCACTTTTTTATAGATTTTAATAGGCAAAGTATTTACATTAAAAAAATTTATTTGGTGTCAGGTTTCTCTTATACAAAGGGAAGAAAAGAGCGGCAATCTATATAGCAGATGCGGCAACTTTTTTACTAACCAATTCATCAATGATCTGGACTGGGTTTTTGTTGTCAGCTTTTGCTTTAGTCAGCAGATATTGAACAGTCATGTCATTGTAATTATTAATTTTTGGTAACTCCATATTTAAAAACCGAAGGTACAAAGATGATTTCAGGCATCATTAAAGAAAATATAACATGAAAAACAAAGTAAAAGCCTAACTATCTTTTTCCTTTTATCAATCTTCTTACCTATTAGGTAATATTACCGGCTTATTAACGCTTGACTTACTATCTGTTCGGTAAATATACTACAGATAATATATTGTAATATTTTATTAAATCGAGGGTGTTTTTCGTGTGTTTAACAAAAGACAGCCGATACTCCCGTTCTGTGTATATACAGATAGCCGCAGTTGTAACGGCTTTTACCCTGCTTGTGGTTTTAAGCTCGTCGCTGATGGGCAATATCGNAAAAAACAATATGAAAGACAATATAGAAGCGGCTTTTCATGATACTACGCAAAATATAAATACCGACCTATTAGAATTGGAGACATTGCTGCTATATATTTCAGAAACAGTCCGATTGATGATTCTAAAAGGATTTGATTTTGACACAATAACAAATTACATTACAGAAATAACCGAATACAGTATGCTTGCTGACGAAAGACTTAAAGTATACGCCACAGGTATATATGCCGTTTTTGATGTATTTGGCACAACTCCCAAAGGAGGCAGGTTTTTTGACGGAACAGGCTGGCAGCCGCCTGATGATTTTATACCAAGTCAGCGCCCCTGGTATACAGCCGCATTGGAAGCGGACGGAAAAATTGGAATAACAGAACCTTATGTATCCGTCGCGTGAGAGCAGTTTACTATGACATTTTCCCGAAGAATTTTTGACAATGACAGAAACCCTATCGGCATAGTAGGTCTTGATATACTTCTTGACAGGGTAAGAAATTATGCGGTAAATACATATTTTTCCAAAGGCGGTTACGGTCTGCTTTTGAATAAAAATCTTGAAATACTCGCCCATCCTGACAGTGACTTATGGGGTAAACCGTTAAGTGAAATTCAAAATTTTTCGGGTATTGTAGATTGAAAATTACTTATCCCACTGTTGATTTTCATAAAAGTAACTTATTCAGAAAACTAAAAATAAATAGCAGAAATGAACTTTTTGCTATTTATAGCTCTGGTATAACTATAAATGAGCCAACCCATGTGAACACATAGGTATAAAATCCATGAATTTGTTATAAAAAAAGCCCTGCCTATATGAAGATATAGGTTCTAAATAATATATTTTTTCAATAAAGTGTAGAGGCGCGCGCAAAAGTAGGTTATAATTTGTAATATGATGAATTAAGGGGGAACACATGAAAAAATTATTCACGGTAATTATTCTAATATCTGTGATTGGAATTATCGCAGAAGCGCAGACCACAGATCCGCGTCCACGCAGTCCGCAGCCGATGTCCAACAAAACTGCAATGGAATATTTCAGGGACGAAGGAATTAAAATAGGCATTAATCTTGGCAACACCCTTGACGCTGTTGATAATTGGACCGATCCTAGAAACCCAACTTCTATAGAAACTGCATGGGGAAATCCGAGAGCGGAACAGGCATATTTTCATGGTGTAAAAGCGCAGGGTTTTGACATTATGCGTATTCCTGTAACATGGGTCGGACATATAGGTCCCGCTCCCGATTATAAGATTGAAGAAACATGGCTTAGACGTGTTGCTGAAGTTGTTAATATGGCGCTTAACGCAAGACTCAAAGCGTTTATCAATGTACACCATGACGGCAATCACGGTACAGGCGGCGGCTGGCTCTTTATTGATAAAGCTGCAAGGGATTCGTCAATAACGGATAAATTTGAAAAAGTATGGAAGCAAATAGCCGAGTATTTTATTAATTACGGCGATAACCTCATGTTTCAGGGTTTCAATGAAATCCATTCAGGCGATTGGGGAGCAGGTAATGCGGCTCAATACAGAATAATTAACGACTGGAACCAGCGTTTTACAAATGTTGTGCGAAGCACAGGCGGCAATAATGCGAAGCGCTATTTGTTATATTACGGCTACAATACGCACTATACGATTGCTACAACAAATTTTTCACGTTTTGTTCTGCCTGCGGACAGCGCAGGAGAAGGCAGACAGATTGTCGGTTTCCATTATTATGAACCTGTTCCGTTTGTACTTCAGGTTACGTCCGTAAACTGGGGTTCGGCAGCGGAAAAAAGAGCTATAGAAACCGCATTCAGCGCTATGAAACAAAAATTCATTGACAATAATATTCCTGTAATAATAGGTGAAAACGGACCTTTTCGTTACATAAATTATAAAGGTCATACAGGATACAGAGCCGCGAATGCTCCAGTGCATCAGGGAAACAGATTGGCGTATGTCGAACATTTTTACACTCAGGCAAGAATAAACGGACTTGTTTCCTTTTTTTGGGAAAACGGCACATTGGACAATGAGTATGCGGTTGAGGGAGATGGTTCTCTGTTAAACAGGGTTACAGGTCAGCCTAATCTGCCTGAAAACGCTGAAATTATTCAGCGCATGATGAATGCGGCAGGCAAATAGAAAAAACAGCCGCAGGTGAATCAACAGGTCTATATCAACAGTAAATTAACAGTGTTATTAACGCTGTTGTAAATGTCAGTTATTCAGGAGCGCAAAGGGAAGCTGACTGGCGGAGTTTACGCCGAAGGTACGATCCTGATGTTAAAGGCGAATACAGCGACGCTTACACTGTTTATGTTTTATATACAATTTCTAAAAATATCTTATTATAATTTCTTTTCGGAATTTATCTTTGAGCAATGACGCCATGCGTTTTATTACGTTGCGCCGTATATCAAGCTCTACCGGCATATTGGGATCTTGATGGGCTTCGTTGATTGCGGTTCCTACTATAAAAGTGATCCGGTCGCTTTCCATAAACATATTAACAATGCGGGTCGCGGCATTCTGCCGGACTGCGTTCTGTTTCGAGTCGTAAGCATCCATCTCACCGTGATGTTCAAGCATTTCCGAGACCGCACCCAGAGTGATAATGCCTTCTGTAACCAAATCCGCGCCTTCCATATCAGACCAGGGCGGAATGTTTTTGTCATAACTTTTCATGTTAACTTTGATTTCTTTTCCCAATATTTCGCTGATGATGGTAGCGGTAGTTCCCCCGGACAATATTTTTTTTCCGGAGAAGGAGGAGAATAAACCTGCCATCTCTGAAACGCTCTCGCGGTGCATCGGAGGACCTGTAAGCACCATCATATCCCTGGGTTTTCGGAAATACACAACGCCGCAGGAAATATCGTCCTTTGGTTTTCCGATGTCGAATAACGAAGCCTGCTGGACGATGGAATAGGAAAGATCGCGCGCGCTTATATCAGGATTCCGCATGATTTGATCAAGGGCGAATCCATGAGCCTTTTTCGCGGTCCAGCCGAATGGATTTACCTTTGTGCCCATACCAGCCTGGCTTACCCCATCGGAAAAATAAATCAGCCGGTCGCCGTGCTGGGCGGTAAAGCGCGAATAAAATACCGAGGTGTCGTTTTTAGGCCCTGTTGTCTTGTCCTGCCGCTGGAAAGCGGTTTTTTCTTTTTGAAGATCCACAACCGTCTTTTGCCGGATAAGCACGCAGGGCGGATTGTCGTACTCCATAACCTTAACCGTCGCGTCCTGTGAAATATCTATCAGGGTGAATGTCGCGTAACTGATCCCGCGTTCTCTGCACACAGGCAGGGTGTTCATGATGATTTCAGACGTGCGTTTTATGGGAATGTTAAACGAAATAAATTTTACCGCCATTGTCGCTGTGAGGCAGGCAAGCACTCCTGCTTTTATCCCCGAACCAAGACCGTCAGAAAGGGCTGTAATCACCCTGCCGTCATTTGGGTTTTTTTGCGTGATGAACATGTCCCCGGGTGAGTTTTGTTTGTGTTTGCACATCTGGGAGTACTCTACCTCGATGAAGGTATTTTTGATCATTAAGTTAGCGGCATTCCCGGCGAGGCTGCCGAGGGAACCTTCGGTTCCGCGGGAAACTGCGCTGGAGTTTCCCGTGGTTTCAGGCATCGTGCTCCTCCTCTTCCACGGTGTACGATTCGATTATGGAATTTAAGATAGCTTCCGATTCCGCGGCGTTTTCACCTAACAGAAAAGCTATTTGCTGTGTAACGGCGGCGGTTTTCTTGATGACTTCCCGCGCCCGTTCAACAGTCTTGTCTATGCGAACCCTGGGAGCTGTAATATCATCAACTATCCCTGCCGCGGTCTCGCCTTTTTCAATGGCAAATACTTTTATATGGAATATTTTTTTCCCTTCTCTTACATCGCACTGTATCTGATCGGGACCGTTCGGTTCAATGACAGAATTAAAATATTGAGCAAAAGGCGCGATTTTGGTTAAGTCCGCTCCTTCAAGCCCCGGTTTGTCGGCATAAAGTATCTGTGTTTCCTCTCCCATAATGCGTGCAAATGGTTCATTGCAGTCGATAATTTGGAGGTCTTTGTTAACAATGACCGCTCCCGACGGAGTTGATTTCATAAGACCGTTGGCTGTTTGACTTGCAAGCTGGCGCATATATGAAGCGCACATCGATTTTTCCGCCCAGCCGTTCAGAAGAGCGACGGCTAAATCACGGCAGGTTTCATAACCGCAGCTTCCGCAGTTGCGGCGATCACCTAGGTTGGATTTGCCAACCATCTGGAGCGCTTCTGCGATTTCCTGTTCTGAATAAACAGTAATGGGCAGAGCGCTAAGGGGGTAATCCGCTTCAATCGGGGGTGAGATTGAAAGAGTGGAGTCGTCAAGGGTTTCGTCTGCGTCGCCGGCGTATTTGAGCAGGCGGGTATTACGGATAATTCGCGGCAATGTATCGGACATACCGGGACCGCTGATACAGCCGCCGGAACAGGCAAGCAGTTCCAAAAATAGAGGTTTTTCTAGAGATTCGTGTATGCTGGAAACTTCGCCTTTCGGGCTCGCTGCAGGAACAAAGTCCGACAACAGTTTCTTTACAGCCCGAATGCCGGACATGGAAACAGTATCTATTTTTGATCCGGCAGAGGCTGTAGTTGATGCTGAATTTGCCGCGTTAGATACGGCTTTTGACATATATGCGCTGAAGGCGGTTATCTCTCCGCTTTCAATGGGGAAAAGCGCGCCCTTTGCGCTGCGGCGCGGCTGGAACACACAATCAGACGAAACTGAAACGCTTGCGGGCGTTATGAGCTCTTTTTGCAGCCATTCGTCAAGTTCCTGAAATGTAAGTGCCGCGTCAATATCGTTTTCATACAGATCAGCCTCGTGTTTCTTTGCGAAACACGGTCCTATAAACACAACCGCAGTATCTTTTCCAAAATGGGAATGTAAAAACCGGGCGTGAGTTAATAGCGGCGACGCGTGGGGAGAAACAGACGGCGCAAGATCTGGTTTATAGAGTTTGATATAAGCGACAATTGCGGGACATGCAGAGGAGATCATAAGGCGCGGTTTGTCTCCGCCTTCCATTAAATCATGCGCTATTTGGGCTGAAAGGAAATCCGCTCCTAGGGCAGTTTCGGAGACTGCGGAAAAACCCAGTTTTTTAAGGGCGGCGATAATTGTTTGACTTGTCCAGCCGGGTAAGTCAGAAACAAAAGATGGTGCAAGGGAAACAACTACCTTTCTGTTCCCCGATAGAAGCAGTTTTACTGTTTCAACATCGCTGCGGTAACGTTTCGCATTGGTGGGGCAGTTATTCACGCAGCGTCCGCAGCAGATACAGCGGTCGTACATAATATGCGCCTGCCCCTTTACAACTTTGATAGCCTTCACAGGGCACATACGGATACACTTGTAACAATCAAGACATTTTTCGTATACCGTATGGACAGGCGCCTTTTTCTTTAACAAACTCATAAAGTAAGCCCCAATTCCTGGGCGATAACCGCGCCTACACCTTGCTCCGAAACACCGGAAATGAGTTTGTCATTTATCATTACATTGGGACCCTTGGCGCAATGACCGCTGCAAAGGCAGCCTGCCACTTCTATTTTATCTTCGAGCTTATGCTCCTCAATAAACTGTGTAACCGCTTCGGCAGTGGCTTGATTTCCCTTGCCGAA
>JGI24695J34938_10003554_pt1 | contig 10767 bp, 15 predicted proteins | sample TergutCo191P3_FD_34938 | JGI IMG/M metagenome (IMG submission 34938) | reverse complement strand
AATCATATATTACCCCTCTCTGTAATAGTTCTTCATCTGTAACTATAACATGTTTTAGAGAATTGTCAAGCTTGTTTAATATATCCATTTTTGTCATAAAAACTTGTCTAACTATAAAATATACTAATAATTGAGATATAAAGATAGCCCGCGATGTCATCAATGTGCTTTATTACCTCTTCACTCCCTGTGTTTGTTCAACTTTTTGTTCCTGATTTTGCGCGAATATGCCCTGTTCAAGTTTTTTGTATGTTTCAGGGTTTGCGTATTTTTGAGCCATGTCTTTATTGACGTTCATTTCTGATAACAGTTTTTTTCCCATGTTTTGATCATTGCCAACTGCTGCTACACACTCACAAACACCCTGGACATAACCGGTTTTACGTGCGGTTTCTATCTGTTGTTCAAAGCTGGGTGATGCAGTTTGATTTTTAACGGCAGGCTGCGCTTCAATTAGACTGTAGAGATGATTTTTTATTGAAGTCTGATCTTTTAATCCCAGCATATTAAGCCGCCTGTTAACAGCTTCTTTGCGCTGAGGCGGCAAATTATCTTTCATTACCTGTATGGCAAGATAAGGGCGTTCAACAACTGCTTTAGACTGTGCCATTTGCTTAAGCGTTCCCATAATATTTTTATCATTTACATTACTGAGGTTTACATGTTCGCAGGAATCATGAAGGGTTAAATGGGGATTATCATTGGTCATTATCAGACAATTGTCTTTTGCCGCAATTTTAGTTTTATTTCCAGCAACAACAAGACAATTATCGGCGGCCTGTACGGTGCAATTATCGGCTGCATATACTATGCAATTGTCTTTTGCCTTGATGTTACAATTTTTATGACCGTGTAAAGTTGATTCTCCGCTGCCTGAAAGCGCTGTAACATCGGTTCCTCTTGCTGTTGCTTTCTGATATGTATATACCTTGCTGCTTCCTGATGCTGATACCGCCGCTTCATCGTAGGCATGAATGGTACAATTCCCATTTGCTGATATTTTAGATTTATCTTTAAGGGTTATTTCACAAAAATCGGTAACATTACCTGAAGCTCCTTCAAATAAATTTAATTTACAATTACCTTTTGCAATTATATTTGATGTACCGTATCCGTTAACGGTTACTTTTCCCTGCGCTGCGACAATACCGTTGTTATCGGCTTTAATTGTAATATCAGCATTTTCGACAGTCTTACAGCGTCCATTTAAAGAGACTGTTACATTTGTTTTTACTACAATAAAATCTTTAGTGTCATGAATGACAAGTTCATTTTTCATGTGCAAATTGTCTTTAACAGCTTTGTTGTATTCAGCCTGGCTGGTGATTAATATTTGCGGCATATAATGGTTACCTCTTTACTCCCTGCGTCTGTTCAAGTTTATGTTCCTGATTTTGCGCAAATATACCCTGCTCAAGTTTTTTGAATATTTCCGGATTCGCGTATTTTCTTGCCATGTCTATATTAACATTCATTTCGGTTAACAGTTTTTTACCTAGTGTATAATCATCGCCGACAGCCGCTACACATTCACAAACGCCCTGAACATATCCCATTTTTTTTGCAGTTTCAATTTGAGGTGATGGTTTAAGTTTATCGACAAATGACTGAAGGTATTTATCCATATCCCAATTATTAGGACTTTTTTCTAGTTCAAAGCGCGTAATCACATTGTCAACTAACATTTTCGGTATTTCATCTATTGTGTTTTGCGGTATTTCATAAATATACGGAGAAACATGTTTGTTTGGGAAAAACAGGATATTATTATCTATGATTTGGAATAATGCTTTGTTTTCTCCAAATGTATGTGTTAAAGATTGAACATCAGCAGCGCCTTCTTTATGGTTAGTCCATGTATCTTCAACCTGTGTATTTAATTGTTTATCCAAGTGCGGCTCATTCTTGAAAGCCATATTTAATTTTCCTCCGTTATTATTTGTTCTCTTTTTTCAATTCTTCAAAGCGTTTTTTGTCAATTTTAGTAGTAGTTAGAATTTGCTTCGCAAGATCTTTCCTTCCCGCATCAACCATAATCGATGCGCAGCGAACAATTGCGCCGTTACGGCTTAATAAAAAAGTTTCTTGAATTTTGTGATCATGTTCAGTCATACATATTCCTTTAACAAGCGCCGCTAAATGCGACGCTTGTTGTCTTTACATTTTATGTCCGCGATTTTGTGTCAGTTCCTGCTGTGGCTGTTCCAGTTTGCGGGCTTCCATCTTTGTTTCTTTGATAAAATCTTTGCAAAGTGAAGAAGCTTCATTTGATATTTTTGAAAGAACAAACGGATTAGTATGTCCGTTAGCCATTTTGGTGTATAAAGTGTTTTCCATTTTTTGAGCAAATTCTGCTGCCTGTTCCGGATTAACTTTGAATTTGCTGTTCATGGAAACGGCTGCAAGATACTGCGCAAGATATTTTTCCGGTTCTGCGGAAGAACAAACAACATCCGGACCTGTCTCTTTCTTCTTTGGTTCCAATTTAAAGCCGGACCCATATTGAGTTTGTAAATACGCTTCTTTCTCTGCAAGTTTTTCCTGTTGTTTTTGCTCTGCATAGATTTTAAGTTCCTTGGGTTTATTCGTTTGAGCGACATTGAATAAACGGAAACTTTTGTTTTCCCAGTCTCCGGTTTCTTCATTCTTTTCACTGACATAAATTGATACGCCTTTTTGCCCCTGACGAATTGAGATAGCAGGGTTTACTTCTTTTGCTTTCTGTATCTGCTCTGATGTTAAATATTCTGCCGCAGGAAAACCATTTTCTCTTGTGTGTTCTTTTAAAATTAAAAGATTCAAGCCGTGGTAATTTGTACCATTTACGAGGTTTACCGCAGGTGTAGTATCGGCAAACCCATCCGCGCGGGGCATACAGGAAAGATTACCTGCTTTCATGGCATCGGTAATTACTTTCCTCTGATGGAGAGCATTAAGAAACGCCTCTTCCTTGGGGTCTCTTTCCTTTTCTTTGGGAATTATATTCCCAATCTCATCAAACTTCATCGACATAGAATTCTCCTTCTTAATAATATTTTCATCTGCTCTGGCGGCAGGTGATTTACGGTCTTGATATGCTTCATGTATTTCTTGATAATATGCATTTTGTGCATCAAGCTTTTCACTTAAAAAATCTTGTTTTTCTTTTGCCTGAGCAGGAGATTGATCACTGTCAACACCAAATATGTCATAAAACTTATGCATTATTTTAAGTTCAAATTGTTTTCGTTCATCTCCACTTAATTTGAAGATTCCTTGAAGCTCATCATGACGATAATTTGCTTGATCCTGTGTCAATTCAAGTAATACTGCCCCTTTTTCTCTTGCATAATCAAATGCTTCTTTGTTTATTGGTATATGTATACCTGGATTGTTAATATCTTCAATTGCATATACTTTTTGTCTACCTTCGGCTGGCTCGTGATATTTTCCCTGATTATTTGCTTGATAATAATAAATCTCAATATATAGTTTATTTTCGTTAGATAATTTGTCGATAAAATCCTTTGTGTATACAGCATTATTATCAAAATCATAAATACGAGTATTTAAACTAACAGAATTTGACATAGGATTCTCCTTTTTTATTTGATTTTCTTGTGAAAAATACTTGACAATATCTCCTTCTTGCTTTATATTATTTATATAAGGTTCGGAAGTATGGCGAGGACGCGATTGGAGCGTACCCCATATTTCCGAACCTTTATTTTTTATATAAAGCACTTTTTCTTCTTCATGGGTTCTTTCAAGTATTCGCGGTATTGCTTGAAAAAACTCTTCTTGTGCTGTCTTTCATAAATACCGGTGTGAGTCTTCCGCTCTGGCTTGCGTAGGTATGTAAATGTACTGTATCGCCTTCCATTAATCCCATTTTGACTTGTGTTTTTGAATCATACATTCTTGGCGGTTTTAACAGAGGAACAAAGAACGATCTGCCATCCGGGCATTCAACAACGACCGCATGATTGTTACTTGTATCGTCCTGCGGCGAAAATATTCTTGTTACAGTTCCTGATACAGTTCCATGTGCGCCGGAAAATACTTCCAGATTTGCCGGATTGTTTTTTACTAGATTTGATCGTGCGTCTAAAAAGGTGTTGTATCGAGCATTGGCGCGGAGGTTGTCTTCCCATTGAGGTGAAAGCTGGTATGCGCCGTTTGCGAAATTACACAATCCCATCGAACGGAGATTGTCAAGGCGTGTGAGTATCCGATCTCGATCAACATATACGTGATTCGGATTCACAGAAAAATTACCTCCGCATAATTCTTTTATGTTTTGATCAAGCCGCGTAAAACGCATTGCTTCCGGCTCTTTTGATCTTTCAAACTCAATTTCTTGCTGTGTTCTGTTGCCGATCATTCCTGTACAAATATCGCGAACGTATTCCCTCATAAATGTTCTGACAATATCACGGGGTATATCAATTTCTTTGCCGTTTCTATCTACGCCATTGATTAAAATATGAGAGTGCTGATGGGCGGTATTATAATGATTCGCCGCCTGCCAATAAAAGTTATAACCTGTCCGTTGTTCAAGCACTTTCATAAATTGTTTTGTCATCTCTTTGAGGTCTATCCTGTCTGATTGCGGGCTTAAAAAAATACGAATATTTCTTTCAACCATATTTTCCTGGTATTCGTTAATATCGGTTCCGTAAAGTTCCGCGCGGTTTCCGTCTCTGTCTGTTCCTTCCCGGACAAGGTATTTTTCCAACTGCACTCGATGAGCTTCCATGCTGTTTGAATACTGCATTTTGGAAATACATTTCTGGCGGTAATCAGGATGGCTTCCGCTGCTGCTGCTGCCGCCTGTTCCGCCTCCGTTTTTTGATCGATTTCCCAACTTTCGTAATAGTTTTGCAAGAGCCATTACCGAGTCTTGTTTTCCTCCATTTTGATTATTAAATCTTCTGGCAAAGTAGGGTTTGTATTTATAGTCTTTTTCTTCAAATAAAAAGTGTCTCATTGTTTTTTTGTTTTTATATTATTTGGTTTTCTCGATGGTTTTAATAAAATATAAACTTCTGTTTTAAATACTTTGGCTAAAGTTTCCAATGTTTTCTCGCTTGGATATAATTTTTTCCATTCAAACATTTTTATAGCTTGCAATGATACTCCCACCAATAAAGCTAGTTCACTTTGTGATAATTTGCTTTTATTCCTTAATTTTACTAAATTCTCCGAGAGTATTCTTCTTGTTTTATTTTTTCCGGTATAAATCTTTTTCATAATTATTTCTAATATTTTACTTTGTTCCGAACTGACATTTTTAACTTCTGCGCCGGTCGGAAAACAATCTTTCCATGCGCGGGGACAATATGATTTTTATTCCCATTAAATGATGATGGGTATTTTTTTTGCGGTACCTCTTTCACAAAGAAAGAGCCAAATCCGCGTAATTCAATTGGTTCTCCTCTGGAGAGAGCTTCAGCAAGTGTATCAAAAATCGCGTCAACACAAGCAGAAGCATCATGAAGAGGAATGGTACGTCCGCACGACAGTTTTATCGATTTATTTATAACCTGTGTTAATGCTGCTTTTTTAATCATTGCAACTCCTTATAAAAAACAAATTAATTTCAAACAACAATGCGGGCTTCTCACAAAAAATAAAAGAAGTCCCTCCTGTGGTATAATAAGCATAGGGCAGTGACAAGCCTAAAACAAACTATTCCCAAGGAGGGACATTATGACAGAACAAGAAATCCGTGCATTTGCATTAGCAATCGCCGAGATTAAAAACCAGGGCAATTTCTGCAATGCATTAAACTGCGATGGCAGCGTTATCGAGCTTACTGAAAGAAAGCTCTCTTACCTTAAAGCAATAGAAAGGTATATCGTTGATAATAATTACAGGGATGTTGTTTATTATCATGAGGAACAGGCACCCATTAAAAATACTTCTAACTTTCATTTTACTTTGTTTCATACTGACAGTTTTAATTTTAATACAGGCTTTAATACGACTTTTCCACTAACCTGTATAACATGACTTTTTTTATTCATTAATTCTCACAAAAAATAAAAGAAGTCCCTCCTGTGGTATAATAAGCATAGGGCAATCAAGAAGCCTAAAACAAATTAAGTCCAACAGGAGGGACATTATGACAGAACAAGAAATCCGTATTTTGTACACAATGCTATAGATGATTCATTATATTTGATCTCTGACATCTTCTGGTTATCTTTATTTATTGATTTTTTTTCTCTTTATTTTAGAATGATTTTTCTCTAATTTTTTCTCATATTCTTTAACTATTTTATATGCTGTTTTAATTTGCATCTCGCCTCTACGAACTTTAAGCAAGATATCTGTAGGTGCGTCTTTAAGTAGCTTTTGAGCTTGATAACCACTTGAAAGACCTATTTTGTATTGATTAGTTATCATTTGTATTTTTCTACCATCGCCATTTTTATATTTTCCAGAAGGAAGCTTTTCTATCGCATTTAATAAATAATTATTACGGGTATTAAACGCTATATTATCTATGGTTTTATTATTTGAAATAGACGCATGCACATTATCTATTTCTTTTTCTTGATTTACAAGTAAATACTTAATACCATTTATAACCAGATGAATTTTATTAATTTCAATATTTTTAGGTATATCTAAAATAATATTGAGAGTTTCTGTATTCAAACCCGCTTTCATATTCTCAGTATATCACTACTTTATTAAAAATCTATATATAAATATCCTCCAAATAACAATAAAATAATCGCTGTGCAGATATTCTTCCGATATTTTTCCGGAAGAATATCCGGCACACTAATGCAAAGATGCAACAAAAAAAAGTAAAAAAATCGCTGTACCGGTTCTTCCGGAAAAATATCGGAAAAATAAGTAGCAAACTAATGGAAAAATTATTTTTCCGGAAGAATTTAAGGCGGCTGTTATGGCTCGTAAGTATCGGGTTGACCCATAGCATACATCGCTAAGTATCGGGTTAACCCATAAGTTACGTGATGTATGTGTATACATAAAATGTAATATATACACACCTAAGTAGCGGGATAACCCGACACTTAGCATAACACATATACACCTTCTTTATCTTGCCAACTGCGGGCTATTAGTGTACTGGTACAAAAACGGAAGTTTTCCGCTTACTGCCGTTGGCAGCAGTTTTATAAAGACGACTTGTTCAGATTTTTTAAAGAAATGGGTAACAATCATCTCGGATGCTTCTATCTGGTCTTTTTCTACAAGGTGTTGGATCACAGCCGCGAGGAGCTGGTCTCTTGAGCTTTCATGCCGCGGCTGAGGAGAATTATCGACTTTTTGCTCGTTATCCTTGTTATTAAGTTCTCTGCGCATTTGTGAGCCTTTTTTGATTGATATTTTACCTTCTTTAACGTCTTCCACAATCTGCTGCGCTTCCTCTCGGATTTCTTCCGGAGCTTCGCTGTTTATTAGTCTGGCTTGATTGATTGTAGAGGCACTCACCCCTAATTTATCAGCCAGTTCTTCTGCGGCATTTCCCTTGCCATTGGCTCTTTTTGTATTAGGCAACATTTGAGCCGCCATTAGTATTTCCGCATTTGAAAGATTTCTGCGTACAACCTGTCTTGTAAAACAATAAAGTATAAGTTCTTCACGGCTTGCAAATTCCTTATAAACAACAGGAATTTTTTTAAGCCCTGCGTTTTTGGCTGCCTGTAGGCGCGTATGGCCGTCGGCTACGATATTAGTGCCTTTCTGCAAAGTAACAGGCTGGCTTTCATCGTAGCCATCTTTAATGATGGATTGCGTTATTTGTTCCAGCAGTTTTTCATCAATTTTGAAAATACTGGATATTTCAGGATCGATGATTATTTCATCAACGCTGACCATTTTAAACTGGTTCTTGCCGATGGCGTTATATCCTGCGGTGGTTGGCGCTTGTAGTTTACTTGCCATCGGGAACCTCACGACATTGACATTCAATGCAAGTAGTATTCATTAGCGAAGATTCTATTCTTTTTAAGTTTAAAAAAATACCTGTTGTTATTATCATGATAATAATTAATATACTTGTTATTACAATTAATGCTGTTACTTTAAGATCATCCATCAGAACACCTCCGGCAGATTAAAAGGCAATTTCCTATCTTTTTTATAATCCCAGCCCATTAAGTTGAAAGCAAAAAAAGAAACTGCATTGAAAAGAGCAGAGTTGTGAACAGCTCCGGCATGACCTTTCAATCTGGCTAATGGCATATGATAATCAACAAGTTTATGTATTTGATTTGTCCAAGGAAGCCATGTTGGGTCAGGTGTCAATGGAAAGCTTTTTCGATACATTGATATAAAATCATGTTGTCTGCCTGTTTTTGATTCTTCAAATCTTATGTCATATCCGTTTATAAGAACAAACCAATTATTATCGATGTCAGTATCTCTTGGTAAAACGTTAGCAAAGAAGGCGGCAGCGTTATAACTGAATAAATCATTCAAAACCGGCGTAATAACGTAATCTGAGGCGTTTACGGCGTTTAAAACGATATTATCATAAGTAGGAGCGCAGTCGATGATGCAAACGTCAAATTTGCCGTAAAGTCCCGGTATTTTGCGTTTAAGCCGCTTATCGTTCAATGTACGCAGATCCGCCAAATAGGGCGTTGACGCTATTATCCAAATATTGGGCGTACTGGTCTGAATGATGTAATCATTCAGATCGTTTTTTTCATCGCTGAGCGCTGTCGCAATATTCAGATTTTCTGTTTTTGCAAGGTCATCACCAAGGAAATGAAAACTAAGGCTGTTGTTAAGATCGCAGTCGATTAACAATACCTTAAATCCGGCGGCGGCAAGGCAACGTGCTACAAGAATCGCAATATGCGTTTTGCCGGTTCCGCCTTTAATTGACGCAAGAGACACTACAGTCGTTTTACACGCGCTGCACAGGTCTTCTGCGACCCAATAACAGGGTCTTCCTGTTCTTTCCACGCACTGACGGCAATCTTCGTCAATGCAGCCGCAGATGCGGCATTTTTTCTTTTCGGTCATCGGTTTCCTCCAAAAAAAATATTTTATTTATCCCTGTATTCAGGGTATAAATCCTTGAGCCATTTTCATAACTCGGTTAGTTTTGAAAATTAAAATTTTCTGCCTCCTCCTTTTCTGGAATTTACTTGCTGTTCAGCATCTTCTTTGTCTTGCAAATAAAGAACCGAACAATCACATGTATTATCAATTTGGTAATTTTTTAATTGTTCAAGTAAAAATGTAAGGATTTTCCATAAAACAATATCATCAACTATCGTAAGAAAGAGTTCCGCAATATTTTCATTTAACCGCTGGCGGGCGATGTCTGAAGCTTTGTTAATTTCCATTTGATTTCTCCGGAAGAAAATATTTATAAAAACTGTAATTAGAATGTTTGCCAGTACGGGTATCGGCGGAGGAAACCGATTTACTCACTGCTTTTAAAACAGGATGGGTCGAGTTTAAAAAGCAAAACCGATACCAGTACTGGCAAAAATCCCAATTTTGCAGCATAATAAACAGGGATCACGAGAGGAGACTCGAGTCCCTTATCTCTAACCAGCGGCCGAAACGCACTTGGCAAGACCGGTTACTTTTCCGGTACCTTTGGTAGAGATGGATAAGTTTAAGTTTTGATTTATTTTTGTGGTTAGTGACACGCTATAGTGACACTGTTTTTCCATAAGTCTAGGATATATAAAGACTTATGGAATGAAAAACGTTTGCTGCTGCCTTTTGTGAATCTTTTGCGCCCCGTGCCGAAAGATGGCTATTGACAGATTTTGGTTGCGTACCTACACTTATACTATGGTAAGAACAATAATTAAACCTGAAACTTCAAGGATAAATCTTTTAATACCGTCTGAGTATATTGGAGAAGAAGTAGAAATCCTTGTTTTTCCTTTGAATAGCACAAGTGATACAATTGATTTTATTAAAAATATAAAAACTAATAATTCAAGAAGACAGAAGTCGTTTAGTAATTTTATGAAATTTAAAGGAACACTCCCTGCCGATTTCGATTATAAAAAAGAGTTATCTGATTATCGGGATGAGCGTTATGGTCATATTAATTGATACAAATATAATACTGGATCATCTTATGCCTCGGCAGCCTTTTGCTGATAATGCAAGTGATATATTAACCTTGTGTTTTAAGGAAAAATGCAGCGGGTATATTGCTGCGCATACTGTTTCTAATATTTTTTATATTTTACGCAAGCAATTCTCGGTAAATAAAAGAAAAAAACTTCTAATCGATCTTTGCGAATTTATTGAAGTTGCAGGCATTCAAAAGAATCAAGTTATTGCCGCGCTTATTGATGAAGATTTTGATGATTTTGAAGATCGATTGCAAGTCGAATGCGCCAGATTAGTAAATGCTGATTATATAATAACTCGTAATATTACCGATTTTTCATCTTCGCCAATTCCCGCAATTTCGCCGGAAGATTTCTTGCAGAAAGCAGCTATTAATTGATGTGTTTCAAAACTGTTACCTATATGGGCAGCAGGAATATTTTTCGATATCGAAAAAAGAAAAAGAGCCAACGAATTACGCGAATTATACGAATACGTATTTACAGTACAAACTGATGATGAAATAAAAACAACAAACAATTATTCCCCGCCCCCGGCGCGGCGGCATGGCAGCGCTGCGAAAAAACATTTGGAGGAGCCCGCCTACGGAGCCCCGATTAGACGGACAATATAATTTGTTTGTCCACATTATGAAGAAAAAAATGTTGTGTCGGGTCTCCTGCGGCGGAGAATTCCAAAGATTGTTTTTCCGCA
>JGI24695J34938_10003553_pt1 | contig 10769 bp, 7 predicted proteins | sample TergutCo191P3_FD_34938 | JGI IMG/M metagenome (IMG submission 34938) | reverse complement strand
TCAATTATTCCTAAATTACTTTCACCAGTAATACCGCCTACACTTAATCCACCTGTTATAGTTCCGCTAAAAAAACATTTTTGAATATTGCCTGAATTAAAACCTGCCATTCCTCCAATTCTTCCGCTTCCGCCTGACACTATACCTATTATATATGAATTTATAATATCTCCGACATTCCGCGCAACTAAACCTCCAACTTGATTATTACCTGTAACATTACCTGTAATAAATGAATTTATAATTGAACCAGTATTAAAACCTGCCAAACCGCCAACAGAATTAACACCATTCACATCGCCTTTAGCATAACAATTTTGAATAATTCCTCCATTATCTCCCGCTATCGCTCCAACCCAACTGCCGCCTTTAATATCCGCATTTAATAATCCTAAATTTTCAACAATGCCGTTAGTATCTATATAACTAAACATTCCAACATCATTATTAGAATTGGAAATATATAATCCGCTTATTGTATGACCATTACCGTCAAATTTTCCGTTAAAAGGAAAGCCTTCTGTCCCTATCGGTATCCATTGCATACCGCTGTTTGTATAAATATTATTCATTAATTTATAATTGGCGGTTCTAAAATGGTTTACTCCGCTGTTTATAACCATTGCCATTTCTATAAAATCTTCATGGGTGCTCATTTGATACGGGTCACTTGCTGTACCGGAGCCTTGTATACCCAAAAAAGGCTGCGGATTGTTAAAATTATCTTCTGTAAAAGTATATGTAAATTTGCTTGTCATGTTTTGATATACATATAAAACCATGTAGTATTCTATTTTTTGCTCACCCCTTGTTAATGTTAATATAACCTGATAATAACCAATTTCTCTTGTTATAGAACCTGTCATATTTTGCGCCGATGTAAACGAAAGCGGCTGTACACTAGAAGTTCCCCCATAACGCGTAATATTAATTGATCCTTCAATTCCTAGAATACCGGTAACATTATTTGCAAATATTATATCCCATGAAAAAGTTCCGGTTCCTGTTCCTTCAATAATTGGATTTAGCGTAATAGGCACAGAGGTAGAAGTGCTTTCGTTTATTACAATATTTGGCGTTACTCCTCTTGCGGATACATTGTTTCCTATGTACGCAGTAATCGTGAGTTCCCATGTTCCGGTTTTTAATCCAATCTGGTCTGTAATATTAGCAGGCAATACTCCATTTTTAGCTACATTTTCCTGTCCGGGAGAGGTAAACAAAAGATCATACATTGTAAAAGCGCTTTGATTAAGATTTTCCGGTACTATTAATCGGCGCGCGTTATTATCTGTAAATGATAAAATTACATAACCCATTCCAGGTTCATAAGAAGCGTCTTGCATAAAAATATTATTACATGAAGCAAAAATCAAAATAGTAAGCGCCAATAATAATTTACCAAAATTATTTTTCATAAAATTACAACTCCAGCCTTACTTCGAATTCTACAGAAACCGACTGCGGTATGCCATTTCTTATAACAATTATATTTAATAATTTCTTACCTATTTGATTAACTCTTGCGTCAAGAGCACTGATTACCATTGATGTCTGCATTGGGTTTCCTTCATTTAAAAGAATTCCGTTTACGCGCCATTCAATACTTGTAAACCCTTCCGGTAAATTTGTCAAAGTAACATTAAATTCCGTCGGGCTTGCGTACCGGTATATTACAGGCGGAACTGCCGGACTTATTGTAAAACCGCCATCCGGCATAAAGCCTACACCAATGTCTATGGAATGAAGCGCCTGCCAGCGCGCATACAGCGTAAGATTTCCCGTAACAGCAGTGTCAAAATCCCATTCATGTTCAAAACTTGCGTCTCTATACCAGCTGACAAATTCAAAACCGGTTCTCTGCGGATCAGGAACAGGTTTTTCTACAATGTTATTAATTTCATTTAGATGATGCGCGGCGTACAAAGTCTGCGGCGCAACAGCGCTGCCGCCATTTACATGGAATATAACAGAATAAAATGTAATGTCTGTTACTTCTGCAAACGCGCCTGTCTCATAATTATTATTTTCTCTTGAACGCGTAAAAATTGTAAATAGTTTTCCGGGTTCCAAATCAATAAATGAATGAGACAGGCTTCCTTCGTTAATCCATACGGCATTTACATCAGGAGGTTGGATTCCTTCAAGGATAATAAATTCAGCTGTTTGTTCGTTATTATTGAATATTACGCTAACATTAACAGTTCTTGCTGCCGAAATTATCTCTGTAATTATCGAAGCAGCGGCAGAACCAGCAGCCTTTGTAATGCCGCCGATAACATTAATCGAAACCGGCATTACAATAGTATAATTACCGTTTCTTTCTCCGGTTAGCTGCACATCTGTTATGTTCATAGAAGTTGTTCCCGCGTTTGCGCTTGTGTAATTTGCCGTCATGGAACCAACATGAACAAGAGAACCTTCGTTATCAACAAATCCGCCAAGAACAACCAAATGAGGATCGATTTCGGCGGCTGTGCTGCCTGTATACTGCATTGTATGAGTAACGCTATCAATAGTGAGCGGCTTTGGATTTACAATTAACGTACCGACAGCTCTTGTAATATCGCTGTAAGTAATTTCTATTTCGTGTCCGTTATGCAAATGACGGCGCAGCGCGGTATTATGCGGATAATTAACGCCAATATTCCAGTCATCAAAATCACTGTACGGAATAACACTATTGTTTCCGTCAATAAAAATAAGCATTACAGAAATGGAAGATAAAGCAAGCTGTTGTCCGTGTACGTAGTTTAATTGTATAGAAGCGGTGTTCTGCACTGATAAATCAATTACTACATTACTTAACGTAGCGTTAAATGTGCGGGAAATCGTTATGGACGATGCGCTTTGCGCTGTAACTGTTCCAGGCTGTCCGCCGATTGTTATAGAAGGGTTTCCTGCAAATTCAAAATTATCGCCTGCTGTAAGAACAACCTGCGCTGTGTACACAGTATCGCCAAGGAAATTACTGCCTTGTGTCCATGAAGAATTGGTGGTTGTCCATGTTACAGAACCCATTGTAAACTGCCCTGCAATAACAGCGTTATTTACAGCGGTTAGCGAAGGCGCGGCGTCCTTTGCAGGCGAAGTGATGGAAATATTCACGCTCGTTATTAAACTTGGAAGAACAGTTATCTGCACAATCGATGTAAGCGATACCGCACTCCAGTCATAATTATCCGTGTCGTTAGGTGTAAATATAACCTCAAATCCTGAATTCACTATAACCGGAACTATACTGCTGTCTGCCCAGGCAAATGTTCCAAGAGAATTACCTGAGGAAGTCGTGCCGCCTGTCAGCTGTGAATAAAAAAGATCCTGTAAATATTCAATCGGCGAAGCCTGCGGGAATGTAATGCTTTGTATTACAGCTTTTTCAACAACAAGATTCTGTGTCTGCGCAAGGATATCGCTGAATAAAACAGAAACAGACATGCCATTATGCACAAAAGCGCCGTTTAAAGACCTTGATAATATAGTTCCATGAGCAGGCGCTGTTGTAATGCCTCTTGCGCTGAAATTTGCAAATGGAACATTTACAAAGGAATCATCATCATAATTAAGACGTAAAACCAAATCGGTTAAGTCCAATGAATCTCCATGCATATAAACCAGCTTTGGCTGATTTATGATTTCTATTCCGGTAAGAATAGCAGTTCCTTCGCCGGGAATCCATGACGCGAAAAGAGTCATGCTTTGCTGAGGTATATCGCTGAAATTCCATTCGCTGGTTAACTCATAATCAGAAAACCAGCCTGTAAAAATATAATTGATCCTATAAGGGTTATTGGGTTTTGAAATATGTTCGCCCCGCAGTAATTTCTGCTGTACGATATCGTTTCCGCCGTTCGTATTAAATGTAATCGTATTCAAATTAAAAACGCTTTCCATCCATGGATTAACGCACGCAGACAGAAAAAACACAAAAAGAGAGCATAGAATTACCGGTGCGAAAACGNGAAACCGACTCATGCCTCGATTATACCTCAATAATCTAAAATCGTATACCGGCGGAAACACCCGCGCCGAAAAGATACGGATATCCGCCGCGAACCTGCGGTTCAACAAACCACCTGTCGCTAAATACAAAACGCCAGCCAAAAGCCCCGCCTGCACAAATCATGCCTGCGTTTGATGGAACTGAAAAGTTACCAGTACGGTTAAATAAAGCAGGACCGCCTGCAATCTGAAGAAATGGTCCTGAATATGCGTTTTTCCCAAATAGATAAAACCTTAACAATAAGGTGAACTCCAAAGTATTGATTCTTTCTTCATTAAAAAACCACGCGGCTTTAAAACCAATCGCAGTTCCTGTGCCGTAACCAAAAGAAAAACTGCCGCCGAATGCCGTTCCCAAATAACTGTACATTGCAATGTCCGCGCCTGCGCAGACCCATAAATCCGCGGAATTTTCCTCTGAGTAAATAAATGATAACGGAAAAAATAAAATCAACGCAAGAATCAATGGTTTTTTCACGGGATTATAAACACCTGTCCGGGATAAATTAAATCCGGGTTTCTAATATTATTTGCTTCGGCTATTCTTTCCCACTGCATTGGATCATTATAATATCTATTTGCAATTCTGCCCAGAGTATCCCCTGCTCTGACGGTGTAAGTTTCACGGCTTCGCGCTCTTAGAGGCTCCGGCCTTATTACAGGCTCAGGTCTTGTTACAAGCTCAGGTCTCGTTACAGGCTCTGTTCTTGTTACCGCCGGCTGCTCAGATCTTATTACAGCCTGCTGTTCAGGTCTTGTTGCAGCTAACGGCTCTGATCTTGTGTTACGAGCCTCTGCAAACTGCTGAACCGTCATATCTCTTGTTGTATTTGATTCACGCGCGGTAATCGGTCTTGTTTCTTCAATCGCGGCAGACGGTTCGGATAATCTTCCTGCCCGCTCTTCGCCGGCGCGCTCTCTTGCCTGTTCAATTGATGTTTGCGGAATTACAACTGCCGCGGCGGCAACGAAAGAATCTTCAGTTTGACCGGCGGCGCGTTCAATCGTAAACGATCCAATGCCGGAGAAAGACGCTTCTCCTTCCGCGTTTGAAATAAAAACAGGTTTAACGCGCCAGTACCATGTTCCAAAATCAAGACCTGATAAAACCATAAATGACGCAGATGGTTTCCTTGTTATGTGAATATCGCTGAAATCCGGCGTTCCGCTGATCTCCGCAATATAACTTGATGCGCCATTTTTTTCTTTCCATTGAAACCGTATCGGCGGAGAAACTCCGCTGTCATTATAAAAGACTGTGCTGTTCATAACAGGGCTTACAAGAGCGGGACCGGAGGCGTCAAAAATTGTAAACCATCCGTTTCTGAGTATTGTATCTTCAAAGGAAAGCCGCCAATACCATATACCGTTCTCAAAGGAAAGCCGCACGGATTCATCCAAATTATTAATGACCTGATATCCGGCAGAAAAATTATTATCCCTTGCAATTTCAAGACGCAATAAATCATCCGCGGCAAGATTAATTTTTCTCCATGAAAAATCAATCGCGTACCTTCCGCCGGAACTGTTTAAAAAACGGGCATTATAAGAAGGCCGCCTGACTGACGCGGAAGGCATTGCCTTTTCAGTTCCGGCGGCATCAAAAGCGGCGATTGAACCACCGGTAAGCGTCCTTGTCTGACCTTCGCTTTTAATTTCAGCGCTTCCTTCATTTACTTCGATTGCAACTCCTTCTTCGCTTACAGAAGCGCTAAGCGCTGTGCCTGACATAGTCTGCACAATTTTCCCCATAAGGTTTAAAAATATGCCAGAACTATCTTCATTGCTTGTTACGTTAATATTTCCTTCCCTGAGTTCTATTTGCAAATTACCCATTCCTTCCGCTGAAGGCTGTATGCGAATAAGGGTATTTTCGTTAAGTGAAATTTCATTGCTTGCGATATCAATAGTCGCAAATGAAAAATCCGAAGCGCGGATTAAATCGCCGGGATATACAAACGAGCTTACAAAAATCCTGTCCCATAAAACCGTATTGTCATGGCGCCGCTGGATTATATTGTTTCTTACTATAATTATACCGGCTGGTTCAGAATCACGCAGTTCAAATGTTCTCATTAAATCGCGGCGAAATAAATATAAACCTGTAAACGCCGTAAAAATAAAAATTACAAGCACAAGAATATCAATAAATCTTAGTTTGCTGCTTGGATAAGGCGTACGCATTCTCACCTGCCGGTAAATATATATTTTGGTTCAGATGAACTGGTATCAAGTTTTAAATTTTTCGGTTCATCTATACGAAGAAGTCTTCGAAGTCTTGCAATTGATTTTGGTCCTTTTTTATTTTTTGCAAAATTAATTACCGCGAATATTCTTACAGGTTTCAATTTTCCTTTTACCTGGACAGAAGGCATTTCTACGGTAATAAATTTTTTCCTGATTAGCTTCCATGTATTTTCGCCGATTAATATATCCGCGCCGAATGTTTTAGTTAACGATTCAATCCTTGATGCAAGATTAACAGGATCTCCTATAACCGTATATTCCATACGCTTGTCGCTTCCAAGCTGTCCCGCTGTTACGTTTCCTGTGTTAATTCCTATGCCGATTCGTATACGGGGATTTTCTGGATTCTCTTTTGTGCGCCCGATATTCATTCTGCGAAGCGCGTTTCTCATAAAAAGCGCGGCTCTAATGCAATTGTAAGCGTCTTTTCTTGTGCTGCCGGAAGTGTACGCAGTTCCCCAGTGAGCCATTAGAGCGTCGCCGATAAATTTATCTACAACGCCGCCTGTTTTTTCCACGCAGTCAATCATGTGCGTAAAATAAACATTAAGCCAATTAACAATTTTATCAGACGCGTCTTTTTCGAAAATATTTGTCAGGTTTTCAGAGATTGATGTAAATTCCCTGATATCAGAAAAGAAAATTGTCGCTTTTTTTGGAGAGCCGCCGGGTTTTATCTCGCCGCGCATCGCGCGTACTGCGACATCACGGTTTGTAAACCTGCCGAAAACATTTAGCGCTTTGCACATTCGATGAAAAGATGATGTTAATACTCCGATTTCGTCGCGTCCTTTTGGTACCAGCGTAACTTCAAATATGCCGCTTTCTATATCATGCGCGGCTATTGCAAGAGATTTTAGCGGAATGGAAATACTCTTTGCGAAAAACCATATTAATATAATGGAAATGCTTAATACGGTAATCGCAAGATACATATTCCGCCTGGTTGTTGCGTCTATGTTTTCAAAAACTTTATCAAATTCAATGCTTGTTACAACAATAGCTCCGGCGATTTTTAATTTTGTAAACGCTCCAAAAAAACGCTTTCCTTCTTCGTCAGTGTAAAGCATCTGCGCCTCACGCTCTGTTCTGTTCCAGATATTTCTTGTAAAACTCCTGTCAGCGACATTAACTCCCTGCTTCACAAAATTATAATCGGCATGAATCAAAATATCGCCTGAGTCATTTATTAAATAAGAATGATTAACGCCGTAGCCGAAATAATCGTTTAAATCTACCGAAGAAAATAAAATACCTGCGCCGCCTTCCAGCCAGGGAAAAAATAATGCAAGTAACGGCTGCGAAAAATAACCCGACGGATTTAATAAAATTGTTTCTCCAGCCTGCGCTCTTCGCAAAGTTGTTTCCTGATCATTCCAGAATGAATTAAAAGAAGATGGAGGAATATTGGCGGTTTCCGGAGAATTTCTGTACAATAATTGCCCGGCACGCTCGCTCCCTGTAAAAAAGATGGAAACCGCCTGCGGATTACGTTCAAAAAAATACTCTATTGAATCATTCGAAAGAAAACTTCCGGCTCCAGCTGTTGTAATTGTTCTTATAAGCACCAATGTGTTTGTGTGGATATTTTCAAAAGCGGTTTCCGCCGTAATGGCAGTACGCCTGTTTGTCTCAAAATTTGCGTCTTCCGCAAGAAGCTGTAAATCTTCACGAATCAGCCATGAAGCAAGAGCGATAATGGAACCAAGCGAGACAAGAACAATAAAAGTTATAATGATTATTAACTTTACTCCGATTGAAAACCGGACTTTCATCAGCTTATTATCTTCACCCTGCGCCATAGAAGATTATATCATAAAAAGCCGGGATTGTAAATAAAATTATTATTTCGTAGTTTTTTAAGACTATTTATACTATTGCAGTCTTTTTAGCTGTCTGTAAGCCTGTTCAGCAAGACCAAAACCTGCGTTTTTAGTAAGATCTTTGGCATATTCATCGTAAAGCATATCTTCGTACATTTTGCCGGCAAAGCCTTCTTCTATAAGACCGGATTTCTGTACTGTGTTTCTCATTCCGGTTAAAAGATTTTTAACTAAAAAAGTTTCAAGTTCTAGACAGAGATTGTAAAGCTTGTCAGTTTTATCGATAGGCTCATTGTGATTCAAAATGTCCGTACGGTTTTCCGTACGGTTTCCAGTATGCATATCAGTTCCAGGTTCTGTACCGTAAGTTTTTCTCAGTAAACTCTCGAATTTTTGCGGATCGCTGGAAGCGGAAAGAGAAGATCGTCTGTATTCATCCATATTAATAAGTCCCAAACCATTAATTTCCATAAATCTTCTCCTTCCTTTATTCTATTCCATTCAATCCGCATTAATTCAAGTTATGCGCCAGATTATCTCTTTAATGTTGTAGCTGTGCCTAACATGCTGTCGCTTGTCTGTATTGTGCGCGAATTAAATTCATAAGCTCTCTGCGCGATAATTAAACTGACCATTTCCTGAACAACAGCTACGTTTGACATTTCCAAAAATTTATGTTCAAGAGTACCCATGCCTTCATAACCAGGCGTACCCGGAATCGCATCGCCTGACGCTTGAGTTGTCTTAAAAAGATTTTCACCTACCGCTGTAAGACCTACAGGGTTTGGAAAACGGTAAAGCTCGATTCTGCCGACATCGACTTCTACAAGCTCGCCGTTCTGAGGAACCTGAACGCTTACTCTGCCGTCTTTTGTTATATTTATTTTTTCCGGCAGAAATCCTTCCGGCATAATAATATCGGGAAGCAGCCAGTAACCATTGCTAGTTACCATGCGGCCATCGGAATCTACCTTAAAGTTTCCGTTACGTGTATATGCCTGTGATCCGTCATACATTTGAATTCTAAAAAAACCTTCACCTGCTATAGCGAGATCTGTTCCAACGCCTGTCGCCTGCAATGCGCCCTGTTCAAAAACACGCTGAGTGTCCGCAAGTTTAACGCCATGTCCCATTTGAATTCCAACAGGAGTTACCGTGTCTTCTGTAGCGGGAGTGCCGGCAGTTTTAACAGTTTGATATATAAGGTCTTCAAAATCCGCACGCTGCTTTTTATAACCATGCGTATTTACGTTAGCGAGATTGTTTGAAATTGTATCGATATTTGCCTGCTGCCCAATCATTCCGGCAGCTCCTGTCCATANACTTCTTACCATATANTTAACTCCTTATTATCCGAATTTCGCAACTTGATTNATNAAGGTTCCAAGCATCGCTTCTTCTGTCTGAATCACTTTTTGATTCGCTTCATAAGCCCTGTTTACCTCGATCATTTGAACCATTTCTACAACAGGATCAACATTGGACGCTTCCAAAAAACCCTGTAAAACTTTTGGACGATTTCCCCTTTCCATTACAAAAGCAGGACCGGATACATCGCTCTCGCGATAAAGACTGGAACCTTGTTTTTCGAGGAAACGCTCAAGCTCAAATTCTACTATTTTGAGAGTATCGAGAAGAACCGGATCTTCCCATAAATTTGATGTTCTTCCTACCATTACTTCCGGATCATCAGGATAAACGGAATTTATCCACACATTGCCGTCGGCATCAACCTTAAAATTGTTCGCTCTTACGCTGATGGGACCGTTTTCGCCGAGCACNGGAAAACCTTCTTTTGTTAAAAGAAAGCCCTCTTTTCCGAGTATAAATGAACCNTTTCTTGTATATCGTTCACCGTGCGGNGTAGCAACAGCGAAAAACCCCTTGCCTTCGAGCATAAGGTCAAAATCGCTGGATGTTTCCTTTGGCGCGCCTTGAGTAAAAGCGGTATATAACTCGTTTAATTCAACGCCGGTTCCCATTTTTCCAATGATGGGAGCGGCATCGGCAGAGCCAAATGGGTGTTTATAGACCCCATCGTCATCCATTCGCCTAAGAAGCATCTCTGGAAATGCCTTAAAAGACGCCACATCTCTTTTATAACCATCCGTGTCTACGTTTGCCAGATTATTGGCTACGGCATCAAGCCGCCACTGCTGCGCCCTCATCCCGCTGGCGCCGGTATACCATCCTCTAATCATGATTAATTATCGGCAGTAAAAATGGGTTGCTAAAGAGCCTCATAAAAGCGCAAGGGCAGAGGCGCAAAGCCCCATCGGCTATGTTTGGTAGCAATCAATAATATAAAAAGGGTGAGGGCGAAAAGCCCTGTGGGCTAAGATGGCAGGAATATATGGCTAATAAATTTCAGACCGCTTTGCGGTCTTGAGCATCATTAACTTGGAAGAAATCCAGCCATAGACGCCCTCAGAGCTTTTCGCCCTCACCCTTGTGTTTTTCTGATGGTACGTATAGTATACGCAGTTTGAATTTTTCATAATTGCACTTGTTTGGTATCATTTACCTAATTATTTACAATCTGAGTTAGGTGTTACTAAATTTCATCAAGGCGTAAACAGCGTTCGCGGCTGTTACTGTTTGTTATGTGACGTTGGAGCATATTTTATAATTCATTTTCTCTGAATAATATTTTCTTTAATATTATATCTTCAAGATTTCTTCTTCCATCTATTACAA
>JGI24695J34938_10003548_pt1 | contig 10774 bp, 9 predicted proteins | sample TergutCo191P3_FD_34938 | JGI IMG/M metagenome (IMG submission 34938) | reverse complement strand
GAAAATCATTTGGAAATATATTGGTTAAAAATATGTGATGATGAAATGGAAAAAGAAAATTTATTACCATATTCAATAAGAGAAATAGTTAAGAATATTAATAATAAAGAATATGGAATAAAATATATTTCAGAAGTTGAATAAAAATGCAGGTTTTTACTTCGTCTAACAAACGGTAACTGCTCACCGCCCTGTTCGGGCGGGAAAAAAGAATAAACACAACCTATCTAAATAAAATATTACCATTTATCATGTTATTTGTCAACACTTTTTGATAAAAAATATGTTTTTTATTAAGGAAACAATGACACATTTTTCAAAAAAAATATAAATAAATATTGACATAAATTTAAAAGCGTGATAACGTTATAAATAACGGTAATATTATGAATTATGATTATACAAGTACAGAAAGACAAAGAAGATATGTAGAACGCATGAGGAAAGCGGGATTTAAAAAGATCAGCATTTGGGTTAAGAAAAAAGAACCTAAATATGGAAAAATGAGTATAACTGAGTTTATTAAAAAATTAAGAAAATTGACAAAAGGGTGGAGTATAGAAGATTTATCGCAATTATTTATTTTATACATAAGAATTGCAAAAAGCAAAAAGGAGGTAAAATAATATTTTAAATTATTAATATATGGGAGGGGGTATCTCAGGGAGGGGAAAAACAAATCGGAGGAAACCCACATGAAGAAAAAAGACGATTGGTTAAATAAAAAAGAGCTGGCGATTGTTTTCGATATAAGAGAAGAAACAGTAAAAAAGCTGGCTAAAGACGGAGAATTACCTTGTAAATATGTAAATCAAGAACCACAATTCAGGTTTGATGTAATAGTCAAACATTTTGAGAAAATAGAAGGTGGTGTAGCATGAGCCAATTAGAAATGGTAATATCTCAAGTAAAAAAGAGTCAAGATGATTATCTATATTCGTTGAGAACCCAAATAATCAGTAATTTTCCAAACACTTTGAAAGCACTCAAAATAATCGATAATAGTAATGTGTTTCCAAAACGAAGAAAAGGCGTTAATCTTGTTCCAAGAGAGAGTAAAAAGTATGGAACTATATATTACGCTCGTTTTTCATATAACGGAGAAGCACTTCCAACGAAGTTTAACACTCATTTAAGTGATCCTATACAAGCAGAAAAATACGCGTTAGCAAATAAAGATAGATTAATTGAGCGGTATTTAGCAAAAAAAGACGGTCGAATATATAAATTTTTGTCTGAATTCTATCAAAAGGATTCAAATATTCCAGAAGTCCAAATTCTATCAGAAAGGAATAGAAGAGATTATGAAAATAAAATAATTAATTGTTTTATTCCTTTCTTAAAAAATGAGAGGATTATTACTTATGAGCAAATAAAAAAGACAACGTTAACAAAATATCAAGATTATGCTTTATCCGGTCAAATATATAATTTAGAATATGAAAATAAAGAAAAAAATATTCCTATAAAACCTCAATCTGTATCAAATTATATGAAACCTGTAAAGAAAATATTTGCTTATCTAACCAGAAAAGGGGAAATTATTGATAATGTTGCGGAATTTATTAAATGTCTACCTGTTAGCACAAAAGACATGAAACCTAGAGGTTGTTACGATCTTGATAAGATAAAAGGAGTATTTAATAAGCGCTGGAAAGACGAATTATCATGTCTTTTATGTGTTATTATTTATACTACCGGAATGAGAAACAGTGAGATTAGAAGAATATGTGTAGAAGATATAAAAAAAATTGGAAGCTGCCATTTTATACAAGTAAAAGAAAGTAAAACAAATAATGGTTTAAGGCTTATTCCTTTGCATGATTTTGTTTACAAAAAAATTAAAATATGGGTGAATAAGGTTAAAAAAAATAATTTTATATTTGACAAATGTGACGGAAAAATATTTATTCGAGCGAATGAAAATCTTGCAAATATGCTTAATGTCAGTAAGGAAAAAATGAAAGCAGAAAATATTTCTTTTTATAGCGGGCGGCATTTTTATAAAACATTATTGAGCGCAGAAGGATTGGGAGAGAATATTGAAGAAATATTTATGGGACATAAGGTAGGATCAGATGTAAAGAGGTCATATAATCACAGAGATAAACAAGGACAGGAACGTCTGGTAAAAAAAGCAAAACAGGCTATATCAATTTTAGACAGGTGTATTTTTATTAAAAAGCTGTGAGGGTAAGCCCTCATAGCCGCAGGGGTTTGGGGGTGCAGCACCCAAAAGGAAAAAAAAAGGGGATGCCTTTTGGACATCCCCGGTATTTAAAGTTAGCGGCGTATTCTGCGCCGATGTTCGTCATCGACAGAAGTTATTGTAGAGGTTTTATCCCCAATTTCTTGAGAGCTTTCTGCGCCCATATATGATCTTCCCGCCTGTCTTGCTGCAAGGATTCGATCTCTTGCATAGTCAAGTGACGAGGCGCGTCTGAGGGCGCGGGCTTCTGGTTCTGTGAGGGCTTTGTAATTGCCGTCATATAAATTAATCTCCTTACAGAATGATTGTAATTTATCAGCTCCGTCTCTGTCAATAAGGGATTTTAATGTTAAAGGGTTTAAGGCAATTTCCGGACCGCTTCGTTCGGTAGCGAGTGCAATTGTTTGAACTACTTTACCGCCGTTTGATTCTATAAAGCGACGTAATTCATTAAATGAACCGCCTAATGAATAAACATCATCGACAAGTAAATATTTTTTATCAGGTATTACCTCGCCATAATATTCCGGTCTGAAAGCGAATCTATACCATTCGTCAGTTCCTGTTCGATGAACAGTATTTTTTTGGATAATATTATCATTAATATTTAATCCGGTAATAAAACTTATATGTTCAGCGAGCATTCCTGGTATTTTATTTTTACCCCCAGCTTCAATAGCATGTACAGGCACAATTATTGCTCCATGATAATTTTTCTTCAATATTTCCAATTGTTTTTGATTTTCAGGTGTTTTTAAAAAATCATGAACAAGACGTAATGCAGCAACTCGATCTTCATTTTTTTTTGCTGCTTGATAATCCGGGTGAGCTTCAATAAATTTATAAGGTTTTGAGCATACACCTTTTAAATCAATAAAACGCATTACGAGAGGAAAATCTTTATCCCAGCTGCCGTCATAAATACTCAATTTTTTTTCCATATTCTATTTTATCACTATAAAACCGTGAGGACAAAGTCCTCGCGGTCGCAGAGGTACGGAGGTGCAGCCTCCGTAAGATAAAAAAAAAGGAGATGCCTTTAGGACATCCCCGGTATTTAAAGTTAACGGCGTATTTTGCGCCGATGTTCGTCATCGACAGAAGTTATTGTAGAGGTTTTATCCCCAATTTCTTGAAAGCTTTCTGCGCCCATAGATGTCCTTCTTTCCTGTCTTGCCTTAAGGATTCTATCTCTTGCTGCGTCAAGGGACGCGGTCCGTCCGAGTGCGAAAGCTTCGGGGTTTGTGAGAGCTTTGTAGTTTCCGTCATAAAGATTAATCTCCTTCAGGAATAAGTTTAAATTATTTTCACCGTGCCTGTCAATAAGTGATTTTATTAATTGAGGTTCAGGCGCGATTTTATTTCCATGTCCGCCAAGGGATATAACAGCAGTTTGAACAACTTTCCCGCCGTTACGTTCAATGTGTAAACGAAGCTCGTTGAAAGAACCTCCATAAGCAAAGACATCATCGACTAAAATATAATTGTGATTTGGTAAAACCGGACCATCAAAAGTTGGTCTGAATGCAAACCGATGCCATTCATCTGATCCTGTACGGTGTACTTTATTTGATTGAATAATATTATCATTAACTTCAATTCTTGTAATAAGACCGATATAATCCGCTAACATTTCAGGGATGCGGTTTTTTCCATTAGCTTCCATCGCATGAACAGGTGCTATAATCGCATTTGAATAAATTTTAACAATTTTATTTAATTGAGCTTGATTTATTGGCGTGCTGAGAAGATCGTGTGCTAATGTAAAAGCTGCAGCACGATCTTCTTTATTCTTTGCAGCGTCATAACAAGGATGATTCATAAGCAAATTCCATGGTTTTGCGTAAGCATTTTCATGATCAATAAATTGCATTACCGGAGGAAAATCTTTATCCCAGGAGCTGTCATAAGAACTCAATTTTTTATGTCCTTAAAAATCTATTAATTAAATATATTTAACATTGTTTTACGCTAAAGGATTTTCTGATTTTAAGACAGGAATATTTAATTTTTTATGTGCTAAATAATCTTGAAATAAATTCATTCCTGCTGCTTTTGGACCAAAATATATTTTTTTTATATATTTAGAAACTTGAGGAGCATACTCTATATACATTCTATACATATTATCTTTATCTTCTTTAATTCCATCATGGGTTAGAGGGAATATTTTAATAATTCTACATTCTTGTTCTTCTTTAAAAGCAATATGCTTGATAAGATAGCGCAGATTGACAAGTAATTGTTCAATTACTATTTGATTTAATTCTGTTTGGTTAATTTCTTTAACTAATATTCTCAATTCTTCCATTTCTTTTTCTATATTTTTTATTACTTCAATAATGTCATCATTATATTTTTTTATATCTCTTTTTATTTTTTCTCGTAAACTTGAAACTTTATTAAATTCTTCTGTATCTATATCATGGTAAAAAAGGTAAGATTCTTTTTGTCCTACTGTTTCAACTCGTTGTGTAACCGGATCAATATAAATACAGCGAAAAAGAGCATATTTTTCTTGTTCTTCATTATTTATAAGATTTTCTTGTTCTTTTTTTAATTGTTTCATCGCCATATGCGCTTCCTTACTAAAAAAACCACTATTGAAAACAAGCGCTACACCTGTTCCTTCTTTGTCATCTTCTTTGCCGTAGAGCCTGAAATGATTTAAACTATCATGGTTAAATATAAAACAACCAGCAAAAGCGCCGTATCCCATATTTGATATTGGTTTTTCATGTTTTTCTTTTCCAAATAAATATTTTGAAAGCATCTTTCCTTCAGTGGGATCATTGGAATAATTAATTGCATTTAATCGGAATTTTGAATCTTCAAATAACATTTTTTGTGAAATATCTCTTTTTTGATAATGTGCTACTAATTTTTCATTATCATTATTTATATGAAGCTGGCTTATTATTATGAAAGAATGAAAATAAATAGATTTTAAAATATTAATTTCTTCTTTTGATGTATTTTTTTTTGTTGTTTCCCTAAAGAATCGACCTTCATCAGTATCCATATCTAATAATAAACTATATATCTCTCTTTGTTTAAAATATTCAATATATTTTTTATCTAGAAAAACAAGTATATACAGAATATCTTTTTCAGATTTAACAAAGCAATCAACAGATTCTTTTAATAATGATTCATCTTTTGTTAATTTATACAAAGCGGCAATTGAAATACCCCAATAAATATAAGCATTGGAATATTTCGTTTTAAGTTTTGTAGCTTTATCATATTTAACAAAAGATTCTCTGAATAGCGCTTCGTCTTGTTTGATTCTGGCTAAGTCAGTAAGAGTAATTCCCCAATTATGAAAAGCAGAAGCATCTTCCGGATTTAACACCACGGCTTTATCAAATTTATCAAATGATTCCTTGAATAACGCTTCGTCCTGCTTAATTTCAGCTAGATCAGAAAGAGCAGTTCCCCAATTATAAAAAGCAGAAGAATCTTTCGGGTCTAAGAGAGTGGCTCTGTTATATTTCTCAAATGATTCGTTGAATAACACTTCGTCATGTTTAATTTCAGCTAAATCAGCGAGAGCAGTTCCCCAATTATAAAAAGCAGACGCATTTTTCGGGTTTAAGAGAGTGGCTCTGTTATATTTTTCAAATGATTCGTTGAACAACACTTCGTCCTGTTTAATTTCAGCTAAATCAGCGAGAGCAGTTCCCCAATTATTTAAAACAGAAGCATCTTTCAGGTCTAAGATATTTGCTTTGTAATATTTCTCAAATGATTCCTTGAATAACGCTTCGTCCTGTTTGATTCTGGCTAAACCAGCGAGAGCAATTCCCCAATTATTAAAAGTAGAAGTATGTTTCGGGTTTAAGATAGTTGCTTTGTAATATTTCTCAAATGATTCCCTGAATAACGTTTCGTCCTGTTTAATTCCAGCTAAATCAGCGAGAGCAGTTCCCCAATTATAAAAAGCAGAAGCATCTTCCGGATTTAAGAGAGTAGCTTTTATATAACAATCTATTGCTTTCTCAAAATCTTTAGAATAACAAAGATCATTACCTTTATTAATCCAATAATCAAAATTTTCTTCCATATTTAAATCCTATAATAATATTTTTTTGTCCTCAAATTCCATTTTAACATTATTGTCAGATAAATAAAAAGCGGCTTTAAATTCTTTGCCAGCTTTGCTGATACATTTTTTAAATTTGGTTTTCTTTCCGGAAAGCATGGTTTGTACATCAGAAGGAGTTACCGCGGCTTTGCAGATTTCTTTCCAGATTGAAAAACAAGGTTTTTCCGGTTTGTGATTGGAGCAGTAGTAGTTTTTTTTACCTTCGTATATATCGCCTTTGCAAACAGGGCATTTGCCTAATGATTTTTTCTCAAATTGAAAAGATTCCATGTCAGTATTTTGAACAGAGCGGCGAATGAAATCTTTTATTCCGGAAATGAAAGCGTGAATATTATCATACAGATGTTCCTCCCACCTGGTTGTTTCAGGAATGGAAACAAAGGCTGCAAGTTCATCATTTTTTAAAATGTTTTCGATAAGGAATTTTCCTTCGTCTGTAATTAGTACGTTCTTTTTGCTTAAATTGATGTATTTTCTGTCAAGGAGTTTTTGTAAAATGGCGCCGCGAGTTGCCGGTGTTCCCAGGCCTATTAAGCGTTTACCTTCCTCATTGCGCGGATTTTCCATGAGCTGCAGAAGGGAAGTAAAAGTGTAATGTTTTTTTGGCTGTGTTTTATTTTCTTCAGTATAGATTGATGATACCGGATAATATTTATTATCTTCTAAACCTGAATAATTTTGTAATGATTCATCTTCGTCATCATCAGTATCATTGTATGTTTTCCAGCCTGTTTGTAAAACTTCGATGCCGTTTCCTGTGAACGTAAAACCAGATATATCAATATTTATTAATATTGAATTGTATATATAAGGCGGTTTTAATAATGTAAAAAATCTATCAAACACAAGAGTATATATGTCTATTTCTTCTTTTGAACAATCGCAAATAAATCCAATTTTGTCATCTGCGAGCTTTCCGGGGAGCGGTGATAAAGGGATTAGCGCATGGTGATCTTGAAGCTCTGCGGAGTTAAAAAGCCTTTTATTATCCGCGTTTATCAGTGAAGAATCAGTTCCGGACATGGCTTCTTCCCGGCAAGTTTTTTTATATGCGGATAATAATTTATCATAAATGCTTTTTACCAATGTGACGTTTTCATCACCCATAACGCGTGAAGGTGTGCGCGGGTATGATAAACATTTATGTTTTTCATATAAGGATTGAGCGATATTTAAAGTTTTTTCCGGTGAGTAGCCGTATTTTTTATGAGCTTCTTTTTGTAAAGCGGTGAGATTAAATAGCTGCGGCGGCTGGACTGTTTTCTTTTCCTTATCAATTTTAATAATCCGGCCGGATTTTGAGTTTTTAATGTTTTCGATATTCGAAAGAATTTTTGAATCTTTATTAAATCGAGCCGGGTATTCCTCATTATCCGGATTAATAAGTTTAACAGAAAAAGTACGTTCCCCCTGCAGTAAAGCCTTAACTTCGAAATACGGCTCAGGAATAAAATGAGCTATAGATTTTTCTCTTTGATAAATTGCAGCTAACAGCGCTGTTTGAACGCGTCCGAAGTGCAGCAGCTTACCTGTTTTTAAAGTTATAAGGCGTGTAAGGTTCATACCGACAAGCCAGTCTGCCTGCTGCCTTGCGAATCCCTGGTTTTTGTATGATGTGTATTCAAACAACGGCTTTGCGTTTTTAATTCCTGCAGTAATCACTTCGGGTGTGAGCGCTTCTGAAACCCAAAAACGCCGTGCGTTAGAATAATTTGAAAATCCTACATAATCGAGTATCTCTGCGCCTATGAGTTCTCCTTCGCGTTCTGCATCGGTAGCAAGTAAAAACGGATCATTTTTACGGCGAATAAAACAATTTTTTACAACCGCAAGCTGTTCTTTAGTTTTTTCGATAGGTTTAAAATTTACTTTTTCCGGAATAATCGGTAACCCGTCAAGAGACCAATTTTTTAACGCAGGATCGTAATCTTCAGGAGAATAATTTTCCAAAAGATGTCCAAGGGCATTAACAATACAATAATTATTATTTTCCCAGAAATTATTTTTTCTTGGAACATTTAAAGCTTCAGCGAAAGCTTTAGCGACAGACGGTTTTTCCGTAAGAATTAACATAAGAGTCTCCTAAAAATAAATTAATAATTTTGAATTAAAGAACTTTCAACGAGTTTACTGAGAGCCGCATAATTGATTTTACCGCGCTGTTCAAGGAGATAAACAAGACGTATGTAAAACCCGTCTTTGAATGAATAGGCGCTGATAGAATGTTTATTAAGCCATGAGGCTGCGCGTTTTAATTTATCTACACGCGAAGCCCGGACATTAAATAATACTGAAACTTTTTTAGAAAGTCCCGGAAGTAATACGGTGTTATCCGTATTTGAATTGCGAATAACGCATGCTTCCCTGTAAGTGACGTATGTGTAATACAAAATAATTACTGCTCCCGGAGGATAATAAATGAGCGTATGTTTTTTCTGACGATTATAAGATTTCCATGAAAATTGTCCGTCAGAGTAGAGAGTATAAAAAGAGTTATGATCCGGGATAGTAACTTCAAGATGCTGTTTCATAATTATAAGACAATCCCAAATTCTTGGTTAAGTTTAGATATCAGTAGCGCTGATTTTGTAGCATCAAAGCCGCATTCAGATTGAATTAAACTAATTCTGTTATAATAATTCTCTCTTTTTTCCGGAATAAAACCGTTTAATTGCTTGTAATAATTGATTTGATCAGGCGTAGGATTGTACGGAAGAAAGCAATTTGGACAAGGATCATAATTATAAGCATGAACTGTATTACAAACCGGGCAATGAATCGGCTGCTTTTCTGTTATTTGCTCATCATTTTTAAGAGCATTTGTTTTAGAATATAATTTATATTCTTCAACAAGGTTATCCAGAAAAAAAATGGAGTAATAATAATCTTTAAGTGATTTATAATTTTTATTTTTGCATTGTTCATAGATCCAAACAGCGTAACATAAATCAAGATTTTTATCTGTCAGGAACGCAATAGCTTTAGTATAAAAGTTTTGAAAAAGACCTATCAGGCTGGAATCAAGATCAATCAGAGTATTTTTTAAAATATTTTCAGAAAAAGGAACGGCTACTACTTTATTAACAGTCGGAAGCTCTTCATTCAAGGTTTCAGAGGTAGTAGTAGTATTTATATCTACTACTACTGTTTGTTCGCCAGAAATGGCGATGTCATCGTGTTCACTTCGCCGAATTTGGCGAGGTAAAACGTTTAACTCCGCCAAAACAGGTGAAGTGGGACTGGTTTCTACATCGCCAGAACTGGCGAGGTTGCTTAACTCAGCCAAAACAGGCGAAGTAGGATTGCTTTCTACATCGCCAGAACTGGCGAGGTTGCTTAACTCCGCCAAAACAGGCGAAGCAGGATTGCTTTCTACATCGCCAGAACTGGCGAGGTTAATAATGTTATTAATATCGGGATTTGATGAATAAATTCTGCTTTCTATTGATTTTAACCAAATCTTTCTGAATTTATTATTATCATTTTCGATAACAATGTAACAGGCATTTTTTAATTCCGCGATATATCTCGAAGCATTACGCCCTGATTTTGTTCCGTCAAGAAAATAATTACTAGCGGAACAATATCCATTTTTGAATGAAAGCCGCGCGATTTTACCGTACATAATTTTGGCGCCATCGGACAAGCTTTCATCGTCCAGTACGTCTCCGGGAATTGTAATTTCCCTAAAACGATTTTCAGTTTTGTCTGTCATAATAATTTCTCCCCTCCAAAAGATAGCGTTATATATAACGGTATATTCTTATATAAAACGCTTTTACTTATAGTAGAAATAGACAAAAAAAAACCGTTTCCGGAAGAGAATTCCGGAAACGGTAAAAGAATAGACGCAGGGAGAGTACTGTGTCTATTCTTATTAATTTAATTTATAAATAATTATAGACCCCGAGTCTCCGGTGCCGGCGCCGCCGCCTCTGACAGAGTTGCGATTATTACCCCCAGAGCTTCCGTGATTGCCGTCAACAGGGTTACCCGGCAAAGAGGGCAGAGATGAAAAAGAAGCGGTAAAACCGGATTGACTTGCTGTAACGGAAGTCATTGGAATAAGCGAATTAAGAGCTCGAGCGCTTGCACCATGACCGTTGGCATTATTAGTGTTATGAAAATCAATGCTTACCAAGTAAGCGGCGCTTCCTCCCGGAGAGCTTGCTTCTGTTGTCATAGAAATTGTAGTTGGAGAATCCGCTGAAACGCCGGATATTGAGTTACTAAAAGGAGTGTAAGCGGCAGCGCCACTTCCTCCATAAGAAGATAGTACGGATGGAATTTCCGATTGACCCGGAGAGCGGCCGCCGCCTAAGCCGACGCCGCTTGAAACAGAAACAAAGATTGAGGAATTATTAGCATAACTTTGTCTAATAAAACCGACAGCGCCTCCGGAGCTGCCGGAGCCAATGCTGCCGCCTGCACCGCCGCCTCCGCCGGGGGTAAGAAAA
>JGI24695J34938_10003546_pt1 | contig 10775 bp, 13 predicted proteins | sample TergutCo191P3_FD_34938 | JGI IMG/M metagenome (IMG submission 34938) | reverse complement strand
CGGTATTTCCTTTATCAGGACAACAGAAGGTTATCTGCAGGAAACTCAGGATATCCTTCAGCGTCTCAGGGAATTATCAGTTCAGTCCGCAAACGGCATTTACACAGAAGAAGACAGAACGTACATCCAGATCGAGGTTTCGGCTCTTGTCGACGAACTCGACAGAATCGCCAACCATGCGCAGTTTAACGGAATGAACATGCTGACAGGACGTTTCGCGCGTCAGACCGGACAGAACAATGTTACTGCGGAAATGTGGTTTCACATCGGCGCGAACATGGATCAAAGATCGCAGGTTTTTATCGGCACAATGACAACCAAAGGCCTTGGCCTCCGCAGCGCAGGCGACAATACTTTTATCTCGCTGCAGGATCCGGAAGGCGCAAACTCGGCAATCGGCACAATCGACGCGGCGCTCAAAATTGTCAACAAACAAAGGGCAGACCTTGGCGCTTATCAGAACAGGCTGGAGCACGCGGTGCGCGGCATAGATAACGCCGCCGAAAATATGCAGGCAGCTGAATCAAAGATACGAGACACCAATATGGCAAAGCAAATGGTCGACTACACAAGAGATCAAATCTTGTCTCAGGCAGGAACCGCAATGCTCGCGCAGGCAAATCAAAGAGCGGCGTCTGTATTGTCATTGCTTCAATAAAACGATTGAGGCCTTGCTGTTTAACAGCGCGGAAGTGATTAAGACCGTCCTGAAAAGGACGGTTTTTTTAATGAAAACACAAGAAAATTTTATTATATTTAACTCAGAGGTATATAATGAAAAAAAATCTTTTTCTATTTTTATTGGCTGGCTTAATAATGAGCTGCGCCAGTACCGGAGGAAATATGACCGACATCGAAAGAAATTCGGAAAGCGTGATCCCGAATTCGAATGATCGAACAGGCACTAACAATTTTTCCGGTGTAATCGGCAGCGAATGGAAGCTTACAGGAGTCAGCGTTAACGGAACTGACACACAATTTAACAGAAACGCGCTGTCAGATGCTTTCTCAGAATCATTTACATTAATTTTTGACGATAAAATGCTGAGCGGCAGAGGAGCCCCAAATCAATATTCCGCGCCGTATACTCTTGGCGAAAATCGATCTATCAGCACATTAATAATGCGCACAACATTAATGGCATCACTTTTTGAGCCGGAAAATTTAAAAGAGTATGATTACTTTAGGTATATGCAATATATAAATTCGTGGCAGTTATCAGACGGAAGATTGATACTCTCATCATTACTTGATGACGGCAGCGAAGTAAAACTGATTTTTGAAAAATAGAAATTTTTAATCGCCTCTTGTCGCAGAAAACAGCAGCTTAAAGTGTAAATTCAATATTTACCATAATATTTAATGTAATTTCTTGACATTCCGGCCTTTTTAGTCTAAAATTACAATGAATTTGAATATTCTTCGGTAAGGGGTGAAGCAATGACTTCGTGGATATGGTTTATTATCCTCCCTCTTGCCGGGTTAACCTTAGGCTGGATTATTAGATGGCTATATGCCAGATTTCAACTTACGGCATCTGAGCAGTTTGCAGAAAGAATAAAAAATGATGCAATAAAAGAGGCGGAAGCAAAGAAGAAAGAGATACTTCTTGAAGCAAAAGAACAGGTTATTCGTGATAGAAACCAGCAGGAGAGGGAAACCCGGGAACGCAGGGCTGAACTACAGCGATACGAACGCCGTGTAGTACAAAAAGAAGAAGCGATAGATAAAAAAACCGCTCAAATTGAGCGGATCGAGCAGCAGTTTGTCGAAAAAGAAAAGGCATTTCAATCACGCGAAGAGACGCTTTCTAAAGAAGAACAGCGTTACCGCGCGGAGCTTGAACGTATATCCGGATTAACAACAGAAGAGGCAAAAGCTTTAATAATCCAGGATTTGGAAAACGAGGCAAAACACGACGCGCAATCGCTTATAAACAAAATCGAGCAGGAAGCCAATCTCGCGGCGGAAAAGAAAGCCCGCGATGTCCTTGTAACAACGATTCAAAGATTGGCAACAGAAGTAACAGGCGATGTTACAGTCACAACCGTGACGCTCCCAAATGATGAAATGAAGGGGCGCATCATCGGCAGAGAAGGGCGCAATATCCGCACGCTGGAAACTCTTACAGGAGCGGACATCATTATTGATGACACGCCGGAAGCTGTGGTAATCTCCTGTTTTGATCCTGTCCGCCGCGAAATAGCGAAAATCTCGCTCGAGCGGCTCATTCTTGACGGGCGGATTCATCCGGCGCGCATAGAAGAAATTGTCATCAAAGTAAGCAAAGATATTTCGCAGAAAATTTTTGAAGAAGGCGAGAAGGTTCTCTTCGATTTAGGCATTCACAATATTAAACAGGACGCTGTGCGCGCGCTCGGCAGATTGTATTTCCGCACAAGTTACGGGCAGAATGTACTTCATCATTCAAGGGAAGTCGCGGTGATCGCGGGAATGCTCGCGGCGGAAGTCGGCTGCAACCGCGATCTCGCCAAACGCGCCGCGCTGTTACACGACATCGGGAAAGGCGTCGAGTCGGACTCTGATCTTAATCACGCGGAAATCGGCATGGATATGGCGCGCAAGATGGGAGAAGATTCGCGCATCATAAACTCAATCGGAAGCCATCATAACGACATTGAGCCTACATGCCTCGAAGCCGTTATTGTGCAGATCGCAGACGCTATTTCCGCGGCGCGCCCCGGAGCCCGCAAAGAAACACTGGATAATTACATGAAGCGATTGGAAAATCTTGAAGCAATCGCGACAGGTTTTACAGGCGTTGATAAATCATTCGCTATTCAGGCAGGCCGCGAGCTTAGGATTCTTGTTAACAATGAGGCAATCACAGACGAACAAACAAGAGAACTCGCAAAAGAAATAGCGAAAAAGATTGAGAACGATCTTCGCTACCCGGGACGCATCAAAGTGACAATGATCAGGGAGACAAGAATCACAGAATACGCCAGGTAAAACCGGCATACTAACCGAGAAAAGGAATGCGCAATGAACCTCAATCAAGCGCAAAATCCGGAGCCGAAAGTTCCCCCTTTAACTGTTTCAGAAACGATTAACGGGGGCGGTTTCTCTGCGTATCTTCACAGTTTTGGCGCGATTGATTCATGGCTGCATTCCAAAGCGCCGGCGAATCATCAGATATCTCAGCCGGACAGCAGATCTAATTTTATTTTAACCAATGCCGATACTTCCGATCTTGCAAAAATGTTCGAGGGTCTGCGGTTTCCCGGAGTTGATCTTGCCGATGCCGCGCTGGAGTCAGACAATCAAAATTTTTATTTCCGCTGCGCCGAGTCTTTCAATGAATGTTACGTGTCATTTCCTTTGCTGGAATTTTACATGGATTGCAGCTCACGCGTATTTTATGATCCGCGCGGAATCTATACGTTGTTAAAAGAAATTAAATATAATTTAAAAAACGGAATCGAACAGACTAATCTTGCGGATCATTTATGCGAGAATTTAAATATTGAAATTGATCGTGTTTCCGCACTGACAGATACCGCATTAATACTGGCAAAATATTTTCCTCCAACGGAAACAAAAAATTTAAAAACGGAAAAATTAATCAATAAAATGACAGCGCTCCTTTTTAATCTTCGCGAAGGTTATTCGCCTTGCGCCGAAGAACAGCGTATTTTGTTATGCGATTTAATGACTTCTCCCAATCCGGGGCTTGGCATGGAGCTATTAAATATGTGCGGATTTATTTCAAAATTCTGGCCTGAACTTGCCGCTCTTGAAGAAGCTGATCACTCTAAAGAATTTCATCCCGAAGGTAACGCGTGGCAGCATACAATGGAAACTTTCCGTCACAGAAAATCAGGCGGATTCGCGAGCAATACGTCAAATACAGCATACAATCTTCGCCTTTCACTTGGGCTTTTGCTGCACGATATGGGAAAACCGGTTTCTCCTTCCACGGGAAATCACAGGTACGAGGGCCACGCAGAACTCGGCGAAGTTCAAGCTCGCAGGTTTTTAGAGCGGCTAGGCTTTGGTTCCAAATTGATAAATGATGTTTGTTTTCTTGTAACAAACCACATGCTTCCCGCCGCTCTGCCGAGGCTGCCGCTTTACCGCACATCATCAATAATGTCATCGCCTTTATTCCCGCTTTTAATGGAACTGTACCGCTGCGATGAATCTTCGTCGTTTAAAGGCTTGCACGGATATTACGAAAGCAGCGCCAAGTATCAGCAATTTTTGCGGAATCAGAAAAATCCTTACCGCGCTTATAAAACGCCCGAAAAATGCAACTGAAAATTTTTAATAATTCTTAACAATCCTCATAACGATATGCGCGGAATGTTTAGACGCAACAGGCAGAAATTCATTAAAACTGACAGGCGACTGCGTTCCCGCGACATCGGAAAGAGCGCGGATAACAAGAACCGGAACGGAAAAAATATTACAACAATGCGCGATTGCGGCTCCTTCCATTTCTACTGCGTCCATGTCAGGGAAAGTCCTGCGTACATTCGCGATGCGTTCAGGTTCATGCATGAATACATCTCCGGAGCCAATTATTCCTCTGCGGTGAACAAAAGAACCGGGGAGAATTTTTTCGGTCTTCAATTCATCAACAGCTTTTTCAGCGGCCTTTACAAGTTTTTCATCAACAGGAAAAATTTGCGGCTGTTTGGGAATCTGCCCTGGAGCGTAATTAAAAGCGGTAACATCAACATCATGATATATAAGCCCTGTCGAAATAATTGCGTCTCCGAACGTAAGCGCAGGATTTATTCCTCCGGCGGAGCCCGTATTTATAACGCAGTCAGGTTTAAACTGCCGGATAAGCAAAGCGCAGCCGATTGCGGCGTTAACCTTGCCTATGCCGCAGCGAAGAACTGTAACATCTTTTCCTTCGAGTTTACCCGTATAAAATTCAAATATATTAATACTTTGCTTTGTCTGAGATGTTCCCATTTCATTGCAAAGCAGACTGACTTCATCATCCATCGCGCCGATTATACCGATCATAATTTTCTCCTTAAATTTTTAAAACGTTCCTCCGCCTGATCACTATGCCGCGGTCAGGTGATTGAAAAATACTCGCTTATTGGCCTGCGCCATTCGCTGTTAGCGTCTTTTGGTTCCCATTCAAGAATTTTTTTTATTATGAAATCTCTTGTGTCAGGCGGATTGTTGTAATGTACAATCCCAAAACGGCCGCCGCCGATATAACAAACACCGTCATTTGTTTCAAGGTTTTCAGTTTTGGCAATACGAGCAAGTACACAGTCAAAATGCACAGGCCCGCTCTTTCCTGAGTCTTTATCGCAGATTGCGGTGGTAATATCCTTTATCGGTTTTCCGCACCAAGAACAGTCCGGGGTTGTGATTGGATTTGCAGGAAGCACAGGCGCTGTCCATTGCGGCCTTTCTTGAATATTAGTCCGGTTTTTCTCGAATTTTTCCTCAAAGACAATATTCTCGCTGGATTTTTTTAGATTTTTCGGAGGTTCTTCTCTCCTTCCGGAAATACGTTGTTTATTATGAAGATGGCGATTCTTACGGTTATTTCCGCCTTTTCCGCTGTTCATTTTTACCGCCTTCAGATGAAATTAACATAAGTTCCTTGCTCAATACAAGGGCAAGCCTATGAATCGCGGCATGAAGATAATTTTCATCGTTTATGCGCTGCCTTAACGATTCGAGCTTTTCATCATTTAAAGTAATTCCAGTTGAAGCCTGCCCTACCATCATACACTCTCCGTAAAGGCTGACGCAAGATGTTTTATCTGTTTTTCTTTGACGAATATCACGTCAAACCGAATCGACATATTACTATATTTTCGATTTTCGCAGAGGAAATACTTAGCTGTTTTAATAATTTTTCTTTGTTTTCTTAGATCGATACTGTATTGTAAATTATCAATGTTAAATACCGACCATGCTTTCACTTCGATAAAAATAATTGTATCCTCATGAACGGCGATAATATCAATTTCACCGTATTGGGAACGGAAATTCCTTTCGATTATGCTCATTCCTATGGCTTCAATGGCCGAAGCAGCCCGTTCTTCTCCCTTTCTGCCGAGCGAAGATGTATTTTTCTTTATTTTCGGCTCAAACGGCTCAGGCATTCTGCTCAAAAAAATCCTTAGGATCTATCGCTTCTTTGATAAATGTAGTTTTATCCGCCAAAAGATTGACGATAACCGGAGTTTTAGAGGCGACTGTTTTGCCGTTTTCGTCAACTAACAACTGAATTACGGGGCGCATAGGCGCGCTGGTATTAATATCGGTAATTCTGCCGATTGCTTTGTTGTTTAAACGGACAATTGAATTGATCGGATAAATGCCGATTATTTTTGTAAACGCGATAATTACAGCCGGGTCAAAACGGCGCGCGTTGTCGGCCAAAAGATTTTTAATTGCCTGATAACCTACAAGGGAATTTCTGTAAGATTTCTTGCTGACCATCGCCTCGAACGCGTCAGCAACAGAAACAATTCTGGCTCCGATATCAATCGCTTCGCCTGTAAGCCTGTCGGGGTAACCCATGCCGTCCCAGCGTTCATGATGCTGTAACGCGATTAAATTCACTTCTCGTGGGCCGTACAATTCTTTGGTAACAATTCTGGATGTATGGATCGGGTGGCTTTTTATCTGATCGCGTTCTGCGTCAGACAGTCCGCCTTTTTTTTCGGTAATGCCTTTGGATAATCTTAACATTCCGATATCATGCAGGAGCGCCCCAGAAACTATATTATGAATTTTGTGATTCGGCAGCCTTAATTCCTGAGCTGTTAACGCAGATAAAATCGCCGTATTAACGGAACTTTTTGCCAGTTCCTGACTCGATATTTCTCCGCCAAGAATAAAACCGACAAAGCTGTTTGGGTGTTCGCGTAAATCCTGAAGCAGCTGCACGCTGATATTGTCTATAGCGCGCATTTCAAGACCATCGCCGGATTTAAACAGGACAAAAGCGCCGTCTAATTTATCAATAAGGTTTTTGTACGCACGATAGGGACCGGAGTTTTGCTGAACATCATTTATAGAAAACTTGGCTGTATCGGTTTTATTTTGGGTAAACTCTATATCATCATCAAGCTCTTCAAGGTCATCATCTTCAACAACAGTCCCCATGGTTCTTACAGAGGTAATATTCCATTTTGTTAAAATATCAATATCTTTCTGACGAAGAGGAACATGCGCCGGCACCAGTAGATTATTACCCTCTGAATACACAGGTTCGGAAAATATCTGTCCAACCCGAAGATCGGAAGTATCTAATAAATTCATCCTTACAACCTCATGTGATTAACACTTTTTAGCGGGAAAAGCCTTAGACATTTACATTAATCCGGAAATTTCCTGACTAATATAAAGTTTCCCTTATGTTTATCGGCAGATATGATTGTATTATTAAATGGCCGGAGAATTTAAAACGTCTTTATTCTTCCGAAGATGCCTTTGATACTTTAGATGCGGCAATCGCGCTTTTTTTAACAATAAGTTCTTTAATTTTGGCGCCTTTACCGATCTTCTCGCGGATATAATAAAGTTTTGCGCGTCTGACTTTGCCGGGCCTGACAACTTCAACTTTTACTATACGCGGCGAATGAATCGGGAAAACCCTTTCTACGCCGACACCATACGAAATTTTCCGTACAGTAAATGTTTTTCCGATTTTTGAATTTTTCATCGCGATTACAAGCCCTTCGTAGATTTGTACGCGTTCATTTTTCCCTTCTACAATTTTAAAGTGTACTTTAACTGTATCCCCAACTTTAAACTGATCGACTTCCTGCTTCATTTGTTCGGCTTCAATTGCCTTAATCTCGTTCATCTCTTTCTCCTTCTATAACATCGCCGCACACAGCGCCGCCGTTTTTATACAAACGATCTATAATGCCTGCAGTTTCCTTATTAAAAAGCCCAAGCTCTCTGCCGCGTTGAATTAAATCCGGCCTGTGCCTGATGGTTTTTTCTATTCTTTTTTCGAGCCGCCAAAGACGTATCTGTTCATGATGACCCGAAAGAAGCACCTCAGGAACTTTCATTGTATCAAAAATTTCAGGCCGTGTAAACTGGGGATATTCCAAAAGCCCTCCGGCGAAACTTTCCTCGTCAAGCGATTCCGGGCAGATAACGCTGTCAACCAATCTGTAAGTTGCGTCAATTACCGCCAGCGCCGCGACCTCGCCGGATGAAAGCACATAATCCCCGACAGAAATTTCATCATCAACATAACAGTCGATTATGCGCTGGTCGATGCCTTCATACCGCCCGCAAATTAAGACAAGCTCTTGTTCGGCAGCAAGCTCTTTCGCTAATTTCTGATCGAATGGTTTTCCGGATGGTGATAAGTAAATAACCTTTGCGTCTTTGCGTCTTTGTGAGAGTCTTTCTGAACAATTTTTTATACCCACAGATTCCAAAGCTCTCGCTAAAGGTTCTGCGAGCATTAACATTCCCGCACCTCCGCCGTAGGGAGCGTCATCGCAGGTTTTGTGTTTATCAATCGCAAAATCGCGGATATTTACCGCCTGATACTCAATAATTCCACGTTTTATCGCCTTTGCCATGATCGAGCTGGAAAAAAAAGCGTTAGTGATTTCCGGAAATAAAGTCAGAATGGTGTATTTCATAAAACTTCCTGGGTAGTTGCTGCCTAACCTGTCACCATATCAAGACCATAAGCGTTTAAAACCAGTCTGCCTTTTTCCGGATTAATTTCTGAAAAAAATTCCTTCCTGAAAGGAACAAGACACATTCCATTGGACGTCTCATTGGAAACCGGCATTAAAAGTTTTATCTCGGCAAGTTCGCCGCCCCCGCCTTCGATAATATCCGTTACATGACCGATGATTTTGCCGTCTTCGGATTGAACCTGCAGCCCTTTTAAATCTTCGATGTAAAATTCGCCTTCGCCTAACGCGGCGGCTTGATCCCGGCTTCCGATTAACTTTGCGCCGTTTAAAACTTTTGCGGCTTCGGGGTTTTCGATCCCTTCGAAACGAATTAACACAGCAGGAAGAGCTAAACCGCTTTCCGCGATTTTACGCTGCTGTTCTTTTCCGTCTTTACTGACAATTATTGAATTAAGTTTTAACAGATGAGCGGTTTCGCCGGAAGCGGAAAAAACTTTTACAAAACCTTTAACGCCGAAGGGTGCGCCGATTGTTCCGATTATAAATTTTTCGGTCATATTGAAATATGATTATCAGGTAACAAATCACAGTCTGTTAAAACAGTATCAATCCAATATTTCAAGTACTGTATGCTTTCCCGATCTGGCGCTGGCTGCCTGAAGCACTGTTCGTATAGCCTTGGCGATGCGTCCGTGTTTTCCGATCACTTTACCAATGTCGCTGTTCGCGACGCGTAATTCCAAAATGGTGGATTTTTCTCCCTCTACAACATTCACCTGAACTTGCGAAGGATCGTCAACAAGAGATTTCGCCAAATATTCAATTAAATCTTTTTCCATATTATTTGACTGTTACGTTTTTCTTGTTAAAAATGTTCCTGACTGTATCGGTAACCATTGCGCCTTTTGCCAGCCATTCTTTGGCTCTTGCCTCGTCAAAAACGATCTGCTTTTCTTCCGCTTCGATAGGGTGATAATAGCCAAGTTCCTCAATTGTTTTCCCGTCTCTTGGAGCTTGTTTATCCATGACAACAATGCGGTAATAAGGCCGCTTCTTTGTTCCGAATCGTTTAAGCCTGATTGTCGCGCTCATAAAAAGTCCTCCTGTAATTTTCCGTTTACAACGGAGTCTGACAAATTGGTTTATCGCGGCCGCTCAGACAGACATCACCGCAAAGCATAGAATAGGATATTTTGACGGACTTGTCTATAGGCAGAATTTGGCTTACAAATTTATATTAGGTCTGGTATATTTAACAGTGTTACCAAAATAAATTAAACTCATCTCATCTGCCTTGAAACCTTCGTTATAATCACATATCATGTTTTTGTGGCGGCGGGAAAAACAAATAATAAAAACAAATCGAAAGGACCTCAGGCGATGGTCATCTTCTGGCTGATTTTTATTATTGTTATTATCAGCGTTTTTATGCTGAACGCAGAAACTATTCAAAAAAATTTTAATTTATTTAAAACACGTATAACTACATCACCCGGTGAAGCTGAAGATTTGCCATTAATTATTACAGAAGATGAACCAGCGGTAACTGTTGTTATTGAACCGCCGCCTGCAGCATCGACACAACCGTCAAACAATGAAACTGGTAGACCTCAAACGACAGAAACTGTTCCGTCTCAAACCCGGGAACCGGCAGCGTCAACAGGCACGACAACGCCTGCTCCTTCAGCGCCGCCTGCTTCGGCAGCTCAGCCCGCTCAGACAAATACGCAGACACAAACGCCTGCCAGAACAATAGACAGGAATGTTTATTTTACGCAGATCAGAAGCGACGGGCAGATTTATTATTCGGGAGTAACCCGCAGACTGCCAGTTACAGAATCCCCGATGATAGATGTTTTAAATATTATGCTTACAGGTCCGTCCGCCGAAGAGCTTGGGAGAGGAATTATCAATATGATTCCGCAGCAGGCAAGAGTGCTTTCGGCAACCATCAGGGGAAACACCGCGTATATAAATTTTAGCGAAGACTTTTTATTTAATACTTTCGGAGTAGAAGGCTATGTCGCGCAGCTGCGGCAAATTGTCTGGACTGTTACCGAATTTTCTAACATCAATGATGTGCAATTTCTGGTCGAAGGCAGACGGTTGGATTATCTTGGCGAAGGTATCTGGATCGGGAGCCCAATCAGC
>JGI24695J34938_10003544_pt1 | contig 10783 bp, 10 predicted proteins | sample TergutCo191P3_FD_34938 | JGI IMG/M metagenome (IMG submission 34938) | reverse complement strand
TTTATTCTGCCAAGCTTTGAAAAAAACAAAGAAGAGGCTACACCCGAATCCGAAAGCGAATTTGAAAAGCGAGTTTGCGAAGTTCTTGTAAAGCATTTATCAAACCCTTCACTGTAGGCTCAGGGATTTCTATTTTTTAGCCATGATTTCTGCATTTTTAATTTTTGGCGCACCGGGTTCCGGCAAAGGGACTGTGGGTGCAAAACTGGCTGCTACTACCGGAGTTAAACACCTTTCTACGGGCGATATTTTCAGAGGGCTTTCCCCGGCCAGCGAAAACGGCAAGCTGTTCGCAAGCTATGCAGGAGCCGGCAAACTGGTTCCAGATGAAGTTACAATTCAGATTTTTTCACGCTACATAGGCGGATTGGTGGATACCAACAAGTTTGACCCAGCTAAAGACGCATTTTTGCTCGATGGCATTCCCCGCACCGTTGCGCAGGCTGAACTCATAAAAAGCGTTGTTGATGTTAAGCATATTTTTGTGCTGGATATTCCCGATTACTCGGTTATAATTGAGCGTTTGCTCAAAAGGGCAAAAATAGAAGGACGCAAAGACGATGCAGACGAATCCGTCATCAAAGCTCGTTTAAATGAATATGAAGAAAAAACTGCCGCAGTTTTAGGTGCATACAACAATGAGTTGATAACCAAAATCAACGGCAGCCAAAGCCCCGATGAAGTATTTCGGGACACTTTAAGCGCGTATATTAGTAGCCACTAACAAACTCTAAATTTCGCTGTGGCGTTCCCACCGTTAGCCCTGCGGGCGGAAAAAACGGGGGGACGAATGGTGATTTTGTTAAAAAATCGCCATTCTAGGGGGGATGCTATTACTCAACGTAAGCGGTTTCTTTAAGCACTTTGCCTTGGGCATCCAAAACACGAATTATTTCTTGATCTTGCTGAAGAACCAATTCCTGAGACTCACCGGTAACAGCATCAATACGCATATATAGAGAGCCATCTTCCATTTTAACAGCGGTAATGGAATTACCGTTAGCATCTGTTTCACGGTAGGTATCGCCCATTGCCAATGGATTTTTGCCGGTCCAGAATTCCAAAGAATTCAAGATCAGAGAATCAACAGTCAGTGTAATGACTGTAGCAACGTGACCAACTATCAGAAAAACAATCCAGCTAAGCCACTTATTGCCCAACCCTTTGTTAAAATCGTAAGCTGCTTTGGTTAACTTAAACGAACCGAAGCAACCTGTTGTGGTTACTGCAAATGTGCATGCGGCGAGCAGAGACAAGAGTACTCTTTTCATATAAACTCCTTAATTAAATGAACGATAAATTTAGAAAATATAACGACGTATCACTTCCACAGACATGCCCTTTCGCATAGCGTAATCCGCAAGCTGGTCCTCACCGATAGGGCCAACCTTGAAGTATGAGCTCTGGGGATGAGCGGCAAAATAGCCGCATTCAGAGGCTGCAGGATTCATCACATAGTTTTCCGTTAATGAAATGCCGATATTTTGTTCCGGAGAAAGAAGTTTCCAAATTGTGGCTTTTTCCGTGTGATCCGGGCTTGCCGGGTATCCGGGTGCAGCTCGAATGCCAACTCCATTTAATAGGTCTCTGTGCAGTTTTTCGGTTAAAGCCTCTGCCAAGCGATCTGCTATAAGGCCAAGGATTATTGCGGAATAATCGTCATTATTATCTTTGAATTTTAGCTCGGCTTCTTTTGCGCCCAAGCCGGCGGTAGCGGCAAAAAGACCTATGAAATCCGGTTGTGTTGGGTGAAAAAAATCTGCGATGGATAAATATGGCGATTGTTGCTGGCGCAAAAAATGTAACTTATCCGTCTCTACGCATATATCATCACCCGTGCGTTGTACTTTAAAAAAACCGACAACGGCGGCGGCCTTCAGCATTTTTTTTTCAACGATTTCTTTTAGCAGAACACGAGTGTCGCTTTCCAGATTTTTGTGAGCTTCTGTGTATTGTGCGGGCCTTAAATCCCAAGCAGCGAAATACATTCGCCAGTTTATCAAGGGGATTAGCGTGTTTAAATCCACATCGCTGAATATTTTCAGCCCTAAGAAAGGTGGCATAGCAGTTCCTCAGAAACTTCCGCCGCAAATGCACGCAGCAAAATTTCCTTCGCCGCATCAAAATCCAAACCTCGGGATTGCAAAAAAAACATCGCATCTTCATCAAGGCCGCCGCAAGTGCTGCCGTGTGAACATTCAACATCGTCGCAATAAATTTTAAGCTCCGGCTTTGAAACCACTTTTGCGTTTGGCGAAAGCAATATGGAATTCACCAATTGCCTTGAACTTATATTAGCGCAATGCCTGCCGACTTCTATGATGCCGTTGAAAATGGCTTTTGAATCATCTTTTAAAATATGACGAGCAAATAAGAAACTCTTTGTGTTCTGAGCCTTGTGCATAATGCGTATATTTTGCCGAGTGCCGGAAACGGAAAGGCTTCTGTATTCAAAAGTCGCTCCTTTGCCGCAAAGCTCAACGTTAATATCGCTCTGGGAATTAAACGCAACAATGCGCAAGCTCTCATTTTCTGCCAGCGAAAAATTCTGCGCAATATTTTCTGAGATGAATAGAAAATTATTCATCTTATAAACAGCATTTCCATATAACTCGGCAATGGCCAATAATCTTCCGAAACTTCGCCCTCAAGGGCATCGGCGGCGGCACGAATTACGTTCATGTCTGCCAGAATTGTTTTGGAATAGAAATTCAACTGCTCATTAATAGTGCCGTTGTGACCTATGTAAAAATTCTTTTCCAGCTTTGAAACGCCAAGTTGCAGGTCCTTAATCATCTCCGCTACAAAATTTATGCTTGTACGATCCAAACCGTATTCGCCAAGAGACTCAAAACACTCCACCTGGTCGGTTAAATAGGCTATTGCCGCAGGCAAAATTTTGGTTTTAGCCATTTCTAAAATCAGTTTTGCTTCCACATCCAAGGTTTTTATATACTGCTCCGCAGAAATCTCAAAACGAGCGGCAAGCTCAACCGGAGAAATTGTCTTTTGACGTTCAAAAAGGGAAATAATCTCTTCTTCCTGCAAAACAGGCAAAGCTTCAGCACTGGTTTTCAAGTTACGAAGTCCTCTGCTTTCCGCTTCTGCTACCCATTCATCAGAATAACCGTTTCCATTGAAAACCACTGCGCTATGCGCTTCCATTATCTCTTTCAAAACGTCAGAGCAAGCAACTTCAAGCTTTTTGCCTCCGCTTACGGACGCTTCAAGCTTATCCGCAATCCAATCCAGAGAATCCGACACAATGGTGTTCAAGGCAACAAGAGAATCACTGATGGACTGGCTGGCACCAACCGCACGGAATTCAAAACGGTTTCCTGTGAATGCAAATGGAGATGTGCGATTGCGATCTCCGGGATCTTTTGGCAAAGGAGGCAATGAATCTACGCCCAAATTCATAAATGTATTTGTCGGCGCACATGATTCTGTGCTTTTGCCTGTTCTAATGCGTTCAAAAACATCCGACAATTGCGCACCGAGATATACGCTCATTATCGCCGGAGGAGCCTCGTTTTGCCCAAGGCGATGATCGTTGCCGGCACTTGCCACAACGGCTCTGAGCAGGTGGCCGTATTTGTGAACTCCACGAATAACCGCCGCACAGAACAAAAGGAACTGCATATTTGCATGAGGAGTTTCGCCCGGGTCTAAAAGATTGCCGAGAATTGAACTTCTTATGGACCAATTCACATGCTTGCCGCTTCCATTAACCCCTTTAAATGGCTTTTCATGTAAAATACACAAAAGTTTATGTTTTTTGGCTACGGTTTTAAGAGTTGTCATAACGAGTTGCTGATGGTCGCTCGCTATATTTGAATTTTCATAAAGAGGAGCTATCTCAAATTGAGAAGGCGCAACCTCGTTGTGATGTGTTTTTGCCGGAATACCCAAGCGGTAGAGCCGTTCTTCCACATCGTGCATAAACAGCTGGACTCTTTCCGGTATTGCGCCAAAATAGTGATCTTCAAATTCCTGCCCTTTTGCGCCGGGCCTGCCAAAGAGGGTCCTGCCCGCAAGAAGCAAGTCCGGGCGAGCGGTGGCAAAAGCTCGGTCTATAAGAAAGTACTCCTGTTCCGGACCTGCGCTTGTGGTTATGCAGCCGTCCAAATGCCCAAAGAGTTTTAATATGCGGCTTGCGCTACGGCTTATGGCCATGTTGGCACGCAGCAAAGGCGTTTTTTTGTCTAGAGCTTCTCCTGTCCAAGAGACAAAAGCCGTTGGTATGCAGAGAATTTTGCCGTTTGCGGTCTCCATTATATAGGCCGGGCTTGTGACATCCCATGCGGTGTAGCCTCGTGCTTCAAATGTGGAGCGAATGCCTCCGTTTGGGAAGGAGCTCGCATCGGGTTCACCTTGAATCAGTTGCTTGCTGGAGAATTCGGTCACTATTTCTCCGGCACGGTTAATCGCTATAAAGCCCTCGTGCTTTTCGGCAGTAGCTCCGGTTAGCGGGTGGAACACGTGGGAGTAATACTTTGCCCCGTGGCTAATAGCCCAATTGCGCATTGCGGCGGCAATTTCATCTGCCGCACCCTTTTCCAAGGGAACCCCGGATTCAACTGTTTGCTCCAAAGACTTGAAAACCGGCTTTGGCAGCACGCTTTTCATCTTAGCAAGATCAAAAACATCGGTAGCCCAAATCTCATATAGAGATTTTCCCGGTGAAACCTCAGCCGGACCGCGTGAAGCAATTTGCTTTAAAATATCTCTTCGTTTGATTACACTCATGGGGGGAAATATAGAAAACAAAGTGAACATTTTCTATATTCCAACCTACAAAAGAAAGAGGTTTCAGATGAATTATTTCAATTCTTTGCCGTTGCGGGTCCAGTTAGAAGAACTCGGCAAGTGCCGTTTTATGGATACTTTCGAGTTTACCGGAGGCGTGGAAGCTTTAAAAGGCAAAAAAATCGTTATTATAGGAGCCGGAGCACAAGGCTTGCACCAGGGGCTGAATTTAAGAGACAGTGGGCTGGAGGTAGCTTATGCCCTTAGAAAGGAAGCTATAGAAGAAAGACGTGCCAGCTTTTTAAATGTAGTTGAAAATGGCTTTAAGCATGGCATTTACGAAGATTTAATCCCAGCAGCAGACCTTGTTTGCAACCTGACCCCGGACAAACAGCACTCCAAAGTAGTTGCTGCGGTAATGCCCCTGATGAAAACAGGCTCTGCGCTACTCTACAGCCACGGGTTCAACATCGTGGAAGAAGGCATGCAAATAAGAGATGATATAACCGTGATAATGGTTGCGCCAAAAGGGCCGGGCTCCGAAGTTCGTGCGGAATATGTGCGTGGATTCGGCATGCCGGCTTTGATAGCTGTCAAAAGAGAAAACGACCCTGAAGGCAAAGGTTTGGACTATGCAAAAGCTTACGCCGTTGGCCTTGGCAGCGACCGAGCCGGAGTTCTGGAAAGCTCATTTATAGCCGAAGTTAAAAGCGATCTTATGGGTGAACAGACAATACTCTGCGGAATGCTCCAAACCGGCACGCTGCTCTGCTTTGACCGCATGATTCAACTGGGCATAGATGCGAACTGGGCTTCCAAGCTGCTGCAATACGGCTGGGAAACAATTTCCGAAGCCTTAAAACAGGGTGGCATAACAAACATGATGGACAGGCTCTCCAACCCCGCAAAAATACGGGCTTACGAGCTTTCCGAAGAATTAAAAGAGATAATGGAGCCTTTGTACCAAAAGCATCAAGACGATATCCTCTCCGGTCACTTCTCAGATACAATGATGCAAGACTGGGCCGATGCAGACAAAAAACTGCTGGGCTGGCGTGATGCTACGGGCAAAACAACTTTTGAAAGAACTCCTCCGTCTGAGCATCCTATCACCGAGCAGGAATATTTTGACAAAGGCGTTTTGATGGTAGCCATGGTAAAAGCCGGTGTTGAGCTTGCATTTGAAACCATGGTAAGCGCAGGCATGAAGCCGGCCTCTGCCTACTACGAATCTCTACACGAGACTCCGCTGATCGCAAACTTGATCGCTCGCAAAAAACTTTACGAAATGAACCGTGTTATCAGCGATACAGCAGAATACGGTTGCTATCTGTTCGCAAACAGTTGCGTTCCGCTTTTGGAAAACTTTATGCAGGCGCAGGGCAAAGATGTTATGGGAGCACCATTCAACGAAGACAAATCCAACAGAGTTGACAACCGCCGCTTGATAGAAGTGAACGCCGCAATTCGCCAGCATCCGGTTGAAGAAATAGGCGCATGGCTGAGAAGCAGAATGCGTGGGATGAAGCAACTTTAGTGGCTGGCGATTCTTTGTTGAAATTGGGAATTTCCACTTGCCCAAACGATACATTTATTTATCAGAACCTGATTGAAGGCAAGGTCAAAACTCCCTGCCCAATTTCTGTTGAATTTGCAGATGTTCAAACTTTGAATGAAAAAGTCTTAAAAGGTGAATTGGACATGGCTAAAATAAGCTGTGCGGTTTACCCCCTTGTCAAGGACAAATACAGCGTTTTGAGTAGCGGCGGTGCTATGGGTTATGGCTGCGGACCTTTGCTGCTTTCTTCCGCAGGTGGGGATTTTGATGCGGAAGCTCCGGTTTATTTGCCTGGTGAGAACACCACGGCGGCAAAGTTGTTTAAGTTTTGGCGCAGCCATACTGATATAAAATATATGCGATTTGATGAATTATACCGGAATTTATGCGAGAAAAAGATAAAGCAGGGAGTTGCCATTCATGAGAATCGTTTTACTTGGAAGAGAGATGGGTTGCATTTGATTGCGGATTTGGGGGCATTTTGGGAGCAAAAGCTGAATGTACCGGTTCCTTTGGGTTGTGCGGTGATTAAGAAAGAGTTGGGGGAGGAGCTTGCCAAGCAGATGGATTTGTGCGTGCAGGAAAGTTTGCGGCTCGCTTGGGAACGCCCGGAGCCCATTACCGATTTTATCAGAGAGCTAGCCCAGATTGAAGATGACGAGGTTATTTTGCAGCATATCAGAATGTTTGTGAATGAGTATTCTATTAAGTTAGCTCAGATTTCGTGGTTTGATTGCGTTAAATAAAACAGGCCACCCTTTCGGGCGGCCAGAAACTTAAACTTGAATTTATCCGTCTGTTGTGTAAACTTTCTCTGCGTACAGTGCAGTAGCGCACATGTATTCACGATTCATCTTTGCGATGAACTCAACGGAAATTCCCTTGGGACATGAAGCTTCGCATTCGTAAAGGTTTGAGCAGTTGCCAAAACCTTCCTTATCCATTTGCTCGACCATTGCCAAAACTCTCTTTTGCTTTTCGGGCTTGCCCTGCGGCAAATAAGAGAGGTGGCTGACCTTCGCAGAAACGAACAACATGGCAGATGCATTTTTGCAAGCTGCTACGCAAGCTCCGCAACCAATGCAAGCCGCTGCGTCAAATGCGCGATCCGAATCAACTTTCGGAATAGGGAGCGTGCTTGCAGGGGGCGCATTGCCTGTGTTAATGCTCACAAAGCCACCAGCTTGAATAATGCGATCAAATGCGCCTCTATCCACTGCGCAATCTCTCAGCACAGGGAAAGCAGCNGCACGCCACGGTTCTACAACTATGGTGTCGCCNTCTTTGAACTTGCGCATGTGAAGCTGGCAAGTNGTNACTAGGCTATCNGGACCATGCGGCAAGCCGTTGATCACCAGAGAGCACATACCGCAAATTCCTTCACGGCAATCGTGGTCAAAAGAAAAGCCCTCTTTGCCTTCTTTCATAAGCTGCTCGTTCATCACATCCAGCATTTCCAAAAAAGACATATCCGGAGAAACGTTAGAGAGCTTAACGGTCTCAAAACCGCCTCTTGTCTGGGCATTTTTTTGACGCCACACTTTTATGGTAAGATTCATATTTCCGCTCATTTGTAGCTCCTTGTAATAAGGTGTACATTCTCAAATTCCAAATTCTCTTTGTTGAGTTCGTGCTTGTTTTCGCCTTTCCATTCCCAAGCCGCAACGTGGCAGAACTTTTCGTCATCACGTTTTGCCTCGTGCTCATCGGTCTGGTGCTCTTCACGGAAATGACCGCCGCAAGACTCTTCTCTGTAGAGAGCGTCTTTTGCGAGCAATTCGCCGAATTCCAGGAAGTCTGCAACACGCAAAGCGTTTTCCAGATTCTGGTTGAACGAACCGTTATCACCGAGAACTTTGACATTTTTCCAGAATTCTTCACGCAATGCGGGAATTTCCGAAATGGCTTTTTCAAGACCGGCCTTGTTACGGCCCATGCCAACATTCTCCCAAGTGAGATGGCCAAGCTCTCTGTGGAACTCAGTGACTGTTTTTTTGCCATTGATGGAAAGCAAACGATCTATAACGGCTTTTGAACTTGTTGCCGCATCCACGAATTCCGCCTGGCTGTTGCTAACTTTTTCCAGCTTTGTGCCGGCAAAGTAACCGCCAATGGTGTAAGGAATAACAAAGTATCCGTCTGCGAGACCTTGCATAAGAGCAGAAGCTCCCAAGCGGTTTGCCCCGTGGTCGGAGAAGTTTGCCTCACCCAAAACAAAACAGCCCGGAATTGTGCTTTGCAAATTGTAATCAACCCACAAGCCACCCATTGTGTAATGAGAAGCGGGGTAAATTCGCATCGGGGTTTTGTATGGATTTTCGTCTGTGATTTTTTCGTACATCTGGAACAGGTTTCCGTATTTTGCGCTAACTGCGTTTTCGCCTATGCGCTTAATTGCGTCTCCGAAATCCAGGAACACTGCACGTTTGGAAGTTCCAACACCAAGACCATCATCACAGACGGTTTTAGCATTGCGGCTTGCAACGTCACGAGGAACCAAGTTTCCGAAGCTCGGATATTTTTCTTCCAGATAATAATAACGATCTGATTCAGGAATGTCGCTCGGCTTGCGAGGATCATCGGCTTTGCGAGGAACCCATACACGGCCATCATTGCGCAAAGACTCAGACATAAGAGTGAGCTTGCTCTGGTGATCTCCGGTTACCGGAATGCAAGTCGGATGAATTTGCGTGTAGCACGGATTTGCGAACAATGCGCCTTTTTTATGAGCACGCCATGCTGCGCCTACGTTTGAGCCTTTCGCATTTGTGGAAAGGTAAAACACGTTTCCATAGCCACCGGTTGCAAGGCAAACAGCATCTGCTTCGTGGCATTCGAGTTCACCTGTTACAAGGTTGCGAACCACAATGCCTCTTGCCCTTCCNCCTACAAGAACCAAGTCCAGCATTTCACGGCGTGGGAACATTTTTACTGTGCCCTTTGCAACCTGGCGCATCATTGATTGATATGCGCCGAGCAAAAGNTGCTGACCTGTTTGACCACGAGCATAGAATGTACGGCTAACCTGTGCGCCGCCGAAAGAACGGTTGTCTAAAAGACCACCGTATTCACGGCCAAAAGGAACGCCCTGCGCTACGCAGTGGTTTATGATTAAGTTTGAGCATTCCGCCAAGCGATGAACGTTTGCTTCACGAGCACGGAAGTCGCCGCCTTTAACGGTATCGTAAAAGAGACGGTAGATTGAGTCGCCGTCGTTCGGCAAGTTGTGAGCTGCATTTATGCCGCCTTGCGCTGCAATTGAATGTGCGCGACGTGGGCTGTCTTGAATGCAAAACGATTTCACATGATAGCCGAGTTCGCCAAGAGAAGCTGCAGCCGAGGCTCCAGCCAAACCGGTACCTACGATTATAACGGTGAATTTGCGTTTGTTAGCCGGGTTTACCAGCTTAAGCTCGAATTTATGGCGAGTCCATTTTTCTCCAATTGGGCCGCCCGGTATGTTAGATTCCAATTTCATTGTTCGCCTCCTTCTCCCAGCTCTTCTGGATTTTGCGATTCTTCAATTGATTCGCCTTTACGGTAATGCGGTCCACGGCCTTCGCCTTTTCCTCTGCCTTCGCCGCCAAAGCGGTATTTTTTGCCAGAGAAATCCGGCCCGCCACGAAACGATTTACGTTTTGTGAATGCCTTTTGATCTTCTACAGGCTGCTCGGAAAGTCTTTCAAGAAAGCTTTGGTAATTAGAGTCTTTAGACTTCTCTATGGTAGCTTTTGTATTGAACAGGTCCATATTTACCGTAGCCCAGGTACCTGCAATTGCAGCGCCAAAGCCAAGCGTAATCGCAACGCAATACGCAAGAGCCAGCTTGTTTATAATCGGCGTCCATTTCGGATGGTTTATGCCCATAGTTTGGATTGCGCTGGAAATGGCATGCCACAGATGGAAGCCCACAGCAAGTATAGCCGACAAAAATAATACGGCAGAAACCGTGTCGCCTAGCATTTCAACCACTGTAAGCCACATGTCACGAACAACAATGCCATCCATCAATTCCGGATTTACATAATAATAATATGAGTAGGAGCCGCTACGGAAAGTAACTAGGTGCCATACCAAGAAAGCCAGTACCGTAAGCCCGGACCAAATCATTATAAAGGTGGGGAATTGTTTTTTGCCCTTGCGATCGTCCACCACATAGCGAGCTGCGCCGCGAGCCTTGTAGTTCTGCAGCTTTAGCGTGATCGCTAAATATATGTGTACTATAAAGAGCACAACCATGCCAGCTTCAAACGAATATAAGACCAGCTTGGACTTGGTTAAGAGCGCAGTGTATAAGTTATACGCTGCTTGAGCTTTTTCCGCATCCGGCAAAAGCAATTGTAGATTGCCAACCACGTGTATAAGCACAAAAAGCGCTATAAGACACCCGGAGGCACCCATAACCTGCTTCTTTCCTATTGAAGAGGTCAGGTAGGTGAAAAGCCATTTCATTTGTTAAATCTCCTTGAGACAAAG
>JGI24695J34938_10003543_pt1 | contig 10786 bp, 10 predicted proteins | sample TergutCo191P3_FD_34938 | JGI IMG/M metagenome (IMG submission 34938) | reverse complement strand
TCTGCCGTTGTGCCGATAACACCTGCCGGAAACATTGCCGCGACCTCTACGTTTCCCCCTTCGAGAAACTTGAAGAACCGCTTGGCGTGTTCTTTTTCCTGAGCGGCAGTCTCTTCAAAAACGGCGGCAATATATTCGTAACCCTCTTTTTTCGCCTGTCCGGCGAAAAAAGTATAGCGGTTTCGTGCCTGCGATTCGCCGACAAATGAATGGAGCAAATTCTTTTCCGTTTGGGTTCCTTTGAGTGAACTCATCGTAATAATATAATTGGGGTTAGGGGTGAGTAAAACAATATTTTACTGGCAAGAATTCTACCCGCTCTAAACGAGAGAATCAAGCGGGGGGCGAAATTGTTATTCCGAGTGGTTTTCAATACAGTGTCCAACTGCCGACGGCTTGCTCAATGAAGAGCATCAAGAGCGTGTCTAAATCAATCACCACCTGCGTCTTTATCGTATGACGCTTCTTTTTATCGGAATAATGCTTCTTCTGTTTTTTTTAGGGAATTATCCCCTTGAGTCCAATACCGCTTCCCCAGCGCAAAAAGGCAACCTTTTTCCTCGATCGCACCTCGCTTTTCCGTCCAGTTCATGGTCAATCCGTCGATCTCGGAAAAGTTCTCCGAGTATCTCTTTCTTGCCGAAACTCTTCTGGAAGAGGATCGCCGGGTTGCCAAGAATCGGGACCGGGAGTCCATACATCTTTGTCGCTACCCGCTCTTTTGCCCTCTCCTTCTTCATGCTGCCCCCAGTTCTCTCTTTTCAATCGTTGAATCAGAATCCGGGCATGCGCCGGTGGACTGTCGGTCAATTCTTGAAGCCGTTTTCGCTGTTCATCGTTCAGTATCTCGAACATCCGCTTCCTGAACAGCGTTGCAAATGCCTTGCTACTGGCATAAGACTCGTCAAGAAGTTTTTTATGCTCTGGCTCTGCTTCCAATTTTCTCATATACGCATTTAACCCGACATCGGCGATTGTTCTTTGATAATCTGGTTGACGACGTACGGCATTCACTCTCTCCAGTATCTTGGCAGCATTATTGCCGTAGGTTTCGAGATGCTTTTCAAGTTCTGGTCCGAGTTCTTTTTTTATTCGCTCCATCTGTTGCTTTTGCGCATCGGTCAGATTGAGTACCTCGAATACCCTGGGCGAAAACATGGACGTTTCGTCCATTGCCGCCAACCACGCTTCCTGGATTTTCTGTTTGAGTTCCGACGATAGGGCTTCCTCCATGGCGGCATCATGGCGTTGGGAGGAACCACGAGCAAATTCCCGTGCCATCGATTCCATCCTTCCTGCAGCCTCTCGGAATCTATTCAATGCTTTCGCATCGGCATTTTGTGGAATGACTTGCGACATCATACCACGCCGTCCCGTCAATGCTTCAATCGCATCATCGTATTCTCGCACAGCCTCTCTGTATTCTGGAGTGTCAGAAATACGTCCCACAGCGTTACGCACACTTGCCAGGATTTCTTGATAGTATTTGTCGGAAACACCCAGTGCGGCACGGAATTCACGATCACTCAACAATGCTTCGGTACTGATGCTTGTGCCTCGACCGTCCCAAAAAGAACGAGAAATGCTTTGATGTCTTTCGCTGTCCTGTTGCGTTTTGGAGGATTCTTGCGTCTGCGCAACATTCGACTGTCCCATTATCACCCAGAGTAGCAGACACGTTAGGGTTAAAAAAAACTGTTTTGTTTTCATGATTGTTTCTCCTGTTTGGTTAAAGGTTGTGTGAAGTTGGGGTTATTCTTAATTCGTCATTCCCGCGAAAGCAGGAATCTAGACAATAGACATTCCCTCTGGATTCCCGCTTTCGCGGGAATGACTATAATATTATCTTCTGGCAAAAACCTTACCCGCAGTTTTCAGGGTAGCTTTCGATAAAAACTAGAACCATACGGCAACCAAGGCAAGTCCGTTGCGTCCTCCAAAATCATATCGCATGGGTCTGTATGGAGGTGTGCCATAGAATCGTTATCTTTATCAGGACACAATGCCAGCATCCTGAACGTTTTTGTATAGAGTGCCGACACCCTATTTTTTTCGATAACAGAAACATCCAAATCATGTGTTCCCGCGATTAAGTACACACCCTCTATCCTACTGGAATGATTGCCTACGGAGAAAAAGCCACCTGTAGAGTACTTGGTAGAAAAAATTGCTCCGGGGGTTAAATGGTCACGACGGTAAGTAGGCTCGTACTCATCAGCCAACACATGCGTCATGTCTATCCAAGTATTGTATCCTGTCGAATAGCCATGGCAATGCATTGATATGTCAATACTAGCGCTCGGGGCAACCTTTGTGTATCCCCATCCCAAACCGCCATAGGCTCTATCATGGAGCCTGCCCGCCACATCGGCAACATCGCAGGGAACGATGATAGACTCCCCAGGTTGTGGTTCAAACCTTGGGTTCTCAAGTTCCATGTCAAAATAATCGAAAATTACGTTCCCTTTGCGTGTTTTTTTAGGTAAAAAATTGGGATAGTCGGGATGATAAAACCAGCCATGCAGAGTCCCAACAGGTGCGACGAACGCACCTGAGCGAAAACCTGTATCGGGACAATCAATATCGACAAGTCCGTACACTGGAGTCACTGCCCAATCATAACCAGCGAAGAACGGGTTCTCCAGCGATTGCCCCCAAACGGCACCCTTTGCGGACAACAACGCAACGACGACAAGGGCGACGGAAACTGTTTTGAACGGGTGGTTGTTTTTCTTCGACATGATACTGCCTTTCTTGTGTTTGGATTCTGCTTGTGGCGGAGTTGTCCACTACTGTATTCCCATTTTATCAGACCCAGATAGAAAAAGCAAGAGAGGCAAAAATAAAATTAGGCTTCCGTCAAAAAAGACTTTCAAATTCCGTGTACGAGCATTTTGTACGTCAGCCGTTTCCCCGAAACTCCCCAAACCAAAGACTCCAGCCGGTCAACCGTGTCGATTTTGCAGTTGCCCTCGTTGAGACGGAAGGCGAATTCATTTATGTAGAGAGACAGATGTTTTTCGCTAAACCAATGGAAAGTGCCGTAGAATCCTCGCTTCAGAACAGCCCAAAAACTCTCGATCCCGTTCGTGTGAGCCATTCCGTCCACATATTGCTTTGCCGAGTGATTGACCACTTTGTGGGTATAGTCGCCATCAAGCCCTCGACGTGAATGGTGTTCGTCGGTACACACGGTCGAACCGGGGAGGACGTTTTCCCTGATTACCCCTTGAAGGGTTTCTTTGTCCGTCGATTTGACGACCTGTGCCACGATTTGTCCGTCCCTATCCCGCCCACCGAGTACCGGTATTTTACCAATTGTACCCCGTCCCTGATTCAATTTCTTGTTGGCGTGCTTGTTTTTCTCTTTGTCCCCGATGTAGGTCTCATCAAATTCAACGATGCCAGACAAAATCTTGTCCACCATGTTTCCGCAGGCGGCTTGAACTCGTTTCAGGAGATACCAAGCAGATTCATACGCGATACCGAGTTTTTTGGACAATTCGAGAGCCGAGATGCCCTTTCGGTCGGTTGAAACTTCGTACATTGCCCACAGCCACTTGTGCAACGGAACGTGACTCCTGTGAAAAATGGTCTCGGTTCGGATGGTGAAGTCCTTGTTACAGGCGTTGCAGTGCCAGAAATTCTTCCGTTTTTTCCGTTCCTTGACGTTCAGACCTTTGCAGAATGGGCAAACCACGCCATTTTTCCACAGGATTCCGGCGAGGTAGTCGATGGCAGACTGTTCATCGGGGAAGCGTTCCATCAGTTCGTAAACGGAAAGAACTTTGGCAGGCGGTTGTTTCGGTTTCTCGGTCATGGGTAGCCCTCCAATATGGGGTTGAGTTCTACTCATGTAGAGATTCGAATCTGAGTCAATAATAACTGCCCCGATTTATTATTGACTCAAACTGTAAATTGCGCCCAGTTAGACGCAAGCCTTTGACGTTAAGCAATTTACACCATAATGGAGGTGCAGAATGGCAAAAGAACAAGCGAATGCAAGGTTTGAAACCATTGAAGAAGTGAAGCAGGAGTGGAGGGAACTCCGACGGGGCTATGCGGAGATAGCACAAAGTTACAGGAAAATGCGGCAAGAATATGCAAAGTTACGAAGAACAATATGGCTATGTGTCCCTATCACAATAGCGGCTGGGGCTGTAGCCTTCTTCCTTTCCTTTGGCATGGCTCGACACTTCTTTGGGTAACACCCGATATTTGCCCTTCAATGTTTATAGAAGGGCAACGCAGATGCCTGCGAGAAAGCAGAAAAATACAAATAGAACTATAACGGAGACGATGACGAATCCGAGACATTGTTTCGTGGCATCAAGGCGTTCTTTCTCAAAATCACGACGTTCTCGTTCGATGTCAAGACGTTCTTGCTCGACCTCAAGGCATCGTTCTGCTAAAAACAACTCTGCTGATGTGGATGCCACATCTGTTGATACCGCCATTTTGTTTCTTCTGTGAAACGGTTCAATCCACAAGCGAATGGTAGTGATTTCTGAAATTCTGAACAAGGGCGATTTTACTATTGACCCAAGAGCAAAATGTGTTAGATTAATGAGGAGATACCCCTAATTTGCGCTGAAAAAATGGAATTGGACCCAAGGGGATAATTCCCTTTTTTTAGGACGTTCAATCAGACTTTTCGTTACGTCCACTGCCGCGACTCACGGCGTTTGACCTCCTTCCGTCAGCGTTTTCTGGCATTTTGGACGACGGATTTTTGCATCTTTTCGGGAAATTGTGCGCCGCTTCTATACCATATTAACAATTCCCGTTGTTGAATTATCTTCCCAAACGGATATAATATGTCCGTTACCTACATCCGTTCGTTATCATGACAAAATATAATATCCCCCTTGTTTTCTGTGTTGTTTTTGCAGCACCGTTTGTTGTTGCTCACGATGTTGTCAATGTTCAGCAGTCGATGGACAAAGGGATCGCTTTTCTGCGTTCAACACAGAGCGATACCGGAGGTTGGTCGGCTTCTCCGCGTGCCGGGATCGGTCCCACTGCTGTCATATTGGCAGGACTCCTTGATGCCGGAGTCAGTGTTGACGATCCGATGATTGCCCGCGGTCTCCGGTTGCTCGAAGCCTCTATCCGTAAAGATGGCGGTGTTTATACGCTTGATGGCTTTTTTCAAAACTATGAAACCAGTGTTGTTATTATGTGTTTCGCCAGAGCAAATGATGCCGCGAAAAAGAAAGACGGCAGTGAGCCTTACAGAGAACTGCTCGCAAAGGCGGAACGGTATTTGCGGGGACAACAATATGCTGAGGAGCGGAATACCCGACTGGAAGACCCGAATTACGGCGGTGTCGGTTATGGCGGAACGACCCGACCCGACTTGTCGAATACCCAGTTTTTTCTTGATGCCCTCAAAGCGGTCGGTGCAGAAGCCGATGATCCGGCAATCCAACGAGCGCTCGTCTTTGTTTCCCGAAGCCAGAATTTGGAATCGGAACACAATACGATGCCTTTCATTGCCCGGAATGCTGCCAATTTGGATGGCGGTTTTATTTATGGTAATCAACCTGAATTTGACCAGACAGGATTGAGTTTGAAGAGTTATGGCGGAATGACGTATGCCGGTTTGAAGAGTATGATTTATGCGGGACTCACTAAAGAGGACAAACGAGTCCGCGCTGCTCTGGAATGGATTGCCAAAAATTACACGGTAACGGAGAATCCGGGACGCGGTGCTGCTGGTTTGTATTATTATTACCAAACGATGGCAAAGGCTCTCGATGTCCAGGGATTGCCTTACCTTGAAGATGTTGACGGTAAGCGGCACAATTGGCGCGGCGATCTTTCGGAGCATTTGATTTCAGTGCAGAGGGAAAACGGTTCTTGGATCAACGCAGTTTCCCGACAATATATGGAAGACGACGCGAACCTTGTAACCGGTTTCGTTTTGCTCGCATTAGCATTGTGTCGTCCGCAGGAATAGTGCGGCGAGAATGATTATTCCTCTGTTTCGACAAGGGTATCTTTTTCCACAAGAGCAAGGGCAAGCCAGCCCTTTTCGATGCGGCAGTGTCCTGTTGTAAGATAATCAAACTGCGGATCGTCCTCCAAAACCTTCGGTACAAGCGGAAGCGGACGACTCACGGGAAATATCCTGCCGAAAACTGTCCGCATCAGAATCTGTTCCCGAACATTGATGAGGCTAATGTAACCATCCCGTTCCAATACCAGCCGTCCTTCCGAATCATAGGCGGGTTTGTACCGGACAATCACCTGAAAATTGCGGACTGGTTGCCGGAACAACCGAAGAGCGGCAATGGAAATGGTTAACTCAATCCGACCGTCCACGAACCGGACTGCCACCGGATTGTGCAGCGCAAATGTAACTTCAATGTCATCGTGTTCGCCCGGCTCGGCAAGAGCAGGTTGCCGAAGTTTTTCTGCCAGTATTTCCTTGAATTCGCCGACGGTTCCCCGTTGACCTTCAAACTCAAATCTGCCGACCATCAGATTCAGGAGCGATTCGTGGATTTTCAAATCAGCAAATGCGCCGGGCAAAGTTTCCGGTGGGGGCGTATTTCCCATCAGCGAATCGGGACTGCTGATTCCCCATGAGGTCAGCAGCCAACTTTCATCTGTTCGGGATTCCCGTCTTTTAATACGTAGTCCGAACTCTTCATCAGCATAGTGCGCAAATGATCTGATCTGCTCGTTGATCGGCTGCAACCGTTGTGCGGTTTCCCGATCCACTTGACTCCGAACCTGTCGGATGATTTTATATTGCGTTTCCATTCTTGCCTCTGGAAATCGAGACTCATACTGACCAAGCACGGCATTCCGAAACAGCCCCGAAATGACCGGCATGTTATCGAAACCGGTATTCATTCGGGTCAGTCTCATTCGATGCTCGATGATTTTGGCTCTGCTCGGTTCGGTGAGAAAACCGTCTTCGGTTAATTCAATCATCTTTCGGGCAAGAACCAGTGTTTGCCCCGCACTGAACAACTGCGTGGCAAACGCATCGGATCGGGAAAAGGTTGCCAGATCAATTCCGACATCGAGCGAAAACAGAATCCGGGTTGGATGCGGAATAAGCGTAACAGCAAATGCAGTGTCTGTCTGCCGCCGTCCTACGGTTGGTTGCGATTGGATGACTGCGCGGAATGAGGAAGTTTCCGATGCCACCGGCGGCAAATGATTATTCAGCAGCGCNGAAGAAATGAAGAACCGGACGTTTGTTATTCCATACTGCCAGCGGAGACTGTCGCCAAATTGCCGGTACTCCGCCGTTCTTGAAGCATTCAACTGCTCGATAAAGTGCGACAATGCTTTCATGTCGCTTATTCCGCCAGTCGCTTCATACTGCTCCAAAAGCGTGAGTGCATTGATTGGGTTCACAATGTCCACTGTCCAACTTTCCAACTCTTCTCTCCAAGCGTTTACCGCAGGATGATTCAGGAAAGCACGTTGCTCGTTCGTCAAACTTGGTGATTCCAAGCGGAGAATCGTGGCACTTGCCCGATTGCTCAGTGTTTTCAGGACATCAACCGGAAGAAACGGAGTGGAAAGCGAAACCCGGCGAATCGGCTGGGCTTGAGGTTGCTGATACGCTTCCAACTCNGTGAGCCAAGACTGCGTTCCCAAAAAGTCTCCCCAAGTCTGCCCCGTTTGGCGGTTCACCACACGCCTTGCAACATACCGTTCGACGGCAAGCGTCCGTTCCCGGAGCCGGTTAATATCGGCAAAACTCCTTTCGTAGAGTACGGTAATGGGAATCGCGTCAACTGCTTCGGCTTGGAGGAGCGACTTCCAAATGAAAATCCGGCGATTCAGAGCCAACGTGAGTTCTTCCAGTGCCGCCGATGAAGGAACATACTCCCGTGTGTTGGGATTGCGGGAAGTCATAATCATCCAAGACGCTGAGAGTGTTTCCAGTGCGTTAACCGAGTCTTCAAGCCGTTGCAATTCGAGGCACGGCTCCGTGGGAGCACGCTCGATGTGGACAACAACATTGTGGAGATCATTCAGAATATCAGTACAAATTGTCCGAAGGGGNTGCGTTTCTACGGCGGAACTTTCAACAATCTGTTGGAGTTGCCGGGCAAGCNTCTGGGGATAAAAATCGGGCACGGCAGCGGGGTTGAACCCTTCNCCCCGTGCGGAAACAACGTAAAATAAGGCAAACGCAAAAAGAGCGGTGCAAAGAAGCAATCCCACACATTTTGTGNGGCTTCTGCAATTTTTCGATGCCAAAGGGACTTGCATGCTTGTTCTCCCGGTAAGGCGAAAGACCGAAATAAACGGACTATTCCCATTTTTCGGCAATTCCATGTCGCAAAATGAAATAGNACCCACACAATCCGGAAAATCGGTAAAATCGGTATATTTTAACATGGTAGTTCCCTAAATTNACCACAAAGATCACAAAGATTTCACGAAGAACAACATCCGCTTATTGCNTTTTTCACAGNATATTTGCTCTTGTCCCACTTTGCGAAAATCATTAGACTTCGCACACTGGTCAAAGTTTAACACGGAAAATGGGGAGAATGTCCATATTGCTGCGCTCCTTGCTGTTTTTGTTCTTTGGTGCTCTATGCTTGGTTGCTGTTCCGCTTTATGCCCAAGGACCGCCGCCTTTGCCGGCTCCGCCGCGACCGGACAATGCTCAACGTCAAGGATTGGCAGCCAGTTTTTCCGGTTCTGGTGCAACAAATTCGCAGCCGACTGCAGTTGCACAGCAGGACCTGCATTTTCCTGAACGTCTCCCGTTGCCGCAGTCGGTCGGACAGGCATCTTTTGCGACCCATCCCCTTCCTGCCTCATCAATACAGCCCGCTTCGGTACAGCACGAAGAATTTCTCCGCGAAAATTTGCCGGAAGACCCCTACTACGAAGAGGACAAGGATTACATAGATATTCACTACGCAACGCTGGAGAGACCTTTGGCTTCCAGAAGATTGGCGGAATTCGGAGATGAAGGCGAAGAATCCAATTCCGGCGGCTGGCAAGACAAAATTGCCAAGCCGAACCTTACGCAGATCCTCTCTGTCGGCAGCACTTTACTTATCGTTATTGCCATCTTTTTCATTCTAGCAATTTTTCTCCGCAAAGTTTCTCCGCAAAGCAGCCGACCACTACCGAAAGAGGCGTTCGAGTGTTTGGGGCGTTACTGCTTGACACAAAAACATCAGGTTCAACTATTACGTTTAGGCAATCGGATTATTCTCGTTTCAGTCATGCCGGACAGTGTCAACACGCTTGCGGAAATTACTGATCCCGATGAAGCCGTTACACTTTTGGGCTTATGCCGCCGTCTTGATACTAATTCGGCAACAGAAATGTTTCGGAAAACCGTTGCCGGTATGTCGGAAGAAGAATTCAGTCGTCCGCACCAACGTCCTGCTGTGGCAGCCCAGCGAAGGGGGCAGTCCGCTGCTTCGTTTGAGGCGTACAGCGAACCGGACGAAAGCCTTGCCGCCATACTGGCACGGGGAAGACAATATGGACGGTAAAATCAGAGACGCGATATTCAGATTGCGCGTCTCTGAACCGAATGACGAAACGTTTGATGTCATCCTTGACAGCATTGACCGAAGTTATGTTACGAGAACTGAACATCGCAATGTTGCGGAGCAGTATGATAAAAGCCGAACGCCGGGAAAAAGAAAATGCAAAAAACGCCGGCAAACAGCAATCATTACGGCGACACCGCCTCCACCATTACATGCGCCGCTACTGTGAGGTCGAACCGTTTTTCCTTATCGGTTTCTGCAATCGTCAATGTCCGCTCTGACAGTCCGCGCATGCCGCCTGCGATGTAGTCTCCCGGTAGGAGAAACGTCTCATATTCTCCGGTTTCATTAGTGCTAAACGACCCGCAGACTGTATTAAACATCTCCTGCATTGCCGGTAAATCAGCACCGATAATCGGTTTCACGAATTGCTCGAAATAGAGTCCTCGGTTGCCCGCGGGCGAGCCATCATCATGGGTTACTTTGCCCCGCACGGGGATTCCTTCTTCCAGTGTGATTTTCAACGGTTCCATGTCTTTACGGGCAACGAACACAATGGGTTTTGACATCAACCGTTCTTTTCCTGACCTGTCATACACTACTACGACAACGTTCGTGCCGGACAACGGAGATGATGACGACGGTTTGATTGTAAACGTACCATCCGGCTTCGTAAAATCGCCATCCACACGCCGTTTCATTGCGGGAATCCTTGTTAGTGGAATCGGCAACTGCCGTGTTTGCTCTTCCGTGAGTTTGCGCGAAAGACAAGCGATATTTACAGTGTGGACGTAATACTGGGCGGCAGGGGAACCATCCGGCAGTAGGACACGACCGCGCAAACCGACGGGCGGCGTGTCGGGACTCACGGAAATAGCAAGCATCTTTTCAAGTTCGTCCAGTTCCTTTTGTACCTTTTCGCGTTCTTCGGGTGTCAATTTGTCCATTGGGATACGATCCCTCATGACGGTGGCAAGAGAGCGTTCGCTTTGAGCACCAGCGGGTACTCTCGACGTTCCAATAATAAGAACGAACAACAGACATATTACGGCAATGTACCGATAGTTGTTGGTTTGCATTTTGTGGGTTTGCATGGGAGTTACTTATTTTGAGTCCTCATTCTAACACCGATTACTTGTAAGTGTAAGAGGGAAGAGGTCGGTTGCCTACCTCTTGTTATCCCTTATTGAAACTTGCAATCGGACTGGGCGATACAATCTGAGAGAAACGGGTTGCCTTCCCTCGGCAATAAATTCGGCTATAATCCGGTCGTATTCCCGTTTGCCGGATAA
>JGI24695J34938_10003538_pt1 | contig 10815 bp, 8 predicted proteins | sample TergutCo191P3_FD_34938 | JGI IMG/M metagenome (IMG submission 34938) | reverse complement strand
TATCAGGGATTGGAGCGGCGGCAGCAGGACTTGCGGGAGATAAAGTTCCTAAAAGCGGAGTGATTCCGGGTTTGGATATTGCGTCAATTATTCCGGCGCTATTGGGAAGCAAAGCGGACAGCGGCGGCGTTTTAGGCAAGGTCGCGTCGGTCGCGTCATTAGCGTCAAAAGCCGGATTGCTTGATGTGTCTAAACTGGGAAATATCGCTGATCTTGCGGGCAAATTACTCTCGTCCAAAACCACAACCGCAACTGCGCAAAAAGCTGCGACCGCAAAAGACGGAATCGCGGGACTTGCCGCGGCAATCATTGGCGGTACAGGTACAGGATCGAGTCTTGCTTCAATCGCGACAATGGCTTCCAAGCTTGGAAAAACCGCCGAAGATGATAAAGGGCTTAAAGGCATGGCTACTGAATTAGGAAAGACATTAGCGGGTAAATTCGGCGTTTCATTAGGGACATCGGCAACAACTGTTAAAGCTCTTGATAAAGTACTGGAAAAAGATACCAAGACCGATCTTTTTAAATCGGTTTTGAGCGGGCTTATAAAAAGTTAACGTCGGGCCGCAGATTCGATATATAACCGGAATTGTCCGGCAGCCGGGGTTTTATCCGCTTTCGGGCAGTTCCGTAAATTACAGAAATTAAACTACCTGATATTTAATGAAAAAAGAAAAATTCAGATCTATACATCTTCAGATTGTTTTTACATTTCTCGCGTTTACTATGATGGTAGTATTAAGTTATTTATTCAACTCAAAGACAGTCCGCGATAATTTATCAAAAAACGCCAACACTGTTCTTTCTTTTACTCATGAACAAATTGATTCTGAATTAATCGCGACAAGAATGATGCTTGGGACATTCGCTCATACTGTGCGGATGTTAATTATGGACGGTCATGCTGATAGTATTCAGAATTTTACAAACATACTCAGCGGGTTCATACTGTCCGGTGAATCAGAATTAAATAATATCAACGATCTTTACGGTTATTTTGAAAATATTTTTGATGAAGGCGTTTATATAGACGGAATTTTTTGGGAGCCGACTGATGGTTACATACCGACCGAACGCGTATGGTATACCAGCGCGATTGAGAATTGCGGCAGGATTATCGAAACCGAACCTTATATAGACGCCATTACAGGCAATCATATAATTTCTTACGCGAGATGTATTCATAATGACGACGGTCTTCATATAGGCGTTGTCGCTATTGATATTCCGATGGAAAAAATCGGCGATATTGTTGTGAACGCGGCTTTCAGCGACAGCGGATACGGCATGCTCACCGCCGCGGATTTAACGATAATTTCCTACGAAAACGAGGAATTTATCGGGAAACGCCTGAACGATTTGGATCTTTTGGATCCTGAATTTGTGGATTTATTGCTGTTTGAAGATGATCTTTACGAATACCACATGAAGAACTGGAGGAATGAGAACGTAATCGCGTTTTCACGCACTATGCCAAACGGCTGGCATTTAATACTCCTGTCGCCGAAGGCTCAATATTACGAAAGCACAACTCATATGCTGATAATATTATGCGTGTTAGGTGTAATATTGGCGTCGGCGCTTGTCGGGTTTCTGATACATATAGACAGGGCAAAGAACAAAGCTGACGAAGAAAGCAGGCAGAAAAGCGCGTTTCTAGCCAACATGAGCCACGAAATACGCACGCCGATGAACGCGATTATCGGCATGACATTTATCGGAAAAAACGCCGATGATATGCCGCGGAAAAATTACTGTCTTGAGAAAATCGAAAACGCGTCGCAGCATTTGTTAGGTGTCATTAACGATATCCTTGACATGTCAAAAATCGAAGCCGGCATGTTTGAACTTTCCGATATTGAATATAACTTTGAAAAAATGCTGCAGCGGGTTATCACCATTGTCGGTTTCCGCGCGGACGAAAAAAAGCAGATAATATCCGTGTATGTCGATAAAACCATTCCCCGCACGTTGATAGGAGACGATCAGCGTCTTGCTCAGGTAATAACAAATCTTCTAGGCAACGCAGTAAAGTTTACGCCCGAAGGCGGCTCGATTAGACTTGACACCCGTTTTATCGGAGAGGAAGACGGCGTAAGCACAGTGCGCTTAACAGTAACAGACAGCGGCATCGGTATCAGCGATGAAGCGAAGAAAAAACTTTTCCATTCGTTTCAACAGGCGGATTCCGGAACATCGCGCAAGTTCGGCGGAACAGGACTTGGGCTTGTTATTTCGAAAAATATCATCGAAAAAATGGGCGGAAAAATAGAACTTGAGTCAGAACCCGGAAAAGGATCGTCATTCTCATTTACGTTCAAAGCGAGACACAGGCCAGTAAGCCAGAACCTGTCCGAACTTGGAATAGATTTAAGTAACGTCAATGTAATGGCCGTAGACGATGATAAAGAAATTCTGGATTATTTCAGCGACATTATGAAAAGCTTAGGGATAAACTGCGAAACCGCGTTAAACGGGAAAGAAGCGCTTTCTCACATCGAAAATAACGGTATGCGGCATATTTATTTTATTGATTGGAAAATGCCGGACATGGACGGGATAACGCTTGCGAAGGAAGTAAAGGCAAGATCGAAATCTCCGGATGATACTATAATAATTCTGACTTCCTCGGCTGAATGGAGCAACATCGCGGATGAAGCTAAAAAAGCCGGTATTGATAAATTTTTATCGAAGCCTTTGTTCTCTTCCACAATCGCGGATGTGATAGCCGAGGCAGTCGGAGTACAGCGTTTGGAAAAAGAAAAAAAATACGATTATTCAGGCATCTTCGAAGGATATAAAATTCTGTTAGCTGAAGATGTAGAAATAAACCGCGAAATAATTGATACGCTGATTGAGCCTACTCTGCTGAAGATGGACATCGCCGAAAACGGAATTGAAGCAGTCGAAATGTTCAAAGATTCGCAGGATGAATACGATTTAATTTTAATGGATGTGCAAATGCCCGAAATGGACGGTTATGAAGCGACAAAAAAAATCAGAGAAATAGAAACAGAACGTAATAAAGGCCATATTCCGATTGTCGCAATGACCGCTAATGTTTTCCGGGAGGATATAGAAGCGTGCCGCGGCGCAGGAATGGATGATCATGTCGGCAAACCTATTGATGTAGAAGAATTTTTAAAAAAGATGAAACAATATATGCTTAAGCAGTGATTATATTAGTATAAAATATTGTAATATAACCGGCACCAAAAAAAATGTTCGCAGCTGCCGGTCCGATATCAATAATTAATTTTACTTGATTAATTATTCTAATTATGTGAAAATCATACATGGATTATTTCTTTTCGCAGGCTCTTACTGATATTTGCGAACATTCATTAATCGCTCCCGGCCGTCAGCTTCGCGCAGTGATTATTGTTAATCCGGTTTCCGGCGGATTCATCATTAAAAAAAAGCGGCAAAGCCGTCTTGGCATTTTAAAAGAATACCGCGATAAAGCAATGACAATGCCCAAAAGGCCGATGTATAAAAATGTGATTTTAGATCTTACCGAAGGACCGGGAGACGCAAGAGAGCTGACAAAATCATTAATCAAAAAAGCGCAGGATGAAATAACGCAGTTAAAAGAAGACGCTCCTTTTTATCTTATTATCAGCGCCGGCGGAGACGGAACGCACTGCGAAATAATGTATGAACTTTACGGCGCTCCCGAGATAGTCCGTTCCAATATCGCGATACTTCGCCTTCCTATGGGAACAGGCGATGACGGCGCAGACAGTCCTCATTTTGATAAAACCCTTGATTTACTGATCAATCCTGTTCATGTCGAGTTTGCTCCGGCTGTACAGTTAATTACATCTCCCAATGGAAAAAATAAAGACGGACATTTCCTCGCTTTTAATATTCTGTCCGCCGGGCTTGACGCTTTTGTTACCCACATGACAAATATTATGAAGAAAAAAACTCCGGGCGATTCATATAAACTTTGGCTTGACATCGCGACTTTGTTTTATGAAACCAAATATAAAGTGGATTATTTTGATGTGCGCGCCTTTGATGAAAATGATAAAGAAATCCGATCCTTTAAAGAAAAACTGCTGCTTGTTGCGATGGGCGCGTCCGGCCGCAGGACTTATGGTTCCCAAAACAAAATACTCCCTGACGATCGCAATGTCTGCGCGGTAAAGAAAATTTCCTTATTAAAAAAACTTGCTCTTAAAGGACAAATTGCCAATGGCGCGCACGTTGATAATCCTAACGCTATAATTTTTTCCGCAAATCGTTTAGAATTTACGGGGCGGCATCCTATACTCGCGCAGATGGACGGAGAAACTGTTCTTTTACAGCCTGATGATTTCCCGGCAGTTCTAAAATTGACTCAGCCTGTAATCCCGATGTTAAAAATGAACAAATAACAATTTTTTCTGTTCAATATAAAAAAAAATTCGTAATAAACTTGACAAAAAAATGTATTTATATCAATAATAATTAATTCTTTATCCGGAGGGGATTATGGCCGCGACAAGTAAAAAAAAGAAAAAGACCGCGCCGATCGATCAGGATTTTATTTCTAAAATGGAAACAGCGCTTCTTACCCTGAAACACGAAATTGTTAACAATTTAATTTCCAGCAACGAAGATTTTAAGGAAATAATGGATGGTGAAGAACCCAAGGATCTTGCTGATATTGCGTCTGACGATATTGACAGAAAGATGATCGAAGCCATCGGCGTACAGGAACTGAAGCGCCTTAAAATGATTGAATCAGCCCTTACCCGCATTAAACAAGAAAGATACGGCTGCTGCATTAAATGCAGCAAGCGCATTCCGCAGGATCGTTTAACAGCGATTCCTTACGCTCTTATGTGCATTGAATGTAAGTCCGAAGACGAGCGCCGCAACCGCTAAAAATGTATGTTTAAAAAAATTTATTTTATATTTTTTATTTTTATTATCTGTCTTGCCGCAGGTATAACAGGATGCGCCTCTTCTGAGAGCGCCGTATCTTCTCAGCCGCGTTCAGCGCCTTCAGCAATTTCTCCCTCGGTTTTTACACAGGATATTCAGGGGCTTGGAAGCGGTACATATACAAGCGAAAAAATTACAATCGGCAAGGGAAGCAAGTACGAGCTTGACGGAATTCTTACAATGCCGGAAGGCGAAATGCCAAGAGGCGGTTTTCCCGCAGCGGTAATTGTGCAAGGTTCAGGTCCAATCGACATGGACGGAAATGTATTTGCGTATTCGGTTTATAAAGATATAGCCGAGTATCTTTCTTCAAGCGGGATCGCGGTTGTCCGCTACAATAAGAGAACATTCTCGCACGGTTTTAAAATGGTCGAAGAACTCGGCGGTTCGCTGACAGTTAATGAAGAAACAATTGAAGACGCTGTGTTAGCTGCAAATTTATTAAAAGCCGATCCGCGCATAAACAGCAGCAAGGTTTTTATGATCGGACACAGCCTGGGCGGAATGCTTGCTCCGCGAATTCAAACCTCAGGCGGAAATTTCGCAGGGCTTATTCTGATGGCGGGCTCTCCGCGTTTTCTGCTTGATCTAAGCTATGATCAAAATGTTTTTGTTATTGAAAGAACTATGACCGGCGCGGAAAAAGAAAATGCTTATATAAGCCTTTCCGGGTGGGATGGTATGGTGAACACAATTCTTTCTATACCGGATGATGCCGCAAAAGATGTTGATTTAGGCGGGATGAGCGCTTATTATTTAAAGGATTTATATTTTAATCCCGCTTCTAACTATATAAATAATGTCAGAGTTCCCATTCTTGTCTTACAGGGAGACGCCGATTTTCAGGTGTTAGCGGATAAAGATTTTATTTTATACAAGGAAATGTTTGCCGGACGAAACAATGTATTTTTTAATTTATACCAGGGACTTAATCACATGTTTATAAAATCAACAACAGGTTTTATGGATGAGTATAATATTCCCGGAAATGTAGATAAAAAGGTTCTTGAAGATATTTCACGCTGGATCCGGCAGGCTTCGCTCTAATCATGGCGGAAAATACACAGTTAAAAAAACGGGCGATCGTTTTTCTCGCGGACGGTTTTGAAGAAGTTGAAGCCGTTACCCCGGTTGATTACCTTTGCCGCGCCGGGATTGATGTAACTACCGTGTCAATTTCAGATAACGCGGAAGTAACCGGCAGATGGGGCGGCATAAAAATGACCGCCGATACAACGCTTACAGAATTTATTAAACAGGATTACAAAAATTTTGATGCCGCCGTAGTTCCCGGCGGAATGCCCGGCGCGGCGAATATCGCCGCTTCGGAAAATACCTGCAAGCTGTTAAAAGAAATGTTCGCCGCGGGTAAATTAATCTGCGCGATTTGCGCCTCACCGGTAATCGTGCTCGCTCCTTTAGGAATAATTAAAGATAAAAATTTTACCTGTTACCCCGGAATGGAAGAAAAAGCTGCTGAATACTCTGTCGAGCTGTCAGGCAAATGGTCTGACTCCCGCGTAGTTACTGACGGCAATTTAATAACAAGCCGCGGAGCCGGAACAGCAGGCGAGTTCGCAGCCGCTATAATCGAAAAATTAATCAATAAGGAAACGGCGGAAAAAATCGCGCAGACAGTTTTACTTTAAATATCAGGCGTCGTTTTCTTTTTTTAGCATCTTAGCGATACTGTTAAATCTGCTGCTTTTTATTCTAGTGCCCTGTACATCAAGAATTTCGCGCGCGGCTTTATTTCCAAGCACAGCGCATTCTGAAATTGACTTGCCGCGAATCCACGCGGAAGTAAAAGCCGCGCAAAAAGTGTCTCCGGCTCCGACCGCGTTTCTTGGTATCACTGTAAATGTTTCTTCATGGTAAACATTGCCTCCGGCGATTATTACAGCGCCGCGTCCTCCAAGCTTAACAACTATAATCGGATATATTTCGCCGTCTGTCATTATTTTTAACATTGGACACACATCGCGCAAAATGAATGATTCTTTTTCTTTTTCGGTTGTACAGATTTCCGTTTCGGTTGATTTTCTGATTGTATTGTGAAATGCAATCGCTTCGTCCGCGTTCATAAAAATGATTAAAGGAAAATTTCTGCTGTATGTAAGGATTTCCTCAGCCTTGCTTCTTACCTGCGCCGCTGACGCGACATCAAGCGCGACAGGAATTCCTCGGCGGCTCGCCCTTAGCAGGACATGCTGAACAAGCGCGCGGCGTTCAAGAATATAGCCGTCAAGCACAATAATTTCCGCGCTTGCAATTAATTCTTCCTTTATATCGTCAGCTGACAATTCAAGCGCCGCGCCAGGACTTGCCGCGTATCTGAGTTCGCTGTTTCCGCTGCCGGAAGAATCATCTTCAAAGTTACATATAAAACACAATCCCGTATTCTCGTTGGTTCTTATCAATATTGATGAAACGCCGGCATGCGTCATTTCTTTTTCGAAAAACGCAGCAGGTTCATCGTTACCTATGCATCCGACAAATGTTGATTTCATTCCGAGCATTGCCGCGATTTTCGCCGCGTTCGCCGCGCCTCCGCCGGAACTTTTTTCCGCCTTTTTAAAATTCGCGGCGCATTCAAAAATCAGCATCTCCGCAAGGTCATGATCTATATGCTGGGCGGATTCGAGTATGCCGTATCTTGCCGCGATTCTTTTATTAATATTTACAAATACATCGACAATCGGGTTGCCGATACAGAGTAGTTCAGTTTTTTCCAATTTCTGATTCCTAATTACTTACCTGGGCTTTGCTATGATTCCTTCCAGATTAGGATTTTTCTTTAGGTCGTTAACAAGCCCCTCAGCCCTTCCCTTGTTAACATAATCCTTGCTTTGGAATGAATATGTAAAATGCGTATGCGTGTCATAATTGCCTTTCATCAGAGCGTAAGCATCTTCTGTCATTACAAGTTCTTCGTCTGTAGGTATGACATAAACCGGAATTTTTGATTCTGGTTTGCTGATTAAAGTTTCCGTATTCCTTGTGCAGGAAGTTTTATTTTTCTGCGGATCAAAAGATATGCCGATTCCGTCAAGGTCGTCAAGAATTTTTTCCCGCATAAACCACGCAAACTCGCCGACTCCCGCCGTAAGAACAAGCGCGTCAACTCTGCCAAGTACCGCTTGATACGCGCCGATATATTTTTTTACGCGGTGCGCTTCTATATACTGGGCTCGCAGAGCGATTTTATCGCCGCCTACCGCCGCCGCCTGAATATCGCGCCTGTCTGTGTGTTTGCCTGTAAGTCCCAAAAGACCGGACTTTTTATTCAGCGCGCTTTCGATTTCGGCTGCGCTCATTCCTGTCTTTCGCATAACGTAGAAAGGAAGAGACGGATCAATATCGCCTGAGCGCGTTCCCATTACAAGCCCCTCAAGCGGAGTGACGCCCATTGAAGTATCAAATGACAAGCCGTTCTTAACAGCGTTTACAGACGCGCCGTTTCCAAGATGGCAGATTATCACATTTGTTTTAAACGGATCCTGCCCAAGAAGCACTGCGGCGCGTTTTGCGGTATAAAGAAAACTTGTTCCGTGAAAACCGTAACGGCGAACCTGATATTTATCATACCATTCTGCCGGAACCGCGTACATGTAACTTTCAGGCGGCATAGTCTGATGCCATGCTGTATCCATAACCGCGCAGTGCGGAACATCAGGCAGCACTTTTTTTGCCGCCACAATACCCATGATGTTCGCCGGATTATGAAGAGGGCTCAAATCCTGCATCGCTGTGAAGGCGTCCATTGCCGCGTTATCAACAATGACGGATTTCGTGAACTTGTCTCCGCCGTGCACAACGCGATGACCGACAGCCTTTATCACTGACATATCGGTGATCACGCCCATGTCTTTGCTTGTCAATGTTTTTATAATAAGATCGATTGCGTCTGTATGCGTGGGACAGTCGTGTTTAAATTCAATTTCATCTTTGCCTTTTGCTCTGTGTGTTATAAAAGAACCGCCGATTGTTACTTTTTCTACTATGCCTACAGCAAGTACATCTTTTGATTCCCAGTCATATACCTGATATTTTGCCGATGAAGATCCGCAATTCAGAGTTAAAATTATCATATTTTCCCGCCTTTTTAATTAATAATAAATAGTATAACACAATAATTTTGATTTTCATAGCGGATCCGCCGGGTATATCAAACCAGTATAAATTGTATTAAATAATTTAACCCATTAATTTTGAGAATGAATTTTTTTACCAGCATTGGGACTTGAACCCAAACACACTCGCGTGCGGTAGATTTTGAGTCTACTGCGTCTGCCATTCCGCCATGCTGGCACATGTCCGGTAACTTGATTATACTCTTAAACCGGTTCATTCAACAAGTCTTATGGTTAGATTTTTACTTGAGACATCACAGCCATTGTAAGAGAACCAACATGGCTTTCAAACAAGTCTATTATCTAATTAACATTAACTTTGATTTATTTTCTTCCGTACTTTTTTACGCGCTCGTCATTTATTACACCGTTCCAGTTTAATCCATAAGCATAGTCGTAACGGCCGCCGCACTCGTCCTGATACGGTTCCATATCAAAGGAAATATCTTCATTATGTTTTTCGATCGTATCCATGTCCTTTGGGATTATAAACGGCAATAACGCCGATGGTTCTGTTTTGCCCGAAACTATGTCCAGCAAAGCTTCCGGCTTAACGGCGAAATCAACGATTATCGCGTCTGCGGTTTTTTCAAACTCTCCGACTATTGCGGGATTCATCATCTTTATAAATACAATTACCGGTTTAGTTCCCATTATTTTTTTCGTTTCCAGAATCATGTCAAGGTGCGGTTCATTGCAAGTGGTTACGGTTTTATTTTTGTATGAGCGGTTGTCGTCAGGCGCCGCGACGCTTTTTTCCCGCGCGTTATGCGCTGTATAAGGCCTGTATTGCAAACTTACCGGAACATAGCCTTTTTCTTTTGTGTATCCCTTATTCGACGGCGATTCGATTAAAGCGAACGCGCAGTCAGCTTCTTCGGGATTCTCCGTTATCTCAAAATATTTCGCCGCACATTCCTTGTCTAAAGGAATTTCTTCCCGCGCCGGAACAGGAAGACCGAACCAGTTAAAGCCCTCGTTTGTGCGGCGGCGCGGAATATACACTTTTGTTTTTTTGCTTAAAGGAAGAATGCCGTTTTTGTTTTTCAGCATAACGACGCTTTTAAGCTGCGCGCAGTAACCATTTTTTACAAAATCCCCGCATCCGACGATTTTTTCTGTCTGCGCGGGATCAAGATACGGGTTTTCAAAAAGACCTGTACGGAAGATATTTAAGAGCAGCCTTTTGGCGGACAGCTCCATACGTTTGCGCATAACATCTTTTCCGTGTTCCGAGACGCCTTTTTCGTAAGCCGCGATTACAGGTTTCGCGTCGCTGTTGCCGCCGAATTGATCCGCGCCCGCCATCAAAATTTTATAATGCCTGTCAACAATTGACATTTTTTCCACGCCCCAGCATTTTCCGGAAATAAAATTTTCGATATCAACAGAATCATGAGTGATGTTCCAGTCGGTGCAGACTACTCCGTCATAACCGTACTGTGTTCTAAGCAGATCATCTATTAAATATTTATTATATGAATTACCGACATTCTCTTTCGTTTTTTTATCTATATCGTATGATATTGTATAATAGGGCATAATCGCCGATGTCCTGCCGGTTTTCCCTTTCAGTTTGAACGCTCCTTCCGTAAAAGGTTTTAAATGTTCCTCAAAATTTCCGCCGGGAAATACCGAATATTTTCCGTATCCAAAGTGCGCATCACGTCCGCCTTCGCCGGAGCCGCCGCCTGGCCAGTGTTTTGACATCGCATTCACGCTGTCGTAGCCCCATCCGTCTTTTATT
>JGI24695J34938_10003536_pt1 | contig 10820 bp, 9 predicted proteins | sample TergutCo191P3_FD_34938 | JGI IMG/M metagenome (IMG submission 34938) | reverse complement strand
TCCGAGGCGACTGCGCAGCCTATTCCGTTTTTTCCGATGCAAAGCGGACGAAAACCATTCGGGTCGCGAACAGCGATCAATTTATTTTTGCTGGTAACAATGATAAGAGAAAATGCGCCTCGCAATAAACCCGCGGCATGAGCGACGCCCTGCAGAGAATTTCTTTCCACGCTTATACAATACGCGATTAAAGAAGAGACAACTTCGCTGTCGCTTGTTGCGTTAAAATTTAAACCAAGGTTTAAAAGGTCAGCGCGAATTTCTTTCGCGTTTGTAATATTACCGTTATGCGCAGTCGCGATTCTGCCTGTAAGGTATTCGGTAACAAATGGTCCTGCGTTCTCCTTGCAAGACTGTCCTGTTGTCGAATAACGGGTATGACCAACTGCCACTTTTCCCTTAGGCAGTCTGGTAAGCGCTTCGCCTGAAAAAATTTCGCTTACAAGTCCTTCATCTTTATGACAAACAATGCTGCGGTTATTGGCGACAGCGATTCCGGCTCCTTCCTGTCCGCGGTGCTGAAGCGCAAGGAGACCGTTATACGTCACTCCAACGGCTTCATCAGCGTACAGACTGACGCCGAAAACCGCGCATTCTTCGTTTAATTTATCAGTTCGCATATGTTTTTAATATCCCCTCTGCAATTACTCTTTTTGTAGTGCGTAAATCCATCGCCTGTTTTTCTATGAAACGGTGCGATTCCTGCTCCGACAGGCTAAGGTATGAAATGAGCATACACTTTGCTCTGTCTATTATTCTTATATCTTCTATTTTTTGTTTTAGCTTTGCGTTTTCATCCTGCAGCTGCCTTAATTTGCCTTTTACGGATGCGGCGATACTGCGTGCAAGATTTTCACCGCCTTCATCGGAAAGCGGCGCGTCTACAATTACAATATCATATTTTTTTTCCAAAAGGATTTTTTGCGCCTCGCTTGCGGACGCGGCTACTTTAATTTGATTGATAGAAGCGGCGGCGAAAGCTTCAGAAAAGCGTTTAACACTCTTTGCTGAAGTTGTGACTATCAATACCGACTCGCTCTCCGCGCCCGAACTTTCCATAATCAACCTCTATTCAACCGTAACGCTCTTTGCAAGGTTACGCGGTTTATCAATATCCAAACTTTTATTCGCTGCCACATAATAACTGAAAAGCTGTAAAACTATAACCGACAATGACGGCGAAAATAAATCCGTTACCTGCGGTAAATTTATATGATAAAGTTTTTCGCCCATAGTATCAACTTTTTCCTTTGGACAGTTTCCGATTAGTAAAACTTTCGCGCCGCGGCTTATAACCTGTTCCGCGTTACTCATTATTTTTGCATGTAAATATAAACAATTTGAAAGCGCGACAACCAAAGTATTTTCTTCTACAAGCGAAATCGTGCCATGCTTTAACTCGCCGCCCGCGTAGGCTTCCGAGTGAATGTAAGATATTTCTTTTAACTTTAAAGATCCTTCAAGCGAGATCGCGTAATCAATATTTCTGCCGATGAAAAAAATACTTTTGTAACCGATGCAGGTTGAAGCATACATCCCGATTGAACCTGTTTTATCCAGAATTGAGGAAACAATATCGGGGAGACTTGCAATTTCTTCCATATAACTTTGTTCTTCCTGTTTGGATAACTTTCCAAGTCTAACGGCAAAACGAATCGCGAGAATGTAAAGCAATACCAACTGCGCGGAAAACGCCTTTGTTGTCGCAACCGCGATCTCCGGTCCCGCTGCCGTAAACAAACAGTAATCAGTTTCTTTCGCGATTGTGCTTTCAACTACGTTGACGATAGAGAGCGTTACAGCGCCTTTCGATTTTGCTTCCCTCATCGCGGCAATTGTGTCGGCGGTCTCACCTGATTGAGTTACCAATATTACAAGCGTTTTATTATCGATGATTGCGTCTTTGTAGCGAAACTCACTTGCAAGTTCCACTTCTACGGATATTCTGCAAAGTTTTTCAAACACATACTTTGCGGTAACTCCGGCATTGTACGCCGAGCCGCACGCGGTTATTACAATTTTATCAAAATGCGTAATGTCGATTTTTTCCAATGTGTTTTTATTATTTCCGCTTTTAACCGCGGATTGAATCGTATCGCGCAGAACTTTGGGCTGCTCCATTATTTCCTTCAGCATAAAATGCGGATAACCGTCTTTCTCCGCGCTGTCAAGACTCCATGTTACAGTTTTAATATTTTTTTGAACCGGCTCTTTATCCATGTTAAAAAACTGAATACTTCCTGCGCTTGCGTCTGCTGCGCAGCCGCGGCGAAGGACCGCTATCTCTTTGTCGTTAAGATAATAAACCTTATTTGTATGTTTCAACACAGCCGGCACATCGGAAGCGATAAAGTTTCCATGATCGCTTACGCCGATTATCAGCGGATTATCTTTTTTAACAGCGATAAGCGTATCAGGCTCATCTATGCACATAATGCCGAGGGCATAAGAGCCTTCGACCGCGTTTGTCACTTTGATAACCGTGTCGATAAGATCGCTTGAATTGTTGTTGTCAACGCAATAGTAATGTTCCGCAAGCTGCGCTATCACTTCGCTGTCGGTCTGTGAGGCGAAAGATACTCCCCAGTTTTCCAGGCGTTCTTTTAATTGTTTATAGTTTTCGATAATGCCGTTATGCACAACTGCGATTTTATTTTTACTGCCCACATGAGGATGAGAATTAATATCAGAAGGTTCGCCGTGAGTCGCCCAGCGGGTATGACCGATGCCAAGATTTCCTGAAAGCGGTTTATTTTCCAGCAGACGATCGGCAATCCGTTCTTCCAGAATCGCAAGGCGGCCTTTTTGTTTAACGACATCAAAACCATCGCGCCCAAAAATCGCGATACCGGCGGAATCATAGCCGCGGTACTCAAGTTTTTTAAGACCATCGACAATAATTCCTACGGCGTCATTTTGTCCGATATAACCGATAATGCCGCACACAATAACCTTAACCTTGTGCGGTCATAGACCGCACTTTATAATCGAAAATGAAACGAAGTTTCATAATAACCTTAGCCTCGTGCGGTCATAGACCGCACTTTATAATCGAAAATGAAACGAAGTTTCATAACAGCCTCTAATTTGCGGTATACAATTGCTTGTAAGGATTCTTCGCGTTAGGTTTTAAAACAAAAAACTGATCCTTTAGTAAAGAAACAGAATCCATTTTGAAGTGATCGGCGAACTCTTTTACATACGGCTCAATTTCCTGTAAATCTTCTTTGCCTGCGATTTCCACCGCAACCTGATCAGGAAGCGCGACAAGATCTTTTTGCGTTCTTATAAAAATTTTTCCGCCGTGCATTCCGGTTCCCGTAAAATTGCCGACAGGCGCGGCCGAAGACTGCGGATCATTTTCCGCTCCAATTCCAAGCACAACAATTAATCCTCCGGCAAGATATTCACCGAGAAAACTCCCCGCCTTGCCGCCGATCACAATTACAGGTTTTTTTTCTTTATACTCTTTCATGTGAATACCGGTTCTATAACCCGCGTTGCCCTTAACAAAAATGCTTCCTCCGCGCATAGCATAACCAAGAGCGTCGCCGGCATTTCCATGGATAATTATCTTTCCATCGTTCATTGTATCGCCTGTTGCATCCTGCGCGTTGCCGTGCACTTCAATCACGGCGCCGTCGAGATAACAGCCGAGCGCGTTACCGGGCGTTCCGTTTATGATAAGTGTTTTATCTTTTAAAGCGCTTCCGATAAATCTTTCACCGTAACAGTCATCAATATGAACAAATGCGCCTGCGGCTTTTATTCGTTCGTTCAATTCTCTAAAATGATGATTCTTCGCTAAAATGCTCATTTTTTCCCCCAAAAAAAGGCGCTCACCGGAAGACAAAAAACGATCATCAACTCAAAAAGCCGATTAAACGCCGTTTTGTCACCTGATGAACGCCTTTGTTCCACGACCTTAAAGCCGTAATTATTTATATAAAAAACAAAAGATTTAGTCAAGCCTTAAATAAATGGCTGCCGGGAATGACAGAGCGCGTTATCTTGATAATTGAATAAAACGCTTGTACAATTAGTTAGCGGCATGATCCGGAGGCTTCTTCATGAAAAAACTGTTTTTGTTAACATTTGCTTTACTGTTAGTATTATTTAGCTGTAAAGAACTTGAGATAACTACTCCGAACGGCAATAACGGCGATAATAAAACATATGTTGTTTTTGATAACACAAACGGCGTCTGCGCTGTAACTGTATATAATTATTATGCCAGAAGAGAAAGCGACATTATTGCCGTTGTTCCGGCGGGAATGCGTTCCGATCGTATCGAACAAATATCAGGCGAAGTCCCGTTTTACTATACATATCATGTAAGCTTTAAAGGTATAAACGGCTTTGTTATAGACTATACTCCTTCAGGAACCAGAGGAGAGGTTTATGTACGTTTAGATAAAAATAAACGAAACTCCGATTCGGAATCTGGAAGAAACTGTTTCATCACCTAATCAATTATTATCAAACAGAAGTTATGTCTTGATACAAAATAACTCATCAGATTCAATACAATTTTTAAGAGGTAACAGCGTTGAACCTCCGGTTAATATACCTGACTCTACACTTGTAAATATAGGCGAGAGAGCGCAGTATATAATAAACCCCGGTTCAACGTCAGCTTATCATCTCATGAACGAAGCAAATGACTTTTATTTTCCGGCGTCTTTTACTTCATTTGAAGCGGGTGTTATATACAGCTTTGTTTTTTCAGGCGGAATTCTTTCATTGGTTTCTGAAGTTGAATTGATTCTTGAAAATATCGCGAATATTCCTGTACACATAACAGCGCCGGACGCTCCTGATTCTTTAAAAGTTATAGCAAATCCCAATATGTTGACAGTTAGCTGGACAGCTGTTCAAGGCGCTGAAAGTTATGAAGTATATTTAAGTGAAACGCAAACGCCGCCTTCAACTCCCGATAAAACAATTTTTGGAACAACCACTGTATTTACAGGTCTTAAAAATAAAACTGTTTATTATATTTGGGTTAAATCGATAAACTCACAGGCGGCAAGCGAATTCAGCTCAGCGGCGCGCGGTATTCCATGGCCATCTAATGAAGTTCCGGCAGTACCGGGGAAACCCGAAATAATTCCGGGCATTAATCAATTAACGGTAACATGGAAAGAAACAGGGGGCGCGGCTTCTTATGAAGTTTATTTTTATATAGCGCCAAATATTCCTTCTGCCGCGGCAATTACAACCAATGATTTAAGCGCGGTGTTAAACGGATTAGAAAACAATGTCATTTATTATATTTGGATTAAAGCTGTAAACAGCCGCGGAAAAAGCGCACAAAGTGATATGGAAGCGGGAACTCCGCAAATTCCAACTGCCGCGCCTGCCGCTCCTTCGCGTCCTTCATTAACCGCCGGCAACAAAGTATTAAATGTTTCATGGCAGGCGGCGCAGCTTACAGAGTTCTATGAGGTATGGTATGGAACAGAAAATAATACCGCGCAAGCAGAAAAATTCGGCAGTGATACCAAGAATACAGCAATTACTATTACAGGGTTAGAGAACGAAACTACTTATTACGTTTGGATAAGAGCTAAAAATATTGTCGGAGCCGGTGGATTCAGTCCTTCCGCCAGCGCGAAGCCGTCCGCTTTCGCTGTATTACCGGACGCGCCTAAAACGCCAACAGTTGTTATAGGATCAAGGGAAATAACTATTAACTGGCAGTCTATGGAAGGCGCGCTTAGTTATGAAGTATGGTTAGGAACTTCCAATAACAGCGCGTCCGCGCAAAAACACGGCGCAGATGTTACAGACACGAATGTTACGCTTTATAACCTGGTGAACGGAACAACTTACTACATATGGATAAAAGCCAAGAATAACATCGGCGTAAGCGCGTTCAGTCAAATGGCAAGCGGAACGCCCTCTGCGTCAGCCGCAATACCTCTTACGCCTACTAACGCGCCTTTAGTAATTTCGGGAAGCGAACAATTAACAGTTAGCTGGGAAGCAGCGGAAGGAGCCGCATCTTATGAGGTTTGGGTCGGCACAACAATAAATCCGCAAACAGCGGCAAAGTATGGAAACGATGTTACAGGACTTTCCTCAGTTGTTACAGGTTTAACTAACGGCACAACTTATTTTATTTGGATAAAAGCAAAGAACAGCATCGGTGCGAGCGAGTTTAGCCCAATGGCAAGCGAAGCGCCTTCTATATTCACTGTCGCGCCTCTTGCTCCCGCAGCGCCTATTGTTACAATAAGCAACGCGCAGGCAGTTATAACATGGACTGCCGTTGCCGGCGCAACGTCTTACGAAGTTTATACAGCGACAACAAACAATTCCGCGTCTGCGGCAAAATACGGCAATGATATCAGCGGCTCTCTTTCGGTTACAATAGGCAGCCTGACAAACGGAACAACATATTATTTCTGGCTGAGAGCAAAGAACAATTCAGGCGCAAGCGGATACAGTCCTTCAGCAAACGCAAAACCAATCGCAAACGCCGGAATACCGATATTAAACGCGGCTAACGAACAGCTTTCTATATCGTGGAGCGTAATCGCCGGAGCGGACAATTACTAAATTTTCATTGGAACAGGCGCTAATCCGCCGCAAACAGCAGCGCAAACTATCGCCGCTCCAACAACATCAGCAACAATAACTGATCTTACGAACGGCACAACATACAATGTTTGGATAAGAGGCAGAAACACAACAGGAACAGGAGAAATAAGCGCTTTTGCAAGCGCGAAACCCGTCGGCAACGTGGGTGCTGTTACAGTTACGTTAGGCGCAAGCGAACAGCTTATCTTAAACTGGACAGCGGTTGCCGGAGCGGATGAATATGAGGTTTTCCAAAGTACAACAAACATAATGCCGGGAAGCGCAACTCAGACAGTTTCTACAACAAACGCAACAAGAAGCGGTTTAACAAACGGAACGATTTATTATTTCTGGGTAAGAGCTAAGAACATGAATGGTAACGGCGGGACAAACGCGGTTGTTAGCGGAATACCGATGTCAACGCCGGGCAATTTAACAGTAAGCGCGGCAAATCAACAGATAACGTTAAACTGGACAGCAGTACCGGGAGCAATCAGTTATCAGGTGTTTTATAGTACATCAACTACAATTCCATCATCTCCATCAGTTTCTGACATAACTGCAACCAACAGAGCAATTACAGGTCTTACAAACGGAACAACATATTATTTCTGGGTAAAAGCGGTAAACGCAAACGGTGTAAGCGGCGCAAGTTCTGTCGCAAGCGGAAAACCAATCGGCAATATGGGAGCAGTTACGGTTACGTTAGGCGCAAGCGGACAGCTTATTTTAAACTGGACAGCGGTTGCCGGCGCGGATGAATATGAAGTTTTCCAAAGCACAACCAATACAATGCCCGGAAGTACAACACAAACTGTTACGACTAATACAGTAACAAGAAGCAGTTTGACAAATGGGACGACATATTATTTCTGGGTAAGTGCGAAGAATGTGAATGGAAATGGCGCAGCTAATACAGTTGTAAGTGGAATACCTATTGGTACACCGCAAGCTCCTACCTTAATTTCAGGGTTTAAACAACTGCGAGTATCATGGGCTTCTGTCCCCGGTGCTTCTGAATATGAGGTTTATTACGGAACAACAAGTACGCCTACTACGCTTGCAACTACAATAACAGGAACAACAACGATAATTACCGGATTGACCAATGGTACAACGTATTATGTTCGTATTCGTGCAAAGAACGCTAATGGTTTTTCTAACTATAGCGGTGCCATAAGCGAAGCGCCAGGTATAAGCCCTGGTTTATTCCACAATGGTGAAAAAATCGGAAACCAGAATCTTTCGTCTTCGTTATCATATATTTCAAGTAACGCTGTTTCAGGCGACGAATTCTTGGTTGTCTTAGGCGCAGATGAATCCATCGCACCTGTAACTTTGGGCTATTCCAACAGAACGGTTGGAATTACTTTAATTGGTTATGAGCAAGAAAGAACTATTAACCTTGCTTCAAATGGCAATATATTTACAGTTTATTCCGGTGTTACTCTGACACTTGATGAGAATGTTACGCTTGTTGGAAGGGATAATAATACAGGATCGGTTATATATTGTAATTCAAATAGTTATCTTGTTATGAATAACGGATCAAAAATAAGCGGAAATACTGGTAACTACGACAGCGGTGGTGTTTTTGTTTATGGAACATTTACCATGAATGGAGGTACAATCAACGGAAATTCCAGTAACGCTTTTGGCGGTGGCGTTCGCATTGATAGTGGAACATTCACGATGAATGGGGGTACAATCAGTGGAAATACAGCTTCATTCGGCGGCGGCGTTAACGTTCAAAGTGGAACATTCACGATGAATGGGGGTACAATCAGCGGAAATACCGCTGGATACGGCGGCGGCGTTAGTGTTTACAGAACATTTACCATGAATGGAGGCACAATCAGCGGAAATACTGCAAGAAACTACGGCGGTGGCGTTTATTTTAATGAAGGAACATTTATTAAGCAAGGAACACAAAGCGGAATAATTTATGGAAATGACGTGGTTGGAAATGATGAAAACGGAATACCATTAAGAAATACAGCAAGCAGTGATGCTAATGGTCATGCTTTTTATATGTCAACAACATTAAAACGCAACACCACAGCAGGCATGAGTGATCAGATTAATACCTTCACAGGGCAAGGTTTAAGCGCGAACGGTAACGCGCCATTTGGACAGTAGGGGGAGGAGGAAGAAATGAGTACCCTTAGTAATATAAATAATATAAGTTTTCAAGATATTTATGCGTTATGTGAATTTTCTATTACATTGCAAAAATCTATTAAAAAAGCAGTAAAAAAAACCAGATATGAATTTGAATCTGAAAAATCTGTCCTTGAATTCTGGGATAAACCTACTGATAATAGTATTGCATACGGCTCATTTTTTCCAAAAAATGCAGGAGATACAGAAATTAAATACTGGACAGGTTTGCATTGGAGAAATAATAATAAAGAAGAAGGAAAAATTTCTGATAAATTCAAAATAGTCTTTTACGTTTATATCCCGGTAAATATGACGTTCGTGCGCTCATCAATTAAAGCGAAGTTTAAAAGTAAAGGAAATTTTTATGAGCCTTATCATTTCTATAATAAACATTCGGTTGCATTACAAGATCAACATATGAAGAAAATTTTAGCATCGAGTGCTACTGAAGATGATTTAAAGGATATGCTAGTTAGTTTTATAAAAGAAGTATTAGAAATATTAGAAAATTTATTTTGAAATACTATGTTCGTGAGGTTCGTGGCAAATATTCTTCTCTTTCCTTCTTGGCGTTCTTTGCAATCTTGGCGAGAATCTCTTCCTTTTTTCTCCCAGCGAGAACTCAGTGATTAAGAATACCAGGAATTAATCGTTACTTTAGAACTTGGGCTAATTCGTTGGTAATGAAAGTTGATTTTAATCAAGAAGTAAACTATAATATCAATATGAATCAAGAAGTCCAACAGGAAGTAGACAAACTAAAAGAACTCATTATTAATGCCATACCGGTGGAGCAAATATATTTATTTGGCTCGTATGCTTATGGTACGCCTCACAAGGATTCTGATTTGGATTTCTATGTTGTACTTAAAGACGATGTTGAGATGAGAGACCTTGACGCTGGTTTACAGATACGCTTTGCAATAGCTCGGAGTCAAAATATGGCTGTCGATATTGTTGCAAAAAAGAAAAAAGACTTTCTGAACCGCATATGCGATTTTACACTGGAACAAAAAGTAACAAGGGACGGAATAAGGATTTATGGCTGAGCAAACAAATACACCGTTAGATTGGAAGCTTCTTGCAGAAGATGATTTATCTGTAGCTGAATATCTTGCTGCCAATATGAGACCAATCCCAACACAACATATAGCTTTTAATTGCCAGCAAGCGGCAGAAAAATATATGAAAGGGGCTTTAGCAATTCTTGGTATAGAACCTCCCTATACTCATGATCTAATATTACTTTACAATATTTCGGAAAAACATCGTCCTTCGTATGTTAGTATCTTTTCTTCTTGTTCAATAGTTACTCAATTTTCTGTCCAGCCTCGTTATGATCGTGGACTAAGTTTATCAGATGAAGACATGCGTCTTGTCCTTTCCCACACAAGAATTATCAGAGATTTTTTGCAAAAGGAATTTCCAGAACTTTTTAAAGATTAATTAAACCTTAACCCAAGCTCAGACTGTAATCCGAGCCTTCTTGAGAAAAGTAATAAAAATCTAACAGCAAGTTCGGTTTTGTTCGTGGTAAAAATTCTTCTCTTTCCTCCTCGGCGTTCTTTGCGAGCTTGGCGTTTTGGCGAGAGATCTTCCTCTTCTCTCCCTTTGTGTCCTCTGTGACCTCTGTGGTTTTTCTTCTTCTTTTACAGCACGAGGGTTGAAGGGTAAATCTGCGAAGCCATGTTCGTAATCGTACCGCAAAGGACAGGTTCGCGCTAGTTAGTGTTAAATTCTCTTCTCTCTAATCTCATTAATTATATCGATACCCTTGACTTCTCCTTTACAATCGTATAGTATAAAAAAATGCAGATTAAAAACAATACAAGTGAATTCCTCATATTTACAAACAAAGCAAGCAAAGACGGAATAGAAGTACGCATACAGGATGAGACTATTTGGCTAACCCAAAAACTTATGGCAGCGTTATTTGATTGTTCCACGGATAATATAGGGTTACACTTTAAAAATATTTTTGCAAATGGTGAATTAGACGAGATTTCAGTTACCGAGGATTTCACGGTAACTGCCAATGATGGGAAAAACTACAAGACTAAACACTACAATCT